>Ga0137359_10004429_pt1 | contig 11524 bp, 10 predicted proteins | sample Mad1_40_16metaG_FD_108281 | JGI IMG/M metagenome (GOLD analysis project Ga0137359, IMG submission 108281) | Vadose zone soil microbial communities from Angelo Coast Range Reserve, California, USA - Mad1_40_16 metaG | ecosystem: Environmental > Terrestrial > Soil > Vadose zone | place: USA... | reverse complement strand
ATATTTCAGAAACCTTCTCCGATTGATCATGTCATTCTCCCCAACAAAATGTGAAGCGAAGCGCCGATAGCGGTGCGGCGCACTCTCACGAGCTTGTGCGTTGGTCAGTGGATGGCGATCGGCGCTACCGCCGAGCCAGTGGCGCCTTTGATCTTTAGCGGCTGCACGATGAAGGCGAATTCGTAGGCGCGCGCCGTCGCCAGCGCTTCAAGCTCCAAGTTCTCGATTAGGTAGATGCCGTGCTGAATCAGCATCATCGCGTGAACCGGTAGATTGTGCGGCGGCTCGGAAGGCCGCACTTCGACGCAGCAATTATCCGCCGCAATCATCATCGGCTCCTGTCCAACGAGCCATTGGGCCGCCGCGACGCCAATGCCGGGGCTGACCGACCCATAGCGCTGGTTCTCCTTGCCCATCAGCTTGGACCAGCCCGTGCGAATGAGGACCGCATCGCCGGGCTCCAATTTCTGGTTTGCCTTGGCGAGCGCCTGTTGCAGATCCTCAGGCGTGATGTTGTACGACGTCGGCAGCATATCGACACCTTTTAGTCCGGCAACGTCGATCAAAACGCCGCGCATCATCAGGCTACCGACATTCTCGACGCCGAGTTTCTTGAATCCACTGCGCGTGCCGATGTCGCCAAGCTTGAAACAATTGTAGAAACTATCGCCCCACATTTGATGCGCAAATGCGTCGAACTGGGTGCCGATCTGGCCGAGTTCGGATACGATCAGCTCTTCGTTGGCCACACGAGCATTCGGCACCGGCAGCGCGGGTTTGGTGTAGATGTTGAAGACACGGTTGGCGTTGATGAAAGCTTCCTTTGGGTCGGGAGACAATACGGCTGCGAGCTCGAATACTTCGCCGGTCTTGATCAGCTTTGCCGCGCGCAGAATACTCTCGGGCTTCATCATGTTAGCGGAACCGCGCTGGTCGGCGGCGCCCCACTTCGATGGACAGCGCTGATTGTCAGGCGGCATCTGCCAAGTTTGTGCGTGCAGCGGCGCGCTGCCGAAAGCCAGCACCGCCGAAGTTGCCATGGCCAAAGCATTTAGCTGCATATTGCTACCTCCGCAATGTGGATTGTTTCTTGAATTTGTCGGCAATCCCGCTTTCTGCTCGCGTGCCACAGAGACAATATTTTGCTGGAGAATATGCGAATCGGCTCAGACGACCAACGACTTGAACCATTGAAACAGTTCGGCGATCTGTTCCGGAATTCGTGGATCTTCATGGTGCCGCAAGCGCTACGGCATACCCGGCGTGTTCACCCGAATCTTATAGATGCTCGTCCGGGCCGCAATATAGAGAGTCTTCCGGTCGGCATCGCCAAATTCGACATTGGCGGCGAGCTCGGGCGTGAGAATCGTGCCCAGATGCTTGCCCTCAGGTGAAATAATCCAGACCCCACCGGCCGCCGTTTCGTAGAGGTTCCCCTTGCTATCGACCCGAAGGCCGTCGGTAATGCCGGGAGTCGGGTCTTTGCTGATGTCGATGAACATCGTGCCGTTGACGAGCGTGCCGTCCGGTTGGACCTCGTAACGCTTGACGAACTTGTCGCGGCTGCCATTGGCATAGAGATACTTTTCGTCCGGCGAAAATGCCAGCCCGTTCGTGTTTGGTATATCGGTGATCACCCGGCTCACCTTGCCGTTCCTGAGCATGTAAACCCCGCCGAAATCCAACTCCTTCTTCGGATCCTTTTCCCTGAGACGGAGGCCGCCGAATCCGTCCGTGAAATAAATCGACCCGTCCTTTTTCACGACGACGTCGTTGGTGCCGCCGAAGCGCTTTCCCTCGTAGCGATCGGCGAGAACGGTGCGCTTGCCGTTGTTTTCGATGCGATCGATGGACCGGCCTGCCCACGTCGCGATGATGAGTCGACCCTGTCGGTCCAAGGCAAGCCCGTTCGACCCGATCATGGGGAATTCCTCGAAAAGTGGGTCGTTTCGATCCTTTCCATTGGTTTGGATAAAACCCACGCGCCAAACGTCCTGACCCGTATAGCCGCTATGGTCGAGATACACGGACAGCTTGCCATCCGGCGTCCACTTGTAAATCACGTTGGCGGGGATATCGCTAAACAGCAAATAGCCGTTCTTGCCTTTCTGAACCCACAGCGCTCCCTCGGTAAATCCAAAGCCACCTTTCACCACTTCCAATTTCGCGTCGGGAGACACGAGCGCATCGAGGGCAGGATCCAATCTGACGACTGCTCTATCGCTCGGATTTTGCGCTGTTGCCACGCGGACTCCTGTGATCGTGACGAACAAAATGACGACAGGCATCCATAATTTTTTCATGGCAAAGCCTCCCTCAAACCAGATGTCCAAGACGAACGACGTTGCGACCGACATGATAGCGGCTCTGGTCATCGTTCTCCTCGGAATTCCCGATTGCAGAATTCAGAATTGCAACCTGCGGTCTACTATTTTGAGATGCCGGAGGTCAAGGCTTGCCCCGAGGCGCTTTGTCTAGCGCCCGTCGTAAACCTTCGCGATAAAGCCTTCGCTCTCGAGCTCTGCGATCAGGCTCCGGTCGGTGAAGTCCTCCACCTTGAGTGGGTTGGTCTGCGGCACGGTGGCCGCGAGTTGCGTCAGAGCGACGCCCATCAACTTGGGATCGGGGATCGGAATTTTTTCGTGGACGGTTTTATAGACTTCGAAGATCTTGTCGAGCACCGATCGATCGCTGGTCTTGAGAAACTTTTGCATTACCGAGACGGTATATTCTTTGTCGGTCTTCGCTGTCTTGATGCCCTCGATCCAGCCGCGCAGAAATCTTTTCACGGTGTCTCGCTTGGCCGCAAGAAAAGATTTGCTGACGATGATCGTGCTGCTGGGATATTGGATCGGCAGCTGGCTCAAATCGATCAACTTATGAAATCCCAATTTCTCGGCTTCCAGAGCGGTATCCCCGGTGACGATGGCGCCATCGACGGCACCGACTTTGAGCGCGCCCAGCCGTTCGGGCAAGCCGCCGGATTGAATCACCGCGACGTCGCGGTCGGGGACCAAATTGTAGTGCCGCAACGCCGCGCGCAGGATCAAATCCGACAGTGAACCATAGCGGTCGCCGCCGATCTTTTTATTCTTCAGTTCCTCCGGCTTTTTGATCGAGCTGCGGGTCATGATGACGTGCAGCAGACGATTCGAGGTCACGCCGACGGCGCTCAGTTCCGCGCCGCGCGCCCAGGCGGTCAGCGCCGGTGCCGAGCTCATGTTGGCGATGTCCACTTGGCCGGACAAGATCGCCGGCACGATCACGGAACCGGCGGAGATATAGATCAACTGCACGTCCAAGCCGTACTTTTTGAAAAATCCGGCCTGATCGGCGATCCACAGCGGCGCGTAGTTAGGCGACAGCGCCGCAAACGGAACTTTTAAATTTTGCGCCGCGGCGGGAGTGATACAAGTGCAAAGCCAAACGACCGCCAGCGTGAACCCAAGCCCCGACGCTCGCCGCCGCATCGCGACGAGTATCTCAGCTAACCGCCGCGAGCTGCGGCGGCCTGATTTCGGATACCAGTTCGAGATCATCGGAGCGCGAGACCGTAACGTTGAAATTGTAGGCGCCGGAGCGGAACTGATGCAGAGCGAAAGGCTGCGACTGCGGATGGACGCCGTGAATGCAGTCTTCGAGCACGAGGCTGTAATAATTTCGGATGTGGAAGCCGATGACCGCATGATAGACGCAGTTGCTCGAACCGATGCCGGTAACGACGATCTTATCCCGGCACGGCCGCAGGTCGAGCTTTTCCAGCACCGATTCCATCGAAGTCTTGTAGAAACAATCATGCGACGTTTTCTGCACGACAGCTTCACCGGGCAGCGGCTGTAGCTCCTCGACGAAATCGGCGCCCGGGCTGCCGAGCAGCAACCCGCACGGCCGTCCGAAGACGGTGAATTCAGGATGATCTTTGCTACGGACGGATTGGACGTGAATGATCTTCCCATTCACCGCGCGGAAGCGATCGAGCAAACGGCGGATATTGCCGATGACTGGTTTCACGCCGGCCCCATGGCGCTCACACCCTTCCACCTGCATATCGACAATGACGAGACCCGTAGACTCCGGCTGCAGTTCGATTTTCGCATTGGCCATGGTGAATCCTCCGAGACGTTGGTTTTCACGCGACTATTTCACGGGCGTTCGCGAGTTGTCAATGTAAGTGATGGAGGACGATGATAGACATGAATGCAGAGTCCGGTTCGACACCCGCAATTTTGCAGCCCTGGGCTCTTATAGCGCTTCCGACAATACGCGATCCGGCTCGCCGTATTTGCTCGCCAACCGGCGGACCTCTGGATCATCGAGAGCCTTGAGGCGCCCACGGTCGATGATGGTTGTCCCATTGGCCCGGACGGTCGTCTGAAAAATAATCGCATCGACGTGAATGCGTTTTTTCTGATGCCCGCCGCCAAAGCCCCAATGGACGGCGCCGGCGTGATTTGCTCCGTGGTAACCCCGCTCACCTCGAAAGGTCGGAACTTTCGGATTGTGGCCGACGCCGATTTCACGGAGCTGGCAAACATTATCCAGATCTTCTTCGATAACCCGGCGAAACATGTCGGCTTCTTTGCCTCCTTCAATGGAGACGATCCGGCCTTGTTTCATGTGGCACGTCACCGGCTCCTGGTACGCTGAATCGCCGGACCAGCCACGATAAACACCCGGAGCAAGCGTCAAGGCATCGAGGCAAATGGTTCCTTCACTCGTCACATTGTGCGGCTCCGATGGGCTCAACACATTAGGTCCGTGTCCGACGGGCAGATGGCTGACGAAGCCCGGTTTGTTGGCGACAATCTGACCGGAATAACGCGGGTCCTGGGCAAATTTCTCTTCGATATTCTCCTTGGTGAGCGTGACGCGAAAGTCGGTTCCTTTGGTGTCGGTGATATGCACATCGACGTCTTTGCCGCAGCGAAACACATCCCATGTTTTCGGATATAAGGCAGAGAGCACGTCCAGGGGAAATCGCACCGCGTCATCCGAGAGTAGGGCAGCCGTGCGGCAATGCGGAAACCCGACGCAGCGAATGCCGCGCTCTTGACGCAGAGCTTTGATGACTAAAGAGTTCGCCATCTCCCAGGAAAAATAAAGCACATTCGCCGTCTTAATGGCTTCGACAAATTCGTCCGGCGGACCGTAACCTCTGCCGCGCTCGACCATGCATAAGAAGGGAGTGGCGCCGATCTCGGCGGCGGCGGCGAAGAAAGCGTGAATGACATCGGATTCGACGCGGAGGTCGCAAATAAAACCGACGCGCTCCCCCTTACTGACCGCGCCCACTTTCAATGCGGCGCGGGCGCCTTCCAAAACCGCCATCGATTGTAAAAAATTGGACGACATTATTTATGTTCTCCCTTCAGTGCTGGACCGGCTCAACGAGAAAGATTCGACTCCTGAATGATTTCTAATTATACCTAGATCGGCGACGCGAAGCCGTCAACGGGACACAAAATTATCTTGACTTGCTCTAAGAGTATCCCTATTAAAGTTGAAATCCCTGATTGAACTGCGGTGACCACGATTAGGAAAATTTTGCTGATCGCCCTCCTGTTGGAGCCGCTTTGCGTCGCGGCCACGCGCGGCGCCGATAATCGCTATTCGATCCACACCTCCGGTCTCAACAGCAGTGTATACGTGAATATGCTTTACTTCGCCAATCTGGTGAACCAGTACGCGACGGATTTCACGCTCGTCACGCTGCCGTCCGAGGGCGGTCCGAGCAATATGATTTCGGTCAATGACGGACGCGCCTCCTTCGGGACCAGCACCGCGGAATCGGTCAAAGAAGCTTATGACGGCACGGGCGAGTTTCAAGGGCGAGCGCAGAGACGAATTCGCCACGTGGCGAGCTTCGGTTTTAGTCTCATGTTCATCTACGCGCATCCCGACTCCAACATTCAATCGATCTCTGATCTCAAAGGACGAAAAATCGTCTATGGCGGCGGTACCGGTTCGGCGCTTCTGGGCAAGCAGATTCTCGATGTCTACGGCATTACTTCGGATGTAACGGCGGTAAGAGGCGACACGGATAAGGCGCGCGATGCGCTGGAAAAAAAAGAAATCGACGCCGTCTTCAGCATCGCCCGTCTGCCTGTACCCGCTTATAGCGAGATGGTCAAGCGGCAAACGCTGAAGATCATCCCGTTGGATTCGGCCAGGATTCAAGCGCTGCAAAAGCGTTCGCCGCTTTATCTCGACGTCGATATCAAGACTTACTATCCGGACTATCCGCGATCCGCGCGAGCGGTGGGTTTGCCCGGACCCCTGATCGCGCGTGACGACGTGAGCCCGAGCGTTGTTTATCAAATATTGAAGATCGTCTACTCGCGCATGGCTGAATTGCAAAAAATGAACGACGGGTTTCGCGGCGAATCCCCGGCAACCGGCTTGCGCGGTCTGGCCATTCCGTTACATGCGGGCGCGGAAAAATTCTTCGCGGAGTTCGGACCGACAAAATAATCGCTTAAGGAGCCGGTTTGTTTACGGACAAGGCGCAAATTTGTTTAGCAATCTTTTGGACGCTCTCATTTGGATTTTTCCCTACGCTGGAGGCTCAAGAGCTAAAATCGTTTCGCATTTCGTTAAGTCTGGGATCTGCGCAGCTGCCGCTCTGGGCGGCGCGCGACGCTGGATTGTTTTCCAAGCATGGGCTGAACGTCGAGCTTCTCGGTCTTCAGTCGGCGTCCCGGCAAGTGCAGCTTATTTTAGCGGGGGACACATTGGCGGCGAGCCTATCCGGAACGGCACCCGTGAGAGCTCGCATCGAAGGCGCGGATACGATCATCATGATGGGACTTCTCAACTCCTTCACGCTCTCCGTGATCGCCGTCCCGGAGATAAAAAAGCCCAGCGATCTCAAAGGGAGATTTATTGGTGTCGGCAACTTGGGCGGTTCGCCGACGCTTTTGACGCAGCGGTTGTTAAAAAAGTGGGGGTTGGAGTCCGATGTCAAATTCTTGGCCACCGGGGGCTATATCGAAAGCCTGGCTGCGTTGGAAAAACGGCGCATCCATGCGGCGGTGCTCGATCCGCCGCGGGCCTACATCGGCAGAAAAAAATTCGGCTTCACCGAGCTGGCCAATCTCGGCCAAGAATTCAAATACGCCACGACGGTCATCGTTGCACGCGAAAGCCAGCTGCGTAAGGAGCGCGAGACTTTCTCGCAATTCGCTAAGGGAGTGATCGAGGGCATTCATCGGGTGAAGACGGATCGAGAGTTTGCCATTAAAGTGTTAGGAAAAATGCTCAGGTCCAGCGATCGCGAGATCCTCGAGGAAACGTACCGAGTGTTTTCGGCGCTGTATGAAAAGGCTCCTTATCCGGCTGTGGAAGGAATTCAGCCGATCTTGGACGAAATGTCCGCGCAATTGCCCAAGGCGAAGAACTACAAGCCCGAAGACTTCGTAGATACCAGTATCATGAAGCAACTCGATCAAAGTGGATTTGTCGCAAGTGTCTACCGCTAACGGTTGTTTTATCCGACTGCGGATTTTTGGATCAAGTTTTTAACGTCTCGATTGGCCGGCGCGTCGCGCCAAAAGATCCAGCCGAATCCGATCACATCTTTAAAGTCGAGGTGACGCGCATGGACCGTGATCGTATCCGTGAAACGTGACCGCGAAATCCGCACGAACACGCCACACGAACACTAGTTCGTGGGGGCAATCGAGCGCAACGACCTGGTGCCAGTTCCCTACTCGGACTTGAATTTGCTGGGGACCTGAGAAATTTGAAAAGTTAAGACGCGACTCCGTCGCGGGTTTTGGCCCTTGAGGGTACCACCGCAACAGCCGTAATTTGTCGTCGTTTAACGTTGGCAGTCTTTGGGAGTTAGCCGGCATGAAAAAGCTGCTCTTGCAGGTTGTGGTGTTCTGGCTTTGTTGTGCGGGCGAGGCGTCGGCCGCACCTCTTCGATTATCTTATTCAGTGGTCGGGCCCACGGTTGCTGGCGTCTGGATGGCCCATGAAACCGGCTTGTTCAAGAAATACGGTCTCGACGTGCAGCTCATTTATATCCCATCCAGTGGAATGAATATCCAAGCGCTTCTTGGTGGCAGTCTTGATGTGAGCGCTCCCGGGATCAGCGGCGTCGTGTTGGCGGCGGCGCGCGGCGCGCCGGTGCTGACGATCGCGGCGATGACCAATCGCCCGGCTATGACTCTTTATGTCCAACCCGACATCGCGCGCCCCGATCAGCTCAAAGGCCAAACCCTGGGCATCTCGCGCTTCAATTCATCGGGGCACACGGTGACAACATTGATCTTGCGCAAGCTTGGGCTGGAAAAATCCGTCACCATGCGCCCGCTCGGCGGCACGCCGGAAATGCAAGCGGCTTTTGAGCAGAAGCAAATTGCCGGCATCGTGACCGGAGTCAAGCCGGGAGCACCTGCGCGGGCGCTGCTAAACGCTTTCGATCTGGACATTCCCTTTTCCATGAACGTCATGGCGGTCACCCGTGAATTTCTGCAAAAGAACCCCGAAATCGCGGAACGCGTGATCAAAGCCTATATCGAAGCCGTTGGCGCGATGAATCATGACAAGGAAGCCACGCTCAAGGTGCTGGCAAAATATTTCAAACGGAGTGATGCCAATTTTCTCGACGAAACTTACGCCCTCGTCACCAGGTTCACCGAAAAGACACCGCGAGTCGATACCCGAAATGTGGCGACGGTCTTGGAGTTTGAACCGGTCAAAGGCGTCGACGCTGAAACGCTCACCGCCAAAGTCATCGATAATAGCGTGATCGATAAACTGGTGAAGGATGGGTTCATCGAAAAAGTTTTCGCCAAGACGGTACGGTAGGCGCGCAGAGCACAATTTGTAGCCGCAAAAAGCAGAACGACCGGCATTGTATTTAATCCGACGTACAAAATCCAAAACAGAAGTTTCTCTTGTCTCTAGGAGGTATTTTGATGAAAGCACAACAATGGCGGCAGGTGCTCGGTGAGTGTGTCAGAGACTTCTTTCGCACCGCGGAGATGGAACATTTTTACTCGATCAGAATGACGCCGGAGCGCGCGCGAATTTATCTGTTGCAGCTAGGTCTCTATGCGCGCCAGCGACGCAACAATTGGCCGCAGGTGGCAGCGAACTGTCCGGAGTTCGAGGTTAAGCAACGAATCTTGGCACATGAGTATGAGGAACTGGTCGAAGACGAGCACTCCAAGACCGGCCATATGGATCTCATTGTTCGTCAAGGCAAAGAAGTCGGCTTGAGCGCCGACGAGGTCATGAACGCCGCGCCGTTGCCCACTACCAAGGCGGCGATGTACGCGTGGTTCTGGATCGCGCGCACCCGTCCGTGGCAGGAAGCGATCGCGGCGTCGACCATCGCCGAGTGGACCAACGACGATCGGCTGCTGGGCGATATCGGCGGCGGCAATTGCAGCCGGCTCTACAAGATTTGGTCGCGGGATCTAAATTTCAGCGCCGCCCAGGTACCGAACTTCACCGCGCATAGCAAGGCCGATGTGAAACATTCCGATATGTTCATCGATGTTCTGGAAAAATATGTCGCGCCGGGGCGAGAGCAGGATGTCCTGACGACCGCGACGGATTCGATGGACATCCACCGCGTCTATTTCGGCGGCATGGCACAAGCGATGGAGAGAGCGTCCTAAGCTAATCGAAAAAGGTGGGCAAGGGACCGCGTCGTTGTTGCTCTTATCCAGCCTCGTTATTCGGTCGTCAATCCCCCCTCCAGCGCCGATGACACCGCACGGTCGCTGGTCGACTCAGTTCACCGAGTTGTCTTTGGTCGATGACGATCGTCGCGCATTGGCATTGAGTGATGGGACAACGGGGATTTTTGGGATTCCACGTCGATCCTTTTATCAAGTCCATCTGCGCGTGATGCCTCTAACGGTCAGTCCTGCACCGGTCCAACAAGCGGACGGATACCGACAACACTGAAAAACAGCTCCTGAATGGAAACCTCGTGGGCGGCTCTGACCTCGCGAAAACTCCGCGAGAGCAGCAAGTAAAACAATACCCGGCAGACGCAAGAGAGCGCAAACAGGCCGAGCAGGCGATAACCGAAAAGCGGCGGCAAGCGCGAGGCAAGATAGCCGCCCAGGAAAGAACCCATAAAAAGTGCGAGGCCATTGATGACATTGAAATAGGCAATGCAACGCACCCGCTTTTGCGGCGTCACGGCGTCGTAGATGAAATTGCCGGCGCTGAGTGTGAATCCGCTCCACGAAAAGCCTGAAAACATTTGAACCATCATGAGATAGGCAGGGTTGTGCGAGAAAAGCCAAAACATCGGGATCAGTGCGGCAAGAAACGAGCTGAGCCGCAGGACTCTCACGTTACCGACGAGATCGGCGTGCCTGCCCCAGAGGGGCAGGGCGACAAGTGCAGCGAGCGAAGAGCAAACCTGGAGCGCCATGTAAGTCACGTAGCTCAATTGCAGATCGCGCAGCATGAAGACGGCGAAAAAGGGAGCCGCCATATACGTGGCGAAAGTCAGACAACCGCTGAAAACCACGAATTTGAGAAAATTGCTCTCACGGAAGCGCCGCAGGAACATAAGAAAAGTGAATTCACTGGCCGGATCTTTTTTATGTGGCGGCTCATCCATCCGGCTGATGAAATAAGCGGAGACAAATCGGGCCGCCGCGGCCAAGGAAAAGATAATCCAAAAACCTGTGGCGTAAGATATCTCGTGGAAAAAATTCAACAGCAATCCCGACGTGACGATGCTGCCGACCGTGACCATGCCCACGGTCCTGCTACGCCATCCGAAATATCGTCCTCTCTTTTTCGCCGGCACGTAGTCGCTCATCAGGCTGCCCCAGGCCGGTCCAGCCAAGCCGCCACACACAGCCGCGAGAATCAAAAGGATCAGCAATAGCTCCACTCGATAAGCAATCTCCAGCAAGGGCAGCACGGCGATACAGAGAAGGAACGACGCCTGGGAGAAAACTAAGCGCACCAATAGTTTGAGCCGGCCGCCGACCCAATAAATGACCCTGACGGAAAAGAACTGCGACAAAGAAGATAAAAGATTGGACAAAGCTGTGATAAGACCGACCTGCTGTACGGTAGCGCCCAAAAAGAGCGCAGCGGGGGTTGCGTAATAGTCGGTAACACCGACCATAAAAGCGGCAAAGATACCGTCCTTGAATGACGAGCGAAGACTTTCTCGAACGTTGACCTTTTTAAACCTCATGATGGCGGGAAGAAAAGAAAAGGATGAGGCATTCTCGCGCGAAATGCCAGAGCATGCCAAAGAGTCGAGACAGCGGTATTGCGCAAGATCCTGAACACCAACTGAAGACCCTGCCATCCTGGCCAACGATGATCTCGATAACGGTGACCCAGGCCCGGCGATGCATAATTTTTCCGTCTGAGGCGGTTTCTTTACTTGCGATCTCCAAGATTTTGAGCATACTGAGCTGAAAGAGAAGTTTTTTGAAAAATGTCTGGCGTAATTAGAAAAATGGACCTGTGGAAAAGGCTGGGCTCTGGCGAGCGGATTGCGGCGGAGGAATGGAGTTATCCTACAGGT
>Ga0137359_10004428_pt1 | contig 11524 bp, 8 predicted proteins | sample Mad1_40_16metaG_FD_108281 | JGI IMG/M metagenome (GOLD analysis project Ga0137359, IMG submission 108281) | Vadose zone soil microbial communities from Angelo Coast Range Reserve, California, USA - Mad1_40_16 metaG | ecosystem: Environmental > Terrestrial > Soil > Vadose zone | place: USA... | reverse complement strand
TTCAGTATTGGCCGGAGGCCGCCGGTGCAAAGCCCCAGATCTCAGAATTCTCGTCGTGCGACGGGGTAGAAGCACTGGTGAAGCGCTTTAATTCGGCGCATGCCCATGTCGCTTACGATCCGAAGGAGCCAGCGGGAAAGACTATCGCCGCCCTGTTCGAGGCGGCGGCCGAAGAGCATCTGATTCAGCCAACCATTATTTACGAGTTTCCCACTGCTGTGTCGCCACTGTCCAAGCAGAAGGCGGACGAGCCGGATTGGACCGAGCGCTGGGAAATCTTTGCCGGAAAGATGGAAATTGCCAACGGCTTCAGCGAATTGAATGATCCCGAAGACCAGCGTCGCCGCTTCGAACAGCAAATACAGGAACGAGAGCGCGGCGACGATGAAGCCCATCAGATGGATGAGGATTACATCCGTGCCCTGTCGTATGGCATGCCCCCGGCAGGAGGAGTTGGAGTGGGAGTAGATCGGCTGGCCATGCTGCTGACCGATTCGCATACCATCCGCGACGTGATCCTGTTTCCGCTGCTGCGGCCGGAGAAAGCCTCCACCACAGAGGACACCACAGACACGGAGAAGTAGGGCTCATTTACTCTCGGGTGCCCCACCCTCTTTCGCGTAGTTTGCCAAAAGCGTGGGTGCTGGCACGAGCGATGCGTGTTCGAAATGAGTCAAGAGCAATCCCAAGCGGAACGCGTCCGAGGAATCCCACCTTTCAAAAGCGAGAAGTGGGGCACCCGGCTTTCAGGAATCCTGAACGATGGTGCCCTGACAGACGGATCGAAAGCGAGGTAGCGTCGAAAGCCGCGTAGTGGTGTAATTTGAGAATCCCCGAAGAATTGTCATTGAGAAGCGCGGCGTTATCGCGCGAGGAATCTACTGCTTCGCTGGTGGCAGCAAGCAGATTCCTCGCCGGTAGAGCGGGCTTCGGAATGACAAAGGGGTGAGATTGTTTTTGCGAAAACTGCGCGGCTCCCGAAAGCCTCGCGCAGATGATTCAAATCGAGCAGGTTGTTAAAATAGGGTTTGTGTGAACAAAGGAACGTCTTGTACGCTCCCGTGACGTTCCGATTACCTGAGGTCAGAGTGCATGTGCAGAAATATCAAAACCCTCTTCAACTTCGATCCGCCAGTCACGGACGATGAGGTTCGGGCCGCTTCTCTGCAATTCGTGAGAAAAATCAGCGGCTTTAGCAAACCGTCCAAGGCCAACGAAGACGCTTTCTTGAACGCAATCGATGAAATAGCCGGCATCTCCAGTCGCTTGCTCCGATCGCTCGAGACCAATGCCCCGCCGAAGAATCGGGAGGAAGAAGCCGCGAAGGCGAAGGCTCGCGCCGCCGAGCGATTCGGGACTTAAGTCTCCACGGGTCTTGTGAGGCGAGGCTCCCGGTTTCTTCCAGACTATTGTCTCGCTTGTTATCTTCTGCCCTGTCTGTGGCCACAATCTTTCGTCTCTGTCGTTGCCCGCAGTGCGTCTAAAATCGAGCCTATGCGCTTCGACTTCGACTCTGAAACCCGGCGTCGGCTGGGCTACCGTCTGATCGATCAGATTGACTCCTTCTTCTCTTCCCTGCCCGATCGTGCGGTACAGCTTCCGCTGGAGCAGCGCAGTTACGGGCCGCTTCACGATGCGCTCCCGGAGCACGGTGAAGATGCTGAACGGGTGCTGGATCAACTATGCCGTGAAATGGTGGAGAAGGGCTTCCACGTTCCCAGCGCCAATTATTTCGGACTGATGAACCCCACGCCTACGTATATGGGAGTTTTGGCCGAAGCACTGGTGGCGGGCCTTAATCCGCAGCTGGCGACTCTGGCACGTTCGCAACTGGCGTCGAAGATTGAATTGGAGACCATGCGTTGGATTGGCGAGCGGGTGGGGTGGCCCGGGAAATTCAACGGAACTTTCACCAGCGGGGGTAACGAAGCCAACTTCAGCGGCCTGGCTCTGGCGCTGGCGTCAAAATTTCCCGAGGTGGTGGAGGAAGGCGTGGCGGCGATCGGCGGCCAGCTTGTTTTGTACGCATCGGCTGAGTCGCATCATTCGCTCGACAAGTCTGCGGGGTTGCTGGGGATCGGACGCAAAGCGCTGCGGCGGATCGCGGTGAACGAGGCCGCGCAACTCGATCCTGAAATGCTGGAGCGAGCCATTACTCAAGATCTGGCGGCGGAGCGAAAACCGTTCTGCGTGGTGGCCACTGCGGGAACCACCAACTCAGGGACCGTAGATAACCTGATCGCGATATCGGAAATCTGTCGTCAATACCAGCTGTGGCTGCACGTGGACGGCGCTTACGGAGCCGTGGCTATTTTTTCCAACCAGCATCGCGACCTGGTCAGGGGCATCGAGCGGGCGGATTCAATTACCGTCGACCCGCACAAGTGGATGGCCATGCCTTTTGCCGCGGGCGTGATCCTGACCAGCCATCCGGAGATTCTGGAGCGAGCGTTTTCCGTAGCCGCCCCGTACATGCCCAAAGCGCCCGGGGCGCAATTGCCCGACAACTCGCGCATCAGTACGCAATGGACCCGGCGCATGAACTCACTGAAGCTGTGGCTGACCTTGCGGGTGCATGGTCGGCAGGCGTACGAAGAGCTGATCGACCGTCAGCTCAAGCTCTCGAGGAGCTTCGTCGCCTGGGTGAAGGCCTCCGACGACGTCGAGTTGGCGGCGCCGCCGATGCTTCCAATCGTCACCTTTCGACTCCAGGCGGCGGGTCGCACCTCGCAGCAGCTGGCCGCGGACCACGACGCCATTGTGGAAGAGGTCACGCGCGACGGTGGCCGATGGATTTCCGAGACCAAGGTCCGGGGAGAGAGCGTGCTGCGCATGATGGTGATCAGTTATCTCACCGAGGAGCACCATCTGCAAGGTTTAGAGCTTGCATTAAGGAATGCTGCTAAGCATCTCACAGATCGAGCGAAAGCAAGGGCCTAGGGGATTTGACTGGAGGTCTTTCAAGGTATCCGACAATGCACTAGAAATGGTGCAGTCTCCGGCCTAGACTTTTCTCAGTTCGGGCCAATAACTAGGCAGCGCTATCGTAGCGTCCTCCAGCCTCCTGGATGCTGGGTCGATAGCGCTTTGCTTTTTTTACTGGCATTACTGGCCGGACTCACTTTCCCGCCTTGCACCGTGTTCGTCCCATTTCCACGCCGTGGCCACGATTTCGTCAAGCGACCGCTTGGCCTTCCACTTCAGCAGCGTTTCAGCTCGTGTTGGATCGGCCACCAGCTCCGCCGGATCTCCGGGTCGAGGCGGCGCTACGCGGCTGGGTACCTCGCGTCCTGTCACACGCTTGATAGTGGAAAGAATCTCGCGCACCGAATGACCGCGGCCGGTTCCCAAGTTGACGGATTGCGAAGTCCCGCCCGCTAAATATTCCAAGGCCAGAACATGGGCCTCGGCCAGGTCGCTGACGTGGATGTAATCGCGCACACAGGTGCCGTCGGGAGTGGGGTATTTGTCGCCGAAAATATCGAGGGCCGGCCGCTGGCCGCGGATGGCTTCAAACGCCGAGGGGATCAAGTGCGTTTCAGGACTATGTATCTCGCCGATGGTTCCGGATTCGTCGGCCCCGGCCGCGTTGAAGTAGCGAAGAGACACATAGCCCAACTTGTAGGCAGGACCGTAGGCCTCGAGGGCCTGCTCAAAAATCAACTTCGTAACGCCGTAGGGATTGACCGGGACGCGCGGCAGGTCCTCGGAGATGGGCACTTTTGCCGGAGTACCGTAGATGGCGCAGCTGGAGGAAAAGATAAATTTGCGGACCTTGGAGTCGAGGACGGCGTTCAACAACGAGACTCCGCCGAGCACGTTGTTCTGGAAATATTTTCTGGGATTGACCACCGATTCGCCTACGTAGGCGTGGGCGGCGAAGTGCATCACGGCGTCAACCCGCTGCAGCAGAGACGCCAGCTTGGCTGTGTCGGAGATATCTCCGACCACCAACTCGAAGCCCTGCGCCAGCGAGGCGTTGCCGGCACTCAGATTGTCGTAAATAATGGGTTCGTAACCGCGGCGCTTGAGCGCGTGCGCAGTGTGACTGCCGATATATCCTGCTCCTCCGACGACTAGAACGGCCAATTGTGCTCTCCCTTATTCTCTTCTTCTGAATGATCTGCCGTTAGATTTTAGCAGAGGCCACAGGAGACGGGGACCGACCGGACAGGCCCTGGACGGATGTCCCCAGGTGGTCCGAGGTGCGGAAAGCAAACGCACGCGGGGTGAAAAAAGGCGCCGACTTCTTGTCGGCGCCCGAATTGCGTCAGAAGGAGTAGATCAGATCAAACTGCATTCGCTTGAGGTAAGGCTCCTGCTGGCCCGGAGTAATTCCCGTTGCCAGGATGGCGTGCTGCAGGTTGCTGTTCAGGGTGCGCCCGTACCAAAAGGTATAGCTGGCCACGGTGTTGGCGCGTAGTTTCCATAGCGCGTACCAGCGATTCTGCAGAATGTTGGTGGGCGCGCGCTGGTCGCTTTCGGCGAAGGATGCGATGGCGGCGTCCTGCTCCTCTCGCAGCCATGCATATCCAATCTGGAAGTCATTCTTACTTTTGGTTTGACCCACGCTGATATCAGCCAGGTAGGTGTGGGACTGCTTGCCCAGCCCGGTCAGGACAACTCCGTTTCCGGTTGGCGCCAAGGGATGATCTTTCGCGTCCAGGTTGTTTTCGTACTCCAACAGCAAGTTGATAGGAAACCGATCCGAGCTGGTCCTGATCTGGTTATTCAGGATGAAGTCGGCGTACAGAAATTGAGAGAAGAAATGAGGCTTGCCGTTGGGGTCGTCATACGTGGCATTCGTCATGCCGTTGGCGGAAAAAGCGCATGGCGGCACAGTCGGCAGTCCTGAACCCTTTCCGCAACCCGGCCCTTCTCCTGGAACCTGCAGGCCGCCTGTCGTCGTAGTCGCCTGCGCGGCGAAAGCGCTGGCCTGGAGAATGGAATCTGGATTGTTCCACTTGATGGCCATGAAAGTTGGAGTAGTGGTAAGGCGGCCAAGTTGGATCTTTGCCGACACCTGCCCACCCAGAGAGTAAGAATCAGTTCCCGCAGAAGCTTCGTTGTACAGCAATTGCATAAAATCGATCGTGAAGTTCTTCACTACCGGCGTGCTCAGGTCCCAGGAAAACTTTTCGTTGAAGCCTTCGGGATTGATGTCCGGGTCGCCGGTGACCTGGGTACGGTTCCAGGCGTAGGCGAACTTTCCGCCGGTCAGGGCGAGCCAGCGATGCGCGACCGGATTATAGGTGATGTAGCCGCGGTCCAGGCCAATGGTCTTGCGGTCGAAGAAATTGGTGAAAGTTTCGTTGGTGGTGGTTGGGTCGCCCAGGGAACCAGTAGCCAGGGCAAGGCCGCCAATAAAGTCTTCGTTCAGCTTGCCGTCCACGCCGAAACGCACACGAATGCGGCCGCGGTTCCGGTCAGGCACGCCGTCCTGGAAAAAACTTTCGCCGCGCACCCGGATGTCGCCATTGAAGCGGAAGCGTCCCACGACGTCTTGTAGTGCAGCGAGCTTTTTGTCCTCTTCCTTGGACTTCTTGTCCACGACGGTGAGGGCAGTTTTCGCTTCCGCAGCGTTGGACGAGGCCTGGCCGGCCAGTCGCTCGGCCTCGGTGGCCGATTGCTGAGCTTGCGCAGCGGCGGTCTGCGCTTGTTCGGTACTTCCCTGCACTTTCTGCGCCGAGGCGTTGGCTTGCCGGGTTGCCTCCAGCAATTGCTGAAGCTGGGACTTGACCTCGTCAAGTTGTTTGCGCTGCTCGTCGTATTGCTTTTGTTGTGCGGCCAGGGCATCGCGGAGCTCCTCTACTTCTTTGGCGCTCACGCGGGCTGGAGCAGCGGATCTCTTCGCGGTGGACTTCGGCGTCGTGGCCTTGGGGTTTGCACCCGTCTGCGCCGTTGCGCTGCTGATTGACAGAATGAATGCACTGAACCACAAGAGCCGTTTCATTTGTTCTCCCTTTTGTAAGTGAGTTTGTTTCTGCTTTCTTGGTGCTAAACGACTCGTTGCCGCCTGGAATGTAAAAACGGCAGGTACAAGTTCGTTGTTCTATTTGCTTCTGTTGGAAATTGTGTGAGTGAACTGCTGAGTTAATTGTTGAGACAACAACAGCCCGTGGATGGCTGTGCCTGAGAGAAGGGCGCCTGCAGTGGGCGCGCTTGGGAATCCCGGGGCTTGAGATTGAGTGTCAAAATGTAACTCGTGTTTCTTCTGTTAAGTCGGTTATCTCTACTATCCCTATAAGATGACTTGTATTAAACAACAGGACTATCGATAACGCAAGCGCCGTACCATGGACTAAATCAAAACCGCTCAGTCTTCCCTGCTTCGACGAGGGTTGCCCGGCACCACCATGGGCAAGACTCTGGCATCGGCGCTCTTCTTTTTACCCAGGCGTTTACCCGCCCTGACGAACTTTGGGTCGACGATATCGGCCAGGGTGGTGTGCTCCAGAATCTTGGCCGCTGCATCGCGGACCTGAAGGAAGACCTGGTAGAGGGCGCGGTGCTCGAGGTCGCGGTCGATCAGGCTGCGGAGCTGTTCGGCATCGCCGAAAGGTGCCAGCGGCCCGTCGATCAGCCGGATGATCTCGCTGAGTTGAATCTCGGAAGGAGGGCGGCGTAATTGGTATCCGCCCTTGGCCCCGCGCACACTCTCAACGATGCGGGCGTTCTTCAATTCAAGCAAAATCAGTTCCAGAAATTTCTCTGGGAGAACCTCTTCATAGGCGATGTCGCGGATGCGAATGGCGCCCTGATTGTAGTGGCGGGCCAGCATCATCATGGCCTGCAGGGCGTAGAGGCCCTTTTGAGAGATTTTCATCGCAGCCCATGATGGCATAAAACCCTATCGTGTTAATAGGGTTGGTTCCAGGGGAACCTTAGCACCTGGCTGCGGGTTGTAGCTTATAGGGCCCTGTCGGCTGCATAAGTGCATCGCATCGCGAAGCCGTTACTCCGCTCAGGGTGACCGGGGGACTAGTTGATGCGCAAGACCTGCATGGTGATGTTGTCCGGGCCGCCCCGTCTTTTCGCGGTGTCCACCAGAGTGTCGCAGATTTCAGCGGCGGTCTTGCCTGCAACCGTGCTTTGAATCTCGCTTTCGGTGAGCAAACCCCACAGACCATCGGTGCAGAGCAACAGCACATCTCCGGACTCGAGGGCTACGGGTTGCGCCGGACAATCTGGAGTGATGCTGACGCCGGCTCCGAGCGCAGCGGTGAGGATATGGCGTTGGGGATGAGATTCGGCCTCCTCTGCGCGGAGGACGCCGTTTTCGACTAGCCGGCTCACGTAAGAGTGATCGTGCGTAAGCCGTGAGATGGTAGAACCACGCACCATGTAGAGGCGGCTGTCCCCTACATGCGCGTAGTAAAGTTGATAATCGAGCAGGGCCATTGCGGTGCAGGTCGTCCCCATCCCGTGCAAGTCGGGATACTTGTCGGCATATTCCTGGATGCGATGGTGAGCTGCCTGGAAGCCCTCCAGAAGCCAGCTCCGCGGGTTCCCTACGCCCCCATTGGCGTAAGCCTCTTCGATGGCCTCAACCGCGATGCGGCTGGCTTCCTGGCCGCCTTCGTACCCGCCCATGCCATCCGCCACAATGGCCAGACGGCCCTTCATTGGGAACTCCAGATCGTTGGCCGGTTCCCAATAGGAATAGCGGTCTTCGTTGTTTTCGCGTTGGCAGCCGACATCGCTCAGGCTCGCCAGCTCCACACCGGGCCGGACTTTCATTCCACCCCTTTTTACTTCCTGACTACGCTAGCGGAATTTGGATTATACCGGACAAGCTGCAAATGGATACCGCTGGTTGGCCCTGGTTTCGGTTATCGGAACTAAGCAATTGAGGGCATCAGTCCGCGATTGTGAATTTCCCGTACACTGTCCTACAATGCCTCCGGCGGGCGTCTGCGATCAAGAGTGACCACCCCCTAAAACCAGATGGCGACGGCAGCGACAGTGAGCGGGCATCAGGAACACGAGCAGATCGGCAAGGTGGCTGGTCCATGCGTCATGGTTCTGTTCGGGGCCTCCGGTGACCTGACCAAGCGCAAGCTGGTTCCTGCCCTTTATAACCTGGTGAAAGCCAAGCTGCTTCCCAAGACTTTTGCCGTCGTGGGCGTGGCCTTCGACGATTTGACTCGCGACCAATTTCGCGACCAGGTCACCAGCTTCCTGCACCCCGGGGACCGGGGCACTGAAGAGTTTCAGTGGTTTGTCGATCGGCTCTACTATCTGCACGGCGAATTCGGCAGTCCGGCTACCTATTCCGCTCTCGCGACACAACTTGCCAGCGTAGACCGGGAGCACGGCACCCAAGCGAACTATCTCTTTTACCTGGCCACGGCGCCAAAGTTCTTCGCTCCCATCGTACAGCAACTGGGACAGGCGGGACTGTCCGACCAATCCAAGGAATGCTGGCGACGAGTGGTCATTGAAAAACCTTTCGGGCACGATCTGGACTCGGCCAAGGCCTTGAACCGGGACATCAAAGCGGTATTGGCGGAAAACCAGATTTATCGCATCGATCACTACCTGGGCAAGGAGACGGTTCAGAACATCATGGTGTTCCGGTTCGATAATTCCATCTTCGAGCCCATCTGGAACCGGCGTTACATCGACCATGTACAGATCACGAACGCCGAGACGGTTGGTGTGGAACTGCGCGGTGGTTACTTTGACACAGCTGGCACGCTCCGCGACATGGTCCCCAATCACATCATGCAACTGATCAGCCTGACGGCGATGGAGCCGCCCGTGTCGTTTCAGGCGGATGCCGTCCGCAACGAGCAGGCGAAGATTCTGCGGGCCGTGCAGCCGCTGGACTCGGAAGACGTGCTCTACTCGAGCGTGCGTGGGCAGTATGGGGAAGGAATGGTCGGAGGAGAAAGAGTGCCGGCATACCGCTCCGAACCTGGAGTGGCCCCCGAATCGAAAACCGAAACATTTCTGGCGTTGAAGCTGAACATCGACAACTGGCGATGGGCCGGAGTGCCGTTTTACATCCGCACCGGGAAACGGCTGGCCCAACGTCACACCGAAATCACCATCCAGTTCAAGCGCACGCCGTTTGAGATATTTCGCAACTCTCCGGTCCACAATCATAGCAACCAACTGGTCATGCAGATACAGCCCGTGGAAGGGATATCGCTGAGCTTCGGGGCCAAAGTTCCCGGGCCCGTGCTGCGCGTGGGATCGGTCGACATGAGCTTCGAATACACCAAATACTTTGGCGCGGACGCTTACACCGGGTACGAGGTCCTGATTTACGAGTGCATGATCGGAGACGCAACGCTGTTCCAGCGCGCCGACATGGTGGAGGCGGGCTGGAGTATCGTGGACCCGATTCTGGATGTGTGGCAGGCCCTGCCCCCGCGCAGATTTCCCAACTATCCCTCAGGCACGTGGGGACCGGCGGAGTCCGACGAATTGCTGACCCGTGACGGCCGGCAGTGGAGGAAAATCGAACCATGATTCTCGCAGGCGACATTGGCGGAACCCGCACTCGATTGGCCGCGTTCAACACGGAAGGCAACAAGCTGCAATGCGTGGTCGAAAAAACCTACCCCAGCCAGAAGCGTGGGGGTCTGTCGGAAATCGTTGCCGAGTTCGTGAAGACGGAGGGCATTCCGGTGCACAGCGCCTGTTTCGGCGTGGCGGGACCAGTCCGCGGCGGACGCAGCAAGATTTCGAATCTCCCGTGGACCATTGATTCGCGCGAACTGGCCGCACAACTCAAGCTCGATTCGGTGGGCCTGATCAATGACCTTGAGGCCTATGCCTACGGCGTGGATGCACTCGAATCCAAAGATCTGGTGACGTTGCGGGCAGGATCTGACGACGCGGAAGGAAATCGCGCTGTGATCGCGGCCCGGACCGGTCTGGGTGTGGCCGGCCTCTATTGGGACGGCTTCCGGCATCATCCTTTTGCCTGCGAAGGCGGGCACACAGATTTCGCGCCCAGGAATGATCTGGAGGTCGAACTGTTCCGCTACATTCTGAAAAAACATGGCCACGTGAGCAGCGAGCGAATCCTCTCCGGGCCCGGTATCAAGAACATCTATGACTTCCTTCGTGACACCAAGAAAGCAGAGGAACCGTCGTGGTTGAATGAACAAATGGAGAAAGCGCCCGACGCTGCGGCGCTGATCTCGCAAGTGGCCCAGGAAAAGAAGGCCCCCATTTGTGAACAGACTTTCTCCATTTTTGCGAGCCTCTATGGGGCCAAGACTGGAGACTGCGCTCTGACCTTCATGTCCACGGGAGGGATTTTTATTTGCGGCATTATTGCCGCCAAAAACCTCTCCAGGATGCAGGATCCGGCGTTTACGGAAGCGTTCCTGAGCAAGGGACGCATGCGGGGACTGCTTGAGGAGATGCCGGTCAAAGTCGTCCTGAACGACGATTGCGGAATCATGGGAGCCGCACGCTGCACGCTTATTCAGAAGGCGTTTGGGAAACCAAAGAGCGGGGCCGCGTGAATGGAGACTTTCGGAGTGATCGATATGCACTCGAGGGTGCCCGGTCCAAGCTTCGCTTGGGCGGGGACTTTATTGCGGTCGACGCCGCCCCACAGTTATGGAATCTCCGCCCCTTGCCCGGCGACAACCCCCTCTTAATTCTTTGACAGAGAGACGAAAGTCCCGCCCAAGCGAAGCTTGGACGGAGCAGCCTCGAAATTAGACGGAATTCTGAAGGAGCTGCGAGATGCCATCTAGAGGAATCCGGACCCAGGATGGCCGGTTGTTCAATTCGTATCCGAGTTCATAGACAGCTTTGTCCAGAAGGTATAGATCCAGCAGCAGAGCCAGCTCTTCCCTGTCCTTGGGAATGAAGTTCGAATTGCCTGAAACTTCCAGGTACGTTTTCAGAAAAGTTGCTGACACCCATCTTTGCCAGTATTGGGCCCAGTTTCCCAGGTCTTGCAGTGGTTCGTGCGGCAATTTCTTTCCATTGTCATGGAGCAGGGGCGCATAGGCGGCGTAGTGGAACGAGCGCAGCATGCCGGCGACGTCCTGGAGCGGCGAGCGTTTCTTGCGCCGTTCCGCGAGTGGGCGCGCGGGCTCGCCTTCGAAGTCGATAATGACAAAATCGCTGCCGGTGAAAAGGACCTGGCCGAGATGATAGTCGCCATGGATGCGGGTGACCATGGCCGAAATCCTCCGCCCGGCGAGCAGTTGAAGGCGGGCACGGGCACGTTCTTCCAGTCCGAGGGTGCCTTCTGCGGCCTCGCGGGAGTGGTCCGGCATTTTGTCCTTAAGGCGGCCGAGCAGATCGAAATTCGCGGTCAGGAGTTGGACAGCAGAGTTCGCTAATGCCCGGAGTTCCGCTTCGGAAAATGCCTGGGGCGCGAAATCAGGCTCTTTCTGGTCCGATGCCAAAGCCAGGTGAAGCTCAGCCGTCCTTCGGCCCAGCAGCACCGCTGAATCGAGGTAAGGACCGATCCGTTGCCTGGCTTTATCCGGCAGGGTTTGGCCGCAGAGAGACAGGAGCGGCGACTGAGGTACTTCGCTCGCCC
>Ga0137359_10004421_pt1 | contig 11533 bp, 6 predicted proteins | sample Mad1_40_16metaG_FD_108281 | JGI IMG/M metagenome (GOLD analysis project Ga0137359, IMG submission 108281) | Vadose zone soil microbial communities from Angelo Coast Range Reserve, California, USA - Mad1_40_16 metaG | ecosystem: Environmental > Terrestrial > Soil > Vadose zone | place: USA... | reverse complement strand
CGCATGATCGGCGCGTCGCCACCTGGGCGGAACGGAATCAGCAGCCAAAGCGCGCCGTAGAGCAGCGGCCCGAGCAAGTGCACGAACGTGAGGACGATGAAGCCGACGCGCACGGCGCCGACCGGCAGCGCGAGCGCCCGCGCCACCGCGGCGGCGACGCCGGCGACGCGCCGCTCTGGGTGATCGCGATACCACCGCTCGGGATCGAACGCGGTCACCCGACTGCGACAGTGTGGGCACCGAGTCGCCGCGGCGCGGATCTCCTCGGCGCAGTACGGGCAGGTACGAACGTCTTCCATACGTGACCCTCCTGTACCGTGATACGCGCCGCCACCGCGAAAGGTTCACCGCCGCCGCGAGGCGCCGAGCGCGAGCGCGCCCGCGGCGGCGGCGATGGATTGCGCCGCGCCGGCTGTCGTCAGCGATCGAGGAGCTCGACCCGCTCGCTCGCCTCGAACTCGCGCCGCACGGCGTCGTAGTCGGCGACGGTGAACAGGCGGTAGGCGGTGTCGCCGCGGGTCCGCCAGAAGATCGGTGCATCCGGCAAGCGGCGGCGGCAGAAGTGCACCTTCTTGAGGTTGCGGACCAGCACCTTCTGGGTGTTCGTCCACTCGAAGTCGTCGACGAGCCGTATGAAGTCCGGGAACCACTTGCGGTCCATGCCGCCGCCGGTGATCTGTGCCTCGCAGTAGTCGAAGACGTCCTTCGGGTCGAAGCGCGCGCCGTCCTTGAGCTGCACCGCGGCCATCACCAACTCATCGGAGACGGCGCACGGCACGCCGTACGCGGCGGCGAGCTCGACGGCGGGATGCTCCGACAAGATGCGCGCGATCTGCGCCGCGGAGAAATTCTCGCCGTCCTTGCGGATCCAGTCGTCGGTGCGGCCGTCGAAGTAGAGGAAACGCCGGCCGTCATTGATCATGATGTGGCCGAGGTCGCCTGAATGGTAGACGCCGTCGCGGTACTTGGAGTTGTTGGCGTCGGGATTGTCGAAGTAGCCTTGGAAGAGACCGGTATCCGGAGCAACGCGGCAAATCTCGCCGACGGCCTCGGCGTAGTTGGTGATCTTGCCGTCGCGGTCGAGCGTCGCCGGCGGGCACTCGACGCCGCGCTCGCTCAGGATCTGCACCGCCGGATCCGCGACCTCGCCGACGCTGCCGCGCGGATCGCCTTTGCGACGGAAGGTGCTGATCGCCGCCTCCGTGGAGCCGTAGAGCTCGAACACGTCCTCGAGCCCGAGCCAGGCCATGAAGCGATCGATGTCGGCCGGCGACGCGCCGTTGCCGACGGCGTACTTGAAACGATTGTCGGGGTGGTTCGCGACCTCGGCGATGATGCGCGCCTCGTCGCCGCCGTATTGCTTCTCGATCGCGGCGAGCACGTAGTGCATCGGCTCGCCGACGTAGTTCCAGTACGTGACGCCGTAGCGCAGGATGTCGGGGACGAATTTGCTCGCGCTGAAGCGCTCGTTCACGCCGACGCTGCCGCCGACCCAGAACGCCGGCATCAGCCCGACGAAGATGGAGTTGGAGTGGAAGAGCGGCATGCAGGTGTAGGCGACGTCGTCGGGACCGAGCTCCATCTGCGTCGAGACACCGAGGCCGGTCGCGAGGAGCTTCAGGTGGTTGTTGTTGATGCCCTTCGGGAGGCCCGTCGTGCCGGACGTGTAGATCACCATCAGATTCGTCGTCCCCTCGACGTCGACGGCAGGCGCATCGAGCGTCGCGTCCTCGGGGGCGATCTCGGCGGCGATCGCCGCCGTGAAGTCGGCGCCCACGGGAACGGCGCCACCGACGGTGCGCAGCACGAGAATGTTCTCGGCGGCAACGTTCCGCAGCGCGCCGCGGACACGCTCGAGCTCGGGCAGGAAGCGCTCGTCGACGACGAGAACGCGCGCACGCGAATGATTGAGGACGCCGGCGAGCGTGTCGCCGCGGAGCCCCGTGTTGACGCCGAAGAGCGTCAGCCCGCCGTACGCGCACCCGCCGAGGAGCGACACCAGCTCGAGGTGGTTCTCGAGCAGCATCGCGACGTGTCCCGGCCGCGCGTCGTCGATCGCGCCGAGTCGCCGCCGCAGGAAATGCGCCGCCCGCACCGATTCATCCCGGAAGCGGCGGTACGTCCAGGCGCGGTCGCCGTGGCGTAGGAACACTCGATTTTCGGTGTCGGGATGGGCGGCGCGGGCCTCGATCTGCGCGCACACGGTCAGCGGCGCGTTGAAGCTCGGACGGGGAGTGCTCACGCGATCCTCCTTCACGGGACGGGACGTACCCATCCTTTACTGCGAGCGTCCGTCCGCGGACAAGCTGGGCGCTCGGTACACCAGCGGACGGTCGGACGCGTGGTGGCCGTGTGGGCCGATGAAGGCGTCAAACTGCGTCCAGAGGTCCGCCGTTGCCGGATCACGGAGGAAGTTGCGGAGCGCGGTTTCATCGCGAAAGGCGAGCTCCGTCGTCAGGGCGGCCCCCGGTCGTCGCGAGGTCGATGCAGGTCTCGATCCCGATCAGGCCGTCGACCTCGAGGAAGCGCCGCCGCCCGTCGCGGAGGTGCGAACGTGACGCCGTCGAAGATCCGGGCGAGGCGTCGGCGCACGGTGACCCGAAGCGCGCTGAGACCGGGATCGACTCGGATCGCCGTCGCACCCGCGATCGGGTGCTGGCAGATGGCACCTGCGGTCGATCAGGCGAGCGTCAGGAGGTCGTGCGCGCCGATCATGCGTTCCTGGATCGGGACGCCTACCGGACACGATCCGAGGCACGGCGCCGGGCATTCGGCGCACACGGTGGCGTTCTTCGCGAGCGCGCCGTAGAGACGCATCGCCTCCTTTTCCCAGCCGTAGTCCTCGAAGTACATGCGGTGGCGGAGCACGTCGTGGATCGGTAGCACCTCGGGGCAGTGGCCGAGGCACTCGCCGCAGTGCGGACCGCAGTACGTGCCGAGGATCTGCCGATCGTACTTCTCCAGGATCGCGACGTCCGCCACCGTCGTCGCCCGGCCCGACGCGTAGAGGTACTCGTCGACGTGCTGCAGCTCGAAGAACGACACGACGACGCACGACACCTTCGCGTTCGACAGCACCCATTTGAACGCGGCCTGCGTGTAACTGTCCGCTTCGTCGCGGAAGTCGGCGAGGCCACGGTGCTTCGCGCCTTTGAGGGTCTTCATCGCGACGACGCCCATGTCGCGCTCGTCGTGCGCGCGCTCGATGATGCCGGCGAGCGGCGCCCAGATGCCGTGGTGGTAGGCGAGCATCATGACGTCGAAGCGGTTCGAGGCGATCGCTGCGTCGGCGACCGCGACGAGGTTCGGGGTGTGCGTCGAGACGCCGAGGAAGCGCACCTTGCCTTGCTCCTTCAGGCGGTCGAACGCCTCGTGCGCGTTCGGGTCGAGGAGGCGCTCGATCTCGTCGCAGGAGTGGATGTGGACGAGATCGACGTGATCCGTCCCGAGACGTCGCAAGCTGCCTTCGATCGCGCCCATGTACTCGGCGACGGGGGTGCCGGGCGGGAGGTGTCCGTACGGCGTACAGAACTTGGTCGCGACGAAGAGCTCGTCGCGCTTGCCCTTGATCGCGCGGCCCATCGCTTCCTCGGTGCCGGCGCCGGAGTAATCGGGGCTGGTGTCGAAGTAGTTCACCCCGCGCTCAATCGCGAGCCGCGCGATACGCTCGCCGTCCTCGCCGCGGATCGCGCCGGTGCCGAGGACGATGTCGGAGACCATCCAGTTCGTGCGGCCGAGCCGCCGGTGCGCCTGCACGCGGCTGCCCTTCCATTCCTGTCGCCACACCGGAGCGGTCTTCTCGACCGGCGCCTCGAAGATGCGATCGACGGGATCGCGCCAACCGCGGCCGCCGCGCCCGACGCCGAACCACGCGTTCGCGATCGCCGCGGCACCCCCGACGGCGAGCGTCCCGAGCGCCGCGGCGCTGCCGGACGCTGCGCCCGCGAGGAAGCGGCGGCGGCCGCCGTCGGGCCGCTGTCGCGACGCGCGCGCGGCGGCGCGTTGGACGACGATGAACGACGCGAAGGCGAGCGCGATGAGCACGACCGTCGCGAGCGTCACGCCTGCGACCGTGAAACCGACGGGCGGGAAGACGTGCGCGCCGATGCGCTCGAAGAACCAGCCCGCAGGAAATGCGCCGGGATCGAGGCCGATGAACGCCGTATAGATATAGTGGCCGGCGACGCCCCAGCCGATCGCGGCTGCCAGCGCGAGTGAAATCACGACGACCGTTCGCGTGCGCGGCTGGCGCATCATCAACGCGACCTCCTGACCCGGTCTCGCGCAATCGACACCAGTGCGCAAGACCTCACGCTCGTCCGATCACTCCGGGACGCCGGCCTCGGCGGCGGCGGTCGGACTCAAGAGGATCCCTCTTCTGCGAAGTTCTCAGGCGGCTGCCGGCTGGCCGAGCACTCTCGGCGCGGGGACCGCACGCCCGCTCTTCATCTCAAACCGCCACTTCCAGATTGCGTAGATCGCCGGATAGACCAAGAGCTCCAACGCGAAGGAAGTGAAGAGCCCTCCGACCATAGGTGCGGCGATGCGCTTCATCACATCAGCGCCGCTTCCAGTCGACCACATGATCGGAAGCAGTCCCATGAAGGCGGCGCTCACCGTCATCATCTTCGGGCGGACGCGGCGCACCGCCCCGTGGATGATCGCTTCCGTGAGGTCTTCCTCGGTCCGCATCTCGCCTTTGCGAACTCGCTCCTCGTAGGCGAGATCGAGAAACAGGAGCATGAACACCCCCGTTTCTGCATCAAGTCCCATGAGCGCAATCATCCCGACCCAGACCGCGATCGAGACGTTGTAACCGAGCGCGTAGAGCAGCCACACCGCACCGATGAGGGAAAACGGGACGGCAAGAAGCACGATGGCAGTCTTCACGCCCGACTTCGTGTTCATGTAGAGGAGGAGCGCGATCAAGAAGATCGTCAGCGGCAGAACGACCTTGAGCCGTTCACGCACCCGCAGCATATTCTCGTACTGACCGCTCCAGGTGAGCGTGTAGCCTTTCGGTAGCTCGAGCTGCTCTTGAACACGTGCTTTGGCCTCAGCGACATAACTACCGACGTCTCGTCCTGCCATGTCGACGTAGACGTAGCCCGCCAGCTGGCCGTTCTCATCGCGAATCATCGATGGGCCCTCGACGAGCTTGAGATCGGCAATCTGCGCCATCGGGATCTGCGCACCCGAGGGCGTTGGCACGAGGGTCCGCTTCAAGCGCTCGATGTTGTCGCGAAACTCGCGACCGTAGCGCACGTTCACCGGATAGCGCTCCCGGCCTTCGACGGTCGTCGTCACATTCTCGCCCCCAATGGCCGACGTGACGATCATCTGCGCATCGTCGATCGTGAGGCCGTAGCGGGCGAGCTCCTCCCGGTTCAGAACGAAATCGACGTAGTACCCTCCCGCCGTGCGTTCGGCGAGGACGTTGCGGGTGCCGGGAACATCGCGAAGCACGCTCTCTAACCGCTCCCCGATGCCCTGGATCGTCTTCAGGTCAGGACCGAAGATCTTCAGTCCAATCGGCGTCCGGACGCCCGTCGAGAGCATGTCGATTCGGTTCTTGATCGGCTGCGTCCAGATATTCGGTATGCCCGGAAAACGAAGCTTCTCGTTCATCTCGGTCTGGAGCTCGTCGAAGGTGATGTGCTCTGACGTGAACCGCGAGCCGATCCAGCGGATGAACTTCGGCTTGTCGGAGTACCACCGATGAGCCTCGCGCCACTCCGCTTCGGGCTTCAGCACCACGGTCGTCTCGACCATCGAGAATGGCGCCGGATCGGTCGGGGAATCCGCGCGGCCGGCTTTCCCAAATACGCTCGCGACCTCCGGAAACCCGCGGAGAATTCGATCCTGCGTTTGAAGAATGTCCTGCGCTTGCGTGACGGACATGCCCGGAAGAGCCGTCGGCATGTAGAGGTAGGCGCCTTCGTTCAAAGGCGGCATGAACTCCGAGCCGAGCCTCAGGTAGATGGGCACTGTGGTCGCGACGAGCAGGACGGCAAGTACGATGGTGAGGGCACGGTGTCGAAGCACGGCGCGGCAGACGGGCTCATAGACGGCAAAGAGCAGTCGACTGATCGGGTGACGTTCCTCAGGGTAGTAACGCCCGACAGCGACCGTGTTCACCGCGCCACTGAGCCATCTGGGGCGCACGCGAAAGTTGTCCATGCGGGTGAACATCATCCGCATCGCGGGGTCGAGCGTCACCGCAAGCACCGCTGCGATCGCCATGGCGAGGTTCTTCGAGTAGGCGAGCGGCTTGAAGAGGCGCCCCTCCTGGTCGACCAACGTGAAGACCGGGAGAAAGGCGACCGCGATCACCAAGAGCGAGAAGAAGACTGAGGGCCCGACCTCCTGCAGTGCCCGGAGACGGACCGCGTGGTAGTCGCCGCGGCGGCCGCCGGCGATCCACTCCTCGAGGCGTTTATATGCGTTCTCGACCTCGACGATGGCTCCATCAACGAGGACGCCGATTGAAATCGCTATCCCGGCGAGCGACATGATGTTCGACGTGAGGCCCATGAAGTACATCGGGATGAACGCGAGGAACACGGACACCGGAATCGTGATGATGGGGATCACGGCCGAGGGAATGTGCCAGAGGAAAATGAGGATGACGACGCTCACGATCAGCATCTCTTCCTTGAGAGAGTGCACGAGCGTGTCGATGGACCGTTCGATGAGGTTCGAGCGGTCGTAAGTAGGGACGACCTCGACGCCGTCCGGAAGCGTGGGAGCAAGCTCCTGGAGCTTGTCTTTCACGCGCCGAATCACATTCAGCGCGTTCTCGCCTTGCCGCATCACGATGATGCCGCCGACGGTGTCTCCGAGCCCATCGAGATCGGCCACGCCTCGACGAAGGTCAGGGCCGAGCGTCACCTTCGCAAGCTGCTTCACGAGAACCGGCGTGCCGGTCTTCTCGTCGACCTTGACGACGATGTTCTCGATGTCGCCGAGGGACTTGATGTAGCCGCGGCCGCGGACCATGAACTCCGTGCCGGCAAACTCGAGCAGGCGCCCGCCGACATCGGCGTTGCCCTTCTTCACCGCGTTAATGAGATCAGGAAGCGGAATGTTGTAGGCGAGAAGAAGGTCCGGGTCGGCGTTTATCTGATACTGCTTGACGAACCCGCCTACCGCGGCGACTTCGGCGACGCCGGGTACCGCCTGGAGATGGTAGCGGAGATACCAGTCCTGCAGGCTTCGGAGGGCCGCGAGGTCTTGCGTACCGGAACGGTCGACGAGCGCGTACTGGTAGACCCATCCGACGCTCGTCGCATCGGGTCCGATCTCAGTGCGCACCCCTTCGGGAAGCCGCGGAAGAATCTTGCTCAGATACTCGAGCACGCGCGAGCGCGCCCAGTAGAGGTCCGTCCCGTCCTGGAAAATGACGTACACGTAGGAGTAGCCGAAATCGGAAAAACCGCGCACCGCTTTGATCCGCGGCGCACCGAGAAGCGCGGTCGCGATCGGATAGGTGACCTGATCCTCGAGGATGTCCGGACTTCTATCCCAGCGGGAATAGATGATGACTTGCGTATCGGACAGGTCCGGAATCGCATCGAGAGGAATGTTGTTCACCGCCCAGGTGGCACCGACAAGGGCGACGACGGTGAAGATCAGCACCAGGAACTTGTTCGTCGCACTGAAGGCGATGATGCGGTTGATCACGGAGCGCCTTCAGTGCTGGTGCTGGGTTTCGTGGGGCGACTTCTTGAAGGACGCGAGCGCAGACCGGAAGCGCGATTCGGAGTCGATGAGAAAGTTTGCAGACGTAACGACGTTTTCGCCCGCCGACAAGCCGGCCAGCACTTCGTAGTACCCTTGCGCCGCGCGGCCGAGCGTCACGGAGCGCGGTTCGAACGTCCCGCTCCCTTTCACCACAAACACGATCTGCGTCTCTCCCGTATCGAGAACGGCTTCACGCGGCACGGCGAGCTTCTCCCCGATGGGAACATGGATGGCGACCTTCACGAAGGATTCCGGACGTAGGCTTCGATCCGGTGTCGGGACGAGCATCCGCACACGAACGGTCCGCGTCGTAGGGTTCAGAATCGGATCGACTGCCGTGACCTTCGCCGTGTAAATCCGCCCAGGGATGGAGGGGACTGAAATCTCGACGGGCTGACCGGTTTCCACGAGCGGAGCCTCGTACTCATAGATTTGCGCGTAGACCCAGACATCTTTCTCCGGAAGAAGGAGGTTCGTGGGCTCACCTCGTTCACGCGCGAGTGCCGCAATTTGCGTGTCAGAGAGGCCCTGTTGGCGGAGCTTCAGCGCCGCAGACCGAGCGATCCCCTCCGCGCCCTGTCGCGCCTCCGGCCAGGGACTATCCTTCGTCGCCGAGCGCGACTTCATCGCCTCTCGGTACTCGACGATCGCCTGGTAGAGCATTGGATCGTATGCGACGCGCCCGACGGCGTGGATGTCGAGCGTGAGAGGTCGGGTCTCGAGCGTCGCGGTCGTCACGCCGATCAGCTGTTGGCGCTCCGGCGTGAGCGTAAACGGGGCGTGCCCGGGAACGTTTCCCGTCTCGCCCGTCATCTCGTCCTCGTAGACCGGAATGTAATCCATCCCCATCTCATCCTTCCCGGGGTTCGGCGATGTCACGTCCGGGCGCATCGGGTGGCGGTACATCACGATCTTCCGTTCCCCCGGCGCCGGTTTGCCGGCTGCGTTCGGCTCCTGAGGCGAGACCTCATCGACATGCTCGAGCTTCATTCCACAAATGGGACAGATGCCCGGCTTGTCCGAGACGATCTGCGGGTGCATCGCGCATTGATAGAATCCGCTCTTCGGAGCGGCCGCGGGTTCGTTCGCCCACCAGAGGGAAGGCCTCGTCACGAACGCCCACGCCCCGACGACGGCCACGAGGAGGAGGACGACGAGAAGTAACTTTCTACCCATGTCGCTCAGTCCATTCGCTTCGAGCCGTCAACCGGCCGCGGCAGTTCCGTCCCGACTGCTCGCTCCAGATCCGCATACGCCTTCTCGAACTCTACCTGCGCCTCAATGTGTTCAGTGTGGACCATCTCGATCTGACGTAGGGAATCGAGCAGCGAGAGGAAATCCACAGCTGCGGTCTGGTAACCGCTCTCGGTCACTGACAGCGCCTGCTCCGCCTGAGGGACGTGTGTGGTGGTCAAGAGCTGGTGCTGTGAGAGAGCCGTCTCGGCCCGGACAAATGCCTGAGCGACCTCACGACGAATCCGGTTCTCCGTGCGCCGAAGGTCCGCCTTCTGCGCGGACAGCCGAGCATTCGCTTCGCTAACGCCGGCGTCGTACTTGCCCCGCTGCGCGATCGGCAGCGTCACTGATGCCATTGCGCCGAAGCCGTCGCGGCCGTGCGCGTTCTCGAAGCGTCCCACGGAGAACTCGAAGTCCGGAAGTCGGGCACGCTCTGAAAGGCGCACGCCAGCTTCTTCGCGCGACACGGCGACGCGTTGAGCGGCGATCTCAGGACGCTCGTTCAGCGCGACGTCTGTGACTTCGTCCAGGGTTGCCGCAAGCTGCGGGGGTGGGGGGTCTTCCGGAATCCCAAACGAGTCTGTTCCCGGTCGACCGAGCAACTCCCGAAGCTCCGCCTCAGCACTCCTCACCGAAAGGGTCTCGGTGTGGACGCGGTTGATCAGATGCGTGAGCTCAACCTGGGCCCGAAGCACGTCCGACTGCGATACCTCACCTGTCCCGTACTTCTGCTCGGCGATGCGCGCCACACGTTGCACGAGGTCTTTTTCGCGCGAGTAGATCGCAATCAAACGATGCACTCGCCACAACTCGTAGTAGGCTTTCGTGATGCCGGCGACGATATCGAGCTCCGTTCCGCGTGCTTCCTTCGCCGTCATCTCCGCATCGCGAGTCGCGACCTCCGCCGCGAGAGCGCGCTTCCCGGGAAACGGAACCTTTTGTGAGAGACGAAAGATGTTGTTGTCCGCCTGATCGAGGCGAAACGATTCGGGAGCGTTCCACGCTTCGTAGCTGAGCACTGGATCGTCGAGCGCCACGACGCGTTTGGGCACCGCGGCCGCGCCCTGCACCCGGGCCTCGGCCGCACTCAGATCCGGACTGTGCTCCCTCGCTTCTCGAATCAGGTCAGCGAGGCGGAGACGCGCCATTTGCGCACTTGCGCCCGAGGCCGTCAGGATTCCGACAGCTACAATACCGGCACGCAGACACTGAACGCCCGAACCCTCCCTCCATCTCCGTAACGACTCTCTCATTGGCCTTGGCCTCGTGTGTCCAGCTTGGATGTGCGCCCCGCACTGTCGTGGCGACCAGCAAATGCGGAGCCGCTCTGCCCCCATTGAGGCGGCTTCTCTGGAATACGTCCCGTGTCGCGCGGCGTAACACGAAAGGAGAGACCCCGACGCCGTTGTTTGTTACGCTCGAGCGTGACGGGCGTAATACCGCATCGAAGGGGACGCGTGACTGACGGCACGAGTGACGAGATACTGATGGCAGCCTATCAAGCGGGTAACCAAGACGCCTTTGGTGAGCTTTTCGAGCGTTACGCAGGGCGGGTGTATGGCTTCCTCGTTCGGCGGCTGGGCGACGTCGCGACCGCCGAAGATCTCCACCAGGAGGCGTTTCTTCGGCTTCACCGCGCCCGAGACTCGTACAATCCCGAGCGGCCATTTCGCGCCTGGCTCTTTACCATCGTGCACAACCTCGTGAACGACTCCCTTCGAAGCCAAAGACGTGCGCCGGCGAGCGTGCCTTTCGAAGCGCTTCAGTCGCCCCGCGCCGAATCCCATGTGAACCTCGAAGGACAAATCAACGACCAGTCTCCCGAGCGAATCTTCGCCGCGCGCGAATCAACGCGCGCGCTCTCGCGGGCTCTCTCGGCGCTTCCGTCGGATGAGGCGACCGTCCTGATCCTCGCGCGTTTCGAGGGCTTGTCCTACGACGACATCGGGTCCGTCATCGGTCGCTCCGCCACCGCGACAAAGCAACTGGCCTATCGGGCGCTGAAACGCGTGCGCACTGAGCTCACCGCGACGGGCCATGGAGAAGGTTCCTGATGACCAAGAACCACGTGTGCTCCGACTACGAAGCGTTGCTCATGGAGTCCCTCACGGGATCGCTCGACCAGGCGGAACAGACGCTCCTGACTCAGCACCTCGAGCAGTGCCCCGCATGCAGGGCGTCCTCTGCGGACATCCGCGCAAGCTGGGACATGCTCGACGAACTCAACGCACTCGAGCCGCGAGCGGCGCTTCGTGAACGCACACGCGCGGCCGTCCTACAGGTCATGGCGACCGAGCGGACGAGAGCAGTCGAGCGCAAGTGGTACGAGGTCAGTCGCGCGCCCCTTGCCGTCGTCTCCGCGCTCCTCGTCGCGGGAGCGACCCTCTCTCTTCTGAGCGGGCTCATTTGGGGTAGCGCGTTGCCTCAAGGACACATGTTCTTCTGCGCGGCGATGTACACGGGACTTCTCGTCGGCGCGTTCTCGTGGATCTACAGCGCCACAACTGTCAACGGCGTGCATCTCGACGTTGCGGCGCGGATAGGGGTGTTGTCG
>Ga0137359_10004418_pt1 | contig 11535 bp, 8 predicted proteins | sample Mad1_40_16metaG_FD_108281 | JGI IMG/M metagenome (GOLD analysis project Ga0137359, IMG submission 108281) | Vadose zone soil microbial communities from Angelo Coast Range Reserve, California, USA - Mad1_40_16 metaG | ecosystem: Environmental > Terrestrial > Soil > Vadose zone | place: USA... | reverse complement strand
GCTCCACTCCCCAACGCGAACTTCTTACCGATACGATCAATAATCGGCCCGCTCACGATGTATGCCAGAACGGCTCCGGCAGCATTGATTAAAAGGAACGTGCCAACCTTGCTGTCGTTCGGGAGGTAGCGATTGCGTTCAAGTGTGGGAAGCACCGCACCGGGAAGCGCTGCAAGTAGCCCGTAAATGAAGATGCCAAGAAAAGCGATGAGCATTAACCCCAACTCACGTGCGGCAAAAGTCTTTGTATGTGTGACCAGAATCTATCCTCCGTCGCCTCTGAATTGAGATCTGCTTAATCTGCGGATGGTGTCTTTAAGGTAAAGTGAAGGCAAGAACATAGTCACCCTGTTTTGTACCGAGCTTGCCATGCCCGCCGGCCGCAATGACGAGGTACTGTTTATTCTCCAGGGTGTAGGTCATAGGAGTTGCCTGGCCACCGGCGGGGAGTTGATACTTCCAGAGTTCTTTGCCGGTTTCGATGTCGAAGGCGCGCAGGTAGAGATCCATCGTCGCGGCCGTAAACACCAACCCACCAGCGGTCACGATCGGTCCTCCAAGATTGAGTGAGCCTGTCTGCTGGCCCGGGACCAACGTGCCGAGCGGAACATCCCAGACCTGTTTGCCGGAAAACAGATCAACGGCCTTCGTGGTACCCCATGGTGGAGCGTTGCAAGGCAACTTACTGGGAGAAAAAATGAAGGTGCGATAAAGTCCGTAGGGTGCTCCCGACTGTTCTCCAAACTCGCCAAAAATACGATTGTCCTGTTTGCTATTAGTCTCGGTTTGGAACTTCTCGCGGGGAATCAACTTCACCCAGGCCACCAGGCGATTCGTGTTTGCAACCATAATGTGGCGCTGCGGGTCGAAGGCGGCACTGCCCCAGTTCACGCCACCCACGTTGCCGGGGAAGACGATAGTCCCCAGAAAACTGGGCGGTGTGAAAACACCTTCTGACCGCGAGGCCTTTATCTTGTCCTGACACCACTTGAGGTCCTCTGGAGTTGGGCCCCATGCCTCGCTGGATGAGAACCCTTCCGGCACCAGGGAGATAGTAGAAAACGGCTGCGTGGACGAGGCTTGCTCGCCCGGAATATCAGTTTGCGGCACGGGCCGCTCCTCCACAGGAAGTAAGGGCGCACCGGTGAGCCGGTTGAGCACAAAGACGTGGCCCATCTTGGTGTTGATGACGACGGCCGGAGTGCCGTCCTTCCATGTGAACAATGTAGGTTGGGCCGCTACGTCGTAGTCCCACAGATCGTGATGAACAACCTGGAATCCCCATACGAATTCCCCTGTGGATGCGCGTAAGGCAACGACGGAGTTGGCCCACTTGTTATCACCTTTGCGGATACCACCATAATAGTCAGGGCTGGCGCTGCTGGTGGGAATGAAAACCAAATCCTCTTCGAGGTCAACCGAGAGCGTAGACCAGGCGTTACCGCCACCGGTCCGTGGCTTCGTTTGATCCGCCCAGGGAATCGGATTCCAAGTCCAGCGAAGTTTTCCTGTTCGAACGTCGAAGGCGCGCACAATACCGCGCCCCGTGTCCACCTTCCAATTGTCTGCAATAGAAGAACCAACGATCACCAAATCCTTAGCGAGAACGGGAGCGGAGGTGACTTGATAACCGCCGGTCCATTCTGTTGCGGTCGCTGCATTCTGTGTAAGTTGCACTTCTCCATTCGACCCGAAATCAGCGCAAGGTTTCCCCGTAGCCGAATCGAGAGCAATGAGCCGACCATCGAGAGTGCCGAAGAAAATGCGAAGGCGGCATGGCTGACCTGGCGCTGCTTTGGAATCCTGCCACGCAGAGACGCCACGAGACGCTACTTCAGAGTAATTTTGCTTGAGATCGACATGCGGATCATATTCCCAGAGCCTCACGCCCGTCCGCGCATCAAGAGCAATCACAACATTGTAGGGTGTGCTGAGGAACAACTTGTTGTCGACAAGTATCGGAGTGGCTTCGAAAGCAGCTTTGCGAATTAGTTTGGTTTCCTGCTGCATCGCACCCGTGCGATAGGTCCAGGCAAGTTGCAGGCTATTCACGTTCGTACGGTCGATCTGTCGCGCGGTGGAATATCGCGTGCCGCCGGGATCGTTACCATAGTTCGGCCATCCGGAATCCGTCGAAGATTGTGCAGGTGCGACTTGGACCAAGCAGAGCACGGCAATGCCAGCCAGAAGGCAGTGAAAAGTCGTTCTTGGATTCGCCATGCAAAAAACGATAACGAGGCCACGGCAGAGATCGAACAGGGTTCTGTTTTTCAACATTCGCCGAGCTTGCCATATTGCGGTAAATTACGTCCAGTTAGGTAGGAAGACCAGGAATTTGAATCGACGCGAGTTCGTCCAGTTGGCGGGAGGTTTGGCGATCGCTCGGTGCGGTGATCATTAAGGAAGTGCTCGGCGGTGCAGAGCGCGAGGCTGTTTATTTATCCGCTGCAGTATTACTTCGTGTTCTCCGTGCCTCCGTGGTGATAAAGGCGCCGAAAACCATTCCACCACTGAGACACGGAGAACACTGAGAATGTGTAGGTGAAATTAGCACATTTGGACACGACCTTGACCGTCTAAATCATCACTCATCACGGTCGTTAGTAATCCATCTCGCCGCCCGGCACTGACATGTTTGCGCCTTTCTTCGTCTCCTCAGGAGCTTCAGCAACGACTGCTTCGGTAGTCAGCAACAGGCCCGCGATCGAAGCCGCATTCTGCAAAGCAGTGCGGGCGACTTTTGTCGGATCGATCACGCCCGCCTTCACGAGGTCTTCGTATTTCTCAGTTGCGGCATTGAAGCCGAAGTTCGCATTGCTCTCTGCGCGCACCTTCTCGACCACGATCGATCCTTCCTGTCCCGCATTCTCCGCGATTTGCCGCAACGGTTCCTCCAAAGCACGCCTCACAATGTTCGCGCCTGTCTGTTCGTCTTCGTCGTCAAGCCTGAATTGAGCGAGCGCTTTCTGCGCGCGAATGAATGTCACACCGCCGCCCGGCACGATGCCTTCCTCGACTGCCGCGCGCGTTGCATGCATTGCGTCTTCGACACGTGCTTTCTTTTCTTTCAATTCAGTCTCCGTTGCAGCGCCGACTTTGATGACTGCAACGCCACCGACTAGTTTCGCAAGACGCTCCTGCAACTTCTCGCTATCGTAATCGGAGGTCGTCTCTTCGATCTGTGCGCGAATTTGTCTGACGCGACCTTCAATGTCGGCTCGCTTACCGGCGCCTTCAATGATTGTCGTGTTGTCCTTGTCGACCACAACCTTTTTTGCGCGGCCGAGATCTTCGATACGAACGTTCTCAAGCTTGATTCCGAGATCTTCGCTGATCACGCGACCACCGGTGAGAATCGCAATGTCCTCCAGCATCGCTTTGCGCCGGTCACCAAATCCTGGCGCTTTTATTGCGCAAGCGTTCAAAGTGCCGCGCAGCTTGTTTACAACCAGTGTCGCCAGGGCCTCGCCTTCAACGTCCTCGGCAATTATCAACAGGGGTTTGCCTTCGCGCGCTACTGTCTCAAGTAATGGCAGCAGATCGCGTAGGGCGCTGATCTTTTTCTCGTGAATAAGAATCAACGGGTCGTCGAGCACTGCTTCCATGTGTTCGGGATTCGTCACGAAGTACGGCGACAGATAACCACGGTCGAATTGCATGCCTTCGACAACGTCTAGCTCGGTTTCCATCGTTTTCGATTCTTCAACCGTGATTACACCGTCTTTGCCGACCCTGTCCATTGCCTTAGCAATCAATTCGCCAATCGTCCGATCGCCGTTTGCGGAAATGGTGCCGACTTGCGCGATCTCGTCGCCTTTCACCGGCTTCGAGATATTCTTGATCTCTTCGACGGCGCGCTCAGTCATCTTGTGAATACCCCTTTGCAGAGCCATTGGATTCGCACCTGCGACGACCATGCGCACGCCTTCACGAAAGATCGCCTGCGCCAGGACCGTCGCGGTCGTTGTCCCATCGCCGGCCACGTCAGACGTCTTTGAAGCGACTTCTTTAACCATCTGCGCACCAACGTTCTGTAGTTTATCCTCAAGCTCGATCTCTTTTGCGACTGTCACGCCGTCCTTCGTAATCGTGGGCCAGCCGAACTTTTTGCCGAGCACCACGTTGCGCCCGCGCGGGCCGAGCGTCACCTTCACCGCGTCAGTTAGCTTGTTAACGCCTTCAAGAATTGCGTGGCGAGACTGATCGCCGTGAACTACCATTTTTGCAGCCATTTTCTTTTACCTCCTAAGTTTCAAGATGATCGGCGCCGCAAACCGAAACAAAGTCGCCGTTACATCTCGAGAGCCGCGCGCGTTTGCAACAAACGCAGAACAGCGCCGAGGGTAACGAACCCCTCGATTCGACCGTCAAGCACCACCGGCAATTCGTTCACTTCCTCCCGGTGCATGATCTCTATTGCCTCGCTGGCCGGAGTGTCGGGTGCGACTGCGTGGAGTTGGTCCAAACGCTGCATCGCCTGTTCCACCGTCGTGTAGGGCCAGCGGGCGCGGTCTGTTTTGCGGAGATCGTGGGCCGTAATGATTCCCTTGATTCCCTGCCCGCTCTGGACCAGAAAACAGTTCTTTCCCGTGCGCAGCAGGTAATCGTTCACAAATGTCTCAAGATTTTCGTGGCCATCCACAATGGGGCAATCACGTTCAAGGAGGTCGGCCGCGCGCACATTTCGCAACACCGCACTGGTTTCTATTTGTGCGCGACTCGCGCCTGCCGCATCCAACAAGAACCAACCAATGAAGGCGGTCCACAAACCGCCAATTCCAGCTCCGCCGAAGAAGCGAACGATTCCTATAATTATGAATGCGAAAGCGACGATCTGACCGATTCGCGCAGCGATTCGCGTCGCGCGCAGTCCATCACCCGTGACCCACCAAATGATGCCGCGCAATACGCGGCCGCCATCGAGGGGAAAGCCTGGCACCAGATTGAAAATTCCGAGCGCGATATTGATGTAACCGAGCCACATCAACATCGCGATCGTTGGAGTTGCAGGTATCGCACCGAGCGGCCAGCCCACCACCCAGGCCAGCGCAAGGCAGAGCACGCCGATCAGCATGCTCGCTATCGGACCGGCGATCCCCATGAAAAATTCGGTGCTGGCTTCTCCTGCTTCTCTTTCAATCTGCGCTACGCCACCAAGCGCGAATAGAGTGATCGCGCGGACCGGTAACCCTCGTGCTTTGGCGACCGCAGCATGCGATAGTTCATGCACGATGATCGCAACAAAGAATAAGAGACTGGTTCCGATGGCTGTCGCCCAGATCACTCCTTCACCCCAATGTGAGTTAAGCGCGTGAAACTGGTTCGCCAGAGACAGAGTGATAAGCAACGCAATGATGAACCAGCTGAAATGCAGCCCGATCTCAATGCCGAAGATTCGTCCCAGTTTGATGTGCGACTTCATATAGGCTTTCTGTCATCCTTCAGGGCAGACAATCGTCAAAAGAATTTCCATCGCGCTACTCGAACAACCAAGGGGAAGTTTGAAAATCGACAGTGCATGCTCCATGCCACGGGCGCATTTTGCTCAGAGTGTCTGGAGGCTGCGTTCTGCTTGCAGGACAGCGAATTTTTTTGCTGAGGGACCGATTTCTTGTGGACGAAAGTGCCCAAAGGGGTGAAATGACCCAGTCACAGATCTGTTTCGTAGTTGAATTATGGATTAAGTGTTCTCATTGCCGTCTTCAATTACAAAAAGGAAATTGCCAGCCGGATCCTTAAACCAGGCTATGTCTGGGCGTTATGCCTAACTCTAGAGCGCTTCTTTGCAAAAGACTTCTTGAGCGTCCTCAATTTCGTCAACCGGTCTGCCGTTGGCGGCAACGTCGAGTTTTCTAGTACTGAATACCTGAACGTTTTCTTCTGGTCATACTCGCCGAGCAGAAAGACGATCTTCTCTCCCATGAAATATTCCTTCTTGAAACCGGCTTCTGCTCCGTGAAAGTATTCGATTACCTCACCCTTGAGAAACTTGCCCTTGAAAGGCTCGAGCACTTCGCACAACACGCGCCAATTTTCATAGCCGCCGACTCTACCGCTTATTTCGGCTTCGCGGATCTGGATATGGACCACGACGGCGACAGCCTTGTAGTCATTCCTGAGGTATTCGAGTGATGGAAAATCCTCCTCAGCCTGAGCGGAGACACACGATGGCATCAGAAGAAGCAGGAGGATCAATTTGAATGCGGTTCTCATGGTGACCTCAAACTAGAACACAACTTTTTGGCGTGTTCGCTTCGAGCCTAATTCGACACAGGCTTTTCCTCAATGCCCACGAGTTCGATAACAAAGATCAGTGTTGCATTGGGCGGGATTGGACCACGCCCTTGTTCTCCATAGGCAAGCTCTGGCGGAATGATTAGCGTTGCCTGGTCGCCAACCTTAAGCTTTCCTATCCCTTCGTCCCAACCCTTAATCACGCGGCCCGCACCTAACTCGAACACGAACGGTTGTCCCCGGTCGAGCGAGCTATCAAACTTGACGCCGTTTGTCATGACACCTGTGTAGTGAACTATCACTTTCTCACCTAGGTGCGGTTGGCGCCCTTCGCCGCGGCGCGTGACTATGTAGCTAAGACCCGACGGAAGGGTCTGCACTAACGAGGTTCTTACGAGCGTGACGGGCTTGCGCCTGCGCACGGACACAGTCGGTCTTGTACGTCCCTGCGTGACGGCAGTAGCTTTTCGGCTTGCAGTCTTCGATTGGGCCGCAACGGGAAGAAAACTTGAGGCCAATAGAGTCGCTGAAATGAGCTTGGGTATAAGTTTCATGAATATCCCTTCCAACTAATTAGTTGGTCAATGCATGATATCGTAATCAGTGCGACTATCTTGTGAAAGATCGCCAGACCTACTCCGGTATCCTCGTATTCACCTTCTTGTTAATTCTTCTTAGTGGCTGGTTGGCGGAAACCTCGCTCCACCGTGTCGTTCGGATCCGTGGACACCGGTCCATCGCGCCACAACCAGCGCATCATTTCCGGCATTATTGAGCCGCCGAACTTCTGACCGTGCAAATTCATGCCCCACGAGTAGTTTAAGTCGTAACCCTTCTGCGTGAGAGCCTTCATCAGCCGCACGTTCTGCAAGAACCAGTCCCACTTCTCGTCATAGACACCGTTGCGGATGCCACGATTGTCGTTTCGGCCATCGCACAGAAAGATTCGGATCGGCTTCTTCTCACTCGCCAGCACGCGTTCCGCATATACATGGCCGCCCCGAATATTCGTGAAACTGCCGACGTTACTCAACACCTTCCGGAATTGGTTGGGACGCTCCCAGGCGACCGTGAATGCAGCGATCGCCCCTGAACTCGAACCGCCGATTCCGTGCTGCTCCGGATCTTTTGAAATGTTGTAATCCTTATAGAGCGCCGGCATCAATTCTTCGGTGATCACCCGCGCGTACTTATCATCGAGCGTGTTGTATTCGGTAGGCCGGTTTGTGGTTCTGTCGCCCCACTCCTTCGAGTTTGGCTCGGGCTGCTCGGGCGTGCGCCCCGGATTGATGAACACTGCGATCATCACCGGAATCTCGCGCCGGTAGATCAGATTGTCCATCACATTCTGTGCTCGAATATCTCCGTTCTCATCTTTGAATGCTTGACCGTCCTGATAAACCATCAGCGCAGCCGGAACCGTCGGATCGTATTGCGCCGGCACGTACACCCAATATGTGTGCTGAGTCCCGGGATAGACGTTGCTGGGTAACGTATATGGCCCACGGATCTCTCCTTTGGGGACGCCTTCCTGTGGCGTCGAGTCGGGTCCCAGCCGATATTGAGAATTCGGGTTCGGACTCGGCGCCGGCTGCTGGCCAGCGACGCTCGGCGCTTGCCGCACTGTGCTCTGTTGTCCCGGAGCCGTTTGCGGCGCGCGAACCTGCGCGAAAGCTATCACCGACGCTCCCACAAATACCAAACTGATGACGTACGTTGCCGCTTTTCTCATTAGAAAATTCCTCAGCCTCGAAAATATTCTAACTATTCGAGAGGTAGACGAACTTGAAAACATGTATCGCCTGGTTTCGATTCAAAACGGATATTGCCGCGATGTTTTCGAACGATGCGGGCGACTGTGTCCAACCCAAGTCCGGTTCCCTCGCCGACAGGTTTGGTCGTAAAGAACGGCTCGAAGATGCGCGATCTCAGGTTTGACGGTATGCCCGAGCCGTTATCCCGGATTTCTATAAGGATGTCAGTCGGCTCTCTCTTTGTACGCACCTTTAGCCTTCCGCCTTCGGACATGGCATCCACAGCATTAACAATCAGATTAGTCCAAACCTGGTTAAGTTCACTGCCGTAGGCCTTAATCTGAGGCAACGCTTCGGCGTACTCACGCGTCAGCTCAATGCTCTTTTTCCTTAACTTGTACTTTAGGATGAGCAGAGTGCTTTCCAGCGCCTTATGCACATCCACTTCCTGCACCGACGCCTGATCCATATAACTGTATTCTTTAATCGCTCCGACAAGTTCTGAGATGCGTGCGGTACTGGCCTTGATTTCACCCGCAAGTTTCGCCGCTGCGAGTTGTGCATTGACTCGGGCAAGCACATCGAGAATTGTTCCCTGCTCCAGGACATCTGAAATTCGCTGCAGGCCCGCAGCATCAATCCCGGCTTCAACGAGGTTGCCGGAGAGTTTCCAGGGATCACCAACGCCGTGGTCCTCAAGCCAGGTAGCAACTAGATCTTCCCGGTCGCTTTGCTCCATTGAATTCATATGCGCGGTTGTAGCGGTGTGTTCAAGTGCGACGTCTTCGAAGGCACGAATCGCGTCCTCTTGTTCGGTTGTCAGGTCATGCCGGCACAGCCGGAGGTCAGCTGCACGCAACTCCGCCAGGGTGACGATAAGATCGTTCGCAGCGCGTGTCGCCCCGGCCGCCGGATTATTCAACTCGTGAGCGAGTCCGGCTGAAAGTTTGCCCAGGGCCATCAGCTTATCCTGTTGCTGATCGACAGTGGTCATTTCGCGCACACGATCACTCATGATACCGACTAGACGTTTGGCGAGAGTCGGCATCCGTTGCAGCAACTCGGGAAACAGACCGACAGGAAAGCGCAGTATGCGACTCGCCGTTACGGCCCGGCCGGTGACAGTGAATTCTGTCATGCGCGAGAAAGGCAGCACTCCGGTTACTTCGCTCGCCGGATCACCTGCTCTCGAAATATAGACATATCCGTCGTGCGCATTATCGTCGCGGTAAGCGTGCATTTCTCCTTCCAGGAAGACTGCCATCCAATCAGGTGGGTCGCCTTTGCGGAATAGAATGTCGCCAGCCGCAAAGCGCTCGTCCTGGACGTTGTCAGCAAACCACTTCAATTGATCTTCCGGCAGATCAGCAAACACACGGACGCGTCGCAGCGCCTCAACTTTGTCCTCAGGTGAGTTGCTGGTTGAACTGACGTACTCAATTGCCCCGGACACTGGCACCGGTACGCCCACGCCTTCTATTTTTGCGTCTTCCATCGGTCATACCACCTTGCTGAGATATTGATGCACGAATGAGATCGCGACGGAGCCTTCGCCAACGCCCGAGGCGACCCGCTTAACCGAACCATGTCGCACGTCGCCGACCACAAAGATACCCGGCACGTTTGTCTCCAAAAGCCCTGGATCTCGGTCCAACTGCCATCCTTTAGGTCGCTTCCCGTCGCGCATTAGGTCGGGGCCGGAGAGAATAAAGCCACGCTCATCACGGTCTACGATATCAGCAAGCCACTTTGTGTTTGGAGCCGCTCCGATCAAGATGAACAGCGAGTTGGCTGGTACTTTGTTGACCTCGTTGCTTGTAGTGCAATGGACGGATATTGCTTCAAGATGATCTTCACCATGCGCCTCTACAACCGACGAGTTGAATTCGATTTGGACGTTCGGGGTTTCTTTTAGCTGGTTGATCAAGTATTGCGACATTGACAATGCGAGCGATGAACCTCGTACCAGCACTACCACTCGTTGCGCATACTTCGAGAAGTACATGGCGGCCTGGCCCGCGCTATTTGCGCCACCGACGACGAACACAACTTCGTCTCTGGTAGATATTGCTTCGGTCATCGCTGCGCCGTAGTAGATTCCTGCGCCAGTGAGACGCTCGACGCCCGGAGCCTCCAGCTTACGCCACTGTACGCCCGTCGCAACCAACAGGGCGTGACAACTGAGTTCCGCTCCATCTCCAAGTGTTAGAAAGCGGTAGGGACCATCCAGACGTACGGCGGTAGCCTCAGCCGAAAGGATCTCAACGCCGAACCGCCTGGCTTGAACGACGGCTCGTCGCGCAAGGTCGCCCCCACTGAGTCCGCTGGGAAAACCCAGGTAGTTCTCGATGCGACTGGACATGCCGGCCTGACCACCCGGAGCTTCGCGCTCAATCATTACCGTTCGCAAGCCTTCGCTGGCTCCGTAGACTGCTGCCGCGAGTCCTGCCGGACCGCCACCCACAATTGCGAGATCATAGAACGCCTCAGCCGCCCGAGTTTTGAGCCCAACATTTTCGGCAAGCTGCGCTAGCGTTGGCTGTCGCAGACGCAGACCATTAGGTAAGATGACAAGCGGCAGGGATTCTGTTTCTTCCTTCTCGAGCAACTCCACGAGGCCGCGCACCTCTGAGTCTGCTGCTGCAGTCTCGATATCGAGCCATTTATACGGGACATGATTACGCGCAAGGAAATCTTTGATGTTGTGCGAAACGGGTGACCAGCGATTACCCAAAACACGGATGCCTTCAAACTGAGGCGGAACCGCCGCTTGCCAATCCTCGAGCAGTTCGTCTAATACAGGATAGAGATTTTCTTCAGGGGGGTCCCAGGGCTTCAGCAGATAGTAATTAATCCCCGCTTCGTTGATAGCAGCGATGGCCGCGTCAGTGTCCGCGTAAGCTGTCAAGAGCACGCGCTTCGCATCGGGATAGAGCGAGATGGCTTGCTGCAAAAACTCGACGCCGGATAATCCGGGCATTCTCTGATCTATAAGGAAGAGAGCAATGGCATTGTCCCTGACCTTCAAGTCCCGGACAATTTCCATTGCCGCTTCCCCTGATTCCGCTCGCAGCACGCGATAGTCGCTCGCATACTTGCGTCGCAGGTCACGCTCAATTGCACGCAACACTTCCCAATCATCATCCACCGTGAGCAATACCGGTTTAGCCATATTGATGAATCCATAGAAAAAGCAATCTTACGGATCGATTGTGATCCGGATGTCTACAAATTTTGGACATAGGGATTTTATATCACGCTCACCCGCTAGTGGGTAAACGAGCTTTAGGACAATTAAAAAGCAGGCAATACCAGCTTTGCACAAAGAGTCTAATCCCACCCACGGCAGTGGGTGGATGATTCAGATCCTCTCTACAATGAATGAACCGCTGTGAACTTGCTGAATCCCACCAACGGAAGTTGGCGGATTGTTCAGATCCTCTCTTCAACTGCTCCCCTATAAGTCAAAAATACACGCAGTTAAGAATTTCAAGTGCAAAAGTGATTCTATGTAGAAGGATCTGAACCATCCACCAACTCCCGTTGG
>Ga0137359_10004416_pt1 | contig 11537 bp, 11 predicted proteins | sample Mad1_40_16metaG_FD_108281 | JGI IMG/M metagenome (GOLD analysis project Ga0137359, IMG submission 108281) | Vadose zone soil microbial communities from Angelo Coast Range Reserve, California, USA - Mad1_40_16 metaG | ecosystem: Environmental > Terrestrial > Soil > Vadose zone | place: USA... | reverse complement strand
GCTCGCCCATGACTCACCCTCCTTGCTTGAGGCTCTGCCCGGCCCATTCCGGGTAACCCTCGCAACCGCATCGAGGGTGAGTCGCCTCCGCAAGGGAAGGGACATACAGTCTGAGGAGCCCGCACCGAAGTCGGGCCTGCCCGACTTCGGCAATCTAAAAAGTGTCGAAATCGGCAACAGCCGATTTCGATGCGGGCGTCTCGAAGGATGGCAGCACGCTCCGCCGGCCTTTTGCCATCCTTCGAGACGCGCGCAAGAGCGCGCTCCTCAGGATGAGGTCAGTATTGTTGTAGCGCCCTCCCTTCGATGAGGTCGGAACATTCCGTGACTCGTCGGCAAATCATGATATTTCAGAGCCAGCAGCAACCGGCGTCACTCTTCCTCCGATGTGGTCCATCTATCTCAACGTAGCGGTCCAGGGCGTGCTGACCGGGCTCGTCTACGGCCTGATGGCTCTCGGCCTTTCGGTCATCTTCGGCGTCGTCCGGGTGGTGAATTTTGCCCACGGCGAATTCGCGGTGGTCGCCATGTACGGGGCCTATGTGTTGTTCACGGCCTTCCGGCTCGACCCGCTGTGGGCCGTCCTGCCGCTCGCGGCCGTGTTCTTTTTCTTTGGCTATGCCTTGCAGGCGGCGCTGATTAATCCGTTCGTCGGCCGGCCGGAGCATGAGCAGTTCATCCTCCTGGTCGGCGTCGGCATCATCCTCGTGAATGTGCTGCTGATCTCCTTCGGCCCCGATGCCAGGCCCGTGAATCTCTCCTACGGCTTCGACTCCTACGAGATCGGTCCGCTGCTGATCGACAAGCCGCGAGTCTTCGCGGCGGCGGCTGCGATTGCGGTCGCGGCGGCTCTGTTCTGGTTCTTCGGCCGCACCCGAACCGGCGCAGCGATCCGCGCCTGCGCCGATAATCTGGTCGGCGCCGCTGTCGTCGGGCTCAATGTCAAGCGGCTCTATGCGCTCACTTTCGGGCTCGGGCTGGCTTGCGTCGGCGCGGCGGGGGCGCTGCTCGTCACCATCGCGGACGCCGCGCCGTCGCTCGGACCCGCCTATACGCTCATCGCCTTCATCATCGTCATCATCGGCGGCATGGGATCGATGGCGGGCGCGCTGGTCGGCGGCGTGCTGATCGGGGTCTCGGAGGCGCTGGCGGGTTTTCTGTTCGCGCCCTCGATGAAGAGCATGTTCTCCTTTGCGTTGCTGATCGCCGTGCTGGTGCTGCGTCCGCAGGGTCTGATGGGGCAGCGCCTGTGATCGAGCTGTGGCGCAGCGTGAGCCCCCGCGGGCGGATCGTGATCGCGCTAGCGCTCGCCGCTCTCCTCGCCCTGCCGCTGGCGGCGGACCGCTACGTGCTGTCCGTGCTCACGCTCATCTTCTACTTCGCCTATGTGGGGCAAGCGTGGAATCTGATGATGGGCTATGCGGGCCAGCTTTCGCTTGGCCATGCGCTTTATGTCGGCGTCGGCGGCTATGTGGCGGCGCTCATGTGGCTCAAGCTCGGGATCGGTCCATGGCTCGGCGTGTTTGCGGCGGTCGCAGTGGTGTCGGCGTTTGGCGCCGTGATTGGCTGGCTCGGCTTTCGATTCGGCATCGCGGGCGTCTATTTCGCGCTGCTCACCATCGCATTCGCCGAGTTCACGCGGATCGGTTTTGATCACCTGGAGCTGACCGGCGGCGCCGCCGGGCTGTTCCTGCCGTTCGAAGAAAAGCGCATGGGCGAGTGGTGGAACCTGCGCGGCGGGCAGCTCCTGTTCTACTATCTGGCGCTGGCGCTCGCGTCCGGCGCAGTTCTTCTCGTCGCCCTGATGGCGCGCTCGCGGCTCGGCTATCGATGGCGCGCGGTGCGGGAGGACGAGACTGCGGCGCGCGCGCTCGGCATCGACGCCTTCGCGGTCAAGATGGCGGCGGTGATCATTTCGTCGGCCATGACGGCCGTCGGCGGCGTATTCTACGCCTTCTATTACAACAACCTGTTTCCCTCCCAGGTGTTCGAGATATCCCGTTCGATCGAGCTTATACTCGCCCCGATTGTCGGCGGCCTCGGCACCGTGTTCGGTCCGGTGATCGGCGCCTTCGTGCTCACCCCGCTGGGGGAAGCCCTGAGCGCCGTCACCACGCGCCTGGGCATCAACGCGCCGGGCGTCAAAGCCGTGTTCTATGGCCTCATCCTGATCGTCATCATCTCCGCGATGCCGAACGGCATATGGCCTCGGCTCGCCGCGCTGTTCGGCCTCAAAGGCCGCCCCCCATGATGGTGCTTCTCGCTGCCGCCAATTTGAGCAAGCGGTTTGCCGGTCTTGTTGCGGTCGACCAGGTGAGCTTTGCGGTTGCGGCGGGTGAAATCTTCGCCGTGATCGGGCCGAATGGCGCCGGCAAAACCACCCTGTTCGCCATGATCGCGGGCGCGCTTGCGCCCGATGACGGGACCGTGACGTTCGCCGGCGCGCGTATCGACGGCCTGACGCCGGACGCGGTGTGCCGGCGCGGCATCGCTCGTACCTTCCAGATTGTGCGGCCGTTTCCGGCGCTTTCGGTCGAGGACAACGTCGTGATCGGGGCGCTCCTGCGTCGCGCCGACATGCCGTCGGCTCGCGCCCATGCGCGGGCCGTTCTGGAGATGCTTGATCTCGCCGACAAGCGCGGCGCCATAGCCTCCTCCCTCACCCTGCCTGACCGGAAGCGCCTCGAAGTTGCCCGCGCGCTCGCGACCGATCCGAAGCTCTTGCTGCTCGACGAGGTCATGGCGGGACTCCGCCCGACCGAAACCGACCGCATGGTCGCGATCCTGAAACGGCTCAACCGCGACACCGGAATGACGATCCTGTTGATCGAGCACGTGATGCGCGCCGTGATGGCGCTCGCATCCCGCGTGCTGGTGCTCCACCACGGCGCGACAATCGCGCAAGGCGCGCCTGAGGCCGTGGTGCGCGATCCCGCCGTGATCGCATCCTACCTTGGTGTGGAGGCGGCGTCCTGATGCTCCGGGTGTGCGATATCGACGTCTTCTACGGCGATGCGCAGGCGCTCGATTGCGTCAGCATCGACGTGGAGGAAGGCAAGATCGTCGCCATCGTGGGCGCGAACGGCGCCGGCAAGACCTCGCTGATCCGCACCATCGCAGGCATGCAGCGCCCGGCGCGGGGCCGCATCCTGTTTCGCGGCGCCGACGTCAGCGGGTGGCCGAGCCACCGGGTCTGCAACGCCGGCATCGGCCAGGTCGCCGAGGGTCGCCAGGTGTTCGCGACCCTGACGGTGCGGGAAAACCTCGAAGTCGCTGCCCTGCCGCGGCGGGCGCGCGGCCAGCGCGCCGAGAGCCTCGCGCGGGTGTTTGCGATGTTTCCGATTCTCAGCGAGCGCGACCGCCAAGCGGCCGGAACGCTCTCGGTGGTCGACGAATAATTAAAAAAAAAAGGCCGCTGCCTGATGGGCCGGCCCGACCTCGTGATGTTCGACGAGCCATCGCTCGGGCTTGCGCCCGCGATCGTGCAGGAGGTGCTCAAGACCATCCGCGAGCTTAACCGCGACGGACTGACCTGCGTTCTGGTGGAGCAGAACGTCGCGGTGTCGCTGCGTCTCGCCGACCACGCCTATGTGCTGGAGAACGGCCGCATCACGCTGACCGGCACCGGCGCGGAACTGCTGGCGGATGACCGGGTCAGGCGGGCGTATTTGGGGATGTAGACGACGGATGACAGATGACGGATGTCACGGGGCCGAATATGTGATGGGATGGTCGGCCCCATCATCTGTCGTCCGTCATCTGACTTGTCATCCGGTCACGGCGTCGGCGCGAAGGCCACGCCGCGGAACACTTCGCCGGCGCGCGACGCCTGCAACGTCACGAATTTTTCCAGGCCGCCGTGGCGATCGTCCCGGTCGCGATCGTCGTCGCCGCGATCGGCATCGTCGGTCGGCAAATGCGTCGCTGCCAGCACGTCGGTGATCATCACGAGCTTGGTCGGGTCGGGTTCGCCGCCCGATATGGTGCTCGTCTGCGCCGTGATGGCAAAGAGGGTCACGGTGCCATCCCGGTTGACGCGCCCCGTCATGTTGCGAAGCCCGGTCGTGAAGGTCGGCACCGGGTATCCCGGCACATTGTCGGGTTCATTCAAGTGAAGGCCGGCCTGGAGCACGTAGACCAACTGCCACACGCCGCCGGCCAGGACCCATTTCTGCAGCCCGGCCAACGGATCGGACACCAGGCTCGTGACCGGATTGCCGCTGGCGTCGGTCGTTGTGATGGTTGCATTCCCCTCGTCCGCCACATAGAGCGTGGCCGGATCGGCAAAGAAAAAGCCGAACGGCGTCAACGGCGACGTGGCGCCGGTGGCAGCGTTGGTCGCTTGAGTGCCCAACAATTGAACGATGGTGTTGGTGGCTCCCCCGGTCGGAACGCCATTGGCGGCGCCGTTCTGCACCTGGAAAATACCGTCGTCGCCATTGCCGCCGCTGCCCTTCGACACATAAAGATTGCCGTTGAAGATGCCGACGCCCCGCCAGTTATTGTCCTTGATGTGCTGCTTTTTCGACTCGTCGGGGCGATCGGCGGCCACATAGGTCCCCAATTGGGTCGACGTCACCGACAAGGGATTGCCGAGGCGAACGCCGATCGTCGTGCCGGGACCGGTGCCGTTGCTGTTGAGACTCGAATCCGCGTTGCCCACCATATAGAATTGGGTGCCGTCAATGGTGATGACGCCACGCGGATTGTCGCCGCTGAAAGCGTTGGTTTCGCGGGTCACCGTGACGGCGCCGTTTGCCGCGATGGTGGCAACCGCGCGGTCGTAGGTCGGAGCCGTGTTGGTCGTCAAGGTGGCGCCGGTCGTCTCGGAATTGGAGACGCCCTCGGCGCCGGGGGGGCCCATATAGCCCATGTAGGTCAGCAAGCGCCCGTTAACCGACAAATTGAGAGCGCCCTCGGACTTTGAGCTGAAGCTCGTGGTGATCGCTCCATTGGTGACACCGGTAACGGCGAGCGAACTAAGGCGTGGCGAGCGCGGATCGATCCGGAACGAGTCGAGGAAAATGCTGCCCTGAATCCCGGAGACATTCGGGTCGTTGAAGATGAAGGGGAAGCTCTCGCCGTTGCGGGCCGGATTGGTGTTGGGGTCGAAATGAATGCGGCTGACAACCAGCGTTCCGGGGACGAAGCTCACGCGTTGCGCCAGTGCCGGCGCCGCCAGGATGCTCGGCAACGCGACGCCGACAAGCAGCGCGACAGCGACCCGCGGACCCCGGCGCTCGCCGGTAACGATCAAATCTCGGAAATTTATCCCTTGCAACATACAATCCTCCTCGTTGGGCCGCCGAATATTGCGTGCGAATATGACTGCTCGATTACATGACAGATGACGGAGGTCAGATGACAGATGACGGATGACCGACTATGTGATCGGCGCTGTCATCTGTCATCTGACATCCGTCATCTGAACCCATGATCCGCATCAACGACCACATCGCGATCGACGACGGCGAGGTATCGGAGAGCTTCATCCGTGCTTCCGGCCCGGGCGGGCAGAATGTCAACAAGCTTGCCACCGCGGTGCAACTGCGCTTCGATGTGCGCCGTTCGCCGTCGCTGCCCAACGAGGTGCGGGCCCGGCTGGAACGGATCGCGGGACGGCGGTTGACCCGCGACGGCGTGCTCGTGATCACGGCCCAGCGTCATCGCACCCAGGAGCGCAACCGCGATGATGCGCTGACACGCCTTATCGAGATGATCCGAGCCGCCGCCGTGCGGCCAACGCCGCGCCGGCCAACCCGGCCGACGCTCGGCTCCAAGGTGCGCCGCCTGGAGGGCAAGAAGCGCCGCGGCGGCGTCAAGGCGTTGCGTGGGGCGAAGCCGGTGGAGGATTGACGGTCATTCACCTCCCCCTGGAGGGGGGAGGTCGGCCCGCGTCAGCGGGCCGGGAGGGGGTGACAGCGCTTCAGCATACACGGCGTCGCCGTCATCTACTGCACCGCCGTCACCCCACCCCGGACTGCCTTCGGCAGTCCGACCCTCCCCCTGCAGGGGAGGGTGGCCAGATGCCATTATTCTCCCCATCGCGTATGATGGCTCGTCTCCCCTGAGTCGCCGTTCGCCCCATGCCGGTCCGCCAGCTCGACCCCGCCACCATCAACCGCATTGCCGCCGGCGAGGTGGTGGAGCGGCCCGCGAGCGTGGTCAAGGAACTCATCGAGAATGCGCTCGACGCCGGGGCCCGCCGTATCGACGTGCTTACCGATGGCGGCGGACGGCGGCTCATCCGTATTGCGGATGACGGCGCAGGCATGACACAAGCGGATCTCGCGCTGGCGGTCGAGCGCCATGCCACCTCGAAGCTTGACGACGACGACCTCAACGCCATCCGCACGCTCGGATTCCGCGGCGAGGCATTGCCCTCGATCGGCGCGGTGGCGCGGCTCGCGATCACAACCCGTCACCGAAGTCGGGTTTACCCGACTTCGGTACTTCAAGAAGGATCGAAATCGGCAACAGCTGATTTCGATTGCGGCGAGCCGCACGCCTGGACGATTAAGGTCGACGGCGGGGCGAAATCCGACATCAGGCCGGCTGCGCTGGGGCCCGGCACGTGCGTGGAGGTGCGCGACCTGTTTTACGCGACGCCGGCGCGGCTCAAGTTTCTCAAGACCGACCGTACCGAAGCAGAAGCCATCCGCGATGTGGTGCGGCGCCTCGCCATGAGCCGCCCCGATGTGGGCTTTACGCTGGCGGGCGAGGAGCGCGCGCTCGTGACCTGGGCGGCGGCGCTGCCGGACGCCGCCGGCCGGCTCGCCCGCCTCGGCGACGTGCTGGGGGCGGAGTTCCGCACCAACGCGATCCCGATTGCCGCCGGCCGCGACGGCTTTTCGCTCGAAGGCTTTGCGGGGCTGCCGACCTACACCAAGGCCAATGCGCTCAGCCTCTATCTTTTCGTCAACGGCCGCGCCGTTCGCGACAAGCTTCTGCTCGGCGCCGTGCGCGCCGCCTATGCGGACTATCTGCCGCGCGACCGCCATCCCGTGGTGGCGCTGTTCGTCACCCTCGATCCGCACGAGGTCGACGTCAATGTGCATCCGGCCAAGACCGAGGTGCGGTTTCGCGCCTCCGGGCTGGTGCGATCCATGATGGTGGGCGCCCTGCGCGAGGCGCTGGTGCGCGCGAGCGGCCGCGCCGCATCGACCGGAGGCACCGCGACCATTTCGGCGTTCCGCGCCGGCTTGCCGCGCTCGAGCCCCCCTCCCTACCCTCCCCCGCAAGCGGGGGAGGGTAGGGAGGGGGCGGCGCGACCCGCCCTACCTCGGCAAGGCGCTGGAATTCCCGGTGCATCTCTAGGTTTCGGCCAGGCGGCCCAGGCTGTTTACAATGACATCCCGCAAAGCGCCGACGACCACGCCGCAAGGTCCGGTTTCGCAAGCGGCGCACAGGCCGCGTTCGATGTGGGACCGCCGTCGGGCGACGCACGCGGCGCCGCGGTCGACGATCCGGACGAGATCGATCACCCGCTGGGCGCGGCGCGCGCCCAGGTGCACGAGACCTATATCGTGGCCCAGACCCGCGACGGCGTCGTGATTGTCGACCAGCATGCCGCCCACGAGCGGCTGGTCTATGAACGCCTGAAGTCGGCCCTGGAGAAGTCCGGCGTGGCGCGCCAGATTCTGCTGATCCCGGACATCGTCGAACTCGACGAGACCGATGTCGAGCGCCTCGTGGCGCGCGCCGACGAACTCGCCCGCTTCGGCCTCGCCATCGAGGCGTTCGGCCCCGGCGCCGTCGCGGTGCGCGAAACGCCGGCGCTGCTGGGCGAGATCGACAGCGCCACCCTGGTGCGCGATCTCGCCGAGCATATGGCCGAATGGGACGAAGCGCTGCCACTCGAACGCCGCCTCATGCATGTCGCCGCCACCCTGGCGTGCCACGGCTCGGTTCGGGCCGGACGCCGGCTGAAACCTGAGGAAATGAACGCGCTGCTGCGCGAGATGGAGGAGACGCCGAATTCCGGCCAGTGCAATCATGGCCGCCCGACCTACGTGGAGTTGAAGCTTGCCGATATCGAGCGGTTGTTTGGTCGGCGGTAGCACCGGACGAGGAGTGCAGATATGATATCTCCCAGCACAATGGAGAATGCGATGTCGCGCATCGTTTTGGGATTCCTCCTCGCCCTGGCAACGCTCTCCCCCGCCGGCGCGCAGGACTGGCCGACCCGCACCATCACGCTGGTGGTGCCGTTCACGCCGGGCGGCGGCGTCGACATTTCGGCGCGGCTCCAGGCGCAGGCGATCGGGGATATTCTCGGACAGAATGTCATCGTGGAGAATATCGGCGGCGGCGCCGGCATGACGGCGGGCGTGCGCGTCGCCCATGCGGCGCCGGATGGCTACACCTTCATGATCGGCAACACCGGCACCCACGCCTACAACCAGTCGCTCTACAAGAAGCCGCTCTACAATTCCGTCACCGAATTCACGCCCGTGGGCCTCGTTTCCGAATCGCCCCGCATCCTCAATGCCCGCAAGGATTTGCCGGTCAACGGCCTTCGGGAATTCGTCGCCTGGCTCAAGGCCAACGAAAGCACCGCCCAGTTCGGCTCCGCCGGCGTCGGCACCGGCACGCACCTGCCCTGCGTGCTGTTCAACCTCGCGGTCGGCGTCAACATCACCCACGTGCCTTACCGCGGCGCCGGCCCGGTCATCCAGGACCTGATGGGCGGCCGCATCGACTACATGTGCGACACCATCCAGACCGGCGCTCAACTGGCGAAGCAGGGCGCATTGAAGCCGATCGCAGTGCTGGCGCCCCATCGCGTCGCCATCGTTCCGGAGATTCCGACCTCCGGCGAGCAGGGCCTCGCAGGAGTCGAATCGAGCGTGTGGAACGCGTTCTTCCTGCCGAAGGGGACGCCGGACGCCATCGTCCGCAAGCTCAATGCCGCCGTCAACCAGTCGCTGGAAAACCCGGTTCTGCGCAGGCGCCTGGAAGAGTTAGGATTGGAAATCATTCCGGCGGAGCAGCGTACGCCGGAATATCTCGCCAAGTTCCTGCCCGAGGATATCGAGCGCTGGGCAAAGCCTATCCGGGCGGCGGGAATCAGCGCGGATTGAGGGCGCTGGTAGGGTGGGCAAAGGCGCATGGCACAGTGCGTCTCACATGCGGAACCTTCTCTCGCGCCTTTGCCCACGCGGTCCGACGCTACCAATTGCGGCGACCGCGTGGGCAAAGGCGGACCCAATGGGGTGCATCAACCTAAGGCGTTGGGGCCGCCTTTGCCCACCCTACCCTCTCCTCAGAAACATGAACTCCGTGTCGTCGTAACGCCGCCGCTCGATTTCTGCGTAGCCATCCGGCGCCGCAAACCCCGAGTCCGCCGCCTCCTCGACGATCACCAGCGCGTCTGGCGCGAGCCAGCCGCCATCGCGCAGCGACACCAGCGCCCGTTCCGCAAGCCCCTTGCGGTAGGGCGGATCGAGAAACACCAGCCCGAATGGCTCATTCGGATGCACGGCACCGAGCCGCGTCGCATCGCGTCGGAAAATGCGCGTGATGCCGCCGAGGCCGAGCGCCTCCACGTTTTGTCGGATCAACGCGCGCGCGTCGGCCCCGTCATCGATGAAGAGGGCAAAGGCCGCGCCACGCGAGATCGCCTCCAGGCCGAGCGCTCCGGTGCCGGCGAACAGGTCGAGTACGCGGGCGCCGGTGACCGCGTCGTCAAAGCCGTGCGCCAGGATGTTGAAGAGAGACTCGCGCAGGCGGTCGCCGGTCGGCCGTACGTTTTGCGACTTCGGCGCCGCCAGCGTGCGCCCGCCAAGCCGCCCGCCGACGATGCGCATTCAGCGCGCCCGCGGCGGCCGTGGGCCGGACGGTCGCGGCCGCGACGTTCGTGGAGCGGGTGGACGGGGGCTTGATTTCTCAAACCCGCCCCTTCGCGAGCCTTCGGCCCGGGAACCGAATTTCCGCGGCTTCTCCAATCTGGCCTCATCGAGGCGCTCATCGGAAAATCGCGGCCGCGACGGCCGTGGACCGGACGCACGATCAGGGGGCGGGCGCCTGCGGGGCGGACGCCCGCGGGCCGGTGTTTCTGCCGGCTGCGGCTTTTCCTGTTTCGTACCGAACCGCTCCACCAGGATGCGGCGACCCTTGCGGTCGGTCATAAGGCCGGCGCGCTTGTCAGGCCTCGCCTCGTCCGCGATCTTGAGGTCATCGCGCCGGGAGCCGCGATAGGTTCGGCGCAAGGGCGCATCGTCCTCGCGCCAGGCATCGCCGCGGCGCGGACGGCCGGACGGCTTTTCGGGACGCTCGTCGCGCTCGCTCCTGCGCAATGGCCGGCGGTCGTCGCTGTCGCGGCGGGCGGAGGCAGGTTCGCCGCGGCGGCTCTCGGGCGGGCGGTCGCGAAGCATGCGGCGCAGTTCCCGGCGCTCCTCGCGGCCACGCGGCGGTTCGGCCGACCGCGCGGCGATCGGGGAGCTGAAATCGCAACCGGCCTGCGCAATGATCCGGGCACCAAGCTGCGCGCCAAGATTTTTTGTTTCGACTTCCTCGATAGCGCCTTGCGCAAGCGCACCGAGCCCGAACGGCCCGAATTCGATCCGGATCAAGCGATTGACCTGAAGGCCGAGATGGGCAAGCACGTTGCGCACCTCGCGGTTCTTGCCCTCGCGGATCGCAAATGAGAGCCAGACGTTGGCGCCCTGCTCACGCTCGAGCCTCGCCTCGATTGCCCCGTAATGAACGCCGTCAATGGAGATACCGTCCTTGAGCCTGTCGAGATCGCCCTGGCTGACCCGCCCGTGGGCGCGGACCCGATAGCGCCTGATCCAGCCGGTGTCCGGCAGTTCCAGCACCCGGGCGAGCCCGCCGTCATTGGTGAGCAGCAAAAGGCCCTCGGTACCGATATCGAGCCGCCCGACGCTCATGAGCCGCGGCAGGTTTTTCGGCAGGGCATCGAATACCGTCGCACGGCCTTGCGGATCCGCGTTGGTGCTCACAAGGCCGACCGGCTTGTGATAGAGGAACAACCGCGTGCGCTCGCGGCGCGGCAGCGGCTTGCCGTCGACCGTGATGCGGTCGCGTTCCGACACGTTTACGGCGGGCGACGAGATGGTTCCGCTATTGACGGCGACGCGGCCCGCCGCGATCCATTCCTCGGCTTCGCGGCGCGAGCACAGACCCGCCCGCGCCAGCACCTTGGCGATGCGGTCTCCCCCACCCTCCCCTGAAGGGGGAGGGTCGGATCGCCGCAGGCGATCCGGGGTGGGGCCGCCGCGGCGGTCATTGTCGTTGTTGCGGGCCATGGCTGCGTTCATCGATAAACATGCCGGCTGATTAGCAGAGATCCCGGGCGATAACGAGCGTGACGAATTTCATGGAGCTTGCACTTGCGGAGGCTCGCGCCGCCGCGGCGGAGGGCGAGGTGCCAATCGGTTGCGTCGTGGTATGCGACGGCGCCGTGATCGCGCGCGGGCATAACCGTACGCTCTCCGACCATGACCCCACGGCGCATGCCGAGATGCTGGCGCTGAAGGCGGCGGCCGCGGCGCTCGGTGCCGAGCGGCTCACCG
>Ga0137359_10004410_pt1 | contig 11542 bp, 10 predicted proteins | sample Mad1_40_16metaG_FD_108281 | JGI IMG/M metagenome (GOLD analysis project Ga0137359, IMG submission 108281) | Vadose zone soil microbial communities from Angelo Coast Range Reserve, California, USA - Mad1_40_16 metaG | ecosystem: Environmental > Terrestrial > Soil > Vadose zone | place: USA... | reverse complement strand
GGGCGAGGCTTCCATTTTTGACCAGTGCGGGCGATAGATGAACATGACCACGTCGGCGTCCTGTTCGATGGCGCCGGATTCGCGGAGGTCGGAAAGTTGCGGGCCGCGCTCTTCGCGTTCGGGGGCGCGAGTGAGCTGGCTGAGCACGAGAACGGGGATCTGCAATTCTTTGGCGAGCCCCTTGAGGCCGCGCGAGATGCTGGAAACTTCTTCCTGGCGATTGCTGAAGCGGCCGCGGCCGGTGATGAGTTGAAGATAATCGACAACGACGAGAGAAAGGCCTTTTTCGCGCTTGAGGCGGCGGGCTTTCGCGCCGATTTCGAGCACGCTGGTCGAGCCGGCGTCGTCGATCCACAGCGGCGCGGAGGAAATGGTGCCGAGAGCTTCGGTCATGCGGCGCCAGTCTTCACGGCTGAGATGGCCGGAGCGGAATTTGTGCGCGTCAATTTGCGCAACAGATGCGACGAGACGCTGCAGCAGGGATTCTTTGGACATTTCCAAGCTGAAGAAAGCAACAGGGCTGCCGGCGCGGATGGAAATGTTTTCCGCGAAATTGAGAGCGAGCGCGGTTTTTCCTTGCGAGGGACGGGCGGCAAGAATCAGGAGTTCCGACGGCTGCAGGCCGGAAAGAAGCTTGTCCAACTCAGTGTAGCCGCTGGAAACGCCGGTGATGCTTTTGCCTTCACGAAAAATTCTTTCCAAGCGCTCGAAATTGTCGCGGACGATGTCTTTTATGGGTATGAGGCCAGCTTTAACGCGATCTTCGGCGAGCGCGAAGATCGCGGACTCGGCGTTATCGAGAATAGCGTCCGCGCCGTCTTCACCTTCGAGAGCACTTTGCTGAATGTTGTGCGTGGCGTGAATCAAATTGCGCAGCAGCGCTTTTTCGCGGACGATGCGCGCGTAATGTTCGACGTTGCTGACACGGGGCATGCCATCAGCGAGGGCGGCAAGATATGGAGCGCCGCCGGAGGATTCGAGTTCACCGACGCGATGCAGTGATTCAGTGAGCGTGACCAGATCGATGGCTTGCTGGTTTTCGCCCAGGGCGATCATCTGGTTGAAAACGCGGCGGTGTTGCTCCAGGAAAAAATCTGCGGGCTTAAGATTTTCGATGGCGGCGTTGAGAGCGTGATTATCGAGCAGAATGGCGCCCAGGATGGACCGTTCGGCGTCGAGATTTTGTGGGAGCGGGCGTTCGAGGGTGGCTTGAGCAGACATAAGAATAGTTCTAGTGTTCGCCTTTTATTCGCTTTATAGCATTTTGCCCTGCGGCAGGCAATACCGGAGTGTAGAAATTTTCCCGGCGCGGCTTGCTGTCCAAGGATTGAGTGCATTGTGATGGCGAGTTGTCGTGACGTCAATGAGAAGTCGGCGAGAAGCGCTGTGCAAAATTTTGAACAAGTGGAAAAGTTTTGTGCGCGTTGTTTATTTTTTTGGCGCTGCACAAATCGAAGAGCGATTCCTCGCTTTGCTCGGAATGAGCACAACACGTAAAACTGAAAAGAATAAAAAAAGAAGGGCGCAGCAGTGCCGCGCCCCTACGGGAAACAACATCGACGCTGCGAGGGGAATTAAGATTCTTTGTCCACGGTGACTTTGATGGCGGCGGTAACGTCGCGGAAAACTTTTACCGTGATGTTTTGTTCGCCGATGACTTTGATGGGTTCGGCGAGCTGGATCTGGCGTTTGTCTACCTTGAAGCCTTGGGCTGCGAGGGCTTCGGAGATGTCGCCGGAGGTGACGGAGCCGAACATCTGATCGTTTTCGCCGGTCTTGCGGGCGAATTTGACGGCGACGCCGTTCAAGAGCTCCGCCTGCTTGTGCGCGGCATCCAGTTCGGTGGCGGTTTTCTTGGCCAACGACGTGCGGATACGCTCGAGCGCCTGCATGTTGCCAGAGGTGGCTTCGATTCCGATTTTGCGCGGGAGAAGAAAATTGCGCGCGTAGCCCGGCTTGACGGTGACCACGTCTCCGCGGTGACCGAGATTTTCGACGTCTTCCTGCAGAATAATTTGCATATCGTATTTCCTTTTCCATGTGACTGCGAGACTTACAACAATATTTTTCTGCGGCCACAAAACTGGCGGTAATTTGTCAGAACCGCCGCGCGCGCGCAATAACTTGTTCGAGCGCGTTCAACGAGCTGCCGCGACCTCATGCTAAAAAATGAGCCGGCGAGAAAACGGCCGGGCAAAAGTCTACGCCGCCGCCGGCGGTGTCGTTGCCGGTGGCACGGCCGGCGGTGTAACTGGCTGCTGAGCCTGCGGCTTAGCTGCTTCCACCGGACGGGGAGCAGAGCTACCCGCGGCGCTGCCGGCGAACGGCAGCAACGCGATGTTACGGGCGCGCTTGATAGCGACACCGAGCCAACGCTGGTGACGCGCGCAAACGCCGGTCATGCGGCGCGGAAGAATTTTGCCGCGCTCCTGCACGAATTGCGAAAGAATGTCGGCACGCTTGTAGTCGATCAAATCCATTTTCTCGACACAAAACTTGCAGACTTTCTTTTTGCGAAAAAATTGCCGCTTGCCGCGGCGAGGCCCGCCTGGACCACCGCCCGGGCCGCCTGGTCCACCACCTTCACGGCGTCCACCACCACCTGGACCGCCTTCGCGACGTCCACCACCACCGCCGTGACCACCGTGGCCGCCATGTCCGCCTTGTCCGCCACCACCTGGTCCGCTGGGACGCGGTGAAGGAACTGACGCTGCTTGTGGGGCTGCTGGTGTTTGATTCTGTTCGTCTGCCATAACGTTAACCCTTTCTCTCTTAATTCTGTTCGGCGCCGACTAATCCGGCGCTAAATCTTTTTCCAACGCGTGCAAATGATCGAATCCTATTACCGTTCAACTCAGGGGTTAAGGCCCCTGAAGCTTTGAATTTTGCGGCTGAAGCCGTGCCCTCACAATCCACCTCCGCAAAATACGATCAGCACAAAAGAAACGCTTAACTTGCGGACGGCTGCTCCGGCGGATGCGCTGGCGCGGCGGCAATGGCAGCCGACGCAGGCGTTGGCGCCGGACGCTTCGGGCGGCGGGCGGCGCGCTTGTCACGAATAGCCGTAAGTTTTTTCTGACGTTTGAGGTCTTCGTCGAGGCGAATGGTCAGATACTTGATGACGTTGTCCTGCACCTTGAGGCGGCGCTCGAGTTCGACGATCAGATCGTTGTGCGAAGTGCGGATCTGATAGTAGACGTAGATGCCTTCGCGGTGTTTGGCAACGCGGTAAGCGAGCTTGCGTGTGCCCCAGTGCTCGGTCTTTTCGATCTTGGCGCCCTTATCGCTACAGGCGTGTTCAACCGTGTGCTCGACTTTCTTGACTTCGTCTTCCGGGGTTGCCGGACGAACGATAAAAATCAGGTCGTACAGACGTTCTTCCATGGTTCCTCGTTTCTTACGGCGGGTAAATCGCCGCTATAGCTAAATCCAAGAGCCGGGCTAAAGCCCGGCACTACAAAAGCGCGGAACGTCCAATCGGCAATTCCGTTTAAGTCTCAGCGTCTTCGTCCTGCTGGCGTTCGCGCCGGTTGTATTTGTTCATCGCCGCTTCAATGCCCTTGGTCAGCATTAATTCGACAGCGTCGCCAGCGTCCGCAATCATTTCCGCCGCAACTTCCAGTTCCGACTTCTTCATCGGCCGCAGGACGTATTCTTTCCTGCCGCTCAGCGGGTGATCGGGTCCGCAACCAAGCCGAAGTCTTGCGAACTTCGGCGTGCCGAGCGAACTGATCAGCGACCCGGCCCCGTTGTGGCTGCCCGCGCTGCCTTCGGCGTGAATGCGAATCGCGCCCCAGGGCAACTGCACTTCATCCCACATCGCGAGCAAGTCTTGGGGACCTAGCTCGTACTTTTCGATCAGCTCCCGTACCGAAATGCCGCTCAGGTTCATGAAAGTCTGTGGCTTGGCAAGAATAACGTCTTCTCCTGCCAATTTGCCCAAACCTACCAGAGCCTTCGCTTCCGGCCGCTCGATGCGAATGCCGCCGCGATTGGCCAATTCATCCACCGCGAGAAAACCCAGGTTATGCGGCGTCCATTGATATTCCGGGCCAGGATTGCCAAGGCCGACAATGAGCCGCATAGTCTAAACAGCCCCTTCGCAAGAAAAGCTGCGTTACTTTTTTTTCTCTGGCTTCTCGGCGCCTTCGGCACCTTCTTCGCCTTCGGCTTCCTTCTTGCCCTTTTTGATGACTTCGGGCTCGGCAGGCGTTGCCGTTTCCGCAGCCACGGCCTCCACGGGCTTCTCTTCTTCGACCTTGAGCGCGACAACGTGCGCGAGAACGCGTTCCGGTTCAGTAAGCAGCTTCATCTTGGTTGTGTCGATCGGAATGTCACTGGCGCGGAGCTGGCCATTCATCGCCAAGCCGCTGACGTCCAATTTAAATTCGGTCGGAATTTCACCGGGCAAGCATTCGATTTCCACTTCGCGAGTGACGATTTCAAAGACGCCGCCTTCAACTTTCACGCCGGACGGCTCGCCAAACGTGTGCACCGGAACCTTGACGCGCATGCGAACGTCCATGGCGATGCGCAGCAGGTCAACGTGCAGAAGATTACCGCTGACCGGATCCACCTGCCAGGCCTTCACGATGGCGGGCTGTTCTTTGCCGTCGAAGGCGACCTGGAACAGAGTGTTGTGGCCAGTGGGCGAGCGGAGAATCTGGCTTACCTGCTTGGTGTTCACGGTAAGCGATATCGCGGCATCTTTTCCGCCGTAAAGCGTCGCGGGGACTTTTCCCAATACACGCTGGCGGCGGGCCTCATTTTTGCCGCGGGATTCGCGGGCTGCTGCTTCGACTACGATCTTGTCTGCCATTGCTTTCTTCCCTTCTTTAAGAACTGCCGGCCTTGAACTTCCCTTGCTTCAAGACTTAGATGAACAATTCGCTGATCGAGGATTCCTCGTGAATCGAGCGAATACCGCGCGCGAGCAAATCCGCCACGCTGAGCACGCGAATCTTTTTAAGCGCCTGGCCCGCCTCGCTGAGCGGAATCGAGTCCGTAGCGACAACTTCCTTGATTTGCGATCTAGCGATTCGTTCAATCGCAGGGCCGGAAAGCACGGCGTGCGTGCACGCGGCGTAAACCTGAGTAGCGCCCTCTTTGAGCAACGCCTCCGCGGTTTTTACCAGCGTGCCGGCAGTGTCGATGATGTCGTCAACAATCAGCGTGCTGCGTCCGCGCACCTCGCCGATCAGGTTCATTACTTCGCTGACGTCCACATCCACGCGGCGTTTATCAACGATGGCCAGTGGCGCGTCCAGGCGCTTGGCAAAGAAGCGGGCGCGCTCCACGCCGCCGGCATCGGGCGAAACAACTGTCAGATCCGGTAAGTTCAAATGACGGAAATATTCGACCAGCACAGGTGAAGCGAAAAGATGGTCTACCGGAACGTCGAAATAACCCTGAATCTGCGGCGCGTGCAAATCAAGCGTCAACGCGCGGCTGGCTCCGGCCGTTTCGAGCAAATCGGCGACCAGCTTGGCGGAAATTGGAACGCGCGGCTTGTCTTTGCGGTCCTGGCGCGCATAGCAGTAATACGGCAGCACGGCCGTGATTCGCCACGCGGAAGCGCGTTTGAAAGCGTCAATCATCAGCAAAAGTTCCAACAGGTGGTTGTCCACCGGATAATGGCAAGGCTGAACGACAAAAACATCGGCGCCGCGCACATTTTCCAGAATCTGAAAATATATCTCGCCATCGCTGAAGCGGCCCAGCATGGCTTTGCCCAGCGGAACGTCCAGATGCTTGCAGATGGCTTCTGCCAGCACCGGGTTTGCAGTTCCCGAAAAGATCTTAAAACGCTCGTCGTTCACGAAGCGATCTCCACCCTGCAAAAGCTGCAAGCTGAAATTCCCTTGAGGATTCAGGATTTGTACTTACAAACCCCTGATAAATTGTTGTGGCTGAAGACGCTGAGGATTAATCGCGAGGCGCACTGATAACGGTGCGACTTTGCATCAGACGACGATACGAATCGCGAGAGACTGTCTCGCAAACGAAAGTCTGATCGTGCGGAAACCCAACAACGGCTCGGCGCGCCTTAACTGGGCTCGGGAAAACTCCAAACACCGCCGAACCGCTACCCGCCAGCAAGGCTTCTGAAGCTCCGTTTTGAAGCAAATCCCGTTTGATTTCAGCCAGACGGGGGTGCTGCTGGAAGACCGCTTCTTCAAAATCATTTAGAAGGGGACTGCCCTGCAGGCTCCAAGCGAGAGCACAGAACCTATAAAGCTTATGGGTTCCGGGGGAATTTGTCAATTGCGGAGCGTTGGCTTGCAATGAATCTAGTTGCGCCGAATTCAGCCAACGGTAGGCATCCGGCGTGGGAACTTGAATCGAATTGGGCGAAACCACGAGCAAGGAAAGCTTGGGAACGTCGGGCAGCGGGTAAATTTCGTCACCTTTGCCGATGCCCAGAGCTCGTCCACCTTCCAGGAAAAACGGAACATCTGCGCCAAGTGTCGCGGCAAGTTCGAACAGGCGCTCGCGCGGGAGCTGTTTTTTCGCCAGCCGCAAATAGCCGATCAACGCAGCGGCCGCATCGCTGGAGCCACCGCCCAGTCCGCGGCCCGCGGGAATCACCTTGTGCAGTTCGATCGCGACACCGTCGGCCAGCTTTAGCACCTGGCGTAGCGAGGCAACCGCGCGATAGACGAGATTTCTTTCGAGAGGTTCATTCGAAAGCGGATCGTTACCGAGCACTTTGAGGGTGATGCCCGGCTGGCGCGCGGACTTAAGGCGAATTTCGTCTTGCAGCGAAATGGTTTGAAAAATGGTGCGCAGTTCGTGATAGCCGTCGGCGCGTTTGCCGATGACTTCCAAGCGCAAGTTGATTTTCGCAAGGGCGGGGATGCGAACTTCGGCCATGTATGAGTTTATGGCTTCACGGATTCGGGCGAAGACTTTTCCGCGACGCGATGCCGGGACTGGCTGACTTTCTTCTCGACTTCCGCTACTTTGTCAGGCTCAACATCGGCGGGAAGCACGCGCTTCCACTCCGCCAGCGACTTTTCCCATTCCGCGGCGGCCATTTCAGGCCGGCCTGATTTAGCGTAAATATCGCCCAGGTGCAGGTGCATGGTCGGGTCGTGCGGATCGCGTTCCAGCGCCTTGCGCAGCGCTGCCTCTGCATCCGCGAACTTGTTCTGCTTGTAATATACCCAGCCGAGACTATCGAGATAGGCGGAGTTGTAAGGCTCTTCAGCAAGAGCGCGCTGCACCAAACCCTGCGCTTCATCCAGACGGATTCCAAGCTCGCTGAGCATGTAGCCGTAATAATTTAAAACGGCGGAGCTCTTGGGGTTGACGGCGAGAGCTTTCTTGAATTCCGTTTCGGCCTTGTCGAAAACTTTCTGGTGTTCGTAAATGGAACCGAGGAAATACCACACCATTTCGTTGTCGCGCGGGGTACCTGGAATGGCCTCCGCTGCGCGCGCAGCCTGTTCCGCTTCGTGGAAGCGGCGCGCGAATTCGAAAGTCTGCGCGAGGTTCAGATAAGTTTCCCGGTCTGAAGCGGTACCATTGAGCTGCGCGTGAAGAAGTTTCGCGGCTTCGTCGGTTTGATTGGTTTCTCCTAGCAGCAGCGCATATCGCGCTTTGATCGCGGGATCTTTGGGATACTTCGCGACGGCTTCTTTGCCAGCCTGCAAGGCTTTCGACTGGTCTTTCGCGGAGCTGTAAGCATCCACGATCAGCACGCGAGCGCGGCGATCTTCTTCGTCGCCAAGACGTCCTAGTTCCTGATAGGTGTTGACCGCAGCCTGGAAATTCTGAGTTTCGCGGTATAGCCCGCCAAGCTGTTGATAGAGAACGGAGAGCGAGCGCCGGCGCGTCGGCATGGAAACGGACTGTCCTTTGACACCGGTGACGGCTTCGGAAAGAACCCGGATCGCGTCCTCATAGCGGCCCTGTGCTTCGTACAACATGGCTTCGTTGTACATCACGTCGAGACTGCCGGGAGAATACTGGCGCGCCTTGAGGAGCGTCTCCTCGGCTTTGTCCATCTGGTGCAATTCGCGATAAACCTGCGCCAGTCGGAGATAGACGTCCGCATCATCCGGCATTAAGTCAGAAAGTTTCTGATAAACACTCAATGCTTCAGAATACTTCTCTTCCGAAATCAAGGTCTGGCCGAGTCCGCGCTGGTGGCTGGTTTCGCTGGGGTCGAGCTCGGCCGCTTTGCGATACGCGGCTTCCGCTTTAGGCAGATCCTTGGTTTGTGTGTAGGCGTCGCCAAGAAGATCGAGCAACGTAGGCGAAGAAGATTTGGAAGTCATGCCTTCGAGAAGCGCAATGGCATCGGAAGATTTGCCTTCGTCGAGGAGTAATTGCGTCAGCTGTTCGACCCCGGCTTCATTTTCGGAATCGGTCTTCAATAAGCCGCGAAGAACTTCTTCCGCCTTGTCATGCTGATTCTGCAGGCGGTAAAGCCGCGCCAGCCAGAGAGCTGATTCGGTGTCCGAGGGATCGAGACGCACTACTTCCTTGAATTGCTCGACGGCGCGATTAACGGTTTCGGATTGGCCGGTAGCCTCGCCGGAATTGCCGAGACTGCGCAGATAAATGTGGCCGAGAAGACGGCGCGTCTGCGCGTCCTCCGGGTTGCGCTTCAGCAGAGCCTGGGCTTCCAGTTCGGCGTCATGAACACGCTGCGCCTTCCAATACATCTCCGCCAGGCGTTCGCCAATGATTGGCGACTTAGGGTCCAGCGCATAGGCCTTTTTGTAATAGTCGATGGCTTGCGTAGCGTATTCGCTGCGGCTGGTCGCCTCGTATTGCAATTCGGCAACGTGGCCCATGGTGTAGTTGAAATAGGCGTCGGCGCGGCTGGAAGTTGGCGGAGCGGCCGGCTCACCGTTGGCGAAATCCAGCTTTTGCGCGGGTGCGGATTGCGGAGGCACGGCGGTCTGCGCAAAAACAGCGCTGGTGGCAAAAGTTGTAATGAAGAGGAATGTGGTTAGCTTTATAAAGTTCATATTTGCCCTGAAAAGAAAGTATCCCATGCACGCATGGGACGGTCAAAAGCGAAATGCCGAACATTTCCAGAGCCAGATGGAAGGCCGACCAAAGTTGGATGCGGGTAAGGGAGAGAGCGTTGGCAGAAAAAAAGAGTTGACACTGCTTCCGTATTTCTGCGATTAGCGAATCATGAAGAAGCCCGATCCACTCCTGGTTACGCGGTCGGCGGATCGCTTTGCCGCGCTGGGCGCCGAGCCGCGACTGGCGATTCTGCGGCTGTTGTTATCAGCTCAGCCAGTCGGAATGATTGCAGCAGAAGTGCAAGAGGAGCTGGAGATTCCAGGGTCCACGCTTTCGCATCACCTGGAAAAATGAAACACGTCGGATTGATCAATGTGAGGCGCGTCGGAACGCTTTTACGACACTCTTGCGGGAATCCGGACGCAGGACGTCCCCCCATTTGTGCTGGCGCAAATTCTTGGCGCAAGCGCGGCGTTTCTTCTTTTTCGCTGGATGATTCCCGCGCGGATCAATGCAGAAAGTGGCGCATGCCGGTAAAGACCATGGCCATACCCAGGCGATCAGCGGCAGCGATGACGTCGTTGTCGCGCACCGAGCCTCCCGGCTGAATCACCGCGACTGCTCCGGCTTTGGCTGCTTCTTCGACGCCGTCGGAAAACGGAAAAAACGCGTCGGACGCGACGATTGAACCTTGCAGAGAAGACTGCGTCTTCATCACCGCAAGCCTGACCGAGTCCACTCGGCTCATCTGTCCGGCACCGACGCCAAGCGTTGCGCCATCCTTCGCAAAAACGATGGCGTTCGACTTTACATGTTTTGAAACCTTCCACGCGAACTTCATGGTGGCGAGTTCTTCGGCGGTAGGTGCGCGCTGCGTAACCACCTTCAGCTCCGATGATTTGATTTCCCCGAGGTCCGATTGCTGTACCAGCAGGCCGCCGAGGATTTGTTTTAATTGCAACTCCCGTGCGGGCTCCAGGCCGCCCGCTGGAAGCTCGAGCAGGCGCAGATTTTTTTTGGCGGCGAAAATTTCCTTTGCGCGGGCATCAAACGCGGGGGCCGCGATGCACTCGACGAAGAGTTTTGCGACTTCCTCGGCAGTTGCGGGATCTACTTCGCGATTGAAAGCCAGCACGCCGCCAAATGCCGAAATTGGATCGCAGGCATACGCTCGTAGATAAGCTTCGCGCAAAGTTGCCTGTTCCGCAGTACCGCATGGATTGTTGTGCTTGATAATCACCGCGGCCGGCTTCTGAAATTCGGCGGCAATGCTGCGAGCTGCCTCCAAGTCCACAAAATTGTTGTAGGAAAGTTCCTTGCCCTGAAGTTGCTTGGCCGCGGCTAATCCGGATGGCGGTTTGCCAGCTGGAACATAAAGAGCGGCGGCCTGGTGCGGATTTTCGCCGTAACGCAACGGCTGCTGTTTTTCCAGCGAAACGTAAAAGCGCTGCGGCAGTATTTCTTTCGAAAGCAGACCGGGATGCCCGGACGAAACCGATAATCGTTCCAGTTCGGTGGCAATCATTCCGTCATAGCGCGAAGTGGTGGCGAAAACTTTGCGCGCAAGTTCCAGCCGGGTCGCCAGAGTGGTATCCCGGTTGGCTTCAAGCTCGGAGGCTACACGTTCGTAATCCGCCGGATCGGTAACGACAGCAACGCTTTCCCAGTTTTTTGCCGCGGAACGTAACATCGTTGGACCGCCGATATCAATGTTTTCTATGAGCTCTTCAGCGCTCAGGTCTGCTTTCGCCGCGGTCGCTTCGAACGGATAAAGATTCACAATCACCAGATCGATTGGCGCGATGCCGTGCTCTTTAGCCTGCTTCTGATCTTCCGCGAGATTACGGCGATAGAGCAATCCTCCGTGCACCTTCGGATGCAGCGTTTTGACACGGCCGCCAAGCATTTCCGGCCAGCCGGTAAATTCCGAGACGTCTTTCACTGCGATGCCGGATTCGCGCAGCAGCTTTGCGGTGCCGCCGGTTGAAAGAATTTCGATATTCAGCGCGGCGAGACGCTTTGCTACCTCCAGAACTCCCGTTTTATCGAATACGCTGATCAGCGCCCGCTCCACCGCCATATCCAATCCTCCGTAACGCGGAACACGATGCTGCAAAACAATTCAGTGTAAGCGGAACGGAACGAATCGAAAAGCTGCCAGCTGTGGAAACTTCTCCGGAGAATTTTTGCGGAAAGAAATAAGAGTGCGCCTAAGCCTTGACCAGCGCTTTGAGCTTGACCTGCTTGTCAACGATCTCTACAACATACTCGACTTCGTTGCAGTTTTTCTGCCGTTGCAGGTCTTTGGTTTTTTTTCGAACGAATTCGGTGAAGCCGGCGTGAGTCAAACGCGCGATATCTTCGCCCGCATTCTTTTTCGCTTCCACAAACGCCTGAAATAATTTCTCGACTTTTTCCGGTTCGCGCTCTGGCTCCCGGCAGGTCATGCGAAAAATGGATGGCTCCGCGACGCTGGTGGCGTAGCGCGCATTGGCTTCGGCCAGCCGTTGCGCCCGTTCCGCTTCGATTGCTTTGGCCGCGGCGCCGAAGTGACGTT
>Ga0137359_10004408_pt1 | contig 11544 bp, 16 predicted proteins | sample Mad1_40_16metaG_FD_108281 | JGI IMG/M metagenome (GOLD analysis project Ga0137359, IMG submission 108281) | Vadose zone soil microbial communities from Angelo Coast Range Reserve, California, USA - Mad1_40_16 metaG | ecosystem: Environmental > Terrestrial > Soil > Vadose zone | place: USA... | reverse complement strand
TCTTGACTTGGAAAAAACAAGCCAGCTGGCGTTACTCAGACTCAATATGTAGGCAAGTACAGAAGATAGGAACAACAAAGCGCAAAGGTTACAGTATATGCGAGCAAGGAAAATACACGGTACAATATTTTCCGCACTTAAACTTTCTTGGTTTTGTAGCAGATAAAAACCTTGTGCGCGCTACACAACCAAAAGTTGCAGACCCGTGAATAGTGCCAGTCCGACGAGTGTGCCGGGTGTCACAGACCACCGTAGTGCGCTGTTTCCTTTGGTGCTGCCGGACTTCCCGCTGCTATTTGATATGTCAGCCTGGACCAGCGGATCGGGGCATGTTGGCGGGACGAGCTTGTCGCCGAAGGTATTTGCAACCCAAAGCACGACGCCATTCGTCCATCCAAAGCCTGCCTGCACAGTGTACTCGCCGCCGCGCCCGCCGCTGTCGATGTCCCTGATCGAGAACTTCTCGAACATCTAGAGAATGACGATGACAGAGGTGAGCACTCGGAAGAAGCCAACGGAGAAAGGCCAACGCACGTTGCCGGTATTGTTAATACTTTGGCTGACGTTCAGCTGTTGATCCGTCAATCGCGGGAGCACGTTAGGGATCGACCCGCCGGTAGCGTACCTAGCGCAATCCACCGAGGGTCTTCAGGAGGTCTATCACTCAAAAGAGGAAGTATACGTGCCAGCTACAGAGCGCACTTGTGAAGTACCGATTTGCGAGACCTCTGGCAAGCGCATCGCGCCAGCCTTCGCCAGCGGTAGCATTACCGCCATTCACGAATGTCCCACTTAGCGCGTTGATATCCGCGCTGCTCCCGGTACTCGAAGTATTTCTCCCATTTGCGACCGCTTGGCCTGGCAGCGCATTCTCTACCACGTCAAGCTGACCGCTCGGTACGAGTGCATACGCAGATTGTCCACTCGAGGGCTGCGGGATTGCACCGCTGGATACGTTGCCTGGAAGGGCCAATAAGGCCCGCAGCGCAACGTATTGGTGGGGTGGCCAGGCGTTTGGTGCATCCCATTGCAAACCGGACTCTATAAAAGTCGTTGGGTATGTGCCATTATAGCGGCGGAGCACCATGTTAATACTCGAGAAGAAGCCAAACGCATTTGTCGAGCTTGACAGGAGTTCTTTGGGGATAATGCCGGCCCAAAGCGGATAAAACGTAGCGGTTGAGAAGATGCTGTTGCGCGAATTTGAGGTCAGGTTGAAGTCGTAGAACGCCAGTTTTGAGGGATCCCAGAAGAGGTCAAGAATGCCAGCGCGGATATTTGCTGCTGCAGACTCATGCTGCGAGACAGCAGTTCTATTGGAATGATTATCTGACTTGTAAAAATTCGCGAGAATGAGGTTGGCCTTGTCTAATACAGGTGAGATAAGGTCAAACTTTTGGAATTAGATGGCTTACAGAGGATAGAGTTCAAATCAACAGGAATGTGGTTCTTTATATTCACAGAACGTAGTGCAGGGGCTGTGTTATTGGTTCCACCAGCAACAGGTAAGGCGATGAAACGAGTGGAGTAATCCCAGCCTGTTCAGAGCGATCAGTTCACCCAGTTCGCCTGGCAAAAGAAAAAAAAGTTGGAAGGTAGACCTCACCTGACTCGGCCCCACTAGCGAGCTCCGAATAGAGTTCGGCCCTCTGCGACTCTGTCAATGGTGTGCTCAGCGTTGGGTCGTTTGCTGTATTGTAATCTAAAGACCAATGACGTCGGTGAATGGGAGCTTTGACAATGGAAAGCATGTGATAATACCAGTCAAATAGGATTCGGGCCTGGGCGCAGTATTGGTGACGAAATAGCGCGATAGCGTGTAAGTTCTGTTCGTATAAGGGCTAGTGACGTTGATGGAACGATTTTCTCTCCACCACGCTAGTTCCCTCTAGAGGCAGATACAAGTAAGACAACGTAAAGCCGAAGAATGTCTACATGCCTCTGCCAGAGGGAGTGCCCGATCGAGAATGGCAGTATCATTGGATGCTGTGACATACGTGGATAGCATCTTATTTACACATTAGCAGAGAATAAAGGTGCCAACGAGCCAATCACACGATACACTCACCCAGATAAATAAGGGCGGCTGCGAGCGGTTAAGGTCTGGGTAGGCGTTGTCAATGCTTGGAATGTGGCGCGTGGAGAGGTACATTACAATATATGCGGCCGCCATTTGGAATGAACCCAAACCTCTCAATCTCGTCCATGAAATTCTCTAATGTATCTTTGGCAATATAAAACAGCTGGGATTGGATCAGGCCCTCAATTATCCAGTAGCTGTCCCAGTAGTCTATGAATCGCAGTAAGTGCCTGAACGGAATGTATATACGAGAATCGCCTACATTGTTCATGAAACCGCCCTCCTGGGACCACGAACGTATGATTAAGCGGAATAAGCGTGCTCTCGCAGGTCTTTCCATCGCAAAGTGTAGAAGAATTCGTCCCACGGATGAGCTGGGTCCAATAGCTATGCACAACTTGGGAAAAGGCTCTGAGCAATGGGTCCGCGACGTTATTCAGGAAAGGTGGATTTGCGTTAAAATTGGGCAGAGCCTGTGCCTCAAGCTCGAGACCCTCGCCACGGAAGTTGCTGTCTACAAAGTTGAGCACGGTACCCTCAGTGGTATTGGTGGAGTTTATGGACGCAAAAGTAGCAAGGACATTCTGGGGGCTTAAGTCTGTGGGTTTGTCAACAAAGGTTTTTGGGTCCGACCAGAGCTGAGCAACGTTGACGGTTTGGAGGAGCTGTAAAAACGGCGTGAGAATCGGAGTGCGAAAATAACACGTGACATACCGCTCCAGCGCAGAAAATCTCACTCGGGCACCAAGCTTGCACTGGGGGCAGCGGGACTTGTGATGGTAATATGGCCGTAAGAGGAGCAGTGGGACTAGCAACGGAAGTTGAAAGAGTAATAGACGGAATGCTAGTGGATGCGCTGGGAGGTGCAGTGGTGGTTGATATTCGAGAAACAGCACGCGCTGCGTTGATGGTATAGGCGGCGATGGCCCATTTGGCGAACATAGTGTTGGCTGCGATTCGGTCAAGATTGAACCGGCTTGCGCTAGCTGAGAAGGGAGGCGGAGGAGGGGGTGCGGTGGGGCTTCGCACAAACTATTTGTAGGAGCGCGGCGGGAAGGCGCCACAAAGTAACACAATTTGAGTAACAGGTTCTCCTGCGGTTCATGTGGAGCCTGGCGAATCGTTCAGTTGTTTGCCCTATTTTTGGGGTCTTCTCAGTCAGATGTCTTCGCTGATCAGACGCGTATTCGCCCATGTATTGCTTGTGCTATCACTCTTCGTAACTGTCTGCCGTAATGCGAGTCAAGGGATTTTCTGCAAGATTCTGAAAAGCTTTCCCATTCTTCGTATATGAATGGGATATGGAAAAGCTTGGTAGGACAAGGGAAGAAGTGGGATTCGAGTTGCTGATAATGATGTATTGTAACACGTCCGATCATTCGGGAAGCCTAACTGTCGCTATAGACACCTCAATCCAAACTACACGTGGCCAGACATGATCACATCAGCGAGAAGAGAACCATAGCTGAGACATGAGATGGAGCCGAGTGGAGCCTTCTCGGAGTCTGTGCGTTGGCTAATAGACAGTTCTCCAGCCACAGTCCATGTAGCTTCTGAAAGAAAGCTGAGGGATTGGCCGATAATAGAGTTGGCCAGCTGTACAGATGCCAGTGGAGAGCCGTACATTGTGTCAACTGATGAGCTCAAGACGAGGAAGCATAAGTCGCGTGTCCGCTTTCTCACGGCGGACTTCGCTCCCGCTCCCAATATGGCCCATACTTTAGACTTGGGAACTCCGGAGTTCCGGAGTTCCCAAGTCTAAGTCTAAACCGGTTGCCATCCCTTGCGGGCACCGCTAGGTAAATAGTAGACGGGAGGTTACAGTAATGGCCGAAGCCGTGGACCAAGGTCTGGTCCGGGATTATAAATGATTACGCTCCTGCAGCAAAGGGGGCCGAAGGAAAAACAGATGAGGTCCTTGAGTGTCTGACGCTCAAGGACGAAAGTGATGCTACCCGTAGTTACGCGGTATATGGGGCGGCAACACAACATTATGCATTATGAAGCAGAACCAAGATCATTGCGCGAAAGTCTGGCATGGAATCCTTTACTGCATGAATGAGACGTCTCAAACAATATCGCATGAAAAAGCCGAATTTCCGCTATAAGCCAGCATGTTGTCCTACAGTCACCTCAGGTCTGCGTGTGCGTCTAGGCATCCCCCCAGGAGTCACATTTGCGAACAAAAAGTATCATTTGGTCGAGGTGGCCGAACACATTACACGTCGCAGGGACCAACAGGAAGGGGGTGTAGGAACTCACCTGTTCCGCCCAAGGGGATGACTTAGTACATCATCTTAAGACTTGTGCGCAATGTGCGCTATTAGTACGCGAAGTCGTCGTATATTGGCCTATGGACCACGCTCCCATACCGCGTGGCGGTGGTAGCACGGACGATCAATGCGCTCTCAGAAAGACGGGGATAAAAGGGGCCACTCAGCGGTGTCCAACCTCACGTGCGGTGTGCATCCGTGTTTTGGGTGAAGAAGAGCCCATTCAGATATCACAGGAATCAAAAGGCAGTATAGCGGAATCATTTTTACACGGTGGCAGCGAATCGAAGGAGTCACTCACTCGCGCGGCCGTCCGCACCTTCCATTGTCAGTTGTCGTATCCCCCCGATACCCCTTATTAGACCACACATCTTTGTCCCTCGCTCTGCCTAATCGAATAGGGAGGTTTACGCCAAGAACGTACCTGCCCTGACCGCGACTCCCGCCATCACCCGTCGACCATCATTCGCTCCGTATGTAAGCCCTCCCCGTACGCCATGCTCTCGAAGATGACTTGCCGCCACACGGATATTGTAAACTCTATGGCTTCCTCATCGAGGACCTTTTAGCAACCACGTTAGTTCAGCGTCAACACGGGTGACACATTTCGCGCGTACGGGTTCCAGACCCTCTACGAGTTTGGCAGGGCTCTTGTGATCTTTGAGATGCTCGATGGCGTACATCACAACGTCGTCGTCGTCGAGCTCGCCGAGGTATTTGACCATTAATTTCTTGACGAGTGGCTCGAGCTTGCGATCAATCAATTGCTGACGTGTTCAAGGTCAACGAAGAGGAAGGAAGGCCAGATACCGAGTGAGACGCACCTCAGTGACTGCGTCCCACCTGACCTTAGACTTGAACAATGTTTCCCGTTCTTTCGGTACAGAGGCCTTTATGTGCTCCAGGCGCTCTTTGGCCTTCCCGCTGTCATTCGACGCGCTAAAGTCGAGTAATTGTAGCGGGGCCTTGCGTTTGCGTGTTGCCTCTTCCTCCTCCTCCTCGACGCCGAACACGGCCGGCGCGGGTCCCTTGTCCTTCCCAGCACCCGCGTCCGCCTTTGGCCCAGCCGGCGCGAGCGAGACATTCAATCTGACAGGTGCACCGTCATCGAGAAGCATACCGGCTTTGCGTTGCTCCTCTGCGAGAGCCTGTAACTCGTCCATTTGCCGCGCAAGGAATGCCTCACTCTCGCGACGCAGGTTCTCTGCCTCACGGGCTTCGTAGGCACGCATCTCATTGTCGGCAGCCTCCTCCGCGGCAAGGCGCCGGGAACGCTGGGTGCGCCAACGCACACGGTCCGTGTAGAAGAGCTCGTCTGACTCGTCGTCGTCCCAGATGTCGAGTCGTGCACGCATCTCTGTGCGATCGCGTTCTTCGGCTTCGCGCGTAGCGCGCTCACGAGCGATGGCACGCTCAAGGGCTTGAATGCGATTACGCTCGCGGGGTTCGTACCGACGTTCACGCTAAAATCGAAAGACGTCACGGATTGGAAACGGAGAATAAGTTTGCTGCACTGCGTACGTCTCTAAAAGAGTTCTCTTCATCGCGCCTCCTCGCCTCCTTTCGTTCGTGTTCCAGCTCTTCGTCCGTTTTTGAGGTTTTACCAGGTACTTGCCGCTCGTCGTCGTGCTCCCGACTTCCCGCTTTGACGAATCCGATTGGCTTTGAGAAACCCTGTTGCGGATCTGACCCAAGCGCCGAGGGTTCACGGGCGTCAGCAGTCCCTTGAGCCTTTCCCCACTCGCGGACCTTGGGGCCACTTGGAGAAGTTGCCGTACTGAGGTTAGGCACAGAGGCACGGACATCGCGTAACTTTTCGCGCTCGCGCTTTGCTGCTCGCTCACGAAATTGCGCAATTTCTGAGATGACGAGCCCGCGTTGAGTTTCTGGAAGGTCGGCTTCCTGAAGATCGTGTAGGTGGGGTGGAATCACGTAACGTTCTTTGTCCAACAGGCCATTATTGGCGGCTTCTTGGGAAACGCGGTTGATGTCATTGATAAGTTTAGTTACTTGGAGCTTGGCTGTTTGCAATGCTTCTTCTTCCGCCTAGCGCAATTCCAAAAGGTCAGAGGGATACATGACTAGGTAATAGGAACACGCTGCAGCCCCTCCGTTGACACACACGACTCCGGCAGGGGCACAGACGCATATATGCACCGGGTTGGCTGCAACATGGGTTCGTCATATTAAAATAAGAGTGACGACGCACATTTGTCTGCATTCGTTGAGCTTGATAAGCCTCGAGAAACATCTTAGTCTTCTCGTCGCCTTTAACCTAATGACGTATGGATACGAATGATCAGGGAAAGATGCCATAAGAACGCACCAGCAGTTTTTTGTTCACGCAGCCATCCTCCAAGGCAGGTAGCTCAACATTATTTAAAAGGGCCATTGCTCGCAGCGCACCGTCCGGGTCCTCAAATTCGGCAAAGCCAAAGCCTTGAGGCTTATTGGCTGGTGTGATCAACCGCTTGAAGGATTTGACTTTCCCACAGGCCTGCATACTCGCTTGAGCCAACTGAGAAGACAAGTGGCAAAGGGGATGCTCACACAAAGGAGGTCATTAAGGAAATTGTCGGTGATCCCACCTGATATTGAGCCAATGAAAAGGGATATTTGCTTTTGAGCTTGTGGTGGCACAAAGCCGTGAACATGCATTTGCTGCTGCTGTGCAAGAGCCGATATTGAGGGGCCTTGCCCGTAGGATGGCAGGGGAGGACGCAGACCAAGTCCCAACCGGTTGGATTGCATAATTGGTATACTTGATCCGAAGATTTGTGACCTGCTAGACGAGTTGGAGAAACCGAATAGAGAGATAAAAATAGCTTGGAGGTGATTTTAACAGCAGGGCGTTTCCTGTGTTGTTGGATGATGGATGTGGATGTCCGACAGACCTCAAAGTTCAAAGTGAACGCAACCCAGAAACGGTGACACCGTTTGTACCCAACACGAGGCGACATACCCTCATTCACACTTAACATGGCAATATGGCCGAGCGGTCTAAGGCGCTGGAATCAGGCTTATGCTAATCCAGTCCGAAAGGGCGTGGGTTCGAATCCCACTGTTGTCATCTTTTTTGCTTGTCAAGTCGCTCTGATTTTTTTTAAAATCGGCTTTTATACAGTACTCTAATACAAAGCCGGTCGGTTACAAGAAAGCCCAATCGCGCTGTATGTACATGATATACATAGCACACTATGCTCCTGGCGTCGTTGTCGCATTTAGTGGCAAGTGTACCAGAGGTGGGAAAAACATACCTTTCTCGGTCCAAACAGATAATCATAAATAACTCTGGCCTATCAGGTAAACGACAGCGATATGAGCCTTCACCTCCCCGCTACCTCACTCGACCTCTACGAAAATGGATCAGAATCGGCGAGCGAGTCAGATGGAAACGGTGTCGAGGAAGTTTGGAGCGACTGGGTCTCCGACTCCGCAAACGCGAAACAATGCAAGTCTTTATTTGAAGACAAGTTACTTGCGTCCGCAGCCGAGGCGTTAGATTACGACAAGAAAACTTACGGATTCGACCTGAACTCATTCTGCGAAGAGAAAGGTTCTCAGACGCTCCCTTCTTTCGTGGAAGCCCCTAATACAACGTGTTTACAACAGCACTCGACTTCCATGCTCGTGTCCGCCTCATAAACTACATTAGAAAGGAGGTATGGGCGCCCCTCTCGTTGCTTTCAGAGTGGTTTCACGATGGCATCCAGAAACCTCCAGCACCGAGTCTGAAAATGCTCAGCGGGAAGGAGACAATCTTCTCATCTGATGATTATCTGTTACCTATGATCGAAGATGACCCTCTCCTTTGTGAGTCACGTGCAACAGAAGCCCATGATCCTGTTAATCTGTGCCAGTAAACTTTCTGGACAGTTGGTCCGACAGCGAGGATGGCTCCAATGTCGTGCCCCCTTCCGACCTCGTTTCTGCTACAAGGAGAATTGCCGCGGTCGAAGCAAAGTTGGCCACCGCAAAGGAGGAACTGGCCGAATATCGCTCGTTGGTTACCCAGCGCGTGGATATCGCCCGCATTAGAGAAGCGATTGATACCCCTGGTGAACTAGTCGCAGGTTCTAGTACATCCGACGATGACTCCCACTACTTTAACAGCTATGGAGAAAATGGTGGGTCTATTTGAATCCCCGTCACCTGCCATCTGAGCGTTATTTCCATGATCTCAGACATTCACGCGGTGATGATCCAAGACAGAGTCCGAACCTCTTCTTACGCGTCTTTTATCATGACCAGTGCCGCACTCTTCGAAGACGCGATCGTCTTGGATGTCGGATGCGGAACAGGAATCCTATCTCTCTTTGCTGCTCGAGCTGGCGCAAAGCGTGTCATCGCCGTCGATGCCAGTGACATTGCTCTCAAAGCCAGGAGAATTATCGAAGTCAATGGTTACGGAGACATTATAACGTATGTCGTTCTTTTTAGTAGTTTTGTGTGTTCTGATCTGACTTACGCAGTGTAATTCAGGATAAGGTGGAGAATATGTCGCTTCCTGACGACATTACGCACGTCGATGTGATCGTTTCCGAATGGATGGGCTATGCCTTACTCTACGAGTCGATGCTCGACTCTGTCCTCTCTGCGCGAGATCGCTTCCTCAAACCTGGTGGAGTGATGGCTCCTAGCCAATGTAGAATGATGCTGTGTCTGAGCGAGGCGGGTGAAATCTACAAGGAAAGAGTGGGCTTTTGGAACGACATAAATGGTGGGTCTGTCAATCACAATTAGGCTTCGCTCATGTTGTCACAGGTTTTGATCTGTCGGAGATGGGAAAGGACGTTTTCAACGACGCTATTATAGATGTCGTGGGATCCGACACAGTGATGAGCGAGCCGTACATGATTAAGGTGCGAGCGCTAACGCCCCACTTTGTTTGCCTTGCGCTGATATAATTACAGGATATCTATCTTGGGGATGTCACGACAAAACGGCTGGAGTTTAGCGCACCTTTTACTCTCGTCTCAACCGCCGTGCGACGTACTAAAATCCATGCGCTCGTGCTTTACTTCGACACCTTTTTCGAAGTGACTGGGTCTCCCGTCTCACCAGATACCGCAGTGCATGTGACGCACGATGGAGGCGAACTTGCAGAGGTATGGCCGCTCGCCCGCAGGCCTAGTGCGCCGCGGCGACAGAGCCTAAAGAGCCGGCAGAGTACAATAAGCTTCAGCACGGGACCTCGCAGCGCACCCACACATTGGAAACATACGATTTTCTTGCTGCGTGAGCCGATCGTGGTCACAGAAGGTACTGCAAAGTCGTGTTTGCTTCAAGCTATGTGTACTTATGCTTGGACGATCCATTCTAGGGACGACTGTGACAGGAACATTCCACTGCCGGAAGAGCAAGACTAACTCGAGAGAGCTCGATGTTGAGATACACTACGCAGTCAATGCGGGTGCCAGTTCTATATCAGGGAGTGAAACGCCGGGAGATGTAGTTGTGCAGATCTATAAGGTACGATAGTATGTGATCTTGTAGGCTGTGGTCCGCAGCTATGCGGAACCAGTTTTTCCCGGGGGGCTGTTCTGACAAACACATCTGTGATTCATCGTGTCGTACGCGCAAATTATCTAACCTGAATCGCCGAATTTCTGTTATTGATGTGTGCCAGCACGCACCTCTGCGAATTCTGGACAGTGCCCGCAAGCAGAGGGGACGTGCGGTAGTGTGTATAGGGATCGATCAAAAAATCGGGCATGTGATCACAATTGATGTCGTTGTCAGCCCCTGGATTTTCTTTCACCCGAGGACCTGAATTTTTGGGGCATGGATGATTTGACGAGCGTCCGGTGAACAAACATCATCCGCCCTTAACAGCCACTTAAGGACACAGTGCCAACAACTGTTTTGACGCTGCTGGGGCTCGAGCCTTGGATCGGCAATTACTATGCAGTCACAAGGCAAGCTACTCAGAAAACATGCGATTATTATACCTTCTCAGACAAGTGAAGCCTGCCCAAGTGCCAGCGTCAAGGTCGCCTGGTCTGGTGAGGATGTTCTCTGCGATCGGTTGGACCTTTCTGCGGCACTGCACCGGGAATCAGTCTTTTGGCCAGAATATTGTGGAAATTTTTGATTTGAACATAAAGATTTCCAGTGTTACTCAATGTTTGCCACAATTTTCCACATTTTGTGTGGATTTTATGTCTAAATTGGGGTTTTTCCACATTTTTTCGCGTAATGACCGATTCCCACATGCTGCTTTCCTGATGTGGATAATGATCTGCGCGCTTTAGTAATACTCTTCTGAACAAAGCATCTTGATACGCAAGGCGAAGACAAATGAAGACCCGTCAATGTTGGGTGGGGAATAGTCGGACCTGCTACGCCCGTGGTAAAATCAAGGTATTTGCGTTTGTCACAATCCCACCTCAGGCCATTACAACACCAGGAAAACCATCGTCCGACCATACAACTTGAACCCGCATTATTATCTGTTCAGGCGTCAGCGACTCAGCTGTCTCGGATTCAAGTCCTTCCTCCGCAGCCAGTATCGAAACTACTTAGAGAACCGAGGCATAATCTTGCACTCGTATGGCACCGGTTTTCTGCTAGGTACAAGTGAGAACTCGGGCTTGACGCGGAACGGGTTGATATAGTTCGTAGCCACCCCGGTATCCTCGAGCGACGAGCGTGTCCGTATCAAGGGGAGTTGCATTTCCGTCTTGACCTATTACCCGTCCGAGCGTCGCTTCCCAGAGCATAGTGGCTACGTAGATGACTCGTTCAAGTTCGCCAGGTGTTACTACGACTCTTCCACCATAAGCAGAGCGCATCGCGGCACAGGCTCTGCACTGAGAAGCGAAAATGATATCGGACAAGATGCCAGTAATTTGTTACGAGATTAGCACGTTTTACTATGACACTAGTCTGCAGTATTGTTAGGAATTTGGAAATTGACCATGGAAGAGCTCTATTATGAACTAACTTCAACTAAGTACTAATGCTGTTCACAGAGGGAGGGTGAATGATGAAGCCTGCTTTCACTGGCATTCCAGACGGAGCAGTGCCACTGTGCCAGTTAAGCTTGGGAATGGAGCAATACCATGCGGGTCAGCGGTTTCGAGTCATTACAGCTGTTTCCAAAACAACTGATCCTTGTTTACTTGTGTTTATCTTTGCGGGGTTCACATGTAAGTCCTCAGCAATTTGTTCCGATATGTGTTACCAAAT
>Ga0137359_10004406_pt1 | contig 11547 bp, 13 predicted proteins | sample Mad1_40_16metaG_FD_108281 | JGI IMG/M metagenome (GOLD analysis project Ga0137359, IMG submission 108281) | Vadose zone soil microbial communities from Angelo Coast Range Reserve, California, USA - Mad1_40_16 metaG | ecosystem: Environmental > Terrestrial > Soil > Vadose zone | place: USA... | reverse complement strand
TAGATTGACTTGATATCTGAATGAAACAATAATAATGCTCCCGCCGGAGCCCCATAAGGTCCGAAATCTTTTCTCATCGCAATCCAGGGAGGCCAAAGCGCCAGTCCTGGGCTCCGGGACGGAACCCCAATTGGGGTTCAAAACAGTCACTGCCTTGACTCGATGTTCCTAAAAGGGATCGAAGATGAAGCAGCTTGCCTATACGTCAATCATTCTTCTCATTCTCGGCGTGATCGCAGCGCCCGTTGAGGGACAGAATCGCCGACGTCGCTCTCGACCGCGTCCTTTGATGACAAGGAGCAGTGGAGTCCAGGAAGTCGCAACTGAAACGCCTGAAGAGAAAGATAAAATAATTGAAGAGTGTCAACTGTCGGAAAGGTCGAAACCCAGAGGTGAAATCATAAGGGTATGGCCGGGATGCGGGAAGGCCGTTAGCCTACCGAAGCCGCAATACCCCGAAGAGGCAAAGGCCGCGAAGGCGACCGGCACAGTCGTGGTAGTCGTTGTAATGGACGAGAAGGGGAGGGTTGTCTGGGCAAAGGCGGCTACCGGTCACCCGCTGCTGCAGGATGCCGCAAGGAAGGCGGCCTGTCATGCGCGATTTTCACCAACGATGATTTCCGGTCGCCCCGTTAAGACCGAAGGCAGCATCAATTACAATTTTGTGTTTTAGGAGATGGCTCCTGAGGTAAAGGCTTTATGCCCTGCCAGGATTAAGTCGTTGGGACTTTGTTTGCTATTGCGTGATGAGCAACGAGGGCCAGAATAAAATATGCGTTGGAAATCAAGGTTTACCTTGCCGGGACTTGCGTTCATCCTGGCCGCTTGCTTCTCATTTTATCTTTACTTATCTCTTTCGGCTCGTCGGCCGCTAACAGGTTCAGAGTTTACCAGGTTTTCCAGCGCAATCTCGTTGAATACGGTGCTTCAATTCAGCGAAAACGGTGGTTCAAGGTCGCTGCTCCTGGCGAAAGAGGTGATGTCGAAACCTATCTCAGAGGGAGTGATTGATGTCGGCGGGCAGAAATTCGTTTTCCCGCTACCGAAATACAGCCTGCATCAAAAGGGCCAGAGTTATCTCACTTTTACCTCGGAAGACGAGTTCCGGGATTACTTTTCCAAAGAGTTGCCGCGCGCCGGGTGGAGGTACGTTGAGCAATTGGATGACGGACATGGGCATACTTTTGAGAGTAGCGGCGCAAAGATGTTCGTCTATCAGCACTGCTATCTGGGTACGAGTATCAGTGAGTTTAGTGTATCAGTCGTTGCGCGTTGACCCCAGGATTAAAAGGACCGCTCTTAAATGCCTGGTTCCACCGCAAGTCAAGTCCTATTAGCTGGTCCGGTTAGCAAGGAATACACTATGAATCTGCTTCGACACTTCTGACACCATGCTGCAACAATCCAAGGCGATTTCTTGAGCAAAAATGACGCTGCCTGATTCTCGAATAACTGATTAGACGGCGTCGCTCGGCGGCAACACGCCATGTTTGAACATCTCAAACCACAATTGGGTGTCAGCCTCGTTATAAATCTGCAACTGATTTATCACCTCCCGCGCAAATTCGACACAGCCTAAGCCACTCGCCGTAATTATATTCTCATCAGTTACAGCCATCTCGTTTACGTAGAAATCATCATCGCCATAATCTGTTTATTTACCTCATCCAGACGGAACGGCTGGAACGATTTCATGACCTTTCCCGGAGGATTTAATGGTGGGGGAACTCCTGTTCCGGGCCTTTCGACTAAGTTCTTGCGAATTATTATCTTTACACTCGAACACGAATTTAACAAGAATTGAACACTCCTTTCACAACATTTGACTCAATCCTGTCGAAGGATCATTTCGATAAGGAAGGCTTATGTCCTGCATCGGGATCTGAAACCGAGGTTTCCCGACGCCAATTCGTGGGGCGTATTGAAGAAGTTGATGCGGGCCGCGAATTGCGCTTCAAGTCTACCGACCAGGTATCGGCATTTCTGGCCAAGTGTTTTGACAAGGCACAGCAGCAAGAACGGGACCCGACGAGCCTTTGTGCGAATGAGTAACGGAGGGATAGTTGATGTTGAAAGTATACGTAGAAAAGTTAGGCGACGTACACGTCCTGCATGTTCAGGGACAGATCGTGTACGGCGTCGCCACCACGACACTGCGTGAGGCCGTGTTTGCCCAGGCCAACGCAAGCGCGGTGGTACTTGATTTGGCACAGGTAGTTCTCATTGATGCGGGCGGTTTGGGCGCGTTGCTGGAGTTGCGCGAGTGGACGCAGTCGAACGGAATTGAATTCAGACTAATGAATATCAGGAAACTCGTACAACAGGTGTTTGAAATCACGCGACTGGACACTGTTTTCGAGATCTCGTCATGGGAGAGAATGTCGGGTGCCGGATCCGGTCCTCGACCACCCTTGCTCATGAAGACCATTCGGACGTTTTGTTGCGAATCTTAAGAATCGAAACTGATAGTTCACGTGCCAACCAGATTTCAGGTGGCGACGTCACAACAGCTTCACAATTTAAAAGCAGGTCGGTTTGCATGCGGCTGTATATATTTGAAAATTGCGGTGTTATAGGTGGAGCAGGGGGGTGAACCACCTTTATCAAAGGCGCGCTCTTTCCGGTGATCGGCGTTGAATTGATCGCAAAGGTTAAGGCGATAGTTGAAGACCAAAGTACTCGCCAAGAGTGAAACCACAGAAATGCAATAGTTGATGTATAGGCGGACCCTGCATGGTCCATTGGCCTACTTCGCGTGGCTGCGCGTCACTTGGCGCTCAGTGAAATGCGCAACAGGATTGAAATGCTCTGGAAACGGAGTTGGTCCGCGCTAACGCATGATCGAGCCCCAGAATTATTGTTGAGGTTTAGACGACGAGGTGAACGGTTTCGTATGGCGACACGGCAAAGTGGCGTTGTACAATAATTTAACAAATCTATCGATCCAGGGGGGAGGCAACATAGGAGTAAGGAACAAAGATAGGGCCTCTCGACGACTGACCGCGACGGAAGATTCCCTACGGCTTCACAGCCATACCGCCCCGGTGCTCCTCGATACTGTTCTGCGTTACGGTTCTCTCGATTTTTTCAATCATTGCTGGCTACAGAGCGGACGGCCACGTCAGCAGCGCAATCTGCCCTGGGGGTGGGAATGTGACTAAGCCTGCCAATTCGAAAAATGACGTCTCTCAGAAGGCTTCAATTCCAGATGACCCGGTTCCTGTGGAATCGATCCTCTGCACGGAGGAGTTGCGTAGTCGCCCATGGCGTCCGCCCGATTATAAGAAGGAGAACCGCGCGCTCGTGGCGCTGGCCGGCGCGCTGGCCGTCTCGCCGTTTACAATTCTTCAGACGCTGGCCGAGACGATCCTGGACGTCACCCAGTCCGACTCAGCCGGCGTCAGTCTGCTAACGAAGGATGATGGGGGGAAAAGGTTTTATTGGCCAGCCATTGCCGGCATGTGGAAACCGCACATCGGCGGCGGCACCCCGCGCCATTTCGGGCCCTGCGGAGACGTGCTCGATCGTAATATTCCACTGTTATTCCGGCACCTCGAGCGCCGTTACACCTATTTCCAGCCAGTCACGCCACCGCCAGTCGAGTCCCTACTGGTTCCGCTCTACGTCGGAGGCAAAGCAGTCGGGACGATATGGGCGCTCATGCACGATGATGGTCGAAGGTTTGACGCGGAAGATGAGCGGCTAATGAATGCTCTAGGCCAATTCGCCTCCCTGGCGTATCAAACTCTGGCGTCAATCGACGACCTCAAATTCCAAGTCGCCGAGCGCGAAAAAGCGGAGACAGCAGTTCGTGACCTGGCCAATGGGCTGGAGAAGCAAGTTCGAGTCAGGACTGAAGAACTGGAACAGCGGAACAAAGAACTGCAGCGCAGCGAGTTCTATTTAGCCGAAGGTCAGCGACTTGCTCATATGGGAAGTTGGGCATTTAACCCAACCGGTTTCTTTGATTTTTGGTCTCGTGAGCTGTTTCAAATCTACGGACTCGATCCGGAGAAGGAACCTCCTGGAGTCGAACAATATCTGGCGCTCGTCCACCCTAGAGACCGCGGGTTCATGGCGAGCACAGTCGAACAATGTCTTTCGGAACATTCGGGGTTCGACGTTACGAAACGCATCGTGCGGCCGAACGGCGACATTCGTCATGTTCGATGCGTCGGTGTTCCCGTTTTCGATCACGGAGAATTCAAGCACGTGGTTGGAACCGCAATCGATGTGACTGAGCAGGAACATCTAACTCACGAACTGCGGCGACGAGGAGCGTACCTCGGCGAAGCGCAGAGACTCAGCCATACCGGAAGTTTCGGCTGGAGTGTTGCGAGCGGAAAAATCTTTTGGTCTGAAGAGACCTTTCGGATCTTTGAATTCGATCGAGAGACGAAGCCTACTGTAGAGTTGGTCCTTCAGCGAGTTCATCCGGAAGACAAGGCACTGATTCAAGATCTGATCGACCGCGCATCCCATGAAGGAAAAGACTTCGATGTTCAACACCGATTATTACTTCCAAATGGATACATAAAGAATGTCCATGTGGTGGCTCATGCATTGAGAGACGAGTCAGGTAGCGTTGAATTTGTTGGGGCTGTGATGGATGTCACTCCAGCAAAACAGGCGAGCGCAGCTCTGGGGAAGGCATTTAAAGAAATAGAGACTCTCAAGGACCAGTTATACAAAGAGAACATTGCGCTTCGTGAAGAGATCGTCAAGACATCCATGTTCGAAGAGATCGTCGGCAACTCCCTTCCTTTGCAGCTAGTGCTTAATCGAGTAGCAAAGGTAGCGCCGACAGACTCCACGGTTCTGATCACGGGAGAGACAGGCACGGGCAAGGAGCTAATCGCCCGCGCCATCCACAAACGATCTACGCGTTCCGATCGTGCCTTTGTCAGTGTGAATTGCGCGGCCGTCCCGTCGTCTCTGATTCCTTCGGAGCTTTTCGGTCATGAGAAAGGCGCATTTACGGGAGCAAATCAACGCCGGCTCGGCCGCTTCGAGTTGGCCGAAGGCGGCACAATCTTTCTAGACGAGGTTGGAGAACTTCCTGCCGAAACTCAGGTCGCTCTGCTACGTGTGCTTCAGGAGCACGAATTTGAGCGTGTCGGTGGAAATCGACCGATCGGTACAAACGTCCGAGTGATTGTTGCCACGAACCGTGATTTGCAAGCTGCGATGGGTGCCGGCACGTTTCGTAGCGACCTCTTTTACCGGCTCAACGTTTTTCCGATTGAGATACCTCCGCTTCGGGAGAGAAGAGACGACATTCCCCTGCTGGTCGAGTACTTCATCGATCGATACGCGCGGAAAGGAGCAAGGGACATCAAGAGCGTAAGCAAAAAAACGCTGGACTTGCTTCAGTCGTACCCCTGGCCCGGCAACATTCGCGAATTGCAGAACGTTATCGAGCGTTCAATCATCGTTTGCGAAACTGAAACCTTCTCTGTCGATGAGAGCTGGCTTTCGCGGCAGGCGCTGGCTACTGAGTCGAAAAGTCAGGTCGGATTTTCTCAGAAGGTTGCCGCTCAGGAGAAGAAGGCGATTGAGGCCGCCTTGAGCGAATGCGGAGGGCGAGTGTTCGGTCCGTCAGGGGCGGCCGCCAAGCTGGGAATGCCGCGCTCTACGTTGGAGTCGAAGATTAGGACTCTGAAAATCAACAAGAATCGCTTCAAGGCCTCAAATCCCTCGTAAGTGATCCAGCTTTTAGAGTTGTCTTTGTACAGAACTTCGCCAATTGGCGAAACTTCACCATTCTTCTGCAGACCCATTTCTTTATTTTCAATAGCTTACGATTGGAACCGTATTTGCGCTGCTTACAGTATGAGTCTCCGAATCAGGAGAGGGAAGATGCTAAGAATTCAGAGAGCAGCGAACGGGCAAGTTGTCCTTACGGTTAGCGGTCAAATGGACGCAGACAACTTAGCCGAGTTGAAAAATCTAATCGAATCAGAAGCCGCAGGTCGCCGCATAGTCCTGGGACTAAAAGAACTGACTCTCGTGGATCGAGATGCTGTTAGATTCCTGTACCACTGCGACTCTCATGGCATTGAGCTCCAGGATTGCCCGGCGTATATCCGCGAGTGGATCGCAAGAGAAAGAGACGGAAAGCAACTGGTTACGCAATACCCAGAGTGACACCCAGGACTTCAGCAGCATTGCAAAGTGTTTGGATGTTCCTGGTTCTTCCTCAGCAGTGATACAACTCACTGTTCGCGAGGCTTGATCTTAGGGGGTTTAAGGTGAATCAGAAATTTTCACTGGCAGAAGTTACCAGCACTCAGATGGACTTTGACGGAATCGTGGGACAGAGTTCAGCTCTGAGGCAGGTGTTGCAACTCGTCGAAATCGTAGCAGCAAGTGATGCCACCGTACTGTTGCTGGGTGAAACTGGTACTGGCAAAGAACTAATAGCAAGGGCAATTCATGCACACAGTCAGCGCCAGGAGGAAGGCTTTGTCACTCTGAACTGCGCTGCCATCCCTGCGCCGCTGTTTGAGAGTGAACTTTTCGGCCACGAGCGTGGCGCCTTCACTGGGGCTTTTAACCAGAGGGTGGGCCGGCTTGAGTTGGCAGACCACGGCACACTGTTTCTTGACGAGGTCGGTGATCTGCCGCTTGAACTTCAGCCGAAGCTCTTGCGCGCGTTGCAGGAGCGCAGCTACGAGCGGGTGGGTAGTGCGCGCACCAGGAGTGTCGATGTACGACTGGTGGCGGCGTCTAATCGTGATTTGGAGGAGATGATGACGGAGCGACAATTCCGCCGCGATCTCTATTATCGTTTGAATGTTTTCCCAATCATCATCCCACCGCTGCGCGACCGGCGCGAAGACATTCCCTTGCTGGTTCGGTTCTTCACGCAAAAATACGCGAACCGAATGAATAAGCGCATCGAAACCGTTCCAGCAGTGATGATGCAGAAGCTGATGTGCTGGCACTGGCCAGGAAACGTGCGCGAATTGGAGAATTTAATTGAGCGGTCAGTGATCCTCACGAACAATGGCGTACTGGCAGTTTCGTTGCCGGAAAAGATGAATGGGGCAATAGATGCAGCGGAAGTTATCGGCAACTTCAAGGAGCAGGCGAGGATTGTTACTATCCTCCGGGAAACGAAAGGCCGCGTGAGTGGACCAAACGGCGCCGCGCTCCGATTAGGAGTGAAACGCAGCACGCTGCTTGACCGCATGAAAAAGCTGGGTATCAATCCCCGTGACGTTAAGACTAATGTGATGTACCGATGAAAAGGTAGCTCCGGGTCGATCTTGCGCATCACGCCTCGCGGCTCAGTGTGCCGCTATCGTTGCGGATAGGCGCGTACAGGCGACCGAGCACAGAGGGGGGAAGGCCCAACCAATAGAGCACCTGCAAACTGGCCCATCTTGCGAAGGTGAACACGAAACTGCGCCCTTCAAAGCGGCGCGACGAAGTGACGACCGTAGTCGGCAGATTGACCATGGCGCCCAGCTTACGCACGCGCTTTATCAAATCGAGATCCTCAAAGATTGGAAACGGCCGAAATCCCCCAACCTGCTCGTACGTTGCACGCCGCACAAAGATTGCCGAATCGCCGTAGGAGAGTCCGAGTCGTCGGAGTTTCGGATACAACCAGGTCATGAACCGTGCCGCCGACGTCTGGCCATCGAAGAGTAGGTCGAAGTTCCCTGCTACGACCTTCGGGTCATGTAACGCTTTAACGATGAGATCTGCAGCGTCCGCGGGCACGATCGTGTCCGCGTGCAAGAACCACAACACGTCACCCTGAGCAACGCGCGCACCGCCATGCATTTGCAACCCGCGTCCGCGCTCCGAGGCCATAACTATGGCCCCCCGTGCGCGCGCAATTTCGTGCGTGCCGTCATCGCTCCCACCATCGACGACTATGACCTCGGTGTTCATTGACAAGCGCGCGACCGCGTCAAGTGTCGTGCCAATCGAATGTCTTTCATTGAGCGCCGGGATGACGATCGATAATGTTGGTGTACGACACGAACTCATTTACACAACCGTGGTTCCTAACCTGGCAGGTGATATCGCTCATGTACTTCCTGGAATAGGACCAGTGAGCAGAACCGCCCAAGCACCGATTCCAGTGAAATCCTTGCGCGCCCGCTGATAACCACACATGTCATTTGCTTAACTCGATTCAGTGCTGGTGTTTGCTTTCTGTCGGTAGCCCGGCATCGATCCAATCCTGCTTGCCCTCGGCGTAATCCCGCACGATTGTGTAACCCAGCGCCGCCAATTCACGGGCGGCGTTATCTGAGGCGTGTCAAGTGGGATTCGCGCAGTAGACCACAATGTCAGCAGTCTTATCCGGCAGTAATGAGGGAGCCAGTTCCGGCACCCTGTCAGGCGGCAGGTTAATTGCGCCCGGCAAATGCGCGTGGTCGTAAGCGGTCTTCGGCAACGTTTCAACCAGCGAGAACTTATCGCCGCGATCAATCTTCCCCTTCAAGTCAACTCTCGAAATCGTCTCAACCATACTAGTCCTCCCAGCGTTTTGTACTGGAGATTCTACTGCTGAACGATCTCGTTTTCTAATCGAAAGAGAGTTATCAGCCTCTAAATTCGGCTTACGAGGGCACAGAGAGAAACCTGTTTTCGGAGGGATTTCCAGCGTTGTATGGTGAAATGTTGGAGCAACTCATTAAACGGTCGATCGGTCTCCTGCGCGAGGTTGAGTAATCGCTGATGCACCGATGCGGGAACATTCCTGGCTGGACGGTTGGTCATTGATTTAGATTCACGACAGAGCTTCAAGATACGGACGCATGATTCGCTCAACACGGCACAGGCGCGCGTAGTTGACTAGCTTCCTCAGTTGGAATCCCTTTCGCGCGCGACATAGCTTTAGGGCTTCCAGGGCAACATCGATGCCAATCTTGTGGCGAAACTTGAAGCAGTCCGCAACCGTCTTCTCCGGGTCGAAGATACGCACCGGCATGCCATCAATATTGTGGATCTCAACGCCAGCGGAAAAGCTGTCGTTGGAGAAGTTGAATACTCTGAGCGGTGGGTAATCGAGGCGCGGTCGTTTCGATCCGCGCGGAAGGGCCACATAGACCTCGTGGGGAACCTCAGTCGTGATCTCATGAAAGGCAAGAGCCGAGATCAGGCAGACCACGGAGTCAGGAATCCGAGCGGCAACCGTAACCAGATCTGGGTTGGTGATCTCCGGAAGATCAGCGAGTCGGTAGACACCACGACTGATTTGCACGACTTGATTCTCGTCGCGAAGCTTGTAAAGAGTACGCGGATGGATGCCTCCCCTGATCGCGTCTGTGGTGTGCAGCACTCCGCCCTTCCGCCGAAAGACTCTCAGTGCCGCTTTGCTTGATGCCTTCGTCTCATTCACGAAAGGAGTATATATCACGAGGGATAAACATTACTACAGTTATCAATAAGTGTAGGCAATTCTATCCAGGTCCGACCTCGCGACACTCGTGACCAGGAGTGCATCATCACATGGCTTTGACTTCTGGGCTTCTCCACCAGCATTCGTCGGCTCCATGGTTCCCTTCGCGTCAACCTGACGCCAAAAGCGCCGAAAAATGAAAACGGCAGGGTGCGAGCCCTGCCGTAAGTACTTGATTTAATTGGTGGAGCAGAGGAGGGTCGAACTCCTGGCCTCCGCATTGCGAACGCGGCGCTCTGCCAACTGAGCTACTGCCCCACAAACGGTTCCAATTATAAGGGCAATTAGTTATTCGTCAAGTTGGGTCTGTGGTGACAGAGGTCTATGATGCAGTGAAAGGATTTGTATGATGGAGCGAAAGGTAAAAGGGGACTTGGGACAACGGCCCCCTAAGTCGTTTCGAAACGGCAGGTGTTTAATAGTAGTAGTGGTGGTGATGATGATGTCGGTGATGATGCCAATGCCTTCGCGGTGCACCAAACGCTGAAGTTGCAAATAGAGTTACGAGTAGTAGCGATACTGTGACCCCTAATTTCTTTCTCACCTTCCAAGGCTCCTTTCTTTGGTAATGCGATCCCTTTCGTGCTTTTAAACCCTTAGCCAAGAGTTGTCAATTTAAGGTACTCCGAAGGAGGAGAGGCGAAGGGTTATACGGATAGAAATCGGTGCAGGACGCATCAAAATCACGCGTTGATTGAAATCTGAATGAGCAACGGGACGAGCAAAAAACCTCAGCTTTTTCAGGGAAATCATGATTTTCCGATATCACCTTTACCTGGCGGAAATCTTCAATCACTGGGAATCTTGAGATTTTGTTTCGACTTTGTTCCAAGTGCAATGGAGCAGAATGTCATGGTTTTCAGGTGATTTCCAAACTGGTCGGAGCATCACTTTTGGAGCTTCACGAAGGCCAACGGAGGATCATGGGTAAGGTGTTCGTGCCATGTGGGACCGGAGTCGCGTCCGTCGAGGTCAGCGATGCTGGGGCCAGGTTTAGTCGTACGACCTCGGTACCGAAACTACATGGGCAAGATGACAATGCCACGTCGGAGAGATGAGCAAGATGCCCGAGCCACGTCGGAGAGTGTTAGCGAATGCTCTTTTGAAGGTATAGTTGTTGATGTGCCCACAATCAGGAATCCGGATTAATGAGAACTAGTGTTTCCGATTTCAGTCGTAGCCTTCTTCGCGAGTGGAGGCGATGGTCATTGCCCGTCAAAGGAGGGGCGGTGATGATCGGTGTTTCCGGTGGCGCCGATTCAGTCGCGCTTTTGCTGGCCGCAGACCAGCTTCAACGGGCCGGCTATATCGGTACGGATATTGTCGCCGCCCACCTTGACCACGGTTTGCGCGTTGAATCCGCAAACGATGCCGCCTGGGTGATTTCTTTATCAAAGAGCCTTGGAAGGGTTGTGGTGTCGGATCGGATCGACGTTGGTGTTTTGGCCGATTCGACCCGCGACAACGTGGAGCAGGCGGCAAGGCGCGCACGATATAGTTTTTTCGAACACGCGGCGCTGTCAATCGGCGCCAGCCACGTTTTGACCGGACACACGCTTGACGATCAGGCCGAGACTGTTTTGATGAGGTTGATTCGCGGAAGTGGGGTCGACGGGCTTGCCGGGATGCCAGTACTTCGAAGTCTACAAAAGAATTCGACCGTACTGCTGGCCAGGCCACTGTTGAATTGGGCTCGCAGGGATGAAACCGAGGAATTCTGCTCCCGACTTGGGTACAGCTTCCTACGGGATTCGATGAACGATGATGAAGCCTATTCCAGGGTGAAGGTACGGAAGCGGATTTTTCCGCTGTTGAAAGAACTCAATCCGAAATTCGCTGAAAATATCTCTCGCGCGGCGTCGTTGTGTCGAGAGGATTCAATCAGCCTCTCAGAGCAAGCCTCAAAGTTGCTGGAGTTGGCGAAGAACCAGGATTTTCCCCCGGCTGGCTCGCGCGAAGATCATCCAAATAACGGAAGGGGGAACCCTGGGCTTCTGGTCAGCGTTCTGGTAAATGCGTCGCAGGGACTTCGGAGGAGGGCACTCAGGCTTTGGCTGGGCCAGGTAAAAGGCGATTTGCGCCGGATTGACAGTATTCATATTTTAGCGGTCGAGAGACTGTTG
>Ga0137359_10004404_pt1 | contig 11547 bp, 20 predicted proteins | sample Mad1_40_16metaG_FD_108281 | JGI IMG/M metagenome (GOLD analysis project Ga0137359, IMG submission 108281) | Vadose zone soil microbial communities from Angelo Coast Range Reserve, California, USA - Mad1_40_16 metaG | ecosystem: Environmental > Terrestrial > Soil > Vadose zone | place: USA... | reverse complement strand
TCGGAAGGAAGTATCTGCGCGGCGCACCGCGGCCGAAGGGGCATTGCGTCGCCGCCTTCAACGAGCAAAGCGCGAAGGCGATCTTCCGAAAAACGCCGACCCGGCCGAACTGGCCCATTACGTAATGACTGTCGTGCGCGGGATGGCAGTGCAGTCAGCTGGCGGCGCCAGTCGCGATCAACTTCGTCGCGTGGCGCAAATCGCACTGCGTGCCTGGCCGAAGCGTTGACAATAAAGTTGTAACTTTACTTACCCACTAAAGTTCAGACAGTTTTATCAGCGCCAAGTCCGTTAGGCGTCTCTGTAAAAGAAGAGCTCCACCTGACCCGCTTCCCGCCGGGCAACTCGCGAGCGAAGGGCCCGCTCGCACAACTGGAGGTGTTAGTTATGAAAAGCTCTCGAAACTCTTATTTTCGGATAACAGCGATGAGGCGCATCATTCTGGGATTGCTGCCGATCATCACATTCGTGCTCGGGTTCGGAGGAAGCGTTGTCGGACAAACAAGTCCATCGGCCGCAGTGAAGAATATTGTTCTGGTCCACGGCGGTTTTGTGGACGGATCGGGTTGGGAAGGCGTTTACAAGATCCTGAAGAAGGACGGTTACACAGTCGCAGTCGTTCAGAATCCGACGATCTCGCTGGCGGATGATGTTGCGGTGACCAAGCGAGTGATTGCCAATCAGAGCGGACCAGTTGTTCTCGTTGGCCACTCGTACGGCGGAGCCGTGATCACGGAAGCGGGCAATGATCCGAAAGTTAGCAGATTGGTTTACATCGCGGCGTTCGCTCCCGACAAAGACGAGTCGGTGTCGACGCTGATAGCGAACCCGCCGCCTGGCGCACCGCAGCCGCCGATTTTGCCGCCGCAAGATGGGTATCTCGCGCTCGATAGGGCAAAGTTTGCCGCTTCATTCGCGGGAGACGTGAAACCAGACGTCGCTGCTTTCATGGCGGATTCGCAAGTGCCGTGGGGAGTGGAAGCACTCAACGGCAAGATCAGCACGCCGGCATGGAAGACGAAACCAAGCTGGTACCTGCTCACTACCGAGGACAAAATGATTCCGCCGGATGCGCAACGAACTATGTCCAAACGCGCCGGCTCGATTGTTGTCGAGGCCAAAGGCAGCCACGCTATCTACGTGTCGCAGCCGAAGGCTGTTGTCGACCTGATCGAGAAGGCGGCGAAAGGCGTTGCGAAGAAATAGATCCGGAGGTTTGCGAAGATCATCGAGCCCGAACTTTTCGTTAACGAAATGCGAGCCGCATTTCAGTCACTGCGCTGACGAGAGGAAACCTATTATGAGTAAACAAATCTTTCTGGCGCGACAATCCGTGCAATCAACCAGATAAGCCACAATGCAAATGGAGGTATTGTTTTAATGCAAACAAATCCGCCGTCAGACGTTTCTTCTCCGAAGAAAAGAGAACCTGCGCCCAAGGTTTCTTTCGCGCGTGACATCAGGCCATTGTTTCGCGCGGTCGATATTTTACACATGAAAGCGCACGGCGTGAAGTTGGACGACCACACCTACATGTCGAATCCAGACCATGCCAACAAAGTGCTTCGAACACTTTCGCCGCACGATGACGACCCGCCTTCGATGCCGCCCGGCGGACCTTATTGGACACAAGATCAGCTCGCGCTGTTCGCCCAGTGGCAAAAAGACGGTTACCAGCCGTAAGCGTTGTCATGGACATGAAACTCGAAGTCGTGGTGATCGGCGTTTCGGATGTCGATCGCGCGAAAGCGTTCTACGAGAAACTCGGATGGCGACTCGACGCCGATTTTGTAACCGGCGACGACTTCCGCGTTATTCAATTCACACCGCACAACTCTCAAGCCTCGATCATTTTCGGCAAGGGAGTGCCGTCGCCCAAGGCAGGTTCGGTGCAAAGCCTGACTCTCGCAGTGGACGATATCGAGGCGGCTCGAAAGGACTTGATTGGTCGCGGCGCAAAGGTGAGCGCGTTCTTTCAATTCGCCGGCGGGCCATTCAACAACACCGGGAAAAACCCGCGCGTCAGCGGTCGCGACCCGCAAGGTCGGTCCTATTTTTCATTTGCATCATTCGAAGATCCGGACGGGAACGGTTACTTACTTCAGGAAATCAAAACGCGCCTTCCCGGCCGCGAATGGGAATCGGCGCCGTCGAGAAAGATCGATATCGGAACATTGGCAGAGCTCCTTCACGAAACGGAGCAACATCACGGCAACTATGAGAAGACGCACGGCAAGCATAATTGGTGGGAATGGTACGCGCCCTACTTGAGCGCACGCTTGAACGGCAAAACTCCGGACGAAGCAGCGACCGCTGCCGACCACTACATGGAGAAGAAATAGATGCCCGAGATTTTTGATCGAGTAATTGTTCTCAATCTCGTTGCGAACACGCTGATCTTCTATGTCGCGGCGCGGCTTTATTTGTTGCCGCTGATTCCGCGCGTTCGGCCGCAACAAATCCTTATTCCGATCCTGCTTCTGCATTCAACACGCCATTTGGGAATGATGTTCCTGACGCGCGGGGCAACTTATCCGGGATTGCCAGAGGAATTCGCATATCCGGCTGCGTTCGGAGATTTGCTGACGGCGATCATTGCGTTCGCCGCCATCCCGTTCGTGCTGCGCGGCTCCGTTTTGGCCAAGCCGATTGTCTGGATATTTAATATTTTTGGCACAATCGATCTACTAGCCGCGATCACGACCGCGACAATTTACAACGCGCCGATCGCGATGGGACCAGCCTATTGGATCCCGGCTGCCGCAGTGCCGTTGTTGCTCGTGACGCACTACGTCACTTTCGTTCTTCTTTTGCGGCGACTTTGAAAACGCGCAAGAAGGGTCACCATAACAAGTTGAGGTCACAATATGAAAACGTCTTATGCTTTATCTTTTCTTTGCGGCGTGGCGGTGATGTTCGGTTTCAACGCGCTGAGCGGATCGAATCCTCCACACCACGTTTACGAATTACGGATGTATCACGTCAACGAAGGCAAGACCGAAGCGCTTCAGGCGCGCTTTCGCGATTACACGGACGCGATCTTCAAGCGGCACAACATGAAAAGCGTCGGTTATTGGGTGCCGGAAGATGCACCCAGCTCGCAGAACTTGTTTATTTATATATTAGAGCATCCAAGCCGCGCAGAAGCGGAGAAGAACTGGGCCGAGTTCCAGGCCGACCCGGAATGGCAGAAAGTAAAAGCCGAGTCGGAGAAGAACGGCAAACTGGTCGACCACATTGACCGTTACTTCATGGATCCGCCGAGTTTTTCGGCAATACAATAACGCCCGGGGTGACGAAACCTCCGGACAGAACTGCTTCAAGCGCGCGGCGACCAATCGCGCCGCCGCCGTTGTCGCAACACTTGCACGAGTTTGCGTCGAACCCGCACGCATGGGCAGCGTTCGCGCGGAATCTCATCCCGGTCGTAGGCATTTACGGATTCCATTGGTCGGCCGGACTGACCGTGTTCAACTACTGGTTCGATGGTTTCACTGCGCTGGCGGCGATCACGGTAGCGCTGATTCCACGCGCGGTCAGGGAAACTGCAAAGAAGTCCGAAGGGTTGCCGTTGAAAATAGTGCGCGGCGTTTTGACCTGGGTTTTTCTCCTCGGCATCATCGGCCTGCCTTACTGGATGGTCCTCATTCCACTGCACACGCTCATGCTCGGCGAAGACGTGCGACAATCGGCTAATGGAATCGCCGGGGCTGTGGTTCGCGTTTGGATCAATTGCGGTGAGTCATTTCTGGAAAGCGTTCCAGTGCGGCTACGACGAGATGCCGGACGATCAGCTGAAACAACGCGTCCGCTGGGATGTTTATCTGCTGATGCTGCGCGGCATCGCCATGTTCATGATGATCGGATTCGCCTTTTTTATCGTGCCGCTGATGGCGCTGCTTCTGACGTATTTTGAAATTTGGCCCGGGCGCGTGATTGGAGCCATCTTCGGGGATCCGACGCGGTTGCCCGAATACGATCCCGAGAAAGACAAATAAGAACGAACCGGAGTAGATTATTTGATCAGCGCCGGATTGTAAGGATCCCAGCTGTCTTTGGGCGGATTATACCATTCAATTTTTCCTGACGCGCGATTGATCTTGTAGCGATCGATCACTGGCGAAGTGTCGGGGTCGCCACCGCATTTCTTATTGTGCTTTTCGCGCAGCGCGACCTGGAAGTAAATCCTGGTAGTTTCTTCAGTGTCGAACGTGACGCAGTCGAGCGAAATGCGTTTGTCGTAAACGTGATCGCGCTGGAGCGTGTGCACAAGCACGTTGAGCGCCTCATCTTCATTCAATGGGTGCGACTTCGGGCGCGCTTGACCGAGTGCCGGCCAGAGAAGTGCAACCGCGGCGACGACCTTGACGAGCGCGTTTTTGCTCATGCGCCGAATCTCTCAGGAACGCACGAACCTAGGAAGTATTTTTCAGGAATGGATTCCTGACGTTCCTTGAACGGTTGCTACAGGTGCGGAAAGCGCCAGCGGTGGATGAAGCGTTCGGTGAAACGGGCTTTGCGAAACTGGGAGTCGTCCGGCCAGAACAAAATCCGGACGTGATTGCGCGCGACCGCGAGAACACGCCCATCCTCCAGCACTTCGGCCACGCGAAGATAATCCACCAGGTTGTAATAGTAGAATTCGCCGCGATCTGATGGACGGACGTCGCGCGCATCGGGCAAAAGTTGGGTAGAGATTTCGCGTCGTGAGTAAACGACGGGAGCGCCGATGGCGAACGCGGCGCGGGACAAGAGTGAAGTTTCAGAAAGAAATGCGACGGCTGCGGGAAGCAGAACCAGAACCGAAAGAATAAGTAGGACAATCATGTTGATAAAATAACGAGCAGTTGGTGTGCCGATGAAGACGGTGATTCGAGACGCGGTCGGATCTCGGGCGAATTAGCAAAAAAATAAAACTGGAACCGGCCTAACAATTCAATTCAACGGCCGGAAGGTTGCACGTTTCCTAGCCATGGCAACCGGAATGTTTCTCCTTGCGACAGCTGATCAGTCGTTCGAGAGAACCTTCACGACCTTTTCAATGGTGTTCCAGTTTCGTACGGTGCCTGGCTGACCAATGATTTTTTCGATTTTGCCGAGGTAGCTGATCGCTTTCATTTCCCGGCGATAAACGCCAAGAACGAATCGGTCCGGAATACCGATGATCTTCAGCAGCCATTCTTTTTCGGGCGGGAGACAAAGCGGCAACGTTGGGAGTTTTTGAGGCCGTTTGTGTAAAACGCTGACGAATCGCGTGATGTCGGGACCTTGCGCCTGTCGCGCGAATGGGTTTTTCTTGGCAAGGTCGACAATCGATTTCGCGGAAACGATCATGATCTCGCATTTGAATGATAGTTTCTTGGCGATCGCCGCGCGGAGGGCGGATTCGCTCACCTTCGCGCGGACCACGAACGTGCCGACTGCGCCGATGTTCACGATGTCGAACTTCTTTAACTGCTTCGCGATCGCCGCTGGCTTGCACTGATTTGCGCCACCAACATTCATCGCGCGAACAAACACCACCGAGGCCATGATGAAAGTAAGAACGAAGGATCGAGGCTTAGGAAGCGAATTCCAAAACCCCAAAGCGCGTGCTACAAACTAGGCCATGATTCTTGCAAGCAATCCGTGCGATCGTGATTTCGTCAGCTTTCATTTGCGCGGCCGTGAAGTGACGCGACTCGAATCATTCAGCGACGCAGTGTTCGGGTTCGCTCTGACGCAGCTGCTCTATCTCCATGCCTGGCGTTTGCGGGACGCGCTGGAGTTAAACGATGTCGAACGATTCGATACCCGCTATCTGATCGTGCGGCTTTCGACTGTGGCTGCGATTGGAGTTATTGCTGCTGCGCTCGCGTGGGTGCCGGCTTTGCGAAATTGGAGCAGCCTCATTTATTTTCTTTTGTTTCCGGTGTTGCGCGTGTCGCGAATCGTTCACCGTCGACGGCGTGAGGCATTTCTAAAAGAGTAGTGCAACGAATCGTTTCGCTTTTGCCAGCCGCGACCGAGATCTGTGGCGCGCTGGGGTTGATGGACAACGTGGTTGGAGTTTCGCACGAGTGCGATTTTCCGGTAGAAGCGAACGGGAAGCCGCGCGTCACGCGGTGTCCGATCCACAACGCTGATCTGACCAGCCGCGAAGTCGATGAGTGGGTGCGGAACGCGCTGCACACGAACGGCACGATTTACACAATCGACGATGCTTTAATGCGCGAGCTGAAGCCGGACGTGATTCTGACTCAGAAGCTGTGTGACGTTTGCGCCGTCGGCTACGGAACAGTGGCGCGATTGGCCGAAACTTTGCCCGGCCCGCCGCTGGTCGTAAATCTTGAGCCGACGAGTTTGTCGGACATCTTCGAAGACATTGTGCGCGTCGCGCAGGTCTGCGGGGTCGGTGCGCGCGGGGGGGAACTCGTAGGCAAGTTGTTGGCCCGAGTGGAATCCGTCCGTCGCCGAACGAGTAAGATCGACAATCGACCGCGCTGTTTTTTGATGGAGTGGGTTGATCCGCCGTTTTGCGCCGGTCATTGGGGACCTGAACTGGTGGAGATAGCTGGCGGACATGACCCGTTGGGCCAAAAACATCAGCGGTCGGTTGAGATCAAATGGGAAGCCGTGTCGCAAGCACAGCCGGAAGTCATCGTTCTTGCGCTCTGCGGATACGATGTCGATCGAGCACGTCGCGATTACGAATTCCTGAAAAGTTTTCCCGGATTCGATGAATTGCCGGCGGCCAAGAGCGGTCGCATTCACATTGTCGATGCGAACGCGTATTTTTCACGGCCGGGTCCCCGAATTGTCGACAGTCTGGAAATTCTCGCTGGAATTTTGCATCCGAAAGAATTCCCGGAATTTACTTTGAGGAACGAGTCCTCGAAATTTGGGCGTGTCGTGGACAACCGATCAAATGATCGTTGACCATTCCGACCGCTTGCATCAACGCATAGCAAATTGTCGATCCAACAAACTTAAAGCCGCGACGTACGAGATCGCGGCTCATCGCGTCGGATTCCGGAGTGTGCGCCGGCACCTGACTCATTCTTCGCCAGCGATTTTGCTTGGGCTTTCCGCCGACGAAACTCCAAAGATAACTATCGAAGCTTCCAAATTCTTTTCGGACAGCGAGAAATGCTTTCGCATTCTGAATCGTGGCGGCGATCTTCAATCGGTTCCGCACAATTCCGGGATTAACGAGGAGTCGCTTCACGTCACGCGCGCCATAACGCGCGATTTTCTCCGCGCGAAAGTCGTCGAACGCTTCGCGATAATTCTCGCGTTTCTTGAGAATCGTCGTCCAGCTCAGTCCGGCTTGCGCGCCTTCAAGAGTAAGAAATTCAAAGAGCTTTCGATCGTCATGCACCGGCACGCCCCATTCTCGATCGTGATACGTGATATTTGGCTCAACAGCAGCCCAGGGACAGCGTGGCATTTGCTCAGACCAAATTCGTCTGAATAAATTTCGGCGAAGCGTGGATATCGATCTGTCGAAGCATGGTGTCGCCTGAGTTCACAAATCGATGCGGCGTGTTCGCGGGAACGACTGCAATCGCGCCCGCTTCGGCTTCACATGTTTCGTTGCCGATCGTGACAGTCGCGCGCCCTTCGATCATGAAAATCGTTTCTACATAAGGATGAGTGTGGAGTGGGGGACCTTTGCCCGGCGGCGCGCTCACGATATAAGCCGAAATCGGCGCGCCATGGCGTTCGCCGTGAAATTCGTGCGACATTCCCTCAAACGGCAATTGCTCGGTATTCAGGAAACTCATTGCCGAATGTAAGGCGATAACGGAATCTTGGCGACTCTTCCGAAAGAGTGAGTCTGGACTGACACGAAGGCGCGGCAGAAATTTGTAACGAAACCGCGCAGAATCCGTCAGATAATAATGCCAGGGATTTCTTTAGGGTGGGGGGACGCTGCTGCGTTCCGAAGAAAAGACGTTGCAAGGGAGCACGCGCTAGTTCGCGATCGCGTCGCCGATCGCTATCAACCGCAATTTGATGGACTCAGGGCCCTCGCCGTTATCACTGTGATGGTGGACCACTTCAGCGCTGACGTTCCCAATTTTCCATTGCCGGACTGGATTCATCTCGGCGCTACCGGCGTCAGGCTCTTCTTGGTGATGAGTGGATACTTTATCACCGCCTCGTTGCGTCGCGCGCGCGAACGGATGGAGGTCCGCTCAATTTCCGCGTCCAAGACAATCGGTAATTTTTACTTGCGGCGAATCCTTCGGATCGGACCGGCATATGTTGCGTTCACGGCCATCGCGCTCATTCTCGGTGTCGGTTCGGTTCGCCAAAATTGGCCGTGGGTTTTTACCGGGACGGTGAACTGGATGATCGCGTGGAGGGATCAGTGGCCGCTTACCATTGCCCATCTCTGGTCTATCTGCGTACAAGAACAGTTTTATTTGTTTTGGCCGCTTCTGATTTTGTTTTTGCCCAAACGCTGGATACTGCCGGCGATCATCTCGGTCGCTATCGCGGGCGTCGCGTTTCGTGTCGGGTGCGTCATGTTTTCAGTGCCAACGATTGCGCGCTGGGTCCTGCCCTTCGGCAGCCTAGACTCGCTGGCAGCGGGTGCGGCGCTCGGCTGGTGTGGAGGAAAACTGCGCGCGACTCGCGTTAGCTGGTTACTCGCGCCGATCTGCTTGTCGATGTTAGCGCTCGCGGCTGTTTTACGAAACGCAGATCCCGCGCAGCTCAAATCCGTTTTGGTCGAGCCGCTTGAAGCCGGCGCGTGTGTTATTTTGGTCGCACGGACGGCGACCGGATTCGGCGGATACGCGTCGCGTTTTCTTGGCATGCCCGGTCTCGTGTTCGCGGGTCGAATCAGTTACGGCCTCTACATTTATCACATTCTTGTGGCGATGCTGGTCCCGCGGTGGCTGCCGGCGTCGGCGCGGTTTCTGATCACGACGCCATCGTTACGCTTGATGTTGTTCGGAATCGGCACGCTGCTCGTGGCGGCGATTTCGTGGCGTTTTCTCGAGCAACCGATCAATCGCCTGCGTTCCACAGGAACACGAAACGCTCGGGGATTTGCCTCCGACCATGAAGAGCAGGCTCCCGTCCCACAGGCCAGCTGGCAACCCGGACTTGCGCAACAAAGTTAACCGCAACATGGCTTGGCCTTTGCTCCCAAACGCGTGGACGTGAAGAACTTTCTCATAGGCGCTTGCTTGGTCGCGGTTGGCGTTTGGTATCTTCACCGAGTCGCTGACGATCATGCGCGGGCGCCGAAGCCGGAGGAGCTGCCGAGCGGCGAAATCGTAGTCGCCAATGCGCCAGACGGGTCGCTGAAAGAACGGTGGCCGGGTTCGACGCCTGCGCCCGTGCCGGCGCATCGATAATTTCTCAGCCGCGCGAGATCACTGTCCGGCTGCCAACTGCGGTTTCGCGGTTGCAATTGGTTGGTAGAACCGCAGCGCTTCGATGTCGCTGTGCAATTCGCGCAACGGGTACAAACCTTTCGTCGCGCCCGCGCCCGGATCTTGGACAAGATAATCGAAGCCGACTTTGCCTGCGATTACGACAAAGTGGGTGATACCATTTCGCAATCGAACTCTCACGATGACAGGATTTCCGTGCTCTAGATTAGAATCGATCAGCGCGTAAGACGGCAAATCTTCGTAAACGTGCCGAACGGCGTCCGGCGCAAACCACGCGGCGCGGTCCCAATAAAGCCAACCGCGGTCGGTGTAACCGCCCACGCTGCTGAGGTACCAGTTCAACTGCTGAGGATCGACATCGATACCGTAGAACTTGAAAACCATCGCCGCCGCGGCGACGGCGCAACCTTCGCCGCCGATTGTCCCGTTCTCCGGCACGCCGCCAAGCGGATCATCATTCCATTTTTCGTCACCCTGGCGGAATGATGGCACTGCGAGCTCGACGCGATGGAAAAAATAACGACCGCCTCGTGGTGAGATTTGACGCCGCCAATTCCAATCGACCTCAACAACGGCGACGCCAAGGAGAACAAAGACAGCACCAAAAACGAGCGGCTTCCAGAGTTTCAAAGTGAGAGTGAGTTGCGTACTAACCCCACAAATCTCGCGAGGGCAAACCGATCTTTCCGTTTTGATAGGTGAGGCCGTTGTCGCGGTCATGAACGAGCAGAAGCGGACCGTCAAGATCGACATAATCGGCGATGCTGGCGAGGACGCGCGCCGGCGCCATGCTTAACGACGTTCCAACCATGCAACCAATCAGAAGTTTAAATCCATGTTCGCGCGCGTGTTGGCACAAGCGCAGCGCTTCAGTGAGTCCACCGGTTTTGTCGAGCTTAACGTTGATCATTTCGTAACGTTTTTTCAGCTGTGGAAGGTCTGCTGTGGTGTGGGAACTCTCGTCCGCGCACACTGGAACCGGGTGATCCAGCGTTTCCAGAACGTGATCGGCGTCGGCCGGGAACGGTTGCTCAATCACTTCCACGCCGAGCGCTTTCAACTTTGGCGTAACGTTTTGATAATGCTTGGCCGACCACGATTCATTTGCGTCGACAAACAGTCGCGTCTTCGGAGCTTCTTTGTGGACGGCTTCAACGCGTGAAAGATCGACATCGTCGCCGCCGAGCTTCAATTTCAGGATCGGCAGTTTACTCGCGGACTTTGCGGCGGCGCCCATTCGTTCCGGCGAATCCAAACTGATCGTGAACGAAGTCTCGATTTCCACTGCGCTTCGAATGTTTGCGAGTTCCCAAACGCGTTTTCCGGAACGCTTTGCTTCCAAATCCCAGAACGCGCAATCGAGAGCATTTCGCGCCGCGCCTGGCGGCAACAAATCTTGCAGCCGTTGTCGATCAAAATTCTTCTCGCGCTTGATCAATTCGATTTGGCTGAGCACAGAATCGGAAGTTTGTTGATAACGTCGAATCGGTACGGCTTCGCCGCGGCCAAGCTTTCCAGCGTCGTGAATCGTAACGACGATCACGCGCGTTTCAGTTCGGCTCCCGCGCGAAATCCGAAACGTCTCCTTCAACGGCCAGACTTCCTCGCGCGCTTCAATTTCCATCCAGGCGTAAGGAATGCAGGAATTGGCTTCGAATCAACAGATGCCGAGCAAACCCTTGGCTTTTTCTACGCTCTGAGGATCGCCGAAGAACTGAAACGCGAGCCTGCCGTTGCGCTTTTTCAGGACAATGCGCAACAGGCCGAGCTCCTGGCCCCGAAGGCGTTCGAGGAGGTCGTGTTTTGTCTGTCGAAGCAGATTTCGCTCAAACAACCGCGGTTTGAAACCCATCTCTAGCCGAACCATGCGCGGCCGATCGAAGAGCACGAAATACGCCAGTCATCCGCGCGTCGTCGCCGTGTTTTCGAATCTCCAACGGTTGCGCTGTTGTTAGCTCAATCAGGGTCCAGGTGCAGGCGCTGGAGGTGCCGGGGCTGGAGGTGCGGGGGCTGGAGGCGTAGGGCCTGCGGGTACCGGCGGCGCTTGACTGCTCTTTTGCGATTGAACGCCAAGAACGTAGCCGGCGAGCGTTCCGAGCAAACCAATCACCGGAGTGATTTGCGAATTTGAAAATCCGGTAACGACAAGAAATAC
>Ga0137359_10004403_pt1 | contig 11550 bp, 10 predicted proteins | sample Mad1_40_16metaG_FD_108281 | JGI IMG/M metagenome (GOLD analysis project Ga0137359, IMG submission 108281) | Vadose zone soil microbial communities from Angelo Coast Range Reserve, California, USA - Mad1_40_16 metaG | ecosystem: Environmental > Terrestrial > Soil > Vadose zone | place: USA... | reverse complement strand
GCTTTCCTGTCACCTTCTATCGCAAAGGTAACGCCCTTCATACCGGGCGAAGTCCCCGGCACAAACGTCATCATCGGATGGAGAGATGCCACGTGAGCGCCAGCGCGTTTCAATGGTGCAAGCACATCGCTGGTCAGTGCGCCGCTTGAGTGGAAGACGATGCGTCCGCGCCAACCGGACCGCGGCGATAATTGAAGAGCTGTTTGAGCGATCGCATCGTCCGTGTGGCAAAGCCAGATGACCTTCGAGGCCAGGGCAGCGTCGGCGAGGATCACTGCTTTAGCGCGAAGCTTTTTCGCCAGCCTCCTGGCCCGGCGCTGCGATTTCGGCAATGGCCGGCTGACAACTTCCTCTATCGTGTAGCCCGCCGCCCTCAAAGCTGGGCCAAGCACAGCGGCGAGATTGCCCGTCCCAACCAGCGCAATGCTGTCGCGGCGTTTTCGGGCTGCTGGCATTTCGTGAATCAAGCTCCGGGGACAACCAGTTCATCCAACTCCAGGAATTGCTGCACAATTTCGTCCGGGTTTCTCTCCATCTCTTCCACTGTGCCGAAGAAGATGGCGCGGGCCTCATGGAGAAACACAATCCGGTCAGCCAGTTTCTTGGCCAGACGCATGTCATGCGTCACCACAACGCTCGTGAGTTTGAGCTGCAGCTTGAGTTTTTGGATCAAATCGCCAAGCAGTTGGGCCATGAGCGGGTCCACCATGGTGGTTGGCTCGTCGTAGAGAATGCATTCCGGTTGAGCCGACAGGGCTCGGGCAATGGCCACGCTGCGCTTCATCCCGGTGGAGAGTCCCGAGGGCAGCAAGTCACGCACGTGTTTTACACCAACCATCTCCAGAAGCCCGTCCACAATCTGGTAAATCTGCTGTTCGTCCAAGTCGTGGCGTTCGCGCAATGGGAAAGCAACGTTCTCGCCTACGGTAAGCGAATCAAAGAGTGCGCCGTTCTGGAAGACCATTGTCACTTTCTTGCGGATGCGTTCCAGTTCGGACTCGCCGTAGTCTGTAATATCTTCATGCGCTACGATCACGCGGCCCGCGTCCGGTTTGAGGAAACCCATGATGTGCTGTAAGGATACCGATTTCCCGACACCGCTGCGGCCCAGAATGCAGAGCGTCTCGCCCGCCATGGCATAAAAGCTGACATGGTCCAGGACCACGTGCTGGCCAAAGGCCTTGGAGACTTCGTGAAAAGCCAGGTACGGGGACGGTTGCGCGTGTTCGTGATGTTCGCTGCTCATCGGGTCCAGCCAACGGAGCGCTTGCGGGCGCGCTCCAGGTCCTCCGGCGTATTCAGATTCTCAAACATCTCCGCGGTGAAGGCAAACTGTTTCAACTCCTCCTCGTGGACGACCAGAGTGTTGTCGCGTGGAAACAGCGGCTCCAGTTTATATTTCCCCGCCTTGAGCGCAGCCTCCGCGATGGGAAGGAACTTGCCTGAATACACTGCGCAAAGCGGCTGGACGATTCCGCCGATCTTCGGCGCTACGACCGTATTGGAAACCGCCGATGCGAGCTGGATCAAATAGCGCAAGAACTCGGGCTTGAGAAATGGCGTGTCCACGGCAATGATCAGGTTCCACTCAGTTTGCGAATGGGTAAGCGCAGAATGAACGCCGCTCAATGGACCGCACTGAGGAACAATGTCTTCATAGCCGGGACCAAAGCTGCCATACCGGGCCCGCGATCCAATGATCAGAGCGTCGCCGCAAACCGCGCGCACCGTGGCCAGTGCGTGTTCCAGGAGTGTCCGGCCATCCAGCGACAGCTCAGCCTTGTCCGCACCCATGCGGGAGCTTTTCCCACCAGCCAGAACGAAGCCGGTGACCGGATGAGACGGAACGCTCATGGATCAATAGTAATTGGTATTTGGCGCCTGGCTAAACCAACAAGCGGACGGTCAGTTGATTTCCACACCAATGATGCGTCCAGCGCCGTCGAGTTCGAGGCTGGCTTTGGCCTGGAGCACTGAATCGCCGTTGAGGCCCGGGACAGTGACGAAGACTTTTTCGTCCACCACGCTGGCGGAGTCGGTCTTTTGCAGAAAAAGGAGTGAACTGTTGTTGCAGCAGGGCTTCGGCAGGGTAAAGGCGAGGTCCGCCAACTCTCCCGTCTCGGTGATTGATAGCGCGACCTCAATCGGATAGCTGGCTTGCACCCCGCGTTCCTCAGCGGTGGGATCAAGCGCAGGCTTGAAAGCCACATAAAAGTGGATCCGCTCTTTTTCCGGGTTGTAAACTCCCCGTGCAACTCGTAATGACATAACTTTAAAGACTGAGTTTCTATCACATTTATGAGCGCTTAGGCCACAGAAAGACGGTGACCGAGGTCCATTGGCCGTCGTGCAGTCACGGTTTTTCGGACTTTTGTTCTGATTTGGGAGACTTGCGACGCGCACGCTTTTCCGCAGCTATGGGTTGCAACGGGACAAAAGACAACGGTTCACCCGTTGTAGCGATGATTGGTTCGATGGGAGTAGGATCAACCTCGACTACTACCCCAATGTTCATGTTGGCCGCTACGCTCAATATGATCTGCGTCTTGAACACCCCTCCTCGCGTCAGCTTCACTAGTTGACTGGACGTGTCGAATCCAGGCCTCTGAGCAACGATGACGTACTCGCTGACGGGCAGATGCGCGATCCGCAGAATACCGTCGGAGTCGGTTCTACCAATGGCAAGCTCTTGTTTGGTTTTTGTGTTGTGAATGCCTATCTCAGCATTCGCAAAGACGGCTCCTTGCTGATCGATCAGCCGAATTTCGATTGATCCCTCGTCCTGATTCACTTGACTTGCCAGATTCGGGCTCTGACTGATCGCTCTCTGCGCGGCAGAGAATTGCACGCTGAACGCTGAGAAAAGCACGGCTGCAAAACGAGATATTCGCTGGGTTACTCGGCGCAAACCCACGGGGCAGTTTTGGGTAAGCATAGTCCCGTCTGCCCGCCGGTAGAAGCGGCCGCACAGTCTGCCTTGTCGAGCAGCGAGCAACCGTGCTACTTCACGCTCGGTCATCGCCGAAAAGTTATAGACATTGAGATTACAGTCATTGCAATGGCGTACACGCTCGTCACCAATCATCTTTTCCCAATCGGCAGGACACGGCGATGCGACGCGAATATTCGGGAGCATAATCAGCCCTCTGCCTCTGAACGCGGCGAGATTCGTTACCTTGCAGGCTTTCTGCAGGCGATCTGAGGAAGCACCTCAAAAAAACGAGCACAGGCGGGAGTGCCCTGTGCTCGACATTTTCTGAACATGTGATTGCTTTACTGCACGGGATTTCCGTCCGCGTCTATCTTGTGGACTTCGCCCAGATTCAAGTCGCGGATGCCGGCCTCCACCTTGCTCATATCGCCCACAACCACCCACACCAGATGTTTCGGCAGGATATATTTTTTCGCCGTCGCCGTGGCCGCATCGGGAGTAACGGCTGTGGCCTTCTGAGTGAAAGTGTTGTAGTAGTCCTCGGGCAGGCTGAACTGGAGAATCTGGCCGTAAGCTCCGGCGAGTTGCTGGACGGTCTCAAAGCTCCCTGGAAGCGCGAGCGTAGCATTGTTCTGCTCGTCCTTCAGTTCTTCCGGCGTTATCGGTTTGGAGCCCACGATGTCGCCGTATTCCTTGATCAATTGCTCCAGCGAATCTTTGGTTTTGTCTGTTTGCACCGGAGAAAAGCTCAGGTAAGGGCGCTGTCCGCGCGCGGCAGGCAATACGCTGCGTACGCCGTAAGACCAATGTTTATCTTCGCGCAGATTCATGTTGATGCGCGAACTGAAGTTTCCGCCGAAAATGTCATTGACCAATTCCAGCGAGATGGAATCCGGATCATTGCGCGGCGGCGCCAGTTGCGCGCCAAAGATTGTGCTCTGCCCGGAACCCGGACGGTCAATCAGGTAGACCACGTTCTTTTCCGGTTGCGCGATTTGCGGCAGGTTCTTTTTTGGGACATCTCCCGGCTTCCATCCAGCAAGCAGCCTTTCGAGTTTGGGCTTGATCTCCGCCAGCGTGGTATCTCCCACGACGAGCAGCGTAGCGTTGTTGGGCTTGAACCAGGTGTCGTGGAATTTGACCAGGTCTTCCCGCGTCAGCTTGGAGACAGCGGCTTCTGTGCCGGTGCCAGTAAAGGGCCGCGAATATGGATGTCCCTTTCCGTAGAGCAAACCTGGAAGAACGCGTAAGGCCATGGTTTGTGGCTGCACCTTTTCGCGCTGAATGGCAGCGATGCGATCCTTCTGCAAGCGGGCAAACTCCTTCTGCGGAAATGCCGGGTGCAGGATCAGGTCAGCATAGATGTCCAGAGAGCTGTCCATCGTGCTCTTCAGAGTATTCAGGCTCACCGTGGCCCAATCGAGGTTGGCGCCGGCGTTGAAATTTGCGCTCAGCGAATCAAGTTCTTCGCTGATCTTGAGCGAATCGCGCTTCGCGGTACCTTCCTCGATCATGCGCTGGGCAAGGCTTGCAGTCCCAGGCGCGTCCGCCGGATCGGCTGAGTATCCGCTGTCCACCAGCAGTGAGAAGTTCACAACCGGTGCGCTGTGTCTCTCCGCCAACACGACTTTCAGTCCGTTGGAGAGAGTAGTCTTTTGCATCGGAGGAAGATTCAGGGACACAGCCGAACCAGGCGCAGGCTGCTTGGAGCGATCAATCTTGGCATCAGTTTTAAAGTTGGGATATGGCTGCACTTCCAGAATGTAATCGCCATCGCTGAGCCAGTCGTTTGCGGCCTTCTTCACGCTGGCCAGCGTGGCGGCTTTCACCTGCTTCAGGTAATCCTTGTAGCAATCGGGATTGCCAGTGTAGGTCTGGCAACGGGCGAGCAGATCGCTCTTTCCGCCGAAACCGCCGATGCGCTCGACAATACGCGCGTAGTTGCCCGAAATCTGCGTCTTGGCGATTTGCAGCTCCACCGCCGTTGGACCATTCGCAAGGAAGTTGCGCAGCTCTTCGTCCGCGGCTTTTTCCACTTTCGCCAGGTCCTCACCGGGTTTGGCGGTGAGCGTGAAACCAAACTGACCGCCGATCTCATTATCGTCATGCGATGCGGTGGCGCTGGTTGCAATCTGGTCTTTATAGACCAGGCGTTTGTATAGCCGCGATGTCTTGCCGCGTCCAAGTATCTGCCCCACCAGGTCTAATTGCGGTTCCTCAGGCGAGCCGAACTGCGGCACGTTCCAGACGCGATAGAGACGCGCTTGCGGCACCCGGTCCTGCACCCAGCCGCGATGTGTGCCCGTGCGCTTTGCCACCCATGACTCCTGCTTCGCGATGGGCGGGCCGGGAGGAATGTCGCCGTAATATTTTTCCACCTTCTGGCGCGCCACTTCAGGAGTAATGTCGCCGGCGATGACCACTGTTACGTTGTTCGGGCCGTAATAGGTCTTGAACCACTCCTGGACATCGCTCATCGAAGCCGCATCCAGGTCTTTCATGGAACCGATGACGGTCCACGAATAAGGATGGCCAACCGGGTACGTATTTTCGACCAGAAGCTGCTCGGTCACGCCATAAGGCTGGTTCTCACCCTGGCGCTTCTCGTTCTGCACAACGCCACGCTGCAAGTCGAGTTTCTTCTGGTCCAAAACGGCCAGCAGATGTCCCATACGGTCACTCTCGGCGAAGAGCACGTAGTCAAGGGTGGACACCGGGACGTTCTCAAAATAATTTGTGCGATCGTTATTGGTTGTGCCGTTCAGATTGGTTGCGCCAACGCGCTCCATGGCATTGATGTAGGTAAAGTTGAAATTCTCGCTGCCGCTGAACATCAAATGTTCAAAAAGATGAGCAAAACCGGTCTTGCCCGGCCTCTCATTTTTCGAGCCCACGTGATACCAGGTGTTGACGGCCACGATCGGCGCTTTGTGGTCCTCATGCACCAGGACAGTGAGTCCATTCTTGAGCACGAATTTTGTGTACTTTATGTCGGGAATCGGGATATCCACGTTCGCAGCGCCGACGGCTGCTTTGGGAGCGGCCGGACCCGGTTTGGCTTGCGAAAAGACCGGCGCGAGATTGGTTGTGGCCATCCCGAGCGCCACAAGCAGTAACACAAAAATGTGCATCAGTTTGTTCTTCAAAGTTTCCTCCACGAAATCACCATGCTTAGAGCTGGTTTCAAAATCCCTTCCATCGCACCATTGGCGAAGGGGCTTTGAAATGAGTTCGGACGGTGAAGCGGCAGACGCTTTCGCGTCACGTTCCTTTGCATGGATACCGGGGCAGAATGAATGCGCTGCGATTTTATGGTTGCTTCGAAGCAAAGTCAAAAAACAACGATCAGCAGCTTTAAAGGCCAAATAATGGATTGGTAAATTTATTTAGACGGAGTCACCCGCAAAATGTCACCAAGTAACTTCATTTGTCTACCAGGCCTTCGCGGCACGTTTAGAATTTCAGAGTGAAAGTCTTCCTGACGGGAGCGACGGGCTTTGTAGGCGGACATATGCTGCGCCGGCTGCTGGCCGAGGGCCACACTGTCCGTGCGCTGGTGCGGAGCCCTGCAAAGGCCGCTCCCCTTGCCGCTCCTGGCACTGAGCTGGTTCGGGGAGACGTGGTTGAAGGCGACGGCTTGGATCAGGGTCTGAAGGGCTGTGATGCCGTTATCCACCTCGTCGGCATCATCGTTGAGAGCAACAGCGCTACTTTCGAGAGGGTCCATCACGTCGGCACACGCAACGTCGTCGAAGCGGCCAGGCGGAAGGCCATCCGGCGGTTTATCCAAATGTCTGCCTTGGGAGTGCGGGCCGACGGCGTGGCGCCGTACCAGACGACCAAGTGGAAGGCGGAAGAAGTGGTCCGGCAGAGCGGCATCCCATACTGCATTCTTCGGCCTTCGGTGATCTTCGGCCCGGGAGATGGCTTCGTCACGCAGATGCTGGATGTGATGCGTAAAGCCCCATTTTTCCGTCCAGTGCCCGGCAATGGCAAACCCAAATATCGTCCTGTCTTCATCGATGATGTCACCGAATGTTTCTTTCGGGCGCTGGCGCTTGACTCCGCTACCAACAAGTCAATCGACCTCGGCGGATCGGAAGAGCTTTCGCTCAACGACGTTCTGGTCCATATTGCGCTTCGGGCCGGCATTCGCAAGCCTGCGGTCCATGTGCCGCTGCCGTTGATGTTCGCGGCAGCTGCTATCGCACAACATTTGCCGGGACGTCCACCGGTGACGGTTGACCAGTTGCGTATGCTGCGCGAGGGCTCTACCTGTGATATCGGTCCGATGGTCGAGATTCTCGGTGTTCATCCACGAGGTTTCAGAGAAGGACTAGGTACATATTTGCACTCGTAAGTGACGCACCTAAGGCGCGTCTAAGGCTTGATTCCGCACCTCCTGCGCCCCTCAAGAGTTAACATGAATAGAGGTGGCTTGCTTTCTTTACAAAAATAAAGGTTCGCGACATTTTCCGCAGAGTGCCGGCAAAATTCGGAGCAGTAAATTTCAGAAGCTCTGCATCTAAATAAGCATCGAAGCCACATACAGGAGTTCTTATGAAAAGTCCCCGGAAATCTCTATGGGTAGTGCTGGCTTTCCTGGCGCTGCTGGCAGTCGGCTGCTCGCGTATGGGAAGCAGCGGCCGTTCAGACCTGCAAGTCGCGACAGATGTACAAAACAAGATCAATTCCGACGGCAGCGTCCCTGACAAGCAGATCACCATTAACGCCAACAACGGTGTGGTGACCCTCACCGGAAACGTGAGCAATGATGCGGCCCGCAATGCAGCCGCCAATGACGCGGGGCATGTGGACGGTGTAAAAACCGTCGTCAACAACCTTCAGGTTGCACCGGCGGTGGCAAGCACTCTGCCCGAACAGGCCACCGAGCCTGTAGCTCCGCCGCCAACGAACTATTCGTCGCCGGCGCGTCGGGAGCGTCCGTCGCCGCGTACCAGGGCACGTTCGCGTGCAAGCTCAGGCGTTGAGCCATCTGAAACCGCTTCCAACAACAGCGCTAATGGCAACGGTCTGGGTACCACCATACCTTCCAATGACAACCCGAACACAGGTTCCACCGCCACACTCCAATCGAGCGCACCGCTTCCACCACCTGTCCCGCAAAAGATCGCCATTCCTGCTGGAACGCAGTTGGCAATCCGGTTGAACCAGGAACTGGATTCTGAAAAAGCGCAGGTTGGCGACGTTTTCCGCGGATCAGTCTCGGCGCCCATCACGATTGATGGCGAAACGGTTATCCCGACCACCGCTGATGTGGAAGGCCGGGTCGTGGACGTGAAGTCCGCAGGCCGGTTTGCCGGACAGTCCGTACTCACGCTGCAACTTACGCGCCTGCTGATGAATGGCAAGAGCTACACGTTGACCACCGACCAGTGGACCAAATCCGGTAGCGGACGCGGCAAAGCTACCGCAGCTAAAGTGGGCGGCGGCGCAGCCGTTGGCGCGGTCCTCGGCGGCATCTTTGGCGGGGGCAAGGGCGCAGCCATTGGAGCCGCGGCTGGAGCGGGCGCTGGAACCGGCGTCTCCGCCGCAACCAAGGGCCAGCAGATCTTGCTGAAGCCCGAATCAGTCATCAGCTTCACCACACAGAACCCGCTGACGGTAACGCCACCGGCGACTCGTCAGCCTTTGCAGTAAGATTTGGAAAGCTCACACCAGCGCCGCCTGCGGGCGGCGCTTCTGTTTGCGCCGCAGCAGTAGTGCCAAGAGTAACTAGGGCCGGCCAGAATTCCACCTTATAATCACACCACCCCTGAGAAATCCAGCACGGAGCCGGACCTCTGCACTTTTTTTACATTGTCGCGTTTTTTCTGTTCGGACTTGTGTTCGGCAGCTTTCTCAACGTGTGCATACACCGCATGCCACTGGAACAATCGGTGGTGCATCCGCGGTCCGCGTGTCCGGCTTGCAAAACCCCGATTTCGGCGCGGGACAACGTTCCCGTGCTTAGCTGGCTGCTTTTGGGTGGCAAGTGTCGCCACTGCAAGGCTGCCATCTCACCTCGATATGCGGCAGTTGAGCTGCTCACCGCAGCATTGTTCGCGCTGGCCTACTACGTAGCCTCAGAGCATTCGCCCGTCAATCCCTGGTTGCTCGCTGCCAAATACTGCGTATTTTCTTTCTTGCTCATCGGATTGATTTTTACCGACGCGGAAACCAAGTTGCTCCCTGATCTGCTGACCAAGCCGGGAATCGCACTGGGACTGCTCTTCAGCGTGTTGGTTCCAGTCGAAGGACCGGCCGGGTTCTTCCTGAGAAGCTGGCTCCATCACGGGACGAACTGGCGAATCTTCTCGCTCATCAATTCGCTTGCCGGGGCAGCCATAGGAGCGGCTTTTATTCTGGGGATCGCATTGTTCTATCAGGCGCTTCGCGGCGTGGAAGGCATGGGGATGGGCGATGTAAAGCTGATGGCATTGATTGGCGCTTTTCTGGGAATGAAGCTGACACTGCTGGTCTTGCTGGCGGGATCGCTGATTGGAAGCATGTTCGGCGTGTTCCTGATCCTCGCAGTCTGGCGAAAGCGGCTGGCCCGCAGGCGGAATAAAATCCCAGCCGAACCGGTTGCGGCTGCGCGCAAACGGTCATGGCATTCCGCTATGTTGATTTATCGCAATTTTCAGATACCTTTTGGTGTATTCCTTGGAATAGCCGCTTTGCTGGCCGGGTTCTGGGGAGAGTCCGCGGTCCGCTGGTACTGGAGAATGCTTTGGTAAAAGCGCTGCAAAATCCGCTCATATTCAAGATGGCGCTGCTGGCGTTTATCTGCTGCAGCGCCTTCTTAATAGGGATATTGTTGATTCGCGCTATTCGCAAGAATGTCTCCTACAAGGCCGAGCCAGAGCGCGTCGCCGCTGAAAACAGTCCTCTATTTAGTCTGGCTGCGTACAACGGCGTAATCCAACAACTGCGCGAGCAGGAGAAGGAGCTCAAGTCTCTGCGCCAGCAGGAGCGGGAACGCGCCGCGGCCACGGAAAACATCAGCGATGCCGTACTCTCGAACCTCTCGAGCGGCGTGGTCTTCTTCGACCGCATGGGATTGGTGCGGCAAGTCAACGCTGCGGCCAAGTCGCTGCTTGGCTATGCGTCGCCTTTTAACTTTCATATACGCGACCTGTTCCGCGGCATCCGCGAGGTGCGCTGGCCCAACGGGACTGCTACGAGTTCGCCAGGCCCGTTTGTAGCCGAGATGGAGCGGACCATTCGCGAAGCGACTCCATTTCAGCGCGTCGAAGCCGACTATGTCACTCCTGTTGGCGAAACGCGCGTGCTGGGGATAGGCGCCTCCGCAGTGCGCGCCCGGAATGGCGACATTCTCGGCGTCTCCTGCCTGATTGCCGACCTTACACAGATCACCGAATTATCGCGGCAAATGCGTTTGCAGGAAAACCTGGCTTCGCTCGGCGAAATGTCGGCCGGCATTGCTCATGAATTCAAGAACTCGCTGGCCACGATCTCAGGATACGCGCAGATGCTGGCGCAGGAGTCCGGCGAAAGCAATCAACAGTTTGCCGCCAAGATCGCGGCCGAGACAGAATCTCTCGCGCGCATTGTCACAGAGTTTCTGGAGTTTGCCCGACCGCATGGAATGTCGCGCCAGATCGTCGACCTTCGCCCTGTCCTGGAGGATTGTGCTCAGGAAGCGGGTGTGGACCTGCAACTGTCAGGTACGCCAAACATTTGCGTTTCCGGCGACTCAGTGATGTTGCGTCAGGCGATATCGAATCTCTTGCGCAACAGCGCGGAGGCCGCGCGCAACGGAACACGAGTCAAAGTGGCCGTGAGTGGGTCACTCCAGAAAGACAAATTGCAGGTTTCCCTGGCCGACAATGGACGCGGAATTGCCAGTGAAGACTTGTCCAGGATATTCATTCCCTTCTTCACCACAAAAAGCACCGGCACCGGTCTGGGGTTGGCTCTTGTTCATCGCATCATTACCGAGCATGGGGGGTCGGTGGCGGTTTCCAGTGACGCCGGCGGCACTACTTTTACGCTGAGTTTGCCGGTTGCAGCGGTGGAGACCGGCTGATCTACGGGGATTTACCTTATGGTTTCCGGGTGAAATGCTGAAAAGAACTACTGGAAATGCGGGTTAGAATAGCAACGACAAATGGTCAGGTTGGTATGAAAAAACTAATTGCAGTAACTCTCGTGTTTGGATTCGCCGCCATCGGCGCGGCACAACAACAAACGCAGCAGAATGAGCCCACGTTGGGCGACATCGCGCGCAAATACCGCGCTTCCAGGAAACCCGGCAACACTGTGCGCGTCATTGACAATGACACCATGCCGTCCGTCAGCACCGCGGACTCCACGGCGCCGGCTGACAAGAACCCGGCGGCAAAACCTGCCGACCCAAAGCAAGACCCCAAGACCGGCGATGCGAAAGCCCAGACCAAAGCCACGCCTGAGGAAACCGCGAAGCTTCAAGCTGACGAGTGGAAATCCAAAATTGACGCGCAGAAGCATGAGGCCACGCTGCTGCAACGCGAGCTTGACGTGCTGGAGCGTGAAGCCCGTGTCCGTGCCGCAACCTACTATGCGGACGCCGGTGAGCAACTGCGTGATCCCGGAAAATATGCCGAGCAAACGCG
>Ga0137359_10004402_pt1 | contig 11550 bp, 9 predicted proteins | sample Mad1_40_16metaG_FD_108281 | JGI IMG/M metagenome (GOLD analysis project Ga0137359, IMG submission 108281) | Vadose zone soil microbial communities from Angelo Coast Range Reserve, California, USA - Mad1_40_16 metaG | ecosystem: Environmental > Terrestrial > Soil > Vadose zone | place: USA... | reverse complement strand
CGAAGCGATCAAGATTTTCAAGACTGAGCCCGAGTACACGCTGAAAGCGCTCGCGCAGTTCAGCCGCGTGAGCGATCAGGAGTTCGTCAAGGAAGCCTACGACTACAACAGAAACAAAATCCCAGACATTCCCTATCCGTCGCTGTCGGCGATGCAAGCGGTCGTCGATCCACTCGTCGAAGCCGACCCCAAGCTCGGCAAGATCGACGCAAAAAATTATATCAGCGACCGGTATTTAAAAAAATTAGAAGAAGAAGGGTTCGTGAAGAAGTTGATGGGGAAGTAAACACATTCATACTTTGGCCGAAATAGGCCGCCGATCTGGTAGTGTTTTGGCGGTAAACTTTACGTTGACACGGCGAGGTAGTAGGTGGATACAGCAAGCGATTTAAACTTTATAGTCGCAGCCGTCGCCGGAGATAACCCGGCCTGCGTTTGTCGTCGCCTACGGCGGCTCATTTAATAGTTAGCCGTGCATTTGGTTTTGTGGCATATGGAAACGCATGTACTTCGAGATCATCGGAGAGATCGAGAGTATCGAGGCAATCGCCATTGGAACATCGATTCGCGATATTGCTCGGCTTCGGAAACGCTACGGCACTGGTCGTTGGCGAAAACTAAAGGGAACAGCCACTGTTCGCCTGAGAAGTGGCGCCGTGCATCGAGCTGAGATACACTGGTACGAAGCCCACGGGATCGGGAAAGTGAAATTTAAGATTAAGCAATTCTTGGATTAGCACACATGAGGCATCAGAAAAAACAGTTTGCGATCTGTATTCGGAACGAAGGCGCTGAAGATCTAGAGATCAGGAAGATTTACCAGATTCTTCCCGATGTGCGCGCCGCCAAAGATAAGCATCTCAGGGTTATTGACGAGTCCGGCGAGGACTACCTCTATCCCGCAGATTTTTTCGTCCCACTGACGCTTCCACGTGAGGTGGAGCGTGTCCTTTCAGATCCTACACGTTAAAGCCGAGAGAACGGCTAACCATTGGGTTGAGAAGGTCGCGACGGACCGCGGCTCTCACCCACAACGTTGACCTACAGAATCCGCGACGACGCTTCCCGTTCCGCCACAAGCGCCTTTGTGATTGGCAGAAGGTTTCGATAAATAAACGGCGTCGTGAGAACCATGACGTCGTCAGACAGAAACCGCTGGAGTAACTTTTAGCGTTAGTTTGCCTTTGCCTTGCGCGCCGCAGCAATATCGCCTTCGCTGAAGCGGTAGAATCTCACCGGGTTGTCGTAGAGCATTTTTCGTTTGAACTCATCGGACAGATCTTTGCGCGCTTTTAGGTGAGGCAGGTCGCCGCCGAATTGGTCGCGTTCGCGTTCGTGCGGGAAGTCTGACGCCCACATGATGACGTCGTCGCGTATCCTTCACTGACAGCGATGCAAGCCGTCGTCGATCCACTGGTCGAAGCGGATCGAAAACTCGGCAAGATCGATACGAAACATTATGTCTAGCGACCGGTTTTTGAAGAAGCTGGAAGGCGACGGGTTCGTGCAGAAAATTGATGGCGAGATAAACTGGTAAGCAATGAGACTCTCTTGTCATCATCGCTCTGAGTTTGCGTCGAGTTTACTTTACATGTTTTTGATTTTCATTTTGAAAAATCTGGATATCCCTCAATTTTGCCAACTGATCCGCGGAAAGCACTTTATTGATCTTCCGGCTTGCGGCAAAATCATCGTAGCTTATAGATGCCTGGAGGTTAGCTTGATCCATCAAGTTCTTCTTAATCTGCTCCAGGTCGTTTTCCTTCTTCATGAGATCTTCGAGTTCGATGCTAAGAATCGTAAGCTTTGCTCTTTTTAATTGGAGTTCTCTGTTAAGGTCCGCCAGAGCTTGTCTGATCTTCTTCTCTTGCTTATCAGCCAGCTTGTCTCATCTCACTGGATGTCTTTAAGTTGCCCCGTGCGGTTTAAGGCACTCCCAACGGGCAATCCAACTTTACCTCTTTGTGACCCGCGCCAGGTGCGCCCTCTTTTAGGGGGATAAACTCGCCTGTAATTACGCTTTTGAGGGCTTCGGAATTTATTCTCCATCTAATTTTTCGATCGTAACTTGATCTATCGATTCAACTCTCAAAATTCTTGGAAAGCTCGCTATATTTTCGACCGAGGCAATTCCACTGTAAAAAAGACAAAGCCCCGCGAGGAAGAATTCCCGGCGGGGCTTGAACCGCTGTCTATCTATCGCGTCTACCGAGGAGAATGGAAGTTAACTGAGTTCAATCGACACGTCGTCTTTGGCCATTGTCTGTTTCATCGATGTAGTAGCTGTGCGCAGGTTTCAATGTCGATACCGGATAGCTTCATCATATCAGTTAGGTTGCTTTATTTGGTCACAGTGTCCTTCCGGCTTTGATCGACTCTGCGCTTCAGGGCTTCATGCCGACTTTGGAAGCTTTTATTATCTGGCGCCAGCTCCACGGCGCGGGCATAGGCTTGGTCCGCAGCAGCGAAACGGTAGCGTCCTTCCTCGGCCACGGCTAAGTGATAATAGACGTCGGCGGAGTTAGGATTGATGTTGGCAATCTTGCTTAAATAGAGGACCGCCCGGTCGAAATTTCGTTGCTCGAGATAGCAATTGGCCAAACGAAAGAGCATGTCTGAAGAACGAGGCCGAAGTTCCAACCCTTCTAACAGAGCCGCCATCTCTTGCTCACGGTCACCTACTTTGCGTGCCGCATCAGCAAGCAAGAGATAAAGAGGATAGGGATCTCCCCCGTTCTTGGAAGACTTCTCAACCTCGGTTTTAGCGGAATCTAGCGCTGCCTTGCTTTCCTCCGCGCTGCCGGCCTGGTGCGCCGCCTCAGCGAGCGAGAGGTAAAGGGAAAAGGGCGGAGCGCCCTTTTTGATGCCCTCGAATACAACCTCCTTGGCCCGGCTGAGATTTTTTCTCGGTCCATAGATCGCTGTTACTAGGTGCTGGTAGGCTCTCGGGTCGTTTGGCATAGCTGCAATCGCATTATGAAAGAGAAGCTCTGCCTTTGCTGCATCCCGGGCGTTCGTGTAGCCAAGACCAGCGTTGAGCAGGAAGTCGGCCCTTTTCGAGCCATCGCTCTCCCTCAGCGCTACCTGTTCGTAGAGCATGCCCCGATCAGAGAACCGGCCCAGCCTTGCATAAAATTCAGCGAGATTATCGAGTGCTCCTGGGTAGGATCGCGCCAAAGCATGCTTGAAGCCCTCCTCCACCGCTTTTTGTTCGGCTACCGAGAGCCAGGGGAGAAACCTTCCGCTCAGATAAAGGTGGGTGGACAAAGAGGGAGAATCGAGGACAGAACGAGTGATCTCCCTAAACCCCTCATCTGCCTTCCCCATTCTCAACAGAGTCAATGCATAAACATCCCGGATGTAAGGGTTAGTAGGCTCAAGCCACATAGCCGCCCCAGACGCGATTAGCTGCCAGGAAAGGGGAGCGTTATTCTCACGCAGGCGTAACAAGGAGAGATGGAAGGGTGCGTGAATGGAGTGGGATAGGAGAAACTCTTTAGCTTGTGCAACTGACACCGGTTCTTTCAGATTGTACGGATACGGAATCTGCTCCTGCCTAAGGGCGGCGAAGAACAACACCGCAGACAACAGGCAAAGGGCAACCGACAAAGCACTTGGGAAAAAGCGTGAGCCGCGAGGCGTGAGGAGTGAGACGGTTTCCACTCCAACCTTCTTGCTCCCTGCTTTCTGCTCTCTGCTCTCTGCTAAACTGAGGCGCAGTCCTAGCGCGAAAAGCAGGATGAAGAGAAAAGCGTTGGCCGGAATCTGAAGGCTGAAGTCAAAAAACTCATGAAACGCCATAACTCCAAGAGCGGCAAGGATGGCAGCTAGAAGGGGAAGGGCGTTTGGAGAAGATCTCTTGAGCCCTTGGAGGAGTTGTCTTACTCCCTGAAAAAAAAACCAGGCGAGAACGCCAATTCCGATAATGCCCGTTTCCGCCAGAAGCTCGAGGTAGTCGTTATGGGCCTCACGATAGAAACCGGGAGACCACGGTGCCCGCCGATAGCGGGGAAAAAGCTCCGGCCAAGAGCCCAGGCCCACCCCGAAAAGCGGAAAGTCCCGAACCATCCCAAGGCTATCTTTCCACACGGTGGACCGTCCCCAGAGGCCTGCATCTTGCGTGACCGTCTCGCCCAGCCTTATATCCACCTGTTCTCTTCCTCCGGGACCAAGAATAAAAAGACTCACGGCAAGGAGAAAACAAAGGATGATAAGAGAAACCCGGGCTACGGGAAGCCCGCGGCTTCTGAGAGATGAAGGCATTTTTTCTTCAACACGCCAGGGCGAAAACCAGAGAAGTATGCTTACCCCCAACAGGGGGGCGATCCAGCCGCTGCGAGAAAGGCTGAGGAGTATTCCCGTGAAGAGAATGAAAGCGGTAAAAATACCAAAGACCCGCAAAGCCTTTTCTAAATGCTTGCTGATGAGAGAGGTTCGAAAAAGAGCGCACGCAAGGGCCAAAGGAAAGATGAGCCCAAGATAATTGGCGAAATGGTCTGGGTTTATGAATGGTCCCGAAGCTCGGGGAGCGTTTCCGGTACCGGGGCCTGACCAATCATACGGCACAAAAAACCAAAGGATCTTTCCGTTCCAAGAGAAGCGCTGGACAAAACCTATGGCGGTGACGAGGAGACCGGTTAGAAGAACCACGAGCAGAAGCGAGCGGGCAAATCTCTCTTTCGCTTGGAGTCGGCGTCCAGTGTCTGAAAACCGTGTGCCGACTAGCTGCCGAAAATCGCCGAAGGGATAGAGCAGAACAAGAAAAAAAAGCGAGCCATAGGCAGCGAACTTCAGAACAGCCGTCCGGGTAAGCGTAGGGGCAACCGAGAGGGGAAGCAAGGTCTCCGAGAGCAAGGAGCCTGGAGCAGGGAGCGGGGAGCCGGAGGCTGGGATTTCGGATTGCGAATTGCGAATTGAGAATTGGCCGTCCTCTGTCCTCTGTCCTCCATCCTCTGATATCTGACCTCGGATCTCTGGCATGGCAGCCTGCGGTCCGGACCTGTCAAAGGGAATCGGCGCGCCGGAACGCACCTCGTCCAGTGTAGGGAGAATGACCGGGGCGCTTTGCGCTTTATCTCCTGCTACTCCCTGCTCTCTGGTCCCTTCACTCTGCTTTTCGGGGCGTGAAAAAGAAAGGTCCAAGTAAGGCAAGCGATCCGGCCAGCCGGGAAGGCTTCGACTATAAACTTCAAATGTCGAGGGAGAGAGAAGGCGTAAGAGTCCTGGCGGGAGCGGGAAAAGTTGAAATAGGATGAGGATGAAAAAGAGCAAAAGCGGAAGAGCAAGCTTTTGAACAAAGCGCAAAGAGCTAGGGGCAAAGGGCGAAGCTGAAGGCGTGAGGCGCAAGGCGAAAAACAATCGTGCGCCCCAGACCATGACCAGGAGAAAAAGGGTCGCTTCCATGAGCATGAAGGCCCAGGGATGAACGGAGCCGAACGCGAAAGGAGTAAAGAGGATGAGAAAAAGAATCCCGCCGGTGACTGTACGGTCACACCAGATTTCAAGGCGCATAGAGCTAAGAGAGCAGCGTAAAAGCAGGGAGCATAGAGCTGCGAGCTAAAGGCTTGAGCCTAAGCGAAAGGAGCCAAGACTTCGGATTGCGAATTGCGGGTCTTGCGGTGGAAAACTTCGAAATTTGAAATTCGCAATGCTATCTCTGGCTTCTGACGTCCGACTTCTGACCTTTGTTCAAAGCCGACCTCTGATCTCCGACCTCTCACCTCTGGCGCGGCAAAGCCGCGCAGCGCCGCCGAGCTTCCACTTACAAAGGAGCCGCAGAAGCCGAAGCGGATAATACAGAAGGCTCAAAAAGAGACGACGCAAAACTCTAACGAAAGATATCACAACACCTTACGGGCTTGCGAAAAGTAGCCGGGTTGCTCTTCCACTCTGTTCGTCTAGGCAAACCAGCGCCTATTTCCACCGAAGTCGGAGCAGACGACTGATTTGTCGAAAGCCTTAGCGTCTCTGTGAGCTTATCGAAGGGGCGATCGGTTAAGTGTCGTAATTGATTTCATAGCCCATTCGCGTCGGCATCGACATACTGATAACGCCTCCAAACAATTCGTCCAACCAAGAAAAAGTGGTTAATCGCAATTTATAGAGACGGCGAGCTAACAGGACCTCTACGTTTGTCAGAGTCAGCGCTGAGGCCAATAATACCAAGCAGAACCGCCGCTCCTCCCAAAACCATAAGCCCGCCGATCACTTCGGGACTGCATCCGTCGGGCGTGCCCGTGCCACTGGCACCCACAGCAGCCGTTGCCAACGCCGGTGCCACTTGCGAAACCATCCAATTGACCGTTAACCCTTCGGTTCCAACAGCGCTGACGACGGTCTGTCCTTTAAAAGGAGAGTTGAGCGCATCAAGGGTAATCTGATATCGGTCCGGGGCGAAATTCCGAACTGCGTACTGTCCCCGAGAGTCAGTTATTGTTTCGCTGATCACTTTGCCCGACGAATTTCTGGCGACAATTTTTACTCCCGCAACGGGATTACACTGGGAGGTGACAACCATGCCGGCAACTTCGGTGATCGCCAACTGCCCCATCACCGGCATAGGCATCGTGGCGAGACACAGCATCAAGGCAAGAGCCAGGCAAAAGATTTTTTTCATCCCCAACCTCCCTTAAATTGGGCCGAAATAATACGCAGTCGAACTGGAAAACCTTGTTAATACTGCTGTCGGTCGAGAAGCTGCCACGCAGAGCACTTTCTCGAGACATGCTTAACGTGCTACAGGACGACCTCTTAACGATAACCGTCCCTAACGGACCCCCGTGAGCCGCTCCTATTTTAGTTGCCCAATCTTTCCCGAGTTTGATAAGTTTTTGTCTTGTTCCCTCTCCGACAGCCTACAGAAAACGTCATCGCAAGTTGCGCCACCTTCAAAACGTACGGGAATTTCACCATCACCACATGGCTTTTGAAATTGAGGGTCTAGCCTTAGTTTCTTGAGGCACGCTTCTTGTTGATCTCTCGTGCCCTCGAAAAACCATACCGACCACCAACGCGAGATAATCGCTTCACCTTCCTCGTCCACTCCCGGCTGAAGACTCGGATCGTCAAGGGCGAAAAGCTCCCTGCGCGCCGGATTGGCCAACGAAGGCTTGCATCACGGCTCTAAGCTCGCCAGGCCTCAATTCCCGCTCCATCCGTTCAATCCTCCGTTTTAGATTCATTTCGGTTCCTTTCTTCGTTGTGCTTTCGCCGATGAAGAGATTCGCATGCGATGTTCTGCCATAGAGTTGAGCGCTAGGGTCAGAGCCCATGACCCCTCGAACAGAAAGCGAGTTCCCCTCGATGAGCAGAAACTTGCTCAAAGTCAGTTCCGCCCCGAACCGATTTCTGCTGACAGATTTGGAACCGTTGTAGTCGAGGGCTAGATGAAGTGGCAGCTGATCTTCCACATCAACGATGATCTCAGTGGTCCCGGGCTCTTGCCCGGCCTTTAGAAGCGCCTTCGCTTTCAAATCGCTGTTTTCATTGAGCAGGAGAAGAGATTTTTCCAGGGTGCAGTGTTTGATGGCTCCCTCACTGACGACTCCACTGAAGCCTTTCCTAATAAATTCAGTTCAATAGTTCTTGTTGCCCGTTACATCGATCTGCCCGACTCTCCCTTCCAAGACGGCTATCTCGACAACGCCGTTGTTGACCTCTTGTTCGGGAACGTAGGCTCGGGCGAAAGTGTATCCTCGCCTCTGGTATTCTTCGGTAATTATTTGTGCGAGCTTCTCAAGCTCGGAAAGATCGAGTTCCTTTCCAACGTATAACTGTACGATGGGTTCGAGTTCTTGCGTCCCGATAGCAATATTTCCAGTTAACCTGATGATTTTGACCAAAACCTTGCGTGCAACAGATGGTGTAATGCCTTGGCCAACAAGGTCATGTCGGTGCAAAAGCAAGAGTGATGGGAGGGCAAAGGGCCATATCCGGGTTATCTTCGCCCGCATCCTAGGCCTCATAAAATATCAAGGAGCAGTATTTCAATTCTCAATTGGTAACATAGGAAGGCTCAGACCGAGATTACCAAATTGCTCGCATCTCTTCTCGTTATTATAGGTATATAACCTACCATAAATGATAAGAAACACCTACATGAAAATTTGGGCGCAACCTTCCCAGTCATCATCCTAGGCTTCACTAACCACTTGGAATTATGGATATTTAACTTCGAGTTTAGGAAGGCGTTTGTAGGTCGGTAATTTTGGGTCCAAGGAAACCATTCGACATGAGTGGACCTTCTTTCATCCTAGCGGTTGTGGCGCTGGAACATGACGGTCCTGGAATCGCACTTCTGAAACGTCAGACTATTTTCGTTCTCGCTCAGCTAGATTTCGCCTTCGTGGCCGCCGCGATATCGCCCTCGCTGAAGCGATAGAATCTCACCGGGTTGTCGTAGAGCATTTTTCGTTTGAACTCATCGGACAGATCTTTGCGCGCTTTTAGGTGCGGCAAGTCGCCGCCGAATTGGTCGCGTTCGCGTTCGTGCGGGAAGTCTGACGCCCACATGATGACGTCAGGATGAACTAAATCGGCGATGTACGGCGCGATGCGTTCTTCGACTTCCATGGTGACGAAGATGTTGCCGCTCTTGAAGAAATGGCTGGGCGGACTCTTGAGCTGCGGCGCGAGGCGGGCGGCGAATTTTTCGTAGTCTTCTTCCATGCGATCCATCATGAAGGGTACCCAGCCGGCGCCGGCTTCGAGGTAGGCGATGCGCAGTTTGGGAAATTCCTGGAAGACGCCTTGGAACATCATGTTGGTGATTTGCAGAAACAAGCCGACGGGATGTTCGAGCATGTGCGCTTCCAGAAAGCTCGCCACGCGGTCGAGGCCCAGATTTTGGCTGACGCCGCCGTGGACGGTGAGCGGCACGTCGAGCCGTTGCGCTTCGTCGTAGATTTCATGAAACACCGGAGAGCCGTAGAGCGGTGTTCGGTTATTGGTCACGGACGGCAACAGTCCGGCTGAAAAACCTAGATCCTTCACACAGCGGCGCAATTCCGCAGCGGCGGCTTTAGGATCTTGCGGTGCGAGCAGTGCGACGCCTTTGAGCCGCGGGCTCTGGCTGGTGAAGCGGTCGTAGAGCCAGTCGTTGTAGCCTTGCGCGATCGCCGACGCCCAAGCGGGGAGTTGAATCATTCCAATTGCCAATGCGGACGTCGGATAAAGGACTGCGCAGTCGATGCCGTGTTCGTCCTGAAAGCGAACCCAAGCTTCGGCGTCGGGATCTTCGCGCTTGCCTTTGCGCGCCAGGCCGCGCTGCCAACCGTCGGCGTCGAACATCGGCCAGGTCGAGTGCCAGCTCATTTCGCTAAAATTACCCTTGATGTGAGCGAAGATGTCCTTGTGGTCTTCCATGATGTGCCCGTCTGCGTCGATTACGAATCCCGACATTATTTAGTCCTCCCAGCACTCCGACTTTGGTGTCATTTTGGGGCGCAGCCGAAGAAGCTCGAAATCGTTACAGACGAGATCCTTCGCGCGCTCAGGATGACCAGACAATGAATTCCAGTTTAGCTATTGAAAAAATATCTTCTGGTATTCCTTCTTTTTCGCCTCGAAATCCTCTTTGCCGAAACTATACATCTGCACGAACTTGATTTTATCTGCGTCGGCGAGGGGCGGATAGACGCCACGGCGATTGACGAACTCGCCGGTGTCGGCCTGTATCTTCATGCTTTCTTCTTCGAGGAAAAAGTCGATGAAAGCTTTGCCGGCATTCGGTCGCGGAGGCTTGGCGCCAAGGGTGATGTACTGGCCGTCACCGAGCATCGTATAGTCGCGAACGTAATCGAGACTCGCTCCCTGTTTGTTGTAAGTCAGAACGAAACGCACGAAGGTGATGCCGAGGGGCGTCTCGCCGGTGCCGACGCGGTCGGCCGCAGGGACGATCGATTCGGCGAAGATCGGTTTGGTCGCAGCAAGATCGCGGATGAATTTCTCAGCGCGCGGTTTGGGCATGATCTTATCCAAGCTAGCGAGCCACTGGGTAGTCAACGTATGGCCGGTAGGATGCGGCATGACCAGTTTCCCTTTGTACTCAGGCTTGACCACGTCTTCGAGAGTTTTCGGTGCCTCAGACGGTTTGATCTGATTCTTATCGTAAATGACGCCATAGAGGACGTTGCGATAGCGAGCGCCTAGCTCAGGATCGATGGCGTCTTTGGCGAAGCCTTTGAACGACGGCGACTCATATTTTCCAAAGGCGCCTCCTTTCGCCATCAGACGCATGTGATCGCCGGTCGTCGCGACGACGTCGAACTGCGGCTTGCCGACGCGGTGCTCGCTCAGAACGCGATCGAGGATCTCCGTCGAACCGCCGCGCCAATATTCCATTTGCAGTCCGGTCTTGGCTTCAAACGCTTTTTTCAAGGCGTCCGCTGTAAAAGTTTCCATCGAAGTATAGACGATGACTTTGCCGCCGTCCTTCTTGGCGGCATCGACGAGTTTGGCATTTTGCGCCGACACGCTCTGAGCGCAAAAGAGGGATAGCGAGACCAACAACAGAGCGGTATGCTTGCACATAAATGGGCGATCCTTTCTAACGAAAACTCCGCCGACACGCTAGATTTATATGGCACGAGTTCGCGGCGAGTCAAGTTGAGGTGATGGGCTTGATTTCTTCGAAGTGACGGCGGCTGTTCGAGAGCGAGAAAAGCGCTGTCATCGAGCCTCCGGCTCACTCGCGGTTCGGGTCTTCCCATCGTCTGACGATGGGTCAATTTTTTGCCGTCAGTCTTTTGAAAAACCCTTCGCGCTCCAGCTCGTCGACGATGCTTTCGTCGAGGTATTTGCCGATGTTCATGTCGACTTTCACCGCCGGATTTCGCTGCGCGATGATTTCCAGTGTGTTGCGCAAGCCTTCCTGCGACACTCGGGGTGGCATGGAAAAACTTTTAGCAAAGTAATCGTAGGTTTCTTCGAGGCCCTTGGGATTCTTAAATCGCAGCCGCTTGGAGAGTACCGCCAGTCCTTTTTCTCTGCTGGTCATAAACTGGTAGGTGCCTTCGGCGTAGGCTTGCTGAAAGCGCTTGACGACGTCGCGATTTTTTTCGACAAACGAGCGTCGCGCGACCATGACATTCATCGGAAATGACGTGCCTTTGACATCGGGCATTTTTACAAGCTCGTGCATTCCTAGGCGCAGCGCTTCGTTGATGTCGGGATAAGACAACATGGTGCCGTCGATAGCTCTGGTTGAAAGAGCCACGATGCGCGCGGCCGAATCGCCGGCGGGAAAAATCGTCACCGACTGACGCGGTATATTCCACGCTTTGAGGGCGAGAAACGTCGCAGTCTCCGTGGCGCCGCCGACGGCTAGAATGCCGATTTTCTTGCCGACTAGTTCCTCGGGTTTGCGGATCTCCTTTTGGGTCACGAAGCTGTAGGGAAAGTTGTTGAGAGTTCCCGAAATCATCACAATATCCGCACCCTGATTGATTGCGTTGATCCCCGTGGCCGCGTCGACCTGGGCGAGGTGGATACTGCCGCCGAGCACGGCTTGGATTTGGCGGACCGATCCGGGGACAAGCACGACATCACCGT
>Ga0137359_10004397_pt1 | contig 11556 bp, 9 predicted proteins | sample Mad1_40_16metaG_FD_108281 | JGI IMG/M metagenome (GOLD analysis project Ga0137359, IMG submission 108281) | Vadose zone soil microbial communities from Angelo Coast Range Reserve, California, USA - Mad1_40_16 metaG | ecosystem: Environmental > Terrestrial > Soil > Vadose zone | place: USA... | reverse complement strand
TGCTTCGGCGTGGGACAACTGCGTGCATCAGTTTCAGCACGACCTGAAAGAAATGATCAAGCTAGTGAAGAATCCACGGACCGATTTGTTCGCGAAGATTCCGCACGGCGATGGACAGACGATTCTTCGTGAGGCGCTGATCCTGGCGGATCACAACTCCTACCACCTGGGGCAATTGGTGGACCTGCGCCGCGGCCTGGGGGCCTGGCCCGAGCAGTAGTAAACGGCCGGTCCTGGCTGGATTTACGATTCACGGCGCTGACGCAGCGACCGCTGCGCTTCCAGGCTTGCAACAAACAAGAATGGCGGTAGGATGGAGACTGACAATCGGCGGTTTTGCGTCGATTTTCATCCATCAGGAGAGTCCCATGTTACACATTGAAAATGTAGGTCGTCGTGGATTCCTGAAGGGTATGCTCGGCGCGGGAGCGTTTGTGCTGAGCGTGCGGTGGGCGCCCGCTGAGATGTTCGGCTCGGCGTCGAGCGCGGGGGCATCCGACGCGATGACCAAGGCGCCGTTGCGCCCCAATGTCTACCTGGCGATTGATACGGATGGCACGGCCTACGTGATCGCGCATCGCTCGGAGATGGGAAGCGGGAGCCGAACCGCGCTACCGCGCATCGTTGCGGACGAGCTGGATGCGGACTGGGCGCGCGTGAAAATTGTCCAGGCGATCGGTGACGAAAAATACGGCGATCAAGATACCGATGGCTCGCATTCCGTGCGGAGCTTTTTTGACACTTTGCGCGAGTCCGGCGCGACGGCGCGGTTGATGCTGGTGCGAGCGGCTGCGGCGCAGTGGGGCGTGCCCGCGTCGGAATGCGCCACGGAAATGCATTTCGTAGTGCACAAGCCATTAGGAAAAAAATTAGGATACGGCGAGTTGGCGGCCACTGCGTCGAAATTGGAGGTGCCGAAAAAAGAAGACGTCAAGCTGAAGGCACGCAGCGAGTGGCGCTACATCGGAAAAGGCACGGCCAGCTACGATTTAAAAGACATGTGCACGGGGAAGGCCGCCTACGGACAGGATGCGCACATGGACGGGATGCTCTACGCAAGCGTGGCCCGTCCGCCGGTGTTCGGCAGCAGCGTGAAGTCCGTGGATGACAAAGCGGCTTTGGGCGTTGCCGGCGTGAAGCAGACAGCCACGATCGATGCGTTCAAGCCACCCATTGGATTTCAGGCGTTGGGTGGCGTGGCGGTCTTGGCAGACAACACGTGGGCGGCGATGCAGGGAAGGAAAAAACTGAAGATCGAGTGGGAAAAGAGTCCGCACAGCGTTTGGAACTCGGACGCGTACAGAAAAGAGTTGCAGGAGACAGCGCGGAAACCCGGCAAAGTCGTGCGAGAGAACGGCAACGTGGACGCGGAGTTCGCGAAGGGCGGAAAGTTCATCGAGGCGGAATATTACGCGCCAATGCTGGCGCATGCTGCGATGGAACCACCGGCGGCGCTGGCCCTGTACCGCGATGGAAAAGTGGAAGCATGGGCGGCCACGCAGAACCCCCAGGGCGCGCGGGATGCGATTGCACAAGCGGTGGGATTGAAGAAGGAAGACGTGACAGTGCACGTGACGCTGCTGGGCGGTGGGTTCGGCAGAAAGTCGTTCCCGGATTTCGCGGTCGAAGCAGCAGTGCTCTCGAAAAAGACGGGGAAGCCTGTAAAGGTGGTTTGGAGCCGCGAAGACGATATCAAGTTTGACGTATACCACTCCGTCGCAGCGATGTACATGAAGGCCTCGCTGGGGCCGGATGGAAAACCCGTTGCCTGGCTGCAAAGAACGGCTTTCCCGCCCATCGGATCGACGTTCGACCCGAGCGCAAACTATTCAGACCCAGGCGAGCTGGGATTGGGCTTCACGGATGTGCCATTTGCCGTAGCGAATCTGCGCGCGGAGAACGGACCGGCAACGGCGCACGTTCGAATCGGCTGGTTCCGATCGGTCGCCAACGTCTATCACGCATTTGGAATTCACTCGTTTGCCGACGAGCTGGCGCATGCGGCGGGAAAGGATTCGGTCGAATATCTGCTGCAACTGCTCGGACCGGACCGGATTATTCCCAAGAACGAGATCGCCAAAGATTATCCGAACTACGACGGCAACTACGATCAGTATCCCGTCGATACAGCAAGGTTCCGGCGAGTACTCACGCTGGCGGCAGAAAAGGCCGGGTGGGGCAAACAGAAATCAGGAAATGGCTACGGAATGGGAGTGGCCATGCACCGCAGTTTCCTGACCTACGTGGCGACGGTCGTTCACGCGCAGGTGGACGATGCCGGTCAGGTGCAGATCAAGCGGGTGGACACCGCATTGGACGCCGGCACGGTGGTGAACCCGGAAACGGTGCGCCAGCAGTTTGAAGGCGCCACGGTCATGGGGACAAGCCTCGCTTTCTATGGAGAGATTACGGCGACCAATGGTGTCATCGACCAATCCAACTTTGACTCTTACCAAATGGCGCGCATGAACGTTGCACCGCGCGAAACGAATGTGTACATCGTGCCGAGCGAAGCGCCGCCTGCCGGAATTGGTGAACCGGGCCTACCTCCCTTTGCGCCCGCGCTATGTAACGCGATCTTTGCTGCAACCGGGAAGCGTATTCGAGAATTGCCACTTTCAAAAGCTCGCCTGGCCTGAAAAGGCACGGGACGACGACCCGGACTATTCCACGTAGACCATCAAGAGTGCTCCAAGCGCGATCAGCAGCGCCGGGAAGAGACGCTCGAAAAATGGCTGCCACTTGAATTTGGTTTCCGCCAATCCCTTCGAAAGACCAATCCCGAATCCCGCCATCGAAAAACTGAAATGCTGCGCTTGGATTCGCTGCATGACCGCGGAGTGATGAGCACCATGCATTCCCGCTTGATGGTCGTGGAAGAAAAGCAGGGAGGAGCCTGCTACCGCGAGAAGCGGAAAAATCCATCCGGACCAGCGTGCCCGCAAAATGCCGCGCGCACGCTGCAATTCCAGTACGCCCACCCCTAAAAGCAAAACAGCAAAGATCTTATGCTGCAATACCTCGAGATGATGAGTGAGGCCGTAATACCAACTCTGAGAGCCGAAGGGCCAGAGCTCGGTGTCGCTCCAAATCAGGACAAAGAAACCCGAAAGAATGAAGCAGAGAGGCCATGCGTAGCGAACTGAGGGCCAGCGGTTGCGGATATCGGCTTCCGCCAAAATGAAAAGTCCTGCTAGTACGACAAAAAATCCGGCCAGATGATGGTTGAATTCGCTTTCTCTCTTGTCCGCCAGCAGTTTCGCCGCCTTTGCGGAATCCATTTCTTCTTCCATGGGCATGGACATGGCCGCATGCATATCATGCGCGGTATGGTCTTGCGCGTGAGCGGGAGAACAAATGCTGGACGGGAGCAGAATCAAAAAAGAGAACGCTAGAGCTGGAATCGATTCTACCGCTGGTTTGAAGCGGGCGAACACGGCTGATAGAGAGGTCATAGCAATCCTCAGGAGTAAGCATGGTTTGGATTCGCCAGCAGAGAAACTGGTTAGATGTGTCGTGCATTTGTCGAACAAGTTGGCTCCAAAGTCCAATGAAAATTCGAGCTCCTAATGACGCCAAGCCCGCGAACGTGAAGAACGGTTGCTTTGTGGCGGCATGTCGAATAACTTCTCCAGTCGGCGCTATCGATGCAAGGAACACCTCCGGAGGACGCGCTTGCTGAAGACGATATCTTCTCTGATTCTGTTGGCTTTCGCGCTTAACACGGCTGGGATGGCGCAGCGGAAGCCCATTCTGCCGCAGATTGACCTTCCCCATCCTTATTACTACCGCGAAATGTATTTGCCGCAGTTGACGAGCGGACCGAGCAGCGTCGCTTGGTCGCCGGATTCGAAAGAAGTGGCGTATTCGATGGCGGGATCGCTGTGGCGGCAGAAGACGGATTCGAAAACCGCGCAGCAGCTGACTGACGGCCCCGGATATGACTATCAGCCGGACTGGTCTCCGGACGGAAAAAACATCGTGTACGTTTCGTATCAAAAAGATGCCATCGAGCTCTGGCTGTTGGACCTGTCAACGGGAAAGACGCAGCAACTCACCAAAGAGGGCGCCGTGAACGTGGAGCCGCGCTGGTCTCCCGATGGAAAGCGCATCGTGTTCGTTTCGACTTGCTACAACAAGCGATTTCATGTTTTCCGCGCCGATGTGCGGAACGGAAGAATGGAAAACGTCGTGCGGCTAACCGGCGAAACAAGGAGTGCGCTTCCCCGCTATTACTACAGCGCGTTCGACATGGAAATCAGTCCGGTGTGGACGCGCGACGGCCAGGAAATTCTGTTCGTTTCGAACAAAGGGCACATTCACGGCACCGGCGGCTTCTGGCGCATGAAAGCGGAGCCGGGAGCGGAGGCGCGTGAAATTCACTACGAAGAAACGAATTGGCGTGCGCGGCCGGATTTTTCGGCGGATGGCTCGCGCATGGTCTACAGCTCGTATCTTGGCCGGCAGTGGCATCAGTTGTGGGTCATGCCTGCGAAGGGCGGTGATGCATTTCCCATTTCGTACGGCGAGTGGGACGAAACCAATGTGCGCTGGTCCCCGGACGGGAAGCAACTTGCGTTCATTTCCAATCGAGGTGAAAACACCGAGTTATGGGTGCAAACGATCCCCGGCGCGAAGCAGCGCCGAATCGAGACACACGAGCGCCGTTTCCTCGGTCCGACGATGACCATCGTTTTGCACGTGACCGATCACGACGGCCACCCCGCTCCCGCACGAGTCTGGATTACCTCCGAGGATGGACGCTTTTTCGCGCCGAATGCCAGGTGGATTCATGCGGACGATGGCTTCGACAGAAAGGAGCGGTCGTTTGAGGCGCATTATTTTCATACCGCCGGCGATGACACGGTTACGATGCCGTCTGGAAAATTTCATTTGGAAGTAATGAGCGGATTTGAGCGCCCCCTTCAGGCCGCGCAAGAGATTACAACGTCGGGCACAAATCGCTTCGTCCACGTTCAGCTCGGGCAGAAATGGCAACTTGGCAAGGGAACAGAACGCTGGATTTCCGGCGATCTGCACGTGCACATGAATTATGGTGGGGCGTATAAAAACGCGCCGGCGCATTTGGTGCAGCAGGCGGAAGCCGAAGACTTGGCGGTGGTGAACGACTTGGTTGTGAACAAGGAACAAAGATTCCCGGGTATTGCCTACGGCGGAAAAGGCCTGGACCCGGCGTCCAAGCCCGGCGGGATGGTGGTTCACGGACAGGAATTTCACACCAGTTATTGGGGTCATCGGGGAATATTGCACTTGAAAGAGCACCTGTTGTTGCCTGGGTATGCGGGGTATCCGAATACGGCTGCGGCGAGTTTGTATCCGATGAACGCGGATGTGTACGACATGGCGCACGCGCAGGGGGCGCTAGTGGGCGCAGTGCATCCATTTGAGGAAGTTCCAGACCCGTTTGCGAATCCGCCGCAACGAATCACGGATGAACTCCCAATCGATGTGGCACTGGGAAAGCTGGACTACATGGAGATTGTGGGATTCAGCGATCATCGAGCGACAGCGGCAGTTTGGTACAAACTGCTGAATCTGGGATTTCGGATTCCGGCGGGTGCGGGCACGGATGCCACTGCGAACTATGCGGCTCCGATCCGCGGTCAGGTTGGAATGAATCGCGTCTATGTGCGGGTGCCAACAGGACGGGCGAACTTGGACGCTTGGATGGATTCCCTGCAAAAAGGAAGGACGTTCGCGACGAACGGGCCACTGGTTGAGTTCACACTGGGCGGACACTCAGTCGGCGACGAATTGAAATTGGATCGCGCACAAGATGCAGTTGCGTTCACAGCGAAGCTGCGCTCGATTGTGCCCGTGGATCATCTCGAACTCGTTTGCAACGGACGAGTCGTGCAATCATTTTTGCTGGATGGACCGAAAGATTCCGCTGATATGAAGGGCACAATCCCGGTCAAAGAGAGCGGATGGTGCGTGCTGCGCGCATCGAGCGACAAGGCCGAGTATCCGGTTCTCGATCACTATGCGTATGCCACCACGAGCCCCATTTACGTGAGGGTTGGCGGAAAAGCACCGCGTTCCTCCGAAGACGCAAAATATTTCTCTGCATGGATCGATCGCGTGACGGATGCAACGTCACACTACCCGGACTGGAATTCCCATGAAGAAAAAAAACGCGTCCTGCAAAAGCTGCGCGACGCGAAGCAAATCTTCGAAGCTATGCGCTAGCCTCTGGTCTTGCAACTCACACGAATCACCAGGAAGGTGCTTCGAAAGAATCGCTGGAAGACGTGAAGCCCCTTTGCCTGCTGTCGTAGCAGAACTGCGGTGCATCCGCAAAGCCTAAGTGCCTCTATTATAGGGACTTGCCGAAGTTCGTTTTGCAATTTTAGCTTATCGCTTCCATATTCTCGACAAAGTCGCGTTCCTTTCCCTCTCGCCCACCGATCCGAACATACTTATTAAGACCAAGCGACGGATGATTATCATCTGCGTAGCGCGGGTGCTGGTGCCGTCCCACGCAGATCTCTAGGGTTCCGAGACCAGACCGTTCACCAGCCCCTAATCCATCTGGAACTTCAGCAAACTCGGTTTCCCCCGTCCGGAACGACCTGGTAAAAAGGTACTGCCGGTACGTAGGATGTGGATTGTTCTGGGCGGGCTTGCTTGTCTTTGGGAAGCAGCCCCTTTAGCTCGAATAACAATTTCAGGGTTTTCAGGCGCACATTCCAAGCCGGAAATACACGGATTCCTATAACTCTGCCTCTGCGAACGAAGTACCTGGTCTCAGTAGCTTCGAGCAAACGGCGGAGCCGAAGGGCCAAATGCTCGTTTGTTACGCCAATCTCTTCTAGGACTTCGCGCATCCCTTTTTGGGACCAAGAGCCCGTCGTGCAGGCGGCTCGACGAACATTCACCTCGGCGCGCCTCTTGGCCTCGGCGACATTGTCAGTCCAAAGCATAGCGTCCACGAATGCGCGCTGCAGCGGAGAAAGTTTCCTCAGCCTTGAGCTCGTGTTCTTTAACATGCGGCTCCTTCCACGATCGATTCGCTTTACTTGATTAAACTGAAGGCCACCCGCGCGTGAGAAACCCCATCAACAAACCCCGACATGGGTTGTTTGCAGTGACTTCTCGAGACGAGTGGATCTTGCGATCATTCCAATGAAACATTCACGTCTATCGGTGGCGGCAGCGGCTGTCCCAGTCTCATCCGCTGAAGCCGTTCGAGCTGTTTTAGAAGACGATCAATCTCCCGGTCAATGCTCGTTCCATATCGCAGCAATCGATCCATCTCAGCAGGAGCGGGAATGTTTCGACTAAGAGACTCCAGTTTCAGTAGGGCAGACTCTTTCGCCGCGCGATCCTTCTTGACGCGGTGCAGTCGTTTTTCTTCAAGTTCGATCTCGTAGAGGAAATTCTGTTTCGTTTCCTCAGGTGAAGCGATCCCCTTATTTTCACGCTTCTCGTCCGGGCAAAGCGCATGAGAGAGCCAAATAAGATATGAAGTAAATAGAGTATGTCGCCAGTCCGCCTTGTGATACTCGCCATAAAGTGTGGTGAGGATCTGTTTGTCGTACTCCGGATCAAAACCGTCCTGTTTTATTCCACTCTTGAGTCCGGCCAATAGCTCCAAACACCTCTCCAAGAGCATTGGATTTGCAATTGTTGCAATCAATCCTCCGTTGTAGTTCGTTGAGCTGCTCGAAATTCCAGCTGCTCGTTCTTCATGTTCCTGCTCTTTTTCCCACTCGACGAAATCCATGCTCTTTTGAATCTCTGCGCCTTCCGCAATCAACCACCGGTGTTTACGCCAGTACGCGACGGCGAGTTGGTCGACGACAAGATTTTCCAGTTTTCCAACCGCTTGCAGGTCATTCCGAAAACCGTCCAGTAAGTCTTCAAACTCGCGGCGCGCCTCATGCCTAAGCAGAGCTACTTTCGAAAAAAGTCCGTGCCGGCAAGCGTTCAGCCGGCTTCTATTCTTTCCCTCTTGAGTTCGCGGTCCTGTGCCTCTGCGTTTTGTAGAACGCATGCCGTCATTCTTCTCCGCCACTCCGTCTGAATGTGGCCGTTTGCCATTGCCTGACTGCGGATCACGGTCGGGTGTGTAACTCAAACCATTGCCGGAAGTATCGGCCAAGTCCGGCTCTACAGCCCCGGCACTCTCCGCTTGTCCTTCAGAATCCATTGTTCCCTCCCACGAGAAAATTGAAGCTGCGCTCCTGCTCCGCGATTTGGGGATGGAACGCTACATTCGTCGTCCACTGCTGCTTCCTGCAACCGATCGCAGAGACGACGTCATCCACGCTACAGCCATGAACAAATATGACGCAAGTCACCGAGGGGGACAGTACTGACCGTCGGAAGGCTATTTGCGATGACTTGTCCGCTGCCTGGAACGTCTTTCCGACCTCAGGAATGATGAGGGGAGGATTAGTTCACCGATTGCATCCCAAATCTGCGGAAGGAAGGTGAGAGCAATTTCCTTACGTTTATAGTCGAGAGTGAAAAGCTCATCGGACATTATTCGCATCAGAGAGGTCTTGAGAGCTTCCCGATGGGGTGGATTTGCGCAAGGTGGTAGCATCGAATTTGATACGGTGGCTCCGCCGTTCAGCGTTCGTAGGAACTTCTTTAGTTCGCGCCTCTCGTTGATGCTGTTCTTGTTCCCGTTTCTCTCCGACACCGAATTTCGAGGTGTTTCATTTTCCAGGACAAGTACAAAGCCAGCTAAATAGTCAGCAAAGCGATCAACAATCTTGTTAGGAAGAAACTCAGCAAGATGGTTTCGCAAACTCTGCCACCAAGGTGTGAGCTGATCATCAACAAGAGCTTGACTGGCACGTTGCGCAAGGGTTCCTGTCCTCTCGCGAACGCCCCTTTCGGCTAATTCCCGCACCTTTTTCTCAATGGAGGCTCGCGCACCTTTTCTGCTGCGAGCTGCTCGTTCTTTGATTGCGATGCGCACCGGCTTCTCGAAATGTGACCTTATTAAGGCTTCCTCCTGTGGCCCTGGAAATTTGATCCACCAGCGATATGGGTGTTCATATTTGCGAAGGATTCTCCGTCCGGCGATATCGGAGATACAGGCGGAGGGGTCTGCGGCAAACCACTCGCGTACATCATGGGAATCAAAGGAATAAGTGTAGTTTTTGTTAGGTCGACCACGTCTTGCTTGACGATCCCCCCGCTCAACTTTCCTAATTGGGAAACGCAAGATTCCATTCTCCTGATGTATGTCTCATGTCGTTGGCGACGCCGGCGCTAGTACCTTCGGGCTGCCCACTTCACATTTCTACTGTAAGTAATTTCGGAGAAAGTTTGAAGTCCACTTAACTTAGAAACCCCGTGGAAACGCGTGGGAAAAACTGAGAACCCCACAGGGAACCATGGAGTTTCTGTGCGCGACATGGCTAAATCTCTTTGGTATCTAATGAAACGCAGAGTTCGTTGACAAATGTTGCGGGATCCGGGGGAGGTCGTACTATTCAGATGAATCTTTCTTCTCACGAGAGAGAAAGCGCCGAAGGAAACTGAATCCTTTCTTCTTGTAACTCTCAGTCCCAGCTCTAAGGAAAGCTTCGCAGATTTGAGCCACGCTCCGGCCCTCGGATAAGGCGATCTCTTCCAATCGACTTTTCAAATCTGAAGGAATTCGAAATGTGAACTGTGTGTCCTTTTTCATTGGTCACAAATTCTATCATGTCGAGCGAACAGCCCATGCGGCGAAGAAACAACTTGACACACAAACGCTTATACGCAATGCTATGCACTGCAATGCAGTGCATTGCATATATGTGTGTGGGGGTAGCCAATGAGAATGACTGCTTCAGCCTGGCGCGCAAACGCTCGCCGTGCCAGGTCAATATGGGGCCAACTGCCGGCGGCGGCGACCGATTCGTTAAAACAATTGACCAATCGATTTGGCTTGTCAGTCGTGGCTGGTGATCTGCAGCTATTAGAGGATCGGTGGTACATCACTCATGGGGGTCTTTTGCGTATTGCGCAGAGGCGCCGATGCTATGGAATAAAGTCCGTCATTGAGCATCGTCTCTCCGATCCTCTTGCCAACCGCTGGGTTTTTAGAGCAATCGTCTACAAGAGCCCTTCTTCAAAGGGGTTCGTCGGCTATGGCGACGCCGATCCTTCCAACGTTTCTCCTTTAGTCCGTGGCGCAGAGATGCGTGTCGCCGAGACAAGAGCCGTTAACCGAGCCCTGCGCAAAGCCTATGGAATCGGGCTGTGTTCTGTCGAAGAGTTGGGCTGGCTTACCGGGTCTCCTAATCCAACGCGGGAACAAAGCCAGTCCGTAAAGCCTCCTCATCCGAATGGTTCGGGTAACGGGCAACCCAAGCTGCGAGACCGGCTGTGTGTCTTAATCCGCCAGCACGGCCTTGATCCCACCCAGGTCAAGGCCTATGCAGCAGATTTCTGCGGCACACCCACCCTCAAAGACGCCAGTCGCGATTCAGTTGAGTCCTTTATTTCCCATCTAGCAGCGTCGGCAAAAGAAAACAGGGACGGCTTGGTGTGCAAATTGAATTCCTATGCTCAACCAGTGGAGGTGAAGCTATGAGGCGACAGATTCCGGGCCTGCATTTGAATCAGCGGGGAGTGGAAAACAAGCTCGAAGGATTATTCCTTGTTCGCGTGGATAGGGCCTCCTATCGATGGCATCCACAGAAGCCATTCGTAGAGATACGATTTGTGGTTTTGGAACCCAAACCATTCGAAACCCGGCTTTTCTCCGGGCGGCTGTATTGCACCGAAAGAGCTCTCTGGAAACTCAATGGGTTCCTTCGGGATTTTGGCTACGACGCCCAGCTCCTCAAGGATGACCAGGTCGATGAAAAAGCACTCCGCAATCTTCGCGGGGTTGTCCGGACCTCTTATACAACTCTAAACGGACGCTCGTACCAAAACCTTGATGCTTTTGCCCCCGAGGCAGACTGGGAGGCACTCGAATGCACATCATTGGCCCACAGCGATGGCCAAGGCGGCAGCGATGGTCTATAGCTACACTCAAATCAGCCAATATCTTCGCTGCCCTCGCAGCTATCGCTACCGTTACCTTGACGGCTGGCGGGAGAAAGAGACCCGAGCAGCGATGGTCTTCGGTCGCTGCTTTGAAAAAGCTCTGGGTGCCTACTTTTGTCGAGAGGACAGCGCCGCTGTACTTTTCAAGGAATGGGATGCATACCGCGATGCTCCTTTTGAATACCGCAAAGGAGAGTCCTGGGACCGCCTCTTCCACCAGGGAGTCCATTTGCTCGAAACCTTTGCGCGGCAAAATCGCATTCGGATTCGCAGTCCGAAGAAGAATCTACAAATCAAAATGCTTCGGACGCTACCAGGAGGAAGCGAATTCGTAGCCTATCTTGATGCCCTCGGGGAGGTCGATGGCCAGCACTGCCTGATCGACTGGAAGACAACCACCAGCCGCTATTCGACGGAGCCCGAGGGATTACTTTCGCTCGATCCGCAACTCATCTGCTATTCCTGGATCAGTGGGATTCCAGAGGTAGCACTGGTTGTCTTCGTCCGCAAGCATGCTCCCGAAATTCAATATTT
>Ga0137359_10004394_pt1 | contig 11557 bp, 8 predicted proteins | sample Mad1_40_16metaG_FD_108281 | JGI IMG/M metagenome (GOLD analysis project Ga0137359, IMG submission 108281) | Vadose zone soil microbial communities from Angelo Coast Range Reserve, California, USA - Mad1_40_16 metaG | ecosystem: Environmental > Terrestrial > Soil > Vadose zone | place: USA... | reverse complement strand
GTGTGCAAAGTTCGGCGCGCGCACGACCATTCTTCCCGATGTTATGCAGCAGTTGGCCTTCCGACGAGAAGAAAATGCGCATCCGGAATTGAAGCTCATGGCCGATTCCTGGGACCAACACCTGCGCGAGGCCTTCCTTCAGCATCACGACATTCAGTTGCACCTGCATCCTCAATGGCTCAACGCGAAATATGAAGGAGGGTTTTGGTATCCGCACGGAGATTGGTCAATTTTGAATTATGAGCGCGAAGCCGCCTATGCAATGTTGGCCAGTGGCAAGCAGTATTTGGAGGCCCTGCTCCGGCCAATGGATTCCGCCTATCGCTGTCTGGCTTTTCGTGCCGGCGCTCTTGCGGCCGCGCCTTCGACTCATTTGTTTGAATCTCTAATCGACCTCGGAATCGAACTCGACGTGAGTATCGCCGGCGGCGTGTTCGTCAACAATGATGACTTGCAGCTTGACTATCGCAACTGCGAAGAAACGTTCTTGCCTTTTTATCCAGTAAGGGAAGATGCCCGCAGAGTGTCACAAAAACTGGAAGACATTGTGTGTGTGCCGCTCAATCACTTCTACGGATCGCGGAGAGAAGTTGCTCGACAGAACATCGCGTTGGCGAGACAACGGCTTGCTCGGTCGCCGACCACCGATCCGAAGGACGCGCCCACACTGGTTGAATCAAAATCCAGTAGCCCGTCTCGAATAGGTTTGGCGTTTGAGAAGCTGATTGTACCGGCCATAAGACGCAAGCATTTCGTTTCTGACACCGGCCGTCTGAATTACCCTTTGCTGCGGGAGATGCTCGTATCGATCCGCCAACGGGCCCGCGCATCGGGCCTGACGCAACTGCCCATCGTGTTGACGAACCATCCGAAAGACATTCGGGACTTTCCGGCGATTGAACGCTTTGTCGGCGAGGTTTCACAAGCGGACGACATCAGGTTTATTACGTTAAGTGAAATCGCTGGAAAAATTCGCAGCGGAGAGTTCCAAGTGAAAACTGCAAACTAGATGGAGCGCGGACATCTTGTCCGCCCGCCAGCGTGCGCAGCACGCTCAGTCTTAGCCACGCACATTCAAACCAGGTTCGCGCTGGCGCTCAGGCGGACAGGATGTCCGCGCTCCACAAGCGACGTGCTACTTCCGATATACTGATCTCGGATACACCGTGATCCCTCGGCGCGCCAACTCCATTAGGTCGTCAAACAATCGGCGCGCATCCGCGCGAAAGAATCTCATTCCCTCGATCGTCAAGTCCTCGCAAACGTCTGGTGAAACATGTGTCCGGAAAAAATTAGGCCCCTCATGAGTATCGATAACGCTCATGTTATGGACGTAAGTTTCCACGATTTGGGTCTGGCCGGCATAGTCAATACAAGGCACTGCAAACACCCTTTGGTGATATACAGGCACCGGGAAATTATCCTTAAGAGCGTCGTCAACGCAGTAAGCAAAGGAGAGTCGAGAGGTCCAGACGCCGAGCCCGATAATCTTGCCATGGTGTTCAGTCAGCTTGTAGAAAGGACTCACCGCGTCATAAGGATAACGCGAAGCTTGATGGCTGTTGGTCAAGTCCTCCGCCAGCGGACCTATCGCGCAAACCGATTTTGTGGGATGGAGACTGCGCAGGGCCGTTGGTTGTCTGCGCGCAAACTCTGTTAGCAATCCCGCATATGACGGCGTTCGCCGGAGATCGAAAACTTTTCCCTGCAAAAGGTATTCGTAAGAAGAGATGCGATGATTGGGATAAGTCGGAAAGAGCATCGTACCCTCCGGGCCAATCACATTTCGCAAGAGAGTCAGGATCCGGTAGAACGGAAAATCCAGGTTCAGCTGATCAAGCGAGCTGTGCACAAAAACCACGTCTCCGTTTTGCAGACGTAGATCGCCGGTCACAATTTCGGTGAAGCGACTCTCGGAAAGTTTTGGCAGTCGCCCGAGCCGGGAGCGTTCACGCGCTTTCTTTTTGCGAACTATCGACTCGTAAGCAGAGGCAGGCAGGATTTTTTTGGCTAGACCGGCGATAGTCATAGTTCCACTAATGAAAAGAAACCAGTTTGTTATTTCGTGGTGTTTCGTGTGATTTAGTGGATCGTTCTGCTGTGAGGAAAGAATCGATCCATGAAATCACACGAAGCTACACGAAAAGACTTCTATGAGGTCAATTGAGAGACCGTCCACGCTAGATGATTCGCACCATCGTCGCGCCCCATGAATATCCCACTCCGAAGCCGGTCAGCAAGGCCCGGTCACCGGCTTTGAGTCGTCCCTGGTTCCGCGCGCTCTCGATAGCGATGGGGATAGTTGAAGAGACCGTATTACCCGACTCTTTCATATCGACCCAATACTTCTCGGCCGGTATCTTGAGCTTTGCACGCAGGCGCTCCAACATGAATTTGTTCGCCTGATGTGGAATCACGAGATCCACATCATCGAGCGTCAGCCCGCTCTTTTGGAAGAGCTCATTTATGACCGGCGGAACCGTCCTGATCGTGAAGCCCAGGACTTCGCCTCCATTCATGAAGAGATCTTCTTCCGACCGCCAGTTGCCATTGCCGTCGTCTTTTTCGATTGAGGTTTCCGGCGTTACCGGACGTCGAAAGCCGCCCGCCGGCACGACAATGTCCTTCACGCCTCGTCCATCGGATCCCAAAACAAACGGGCCGATCAAATCGGATTCGGATTCAACGCCGCTCACCAGCGTCGCCGCCGCGCCATCGCCGAACAGAGTTCGCGTGCTCCGATCTCTTGGATTGATCCATTTGGTATAAGTATCGGCGGTAATCAGGAGCACATTGATCGCTGTGCGTGCTTCGACCAGGCTTTTCGCCAACGCCAGGCCATAGATATAGCCGGAACAACCGAGGTTGACATCGATCGCACCGCAACTAGTTTTCAGTCCCAGGCGATCCTGCACCAGGCACGCGGTCGTCGGCATGAAATGATCCGGCATCTGCGTCACCAGAATCAGAAAGTCAATGTCTTCAGCTGCAGTGGCGCCGCTTACAAAGAGTTTTTTGGCTGCCTCTACTGCTAAATCAGAGGCACACTCGTCCGGCCCTGACACGTGCCGCACGGCCACGCCGGTCTTCTCGAAAATTTGATTGCCATGCCAGACGCCAAATTCCTCGGCCAACTTATCATTGGTGAGTTGTCCGGATGGCAGAAACGATGCGACAGCTTTTATCGCTGCTTTGGTTCCCATGCTTGTCCTGTTCTCTTATCGTCTGACTAAGCAACGCGCGAATCAAAGATTATCTTACCCGTCTGGAACTGGCAAAGTCGGTGCTTTGAAGAACTGCTAAATCCCCTTCTCCCATTGGGAGAGGGAGAATAGAAACCCCTGGACCATTCGAGTTTCGGCGGTCGGATGCTCCTATCTCCGTTCCGGAACGACTCCAAACTTCTTAAAGCCACTCAGGTGAGATAGAATCCCGAGCTCAGGGGGAAATCAGATGGCCGACCGCGAGCGGATACTCAAAGCAGTTTACGAAGCTATAGACGAGCTTAATTCACAACTACCGCCCGGCGTGTCAATCGAAAAGTCGCTGGACGCAACTCTATATGGCCCGTCCGGCAAATTGGAATCGCTCGACTTTGTCACGCTGGTAATGGAAGTAGAGGAAAAAATGAAAGCCGAATTCGGCGTGGACATAACCATCGCTGACGAGCACCTCCTGTCAAAAGAGCAGAGCCCGTTCTCAAGCGTGCAAACTTTGATCGAGTACCTGGAAGAAGTACTGAAGGAGGAAGGTAGCGCTGCTGGTTAGATTTGTGTGGGTGTTCGTTGCCAACGGCGGGTCATAACGTCACTCAAAACTGAAACCGTCAGGCCGGCAAAAATGAAAAGCAATGCCTGCATCGGCAAGCCGTAACGAATCTCTGAATGTCCCACCGCCAGGGTGGCTAAATAGTAAAGACAAGTCACCAGGATTAGTCCCGTCATCCGCCGGTCCCTTCGCAAGGCGAGCACGATTCCCGTCAGCATCAAAGGCAGCGCCAGATATCGCAAGACGCTCTGAGCCATTCCCAGCACGTTCGTGCCGAGGGCGAGGAGGCCGCCCTGACGTTCGGGCGACAAACACTTCTGGCTGGTCAGGTTGACGCCGGCGCTGCCCACGCTGGGCGCCGGTCGGCCCGCAAATTTCAGATGGCCCCAAACGCGTCGCGCCATCACGCCAGCAAACCAGAATGGATGAGTTTCGATCACGGCCAGAGCCTTCTGTCCGCGTTCGCGATCGCGGCGAATTCCATCCGGCCAAAACAGATCGAGCGGCGCATCTGCCGCCAGACCCATTGCGCGACGATCTTGTTCAATCATTTGTTCGTCGCAACAGGGTGCGCCGAACTCCGGTCCACGGGAGGTCTCGCCAATGCCTGCCCAAAGATTCCAGCCAATGCCCAGACCGGTGGGCGCGATTTCAGGATAGAAGACAACCAGATTGCGAATGACAACCGGCGAGATCATGAAGAGAGTTGCCAGCACGAGGGCGCCGCTCAAAGCAAGTCTGCGACGCCGGCCTGCTTTAACAACCAGGAACAATGCGATTGCCCACGCTCCAAACAGAAACAGCGGATTTACACGCAGCCAACAAGCCAGGCCCAGGAGCGCGCCGGCAGCAATAGCAAACCTAATTCGTTGCCGCTTCGCTGCCAGCAACAGGCACCACACCGCGCCTAACACCAGCCAACTCGCGGGCGCATCCGCATTGGGCGTGGAGCCGGAAAGCGCGAGCAAGGGAGATAACGCCGCCATCGCACCGGCAAGGAGTCCCACTGTCTCTCCATACGCGGTCGCGCCGATGCCCATGATGAGCAGCACCGAAAGCGAGTCGATAATCAACTGAACTTTCTGGACAGAGGCCGGCGATCGGTCCGCGGTGATCGCGTAAACGAAAGCCATCCACAGCGGATATCCGGGGGGATAGATGATTTGATCCGTGCGTGATGGATCAGAGATCCAAAACGCACTCGTCTTATGATCAAGAATACCCTGTGCCCGGGCATCAAAGACTGCGTAAGAACCAAACTGAAACCAGCTCGGATCCTCAAAGTGAGCCCGCAGGAAATTTGCCGTCAACACGCGCACGGTGAACGCGAGCGTCAGGATGAAGAGGAGCGCCAATACGCGCTGTCGTATTGATGTTGGAAAACTGGTTAAGGATAGCGATGGTCGCATCGTTTCGAGGGCAGCCTGCCAGAGAGGTACGAACTTTGGAGTGCGTAGCGCACAGCTTTGGAGTGCGCTGATTTGTCAGCGCTTTGGAACGCGGCGACTTTGTCGCCGACAACGACCTCGGTTCGTGGCAAGTCCCGAGTTGATCCTGCGCGTCAGCGCAATTGAAATCGGCGACAAGTCACCGCACTCCCAACAAGAGTCCTCGTCATTTTCGGGCCGAAACGATCACGTTCCATCCGACGCTGCGGCGCAGTTGTCGAAACATCCGTTCCGGAATAAAGCGGCCGAGGAAGTAAAGCTCCGGACGCGTCAGTTGCTCGACCTGGATCTTAACCTCGCGGAACATTGAAAACAGTCTGCGTGCTTGCCCGCGGCTGTATACCTTTACCAGCGGACGTCCGCCGCCTTCATTGAATTCGACGTATCGGCCCATGATTTCTTCCGGCGAATGCCCGCGCAGCAATTCCCCCTGCAGCAAACCATGGCGCACGATAATGTCACCCCAATAAGCCGCGGAACCGCGGTGATAGAGCATCACGCGCGCCTGGCCGCCGGGTCGCAACACGCGATAGACCTCGCGCACAGCGCCCACAGTGTCGGGCGTGTGATGCAAAACGCCGTTTGAATAGACGACATCGAAACTGTCGCCGGCGAAAGGCAAAGTTTCACAGTCACTGATCGCAAAGTCACCAGTCTTGTTGTAGACCGCCAGGTGCTGCCGCGAGATTTCGATCGAGCGGGGAGTCAGATCGACGCCGGTCACCTTTGCGCCGCCTCGCGCGAATTGCAAAAGGTCCGTCCCCATTCCACAGCCTATTTCGAGCAGGCGGGCGCCTGCGAATTCATTGAATCCCATCACGTCGGGCATCCACGGCGCATACTCGTGGTAACGGTGCTGCTCGACGGCATCAAAGAACTCGCGCGTGCCAAAGTCGTGCTCGCGGCCGTAGACAGCCCCACATGGATCTTCGCTCCACTGTTCCTGGGCGCGCTGCTTTTCCTTCGCGACCGCCATTATTTCTCTCTCCGCGCTGCAATCCAATCTCGATAACCGTCCAGCACGCGCGCGGCGTTTCGTTTCCACGTATGCCGCTCGATGGCCGCCCCGCGGGCGGCGGCGCCCAGGCGATGGCGCAATTCCGTTGAAGCCCGCAACAGCAGAATCGCGTCGGCCAACTCGCGCGCGTTGCCAGGCTCGGTCAACAAGGCGGTTTCCTGATCCGACAACACATCACCAATCTGACCCAGACGACTTGCGACGATGCCCTTGCCCATCGCCATATACTCGAACAGTTTTGTGGGCGAACCGAAGAACTCGCTTCCGTCCTCCAATGGCACGTGCGGCGACAGAAGAATATCGCATGCGTCAAGCAAGGCAGGAACCATTTCATGCTCTACATGACCGGTAAAAATCACCTGACGATCTTTTTCCGCAGCGTGTACGATCCGTTCGACTTCTTCGCGAAATTTTCCTGCCCCAACCAGCAAAAAGCGCATGCCGGAATCCGCAGGGATCAGGGCAATCGCTTCGGCCAGGGTGAGCACGCCGTGCCATGGACCGAACGTGCCCACAAACCCAGCCAGCGTTTCACCTTCAGCAATGCCAAGCTCCTGACGAACCGCCGCACCGCCGATGCCCGGGCGAAATTTTTCAGTATCAACTCCGTTGGGATTGACGACAATCTTTTCGGCGTCGATTCCTGCGTCCAAAAGATTCCGCCGCTCCACGTCCGAGACGACGAAAATACGTTCTGCCGCGTCCAGGTTCAACCGCTCGAACCGTTCCAGCAGCGGAATCATCCCCGACATGTCCCAGTGTTTTCCGATCCAGACTTCTGACCCATTGTATTCCAAAAACAAAGGCACGCCCGTGCGCAGGCTCGCTTCAACTCCCGCCCAGGTGAACCGACCGTAGCGCTGATAGATAAGCTCTGCCGTCGAACGTTCGATCTCTCGCAGCGCACCCGCGGAGAAAATCAGATTGTTACGCAGGTCGAAAGCGGCGCGCGTGGTGCCCAACGGTTCCGGGCCAACCAGCGCCAGCTTTGATTCATCGAGGCCGGCGATGTAGTCGTTGCTGATCACGGTAACTTTCGCGCCCAACTCTGTGGCGGCATTGACGAACCCATTGATATGAGTCGCAGCGCCTCCAGCAGCCGAACCGGCGCTCGGCGTGCTGCGCAGGTACGCAATCCGTAATGCGTCATGGTGGTCCGCGGACTTTCGGAAGACGAAGTTGGGGCGACTCTTAACTGCCCGCTCGAGCTGCTTGAGAGTAGATTGCGACCGAATAATGGCCCGTGCGCTGGCGGCCGATTCCGCCGCAAACCGAAACGGTGTCCGCGCGAGGATTGAGACTCGCGACTCTGCCCTGCTATCACCGCTGGCATCGAGCAGAACCACGCGACGCGCGCCGGCCAGGGCTCCAAACAGCAGCAAGGCGTGCTGCCCGCGTTGCCAGGCCAGGCGTTCAGTCAAGATTACGAAAACCTCAGGTTGCCTCTTGCGCAGAGCCTTCAACCCATTTCTGTAGTTTGAGTTCGTGATTTCGTCGCGGGAAAGCGTTTCAATTTCTGCTCCCGGGAAGCGCGCCCGCACGGCTTGGAGAGCTTTCGCGCGATCGCCGCTTAATGCGAGCAGGACTACCTTCATCGCCGGTCACCGATCGTTTGTGAGCGATGCTGCAAAGCGAAATACCACGAATGCGCCATTGCAAATGGCAACCGGTTGGTAATGCGGGCATTCCATTCAATCAGGCGGGTCGAGCGCGCCACCAGATGTCCTACGATGGGTCCGGCCAAAAAACTTCCAGCCCCTTCTCGAATTGAAACAAGATCGCACTTGGCAAACAACTGTCTCAATCGCGTGCGCGTAAAAAACTGCACATGCCCGCTCTCCTGGTTATCTGTTCCCCCGAGAACCTCATTTTTGTGGCGCGCCAGAACATCGACAACTTTTTGCAGGCGCAGCGTGCGAAAAACCCACGAGTCAATCTCGAATTCGCCATAGCCATTCGGCACCGTCACAATCAACATTCCATCGGGTGCCATATGACAAGCGCTGGCTGCGAGCAAATCCCGGGGGTTTGTCATGTGCTCGAGAACTTCCGACAGTAGCACCACGTCAAATGTCTCGCTCGCGGGAAGATCCTCCACCCGCCGGCACATAAATTTTACATTGTCCGTGCCATGCGCCAGACGTCTGGCGTGTTCTATCGAGCGCTTATCCGTGTCTATCCCACGTACCCGGAAACCTGTCTGCGCGAGGGGCAGCGCCAACTGCGAGCCATTGCCGCATCCAACATCCAATATTCGGAGCTTCGCCGCTTCGCGACTCGCAAAAACTTCCTCTATCGCCCGGCTCACAAAGCGCAAGCGTTTTGCATAGCCCCATAGATCCTCATTTTTATCATGCTTTATGAGGTCCATAAGCTTGCCTTGGAACCGGACCGAATCGTTGCGAATAGATCGCGTAATTCATGCCGGCGCAGCAGGAAGATGGCTGAGAGGTGATTACCCGTCTTAACGCGAAAATAGAAAACTACCAGAACGAAAATCAGGGTGTAGCTCATTGCTGATGCATACGCAGCGCCACGACCACCAAACGCGGGGACCAGCGCCAGATTGAGTCCGACATTAACAGCCAACGTAACCACCCAGAAAATTGGAATGGCTACCGGCAAGCCGCTTCCGCTGAAGTGCTGCACCAACACAGACTCAATCCCCACCAGATAGACGCCCGGAAACAAAATTAGTAATTGAATGGCGGCATCAGCAAAGCGTGGCCCATAAATCAGCGGTAGCAAAAACGAGCTGGCCGCCGCCGCGGCACACATCATCAACATTACCAACGATGTATGCCGGGTAACCCGGACGGCAAACTCGCCCCGTTGGTCCTGATAGGACGCGAGGCGCGGAAACAGTAGTGTCGCAATCACCCCCGGCATCATCAACAGCAGGTTGGCCACCTGGGAAGCCACCGCGTACACGCCCGCTTCGGCAGCTCCACGAAAATGGTTCACTATTAAAAGGTCAACTCGAAAAATCAGGATCGCAGCCATCACTGGGATCGAAAACTTCAGCCCATATCTAATCGTCTTTTGAAAGAGCTCGACGTTCGGGCGAAACGCCTGCGCCTCAGATTGCCTGCTTAACAGGCCCCAGATAGCCAGCATCATCCAAATCGCCAGCACCAATGCGGCCCCTGAGTTGAAGGAGATCAGTACGGGCAATCCCGCGTGCAAAACGAAAAGCACTACGATTGAATTCAGGAGTATGAGCACAGGCAACATTGAGTCCAGAAAGTTCATCTGGCCGATGCGATCCATCGCCAGCAACAGGTTCAGTCCGAGCAAGCTGAGAAGCTGAAACGGAATTGCAATTGCTGCGATCAGTATAAGACCGAAGGGGAGGTCGCCAAACATCGCCGGGCTTATCTTTCCCAACGTCACGACGATCGCCACCAGCATAGCGCCCCCGCCAAACGCAAAAGCCAGAGAGTTCGCCCACACCGGTCCGAGGCGCTTTCGATCGCGCGCTACGAAATAAACGTTCGCCGATGGCAAACCCGCGCTGCCGATCTGCACCGCCATTGCGACCGTTGCGGTCAGGACTGCCAGGGTGCCAAAGCCTTCGGGTCCAAGCCGGCGCGCGACGATCACACTCGAACCTACCACGCCGAGAAGCATCAGCAGACGGGTCGCAAACGTTAACGCCACCCCGCCCATAAAGCTCCCGAAAGCTGCGGCTTCAATCGGCGCAACTAACGCTTTATCTCTGTGTCCTGGCTCTTCGCTGACTGCCTGATCGTTCATGCTGGTTTTGGGTTGCCTAGTTCTTACCTGCGATCCAATGGTCATACCACAAACTCAGATTAAGCAGGCACCAGAGGTTGGCGCTCCAATCGCGCTGTTCTCGCGCATGCTCATCCGCCAGACGCCTGACAAATTTATAGTCAAAAAAACTGCGTTCACGGATCGACGAGTTCAAGAGCTGCTTCACCAAACTCTCGCCTTCGGCGCCGCGGAACCACTCGCGTGTCGGCGCGCCAAATCCGCGCTTCGGCTTATAGAGCACGTCATGGGGAAGCACCGATTCCAGCGCTCGCTTAAGAATATGCTTTCCTGAGTTTCCTTTCACTTTGAGCTCTCGCGGCAAACCCATCGCATATTCGATCAGATGATGATCGAGAAAAGGCACGCGCGCCTCGACCGAAGTAGCCATGGTGATCTTGTCGACGCGCATGAGCAACAACTCCGGCAAACGCAGTTTCAATTCCAGGTAGGTCATGCGAGCAGCATAGTCGGCATCGGGCCGCGCCTGGTCGAACGTTTCCTGGTACTGTCGCACAATCTCGTAAGTAGACAGCCCCTGATAATGCGCCCGCATTTCTGGCGTCAGCACTCGCGACTTCATCGTCTCGTCAAAAACCACGGCGCCGCCCCAGAACAATGATTCGTTTGCGCCCAGCCGCCGCACGAGCTCGGTGGCCATTCGTTTCTTCAGGACTTTCTTAACCAGAGGTTTGGCCAGGGCTGAGGCCGCACGGCGAACCGGCTTCGGCGTCCGTTCAGCATGGCGCCAAAACCTTTCCTGGATTTGCAGATAAGTTCTGAACCAATCATAGCCGGCAAAAATTTCATCCGAGCCTTCGCCTACCTGCACCACAATCGTCCCGCTGTCGCGCGCCAGTTTCGAAACATAATATAGCGGCACACAAACCGGGTCGGCGATAGGCTCGTCCTGATGAAAAATGAGTTCGGGAAGAAACTTCATCATCTCGGGCCGGCCGATCATTACCTCGTGATGGTTCGTGCCAAAACGTTTTGAGATGGCCCGCGCTGACTCCAATTCGTTCAGCTCTTCGGTATCGTGAAAGCCGACGGTGAAGGTTCGCACCGGCTGACTTATCAGTTCAGACATCAACGCGACGTTCGCGGACGAATCCACGCCGCCGGAAAGAAAAACACCGAACGGTACGTCGGCCATCATGCGTTTCTTAATCGATGAGCGCAGCAACTCCAAAATATTTCGTTGATGTTCTGCTTCAGTTCGGACGACCGGAGCCGCCGGGGGTAGCGCATCCCAATACTGCGTGAGGCGTGCCTCGCCGGTGCGGTTGATTACCAGCAGATGGCCGGCGGGAAGTTTTTGGATTCCACGAAAGAGTGTTTGAGGCGCGGGGGTAGTAACAAAGGTGAGATAGTGGTAAAGCGCTGCTTCGTTTACCTCCGGCGTTACCGACGGATGCTCGAGGATTGCTTTGATTTCCGAAGCGAAGATGAATCGGCCGTTATGCTGATGAAAGTAGAGCGGTTTGACTCCCGCGCGATCACGCGCCAGCACCAGCTGTTCGCGGTTGGCATCCCACAGGGCGATGGC
>Ga0137359_10004393_pt1 | contig 11557 bp, 8 predicted proteins | sample Mad1_40_16metaG_FD_108281 | JGI IMG/M metagenome (GOLD analysis project Ga0137359, IMG submission 108281) | Vadose zone soil microbial communities from Angelo Coast Range Reserve, California, USA - Mad1_40_16 metaG | ecosystem: Environmental > Terrestrial > Soil > Vadose zone | place: USA... | reverse complement strand
CCCACCGCCGCCGCCCTGGCCAGGCTTGCGGAGCAGGTTGCCGAGCGTCGTCAGGAACGTCGCATCGGGCGGTGCATCCCCCGACTCGCCACCGCTCTCGCTGCCGGCAGCCGGCAGGGCGACACCCGCACTGGCCGCACGCGGCGTCGTCTCACCGGGACGCTCGTTGAACCGCCCCGCGGCGTTGAACGGCGATCCGCCGCCACCTCCACCGCCGCCGCCGCCACCACCGCCGCCGCCAAATCCAAAGCGCTGCGCCAAGCCCTGAAGGTCACCGGCGAGCAGCGCGGTCTTGATCGGCTCGAGCTGCTGCGTGTTGGTGCCCCCGCCCGCTTTGGCGAGCGAATCGAAGACGACGTTGATGCGCATGACGAGCCACGCACTATCACGCTTCTGCGACGGCGAGAGCGCGACTGGCGGAGGCGTCTTGCCCTGGAAATTCCACACGACGCGGTGCAGCCCCGGGCCCGCTGGGCCCTGAACTGTGCGCACCGTGTCGCCGCGCACGTCGCGGATCACGATCTGCGTCCGCGCCCGGCGATCGGGGCTGCCGGTCGCGAGGCGATACACGATCTCCGCCCCGTACTGCGGGCTCGGCGCGCGGAAGGCCTTCTGTCCGTTGTTGCCGCCGCCGAGCGGCGGCTGGCCGTACTGATAGGCCGTCGTCGGCTGGAAGAGATAGGCGCCGGCCGCAATTGCGCTGTCGTTGAGCTGCTCGAGCGGCGCGATGTTCACGATCCACAGCGCGCGTCCGTGCGTCGCCGCGATGAGATCGCGCTCGCGCGGATGAATGCGGAGATCGTGGACCGGCACCGTCGGGAAGCCGCTCATGAAGCGCTGCCACGACCCGCCCCGATTGAACGAGACGTACAGACCGACGTCGCTGCCCAAGAAGAGCAGATCGCGGTTGGCGACATCCTCGCGGATCACGTGGACGTAGCCCGGCCCGTCGTCGCCCTTCGGAAGATTGTTCACGATCGAGCGGAACGACTTCCCGAAGTCCGTCGTGACGTACACGTACGGCGCGTAGTCGCCGTTGCGGTGATTATCGAACGTGACGTAGAACGTCGTCGAGTCGAAGCGCGACGGCTCGATGCGGCTGACGTACGTGCCGGCGGGGACGCCGGGGAACCGCCCGGTGATGTTGTCCCACGTGCCGCCGTCGTTCTTCGTGACCCACACGTTGCCGTCGTCCGTGCCGGCGAACAGCACGCCCGGCCGGAGCGGCGACTCCGCCAGCGACACGATCGTGCAATACGTCTCGGCGCCGGTCACGTCCGGCGTGACACCGCCCGTCGTCCGCGTGCTGACCCGGATCTTCATCGAATCCCTGGTCGTCAGATCCGGCGAAATCGGGTAGAGATCTTCGCCGCGGCGCGTCGACTTCATCACCTTGCTCGCTCCCGCGTAGAAGATCTCGGGGTTGTGGGCCGAGATGAAGAACGGCGTGTTCCAGTTCCAGCGGAGATCGATGTCGGCCGAGTCGGCCTTCTGATGGGCGCGCAGATCGGCGAGGTGGCGTGCCTGCGCCCCGGTCGCCGGCCTGGTCGTGTCGGGGCGCTCGATCACGATCGAGTCCTCAAACATCTGGTAGCGCGGCCGCCAGTTCGGCTTCTGGAGATTGGTGCGATCGCCCGTCGCGAAGTTGAGGCGTGACATGTTGCCGCCCTGCGACTCGACGTAGATCGTGTTCGGGTCGGTGGGATCCTGCGCCGTGTAGAAGCCGTCGCCGCCGCCGACGGTCGTCCAGTCGGCGTTGGTGATATCGCCCTGGCGCCGGCGCGACGGCCCGCACCACGAGCCGTTGTCTTGATAGCCGGCGCAGACGCTGTACGGGAATGCCATGTCGTAGCTGACGATGTAGGGTTGCCCGATGGCGAAGGTGTTCAGGAAGTCCCAGTTGCCGCCTTTGTCCCATGTCTGCGACACACCGCCGTCGTCGCCGACGACGATGTGATTGGGATCGTTCGGATCGATCCACATGGCATGATGGTCGACGTGAATGCCGACGGTCGCGTTCCCGATTGTCTTGCCGCCGTCATTCGAGTAGTTCACCGGCGTGGACGACCAGTACACGCGGTTGGCGTCCTTCGGATCGACGCGCACCTGTGAGTAATAGAAGGGGCGCACGTTGTTGCCGTTCATCTTCTCCCAAGTCGCGCCGCCATCGGCCGAGCGATACAGGCCGGAGGGCCGAGTCTGTGCGGCCTTGCCGGCGCCACCTTGTGCATTGGCGTTCGTATCGGCCTCGACCATCAAGTAGATGACTTTCGGATCCGAGGCTGCGATCGCGATGCCGATACGGCCCTTGGTCGTAGTGGGGAGACCGCCGCCCTTGACCTCGGTCCACGTCTTACCGCCGTCGGTCGTCTTCCAGAGCGCGCTGCCGGGACCGCCACTATTAAGGAAGTAGGGGCCGCGCACGCGCTGCCAACTCGCGGCAAAAAGCACTTCAGGATTCGACGGATCCATCGCAACGTCGATGAAGCCGGCCTGCGGCGAGATGAACTTCACGAGCTGCCACGTCTGCCCGCCGTCGCTCGTCTTGTACAGGCCGCGCTCGGGATTCGGCGACCACGCCTGCCCGAGCGCCGCGACGTAGACGATGTTCGGATTCGTGGGATGCACGACGATGCGGCCGATCGCACCCGTCTTCTCGAGCCCCGTACGCTTCCAGGTGAGCCCGCCGTCGGTCGATTTGAAAATGCCGCAGCCCGGGGAGATCGTGTTGCGGGAATCCTCTTCACCGGTGCCGGCCCACACCTGCGTCGTGTCGGACGGCGCGATCGCGACTTCACCCATCGACACGCATTTCTCATTGTCGAAGACCGGCCGGAACGTCGTGCCGGCGTTGGTGGTCTTCCAGATGCCACCCGCTGCGGCCGCGACGAAAAGTGTCTTCGACGGACTCGGAATGCCGGTGACGCTCGAGACGCGGCCCATCATGTTCGCCGGGCCGATGTTGCGCCAGCGGAATCCGGCGAGCAGCGTCGAATCGAGCAAAATCCCGCCGGTGCGCGGTGCCTGGTTCTGGGCACCGGTGGTCACGGTGACATTGCTGGGCGCGGCACGTTGGGGGCGGGGAAGCTGGCGCGCTTTCGCGGAGTCCGTGGCGGATGGTGCGGGTTGCGGAGGGGGGGCGGGAGGATTCTGAGCCAGAACTGGTGCTGCGATCGTAGTGAGGACGGCGGCAGCCGCCCACAGGCGCTGGAACATGACGGCCCTCAGTCAATGATGGTGAGTGGTGGAATCGTGCAGCGATTTGAGTACGAATGGAAGCCTTGACCCGTTGAATCCCGACAATTAAACTCGGCTTTCCTCTAACCCACTCCATGGCGCACAATGCTGAGAGTTTTGAGCCGAGGTGTCGGCCTGGTTGGTGTTCTGACGGTATTCCTCGACCATCCCCTTTCAGCCCAAGAGCGTTTTGACATCTCCGTCTATCCTTACGCCACCGCCCACCGCGGCGAATGGGAACTGGAAGGCCACCTCAACTACGCGAGCCGTGGGACGAGTGGCTTCGCCGGTTCTGTGGCGCCCACGCAGGGCCAGTGGCGCTTCGCCGCTGACGTGTCGCACGGGATCACCGATCACTGGGAACTCGCCGGCTACGTCCTCGGCGCGCAGGTCCCGGGCCTGGGACTCGAGTACGCGGGTTGGCGCCTGCGGTCGCGGCTACGGGCCCCAGCGTCCTGGGATTTGCCTGTGAATGTCGGCTTCAGCGCCGAGTACGAGACCGCCCGGCCGGCATTCAGTGAGAGTGCGCGAACCGCAGAGCTGACCGCGGTCTTCGAGCGACGGTTTGGAAGCGTGCAACTGATCGCCGATCCCACGTTCGAGCGAGATTTGGCGGGCCCGGAGCACGAGTGGGAGTTCGAGCCCAGGGCGCGGGCGGGAGTGGACGTCAGCAAGGCGCTGACATTGGGATTCGAGTGGTACGGCTCGTTCGGTGAGACGACCCAGCACCATCAGTACTATCCGACGGCGGATTGGCGATTAGGCGATGACATGACACTGCACCTTGGCGTTGGCTTCGGCGGCGTCACCGCCGGTGACCGTTTGGTCTTCAAAACGCGGTTCGAGATGCCGTTGGGGAGCGAGAAGTAGCGGGCGGGGACATTTTGGAACTTCGATGGTCCCAAGCGGGGCGTGATGCCAGTCACGCCCCGCTTTGTCTCTTCCTCTACATTTCCAGGCGGCACTCACGTCGTCCCAGGACGGGACCCGCCCACCCGCCCCTCACTGCCGCATCGAGCGGTGCCGCCTTCTACGCTGAGGGATCGGGTCTATGGCCTGGAATATCTTCGGTCGCGAAACGACACCCGAGCAGCTTCCCGCCGAGCTCCGCGCGATTCTCGCCGAAATGAAGCGCGAACGCGTGGCCTTCGAAGCCCTGACCACCGCGGCGCGCGACTCCGGTCAGAGTCTGTCGCAGCTCCTGCAGCCGATCACCGAAGCGCAGAAGGTCGTAAGCGAGCTGCAGGCGCGGGTCAAATCGCTGGAGCGGCTCGTCCCCGTCCTGGCGACGCTCGACGAACAGACCGAGAACGTCTCCAAGACGCAGCGCCGCACCGAGACCCAGCTCACGCAGAACTCGGACAATGCCAAGCAATTGCGCGGCGAAATCGATGAGCTGCGCGGCGTGCTGGAGCAGGCGCTGGCCCTGAAGAATGACGTGGCCGGCTTCCTCGAGCTGGGCGGCGGGTTCAAAGCGTTGCGGATGGATGCCGACTCGCTGAGCGGCGCGGTCCGAGAGCTGACGCAGGGGTTCGACCAGGTGCGCGCCCGGCAGGAGGAGCTGCGCAAGTCGAGCGAGTCCATTGCAGCGCGGTTCGGCGCATTTGAGGAGCGGCAGGTGAGTTCGCAGCGGAGCGTCAGTGACACCGAGTCGCGCACCGCGACGGTCGGGCAGACGCTCAAGGACCTGACGCAGGCCGCGGCCGAGGCCGCGCAGACCAAGCGCCAGCTCACGACGCTCAAGACACTCGCCGACGGTGTGACCGCGAAAGTCGCCGCGCTCGAGCAGCAGCGTGACGTCGTCGACCGCGCCACGAGCGAGGTGGGCAAGCTGCACGAGCTGATGGGCGACGTCGATGCGAAGATTCGGCGGCACGAAGCGAGCGCCAAGGGACTCGGCGAGCTCGAGTCGAAGGTCGGTGAGCTCAAAGCGCTGCATGCCGAAGTGCTGGAGCGCTCGACCGAGATCGCCGCCAACCACAACTCCGTCAAGCAGGCGGACGACGAGCTGCGCGCTCGGCTGGCGGCGCTGCGCGACGACGTGCAGCGCGCCGTGAAGCGCTTCGAGCTCGAGAACCAGGGGCTCGATGCGGTCGGGCAGCGGATCGTCGATCTCCGCGGCTCGCTCACGGCCATCGAAGGGCGCTTCAAATCACTGGAGGAATCGAGCCGCGGCATCACCGACGTCCGTTCCAAGGCCGACGGTCTGACGGCGCAGCTCGAGAGCATCGCCGAGAACGTGGCGCTGCTCGGGACCCAGGCCGAGCGCGTGCGCGCCATGGAAACAAGCACCACTCGACTGGGAGGCACGGTCGAGGAGATGACGCAGCGGGTGGCGCAACTGGAGAAGTCTCACCCCGGCGTGCGGGCGGCGCTGGAAGATGTCGCGATGCTCAGGGGCACGCACGAATCGGTCAGGGGCGCGCTGGAGCAGGTGGAGGGTGCCGCCGACGAGATGGCGCGCGTGCTCGAGCTGCAGTCAGGAACCAAGGCGTGGCTCTCCGGCGTAACCGAGCAAATCAAGGCGCTGCGTGTCGAGCTGGCCGCAATCGAGGATCTGAAGCCGACCGTCGAGTCCGTGCGCGGCGAAGCGGACCGCGTGTCGCAGGCGATGGGACAGATCGATGCGCGCAGCCGCATGGTGGAAGATCTCAACAAGCGGCTGACCGATCTGACAGCGCTGGGCTCGCAGCTCGACGAGCGGAGCCGCGAGCTGCTGTCGCGCATGACGGGAGCGGACGAGCGCTTCGGAGCGCTGGCGGCTCGCGCCGACGAGGCGGCACGGATCGAGAAGCTCGTGCCGGCCGCGGTCGCGACGGTCGAGCGTGCCGAACGCCGTGTGGGAGAAGTGGACACGGCAGTGGCCGCGCTCGAATCGCGCGCCCACAATCTCGAGGGACTGGCGGAACGCACCCGCGCCCTCGGTCAGGAGCTCGAGCTGCGCCAAGCCGCCCTGGACAAGGCGACCGAGCATCTGGACCGCGTCGCCCAGCTGCGCGAGCAAGCGGCCAGTGCCGCTCAGCAGCTCGAGGAACGCTCGTCACAGCTGGGGACCGCGGTTACGACGGCAGGCAACCGCCTGCTCGAGTTGACGGCCACGGTGGATGAGCTGGACAATCGCGCCGGCGGTCTGCGGTTCGCGCAGAAGCGGATGGCACAATTCGAGGAACGGCTCGCCAAGTGGGAAGCGGTCGAGTCGCAGCTGACGCGCGCGCTCGAGCAGATGGGCCAACGCCAGGCTACGGTCGACGCCATGCAGGCGGATATGCATCGCCTGTACGAAGTCGCCGAGAAGACCACGGATGATGTCCGGTCCATCGCGAGTGCGAGAGAGGAAGTCGGCCAGACGCGCTCGATGTTGGAGTCGGTGCTCAGCATGGTCACGCACGTGCACGACGCCGCCAATGGGCTGGATCACCGCAAGCGGCAGGTCGAGCAGGCCGAAGAGCGGCTCGCGCGGGCGGAGGCGATCCTTGTTGAGGTCCAGGCAGGGCTGGAGCGTCTCCATGGCCAGAAGGCGCTACTCGATCAAGCCGTCACGCAGGCCAGTGCGCTCGCGTTCCAGACCAAGCAGGCGGAGACGGTGATCGCGGCGCTCAGGCAGGAGCGGGAGATCACGGACAACGTGCGCTCCGCGGTGACGCAGCTGCGCGAGGAGCGGCGGTCGGAGGAGCGGCCCGAGCGGCCGAAGAAGAGCGCCTAAGGCCCCCGAAGCAGACAAGCCCCGCAACGAGAGAACCGTTGCGGGGCTTGTTCGTTAGTGGCGATTCTAGCGGTGCCGTCCCGCCGGCGCGGGAGGTGGAGGAGGAGCCGTGGGCAGCGGCGTGTCGCTGTTCCAGACGTCGTCCACCATTACCCATTTCCCGTTCTCCTGCATCCAGTGCACGACGTATTTGCCCGAGTCCGCCGCCGGCATCCCGGGCGGCAGTTTCGCACCGGCGGGGTAGGCCCAGTGCCAGCGGCCCCGTTCCATCGCCATGGCACCCGTGCCGTGCACGGCGTCGGCGTGAAGCGTCAGGATTGGCTTCGGATCCATCGTGTTCATCGTCGCGAAGAACGCCTTGATCGCGTCTTTGCCCTTCATCGTCGCCATGTTGGGCGGCATGATGACGGCGTCGGCGGCGTAGAACTCGGCGATCGAATCGGCATGGCCGGTGCTCGTGAGCCTGGGCCACTGGGCGTTGGCGGCGTCGATCGCCGCCTTCGCGCCGGCCGACGTGTCGGCCGGCTGGCAGGCGAACGCCGTGGTGGCGAGGAACAGCAGATAATGATGAAGGCGCATGGGTGTCTCCGTCGATTCGAAAGGGGGAGGCGGAGACAATGGCGCGTTCCGCCTGAGTGCGCAAGTTTAGCTCGCCATGTTCACACCCGCCTCGCTCGCCTTTCTGCGCGGCCTCGCCCGGCACAACAACAAGCCGTGGTTCGAGGCGCAGCGCGAGAGTTACGAGCACGACGTCCGCGATCCGATGCGTGCGCTGATCGAGGAAATGGACGTGCGGCTGGCGCGGTTCGCGCCGGAGATCATTGGCGACCCGAAGCGCTCGATGTTCCGCATCAATCGCGACATCCGGTTTTCCAAGGACAAGTCGCCGTACAAGACGCACGCGGCGTGCTGGTTTCGGCACCAGGGCGCGAGCCACAAGGTCGGTGGCGAGGCCGAGGAGGGAAGTGCCGGGCTGTACTTCCATCTCCAACCCGGGAAGTCGTTCGTCGGCGCGGGGATCTGGATGCCGCCGCAGCCTGGCTTGAACAAGATTCGCGATGCGATCGCCGAGGATGCCAAGGGGTTCGCACGCGTCGTTGAGAACCCGCGCTCGCGCCGGCGGTTCGGTGGGCTCGACGACGGGGAGATGCTCAAGCGCATGCCGCGTGGGTTTGCGGAGGGTCATCCGGCGGCGCGGTGGCTGCGCTATCAGTCGTTTACGATTGGCCGGGAGCTCAGGGACCAGCAGGTGCTCGGCGCGAAGCTACCAGCGCTGCTCGAGGCGGATTTCACCCTGATGATGCCGTTGGTGCGGTGGCTGAATCGGGCGCTGGGACTGCGGCAGGCGACGGCGCGCTAGGGCTCGCGCGTGAAGACGGCGCGCCAGCTGCGATCGATGGGAGACCAAGTGAAGTGGTTCTGATCGATCAGGCGCAACGTGAACGATTCGATCCCTTGCCGGGCGCCGTTGCCGCTCGCCGGCGCGATGGGTCTGAACGCAACGAAGGGCTCGGCCATATCGAGCGTGCCCGTGAGCAGCTCGACACCTGGTCCCGAGCTATACACGGCGGTGCTGTAGAAGCGGCCGTTGTCGGGGTCGAAGCCGATCATGCCTTGCGAGTTGACGCTCGAGGAGTCCAGCGTTTCGCGCCATTGCAGTCGCAGGCTGTCGTACAGCGATGCGAAGACGCGGGTGCCGGACCCGTCGGGGGCGCCGGTGAAGTTGCCGGCGAAGCGCACCTCAAAGCGCCACTTGCCGGCGAGCGTTCTCAGAAGGTCGCCCGCCAACTGGAGCGTCAGGGTTGCGGTCGTGCCGGATGCGTCTGTAGACGCGGCGGCAGACACGGCGGCGGCCGGTGCGCGTCGCTGTTGCGCGCCGCCCTGGGCTGCCAGGGACTGCGCCGCGAGCATCGCGACCGCGACCATTGCGCCGATGTGCATCTCTTTGCGATAGGTGAGCATGCCGTGTGACTTTGCACGGGGTATGCCGCCTGATAACCCAAGGTTCTGTGTAGGGAGCGCGTGCGGAGGTCATGCGACTCGCATGGCGTCGTGCAAGGTGCGCGACCTCAGGTTGAGGATGGGATGTGATCGGGGTAACTTGCGGACCAGTTTCGGGACGTAGCGCAGCCCGGTAGCGCACCTGAATGGGGTTCAGGGGGTCGCGGGTTCAAATCCCGCCGTCCCGACTGAGTGAAGATCAAGCCTCACACTGAGATCGGTGGGGGGCTTTTTCTCGTGTTTGGGACTAGTGCGACCGATTCGCGAGGATATCCCCGGCGGCGTATGTTAAAAGCACAGAGGCGGACTTGCAGGAGTGGCTCCACCGTGCTCGGTCGGGCGTACCGACGTATCCAAATCGAGGACAGGCCAGTGGGGTGGTGGGATCGGGTGGGGCAGTAGCCTTAGGCCCTGTCATCGTGAAGCGCGGGAGTCATCCCGCTCGACGTAGGAGGTCATGTATGTTTACGAATCGGCTGTATTTCGTTGTGGCACTGGGCGCCGGCCTCGCATCCGGGTGCGCGGAGCGTTCGTCGCCAGCCGGGCCGACGCTCGTGTTTCAGGCGGTTGCACCGACGGCCGCCCCAGCCCCCTTCGTGACGGGGCTCGTGAATCCGTGCAACGGTGAGTTCGTCGACATCGAGGGATGGATCCAGGTCCGGTACGACACGCGGACCGACGAGCACGGGGGGTCCCACACTGTCGGCCGGATCCTCGAGCACGGCGCCGGTGCCGGTGCCGTTACGGGAGCCGCATACGTGTTCGCGGCGGACACGATATTCGATGCGAATGCTGAAACCATTCAGTTCGGCGTCACCGAGAACGTGATTGTTCGTCTGCTGGGTCAGGGCCAAGCGCCGAACTTCCTCGGGCTCCAGGTGCTGCACTTCACCGTGAACCCCAACGGGGACTTGGTCGGGGTCGTCGAGGATTTCCGGAGCGAGTGCCGGTAGGTAGCGTGGAGTGGCCTTGGCCTCGCTGACTCGGGCCGGCCATCGCGTAATGCTCGATATCGGAGACGACCACCTGAGCTGCCTTCATGGAGTCGCGCGTTGCGAGGTGTTGTGAGCGTGTTTCTGGCTCAGGCGTCGAAAAAATGAAGACCCCCTGATCCTTTCACGGGGTCTCAGGTTTGTGAGTCTGTTGTGAGTCGTTGTGACTGGTTCCCGGACTCAGGGGGTCGGGAGTCGTCAACAAAAAATCGACCCCCGTGATTTGCTCAGGGGGCCGACCCGTTTTTTGTGCTCAATTCTGTTGTGAGTTTCGTTGTGATTCTGCTACGATTCCCGGTCGATCTTCGGGGTCCGAGTCACAACACCGCTGCCCAGAACATCGCGTAGTTGCTACTCTCTGTCGTGACTCCGTTGAGTAACCGTTCGCATGGCGTTCAGGGGGTCGCGGGTTCAAATCCCGCCGTCCCGACTGGCTGAAGGCCAAGCCTCACAACGAGTCCCGGTGTGGGGCTTTTTCTTCACCACATCCCGTAGGACGTTAACAATGTCTGTTCATTGCCTCCAGGAAACACTCTGGCCTCCACCCGCTCAATGAGCAGATCCGGGTTGAGGGCGCTGGACCCAAGCCGCCACCACGCTCCGAGGACACGGAGTCTTTCCAAGTAGGCGTCGTTCGGCATGTTCACCGCGATTGTATTCATGGCCGGTCACCCCGAGAACGGATTGTCTTCACTCTCGACGATTACAGCATCGCGGGAGTCAACAAGGGCGACAATTGTACGAAGGTCCTAGAAGCGGCAGCATGAGTGGCCAACGCAGGCGGAGATGCTCACTTCTGGATCGTCCCGCGGTCTATTTCAGCGCCGCTTCGACAATGGCCACGTCCTGATCGACTGTCCCGCCGCTTACGCCGACGCCGGCGACAATCTCACCCTCGTTGGAGAGCGGGACGCCGCCGCCCAACGCCGAGTATCTTCCGCCTGACATCATGCTGAGGGGATAGAGCGGCTGGCCGGGTTGCACCAGCGGAAGGAGATCAGCCGTCCGCACCCGGACGAGGGCGGATGTATAGGCTTTTCGCTCGGCGATCTCGAGGGAGAAGGCCGGCGCTCCTCCCATCCGATGCGTGAGGACGACGTTCCCGTGGATGTCGATGACGCACACCGCAACCGGCACTTTGACCTCGGTCGCCTCTTCTTCGACGCGATCCGCAACGGTCTTCGCGAGCGCTAGCAAATCCATCATCTGTATCTCCTTCATAAGGTAGAGTTGCAATTCATCGGTCGCCCACACGAGGGCTCAGCGTCGTAGCTGTCCCACGTAATATCCCAAGCGATCTTCAGCATCACCCAGCTCGTGAAAGCCCAGCTCAAACAACTTTTTGAAGCTTTCTTGTGCGGCGGGCCGCGCGATCGAAGCCACGCAAGCCTCCCACCCTGCGGCGATTTCGACATCGGCCGGCAGGCTCGCCGCGTTCACGAGGCGCTTGGTGTTGGCGATCGCCCACTTGTCAAATGACGCGATCCGACTCGCAAGCGCTTCGACGAAATCGTCGAGGTCGGCGTCCGGCAACGACCGATTCACATAGCCATAAGACGCCGCCAGGTCGGCTCCGATATCCTCCGAGCCAAGGAGCACTTCCAACGCGCGGCTTCTTCCGATG
>Ga0137359_10004392_pt1 | contig 11558 bp, 15 predicted proteins | sample Mad1_40_16metaG_FD_108281 | JGI IMG/M metagenome (GOLD analysis project Ga0137359, IMG submission 108281) | Vadose zone soil microbial communities from Angelo Coast Range Reserve, California, USA - Mad1_40_16 metaG | ecosystem: Environmental > Terrestrial > Soil > Vadose zone | place: USA... | reverse complement strand
CCAAACACGGAGACAGCAGACCGTGTGCGCAGCCAATTGTCTGTGTTACAAAGGAGCGAGATTTCGAACCCCCCATCATACGGCGCACGCATAGTACGTAACCACAGCCGGGTATATCTAGCCCCTTGATCGATTCAAATTAGGTTGCGTTGATTCTGAACAACCCGGAACTATTTGAGGAATGGAAAGCGGATATTCGGACAATGGCTGGCCGAATTATCGAGATGCGCCGGGAGCTATACCGCCTGTTGACCGAAGAGCTCAAAACACCAGGAAACTGGGAGCATATTATTAACCAGATCGGAATGTTCAGGTGCGTAGACGACTTGATGGCAATTGTTCGTGTAATGTTGACATTGGGATTGAGTTTCACGGGGGTTTCTGAAGCTCAATCCAAGGCATTGACGGACGGCGCACATGTGTATTTGACTACGAACGGAAGAATTTCGATGGCCGGGTTGAACAGTAAAAACGTTAGATACTTTGCAGAAGCTCTAGACAAAGTGGTGCGGGGTGTTTGAGAAATGAAATGAAATGTTGTTTTTGTTCCATTGTTCGCGCTAAGCGGACCGCCTTGTTATTTGTGGTGTGGCAAACAAGTCCATTCTTCTCGCTGCCCATAAGGACTCAGTACCCAGTCCTCAACATGTTTTATTGTCCCCCTTCTCCACCAGCACTCATCCAATGTCACCCAGGTGTGTTATGTAGCAAGAAGAATGCCACCACCTGAATCCTCCCGTCTTCTGCTGGTCAGAAGCCCATTTCTCCTCATCCGATTCGTTATATTCTGTGAGTGAAAGGACCCATCCCCCGTGGCGTTCACTCACGTCCTCTCGTCCTCCTTGGTTCCCATCCAGCACTGCTGGTCTATCTGGGTTTGACTGCGCTGGGTTTCGCAGCATGGGGAGTGGGTGCAAACAGGGCAGCTGGAGCTCACGGTGAGCCTCGAATTTGTCTCACCCCTTCCGAATTGCTCAGAACGCGGATTCACAGTTAGTGGGGCGTTTGTCCTCATTATCTTCAATAGCGTCGCAACCTTTCTTTGCATTGTCGCGTGCGTATCTCGTCACACATCAGTAAGTTATCTGGGCTTGACAATATAACAGTTCTTTCAAGGTCTCATTGGTGGGAGTCGAGTGTTTTTGGACGGGTATCTTCTCTTCGTTGCAGATAGGTACCGTACCGTTTACTTCTTCCCTGGCGCCTCTGATTCCGGGAATAAATAGCGGCTAGTATCTATGTCACGTTGGTTGGTCCTCCAGAGTTTTGTGGGGTAGACGCACAGTTGGCGGCCTGCGCCTCCGCCACTATCCTGGTCCCTATATCCTGGCTGGCCACGATGTTGTGTAAACACATTTTTTGCTCTGACCCGGAACTTGGATCATTCTAACCCACTCTGTTCTTCTAGTACTGAGTTACTTCATAGCAATTATGACCCTGTGCATCGCGCATTTGCGCTCGTATCCTGCGCTATGGTCCATGTCCCTTTATGACATCGCCTGGTTTGCGGAGGACAACACGAAAGACAAGCACAGCTCAGTCCCCCAACTTCCTCCCTTAAACACTTCTCCTTCCCGCCTTTCTGTTGTCTATCGTCGCCATTCAACTTCATCTCTTCCTAGAGATGTAGAAAATCAAGTTCCAGTTCCAGTCTCCACTGATCGTGAGAACCCCCTGCCGTCACCCACACCTTCAAATGTCTGGTGGGGTCGCCTTCTTCCCGGCCGGGCTGGGAAAGATCATCCCTTCAGCATTCGTCGCGTGAGAAGACCCGAGTTCCAGTGGCGGAGTAATAATGAGGGTGACCTCGGATATCCCCAGTACGCTCCGACCACATATCCTACGGGTGTGTCACAATCTCCATACCCACCGATCACGGAAGTGGCTTTGAATGAAGATGAACCTATTCCGTTGGGTCATCGGTCTCAGTGGGTCCGTGCTGTGAAGGCTCCCGGGCCATACGTCCCCCATTCATCAGCGGTTGGCCGCCAGTGGCCCTAGTCTATATGTATCTCTAGTTCGTGCACTCCTATCCTCACCTTACAAGTGTGGTCGCTCTGTAGCATTATATCATAATATAATAGATCCGAAGGGTAAGAGAAAACACGGACAGCCTAGAACAATGGGAAGCGGGACAATTCGGGAACCTTATCGTCAACCCGACTGGGATAGAGATTCTGACCATGCGATTCTTGCACGGAGCTCCTGATTCTCCTCCCGGGTGCGCGCGAGCAAAGAGCGGGACCCTTCTAGCTCGCGTTTCACCCGAGCTAACTCCTTAATCGTGTCTTTCTCCATTTCGCCAGCACCGACGGCAACACCTACAGGAGCTGAGAGTCGGCTTTCGATACGAAGTGGTACAGTTTGCTCACCTCCTACTAATTTCAAAAGACGCCAGAGACGAAGGGTGACCAGTAAACCCGCTAGTTCGCGCTCTTTTCCTTTGAGAATAACCTCGAGCACGAAAGTCGTTATGATGATGGTGGCGTCAAAGAGATGCAGAGATGCATGCGGAACCTGCCCATAGGGTTTGTAAAATTCGAATCCGAATGACCAGAGGGTGAGGGGAATTTCAATAAGGAAGAGCGTGGTGATCACGGTGGAAATGAGAGAGAGTACCTCCAGCCAGGCTGGAGCTTCGGGAGTGCCGGGCGTTTGACAGTCAGAGGTTAAGAGGGTATATGCAAGGTCAGTTAGAACACAACCAGCGTCTATGACGATCTATACAGGCGGTGTAAATAAAGGTGTACAATGTACATGAGAGAAAACCTGTGGCGGACGAGTGTGATAATTAATTTGTGAGCAGTAGAGGATTCCAGCGCTTCAGATACACGTTCACGCCAGACAGAAATTCGAGACTGATCGTCTCGCCGTTCTTGAGAATACGACGAAGGAAGAAGTTGCTCTTGTTCGGAGGACGACGACGACGACATGCTGTATACTGGAGAGGGTCGTGCGAACGATGCAATGCGCGTCCATCAGCTTAGTGCTCGAGCGGGACCAATAACGCGCGCCAATCATCACCTGCGCTGTTCGTCGCTGTTACATGGAACAGCCTCGTAGTGACACCCACAGTCCTGATCCGAGGCACTCCCCATGGCTGTGATGCCAAGTCCTAGGTTATGTTGAAAGTGAGCGTGCGTCTATCCATTCCTGTGTTCCCAATTCACTGCTGCCTTTGATGCTATCATCACCTGTGTTCATCCGTCAATAACCATCACCGCCGGGGGCACGATCAAGTTACCCAAAAGGCCATGGTATTAACACCCCTTCAGATTCTTTCTTTCTTTCCCTCTACTGGCTGCCTCGGTCTTGCGCTCGACCTTGTGTCCGAACGTTCGTACTGTCAGAATCTAGAGGGGGCGCAGGGTCGCCTTCTGTTCGTTATTATTTCTTTCTTCGTTGCCACGTTCTTTTTGATTCGGCATGAACGCTTGGGTCGTTTTTCGCAGAGCCAGAATTGTTTTGTTTTGTGAGTGTCATTCACATCCGTATTTTCGGGGGTCCGTATCTTCGGCTAACGAGATCGTGTCTTTCATAGCGTTTCTAGTTATCCTTTGTTTTACATGGGCTGCCTTCTTCGCTGTCTTCCTCGGTCACGAGTGGTCACATTTTTCTGAGTTTCAGAGTGCGCTAGTCCTCGAATAATGCGTATGCGTGACCCTAACACGGCCATCCAGAGATCGTGGTCGCATTCTTGTTGTCGCTTTATGGCTTCTCGGCCATTCTCCTGTATCTGATGTGAGACTTGCGAATACTCGTGGTATATTACGCCTTAACACCGTGTTCCAGGGCAGTCGCGCGTTTCAATCTTTGGTGGGATGTTGCACGTGTTGTGTCGCTTTTAATCGTCCATACTGGTGAGTCAACGACCAAAATAAACGAGAAATAGTTTGACATGGTAAGTAGGAAGTTCCGTAGTGTTCACGCAGTATCGCGCTAGTTTTCCTTGTCGCGGATTTGGTGGGTTAACCCGTTTTTCCATTAGCTGCTCTGACCCGTGTCGATCCTAGTCACGGAAGCGACTTGCAAAGACTTTATCTTCGTAATTTTCATCGGATGCTGGGTTTTCTCTGGGATGAGTAAGACCAATCGTGTTGGTTACTTGGCCGGCGGTGCTAACGTCCTTCATGCGTACAGTTCTATGTTTCTCCATCGCCGTCGGGATCATGGCTTTCCTCCCTCGACCAGTGGAATCAATGTCTGGAAGCGGAGAACCAGAATTACCTCCCAGCCCCGCATCGTTCAAAGCAGGCAGCCTCTTCAGCCAAGAGCGACCCCCATCCTTTTATTCTTTCGATTCACACATGGGACTAGTGGATTATGGCGAGAAGAGTGAATTTCGAGATGAGTCGCTCTCCCGAGCACGTACTCTTGTTCTCGCCAGCGGAGTATCTCAAGAACCACCTCGTCTTTGGCAAAGCTTCCAGACCCAATCTTTGAGGAATGGAACTGATGACCCCATTTATGACAAGACAATAATTGCTGGCACAGACGGTCCCCCCGAGCCCGCTAATATTGACGTCAAGTCTCGACGCCAAAACGTTGACTCGCTTTATCTTAATCCTTATAGTCCTTATTTTCCTCCCCCAAGTTCTACGTATTCACCAACGAAGATTGCGGACGAATCCCGGTCAGTTTCACAAAGTATACCACCCCAGCTTCCCACCCTCCCCGAGCCGATGTACGGATTTCGAACGGCAACTCCTGACTCTATGCTCCACGATCGCACCGTTCCATATACGCCAACAACCTACGTCGATCCTAGTGCCAGCAACTTTCCAGCGACTTTCAGGGACAGTCACCAGCCAGGCCATGTGTATCCTGGTGACATGCAGATGAATAGGCCCAACAAAGTTAATTCATACCACTCTTCCGTTGGAAGCATCCACTCCAAGTGGGCAGCGACTTCCCCACACGTCGTCCCCCCTCCTGTCCTCACTCTGGGTGTTGCTCCCTCAAGTACATCCTTCATACAAGGTCTTCCGCCAACGTACCACGCCCAGAACGCGACTGTCAAGCGCAACGTCTCGTTGCCGAATATGACGGATCCGAATCACGATAGGCGCCAAGCTCGTCAGTCATACACTTCACTCGTTATGGAACCCGTCACGGAAAGTTTCGTGGACCATGGTCGGTGGCGGCGACTTGTATTGAGTGCAGCCACGACGCCTTAAAGATGTTGTGCCGTTCTTCCGACTCGGTTCAACTTATGAATTGCTAAATGCCTCACAGCTCTCCGATGTTAGTCAGAGTTTCTGTGTATCCTGCCTATGTATCCTGTCTATGTGTCCCTGCTGCTGTATCGTTCAAGCCCTTGATTTGCCCTTGATTTGGACATGACAATTGGCCTCATTACTGTAATATTACCATCTACGTGACGTTGGGCTTGAATTCGATTAGTAACTCCAAATCCTGTGCGTCGTGCAATCCTCATTGGCGTCAACGTTGACGCATCTATGCTGTCTCTAGGAGAGAGCCGAGTCAGTGCTCTCCTCACCAGGGCGAATTGTGAGGGAAAAAAGCCACAGGGTATCTTTAAGTCTCAATTACAGCAGTAAAAATGTTGTGGTGTGGTGTGGTGCAGGGCCTGGTGCTGCAATGTAGAAGAAGGTTGATGAGTTCTGAGGAGGTAAGAAACGTAGCACCTTATCGTCCAGGCCTCCGCGGATCGTGAAAGTTGGCCAAATATGACTGCGAAGTGTTCTCCTTGAATCGCAAGTGCCGCAAACAAATGCAGCGAGTATGGGAACCGAAATGATGCTCTACAATGAGTCGACAAGGATCGGTTGCGCAAGAGGTCGCGCTCTCGAAACTTCGTAGGTCGCGTCGCGTCCGTCGAAGGTATGTCGGGATTATTCGCTAAGGGTACGCGTACGTGCGGGACGGTCGGGGATGCGAGGAAGGGAAGTTGTGCTTGGAAGTGAAGGGATGATTCAAATTCAAATACATTGAGCGGCACCTTTTCAGGTCGCTATCCGACTGTCCTGAACGACAAACCTACCTGCTCGTCTTGTCAGATTTAATGGAGGGAGACCTGCGAGTGCAGGCAGCATTCCCGCTCTCCTTCTTCCCTCTTTCCGATGATGCACCTCTACCAATCTAGCTATTGTAACGTTGTAGCATATGGTACAACGAGTGTGTGGTAAAACGAATGTTCAAACCGTACCACGCTGGAAATTCCACGCTGACTTGGGTGTCTGGCTTGATGCACGCCCAGCAAGAGGCGTTTGCTAATGACCTGACGAGGCCGCAACTACTCGAAGTTTTGGCAACTAGTAGGAACAGATCCAAAGGTGAGAGTGTCCCTTTGAGACGGTGGTCTGCGCTGCTATCCTGACGTGGACAGTGGACAGTGGACATATTAAACATGCACGTGCGACCGATAAGTCAGCTGTTCCCCACACTTTCAAGGCGGGCGTCTTAATACGAATCCCCCCCATGGCATCATTGCACACTCTTGCGTTCTCGCGTCGGGCTGTTCTAGTAGGTCGTACTACCCTTGACCATAATTTAGTACGACAGAAATGCGCCCGGTGGAATACACCACTCTGCCCAACGATTCGGGCAAGTTCACGACCTTTCAGTTCATCACTGGCAGCCAGAAGAATGACATCCGCCGCTCGGTGCCCGTGGACAGGTGCTTTCGTGGGCACCGGCTTAGCATTTTCACTCTACGCGAACCTCAATGGGCTGAACTGCGAGTGTGAGTTTGTTATGCTATGGACCGTTCCTTCTTCGTTGATATTTGGCTCAGCCGATTCTGCATTTTCTCAACCGCATATGAAAGGGCCAAGGCAGTCACCAGCACCAGCAGTCCTTCCTCCGCCGCCACAGTCTAGTGTCGATAAGTACGGTCTCACGTTTGGGACTGTCTGTGGTATATGTGCTGGCGTATTTGTCAAAAGAGGAGCAAAAGCTCTTGCATTCGTTTTTGGCGGGATATTCGTGATGTTACAGGTGAGCTGCTGTCTCAACGATCTGGTTTGCAGGCTCAAAGCTCATCACAAATCCATAAATAGTATCTTGGTTCTGCATCCATAATCAAAATAGACTGGTCAAGGGCTGCTGCCTGCTTTGAAAATCTGACGCATACTACTGGAGCCAATGGAACCAGACGGCCTCCATCTGTGTATTCGTTGTGGAGATGGCTGGTGGAATTTTTGACCGCAGATTTCCAACCGAGAGCTTCCTTTATCGCAGGGTTTGCGTTGGGCATCAGAATTGGTTAGATCACGTGCCATGTAGCATGTAACCCGAATTAGCAACTTTTAACTGACTTTTAAAATAATGGGAAGACGCTCTAAGAACAAGCAAGGTGACCCAGAATCTCTTCAAGGGCCCGAGGAGTACATCCCCCAAAAAAAGTTGGGAAAGCGTAAGGCCAATCCGGGTTCTAAACCTGCAGAAAAGGTCAAAGATCTTGCCCGACCCATCCAACAATTGACTAGGTCAGAGAATTTGCAAGAGAATGCAAAGAAGCCTCGACGTGCGGTGAAAGCAGAGTCGAGCGATGGTTCGGAGGATTCTTGGGGTGGAATTGAGGGGGATCGACACAGCGAAGGTTGGGATGATGTCCAGGACGGGGATGAGGACCCCGTTCAATCTAGGTGCATGGTCTCTTCTCAGATTACTTGGCCTTTCCTCTCACAAGTTTAAATGTACAGGTCATTGTTTCAAGACAGTGATGGCTCTTCAAATTCAGACGAGACTTCAGCTTCAGTCGATTCGGCCTCTGACATGGATGACGATGCCGATTTACCCGTCACGGCGTCGAACTTCGAAGCGATGTCTCGTGCACTCGATGCAAAGCTCGCTCGCGATGCCGAATTGGACGCCGAAGAACTACAGCTGGCCGCTCAAGTAGAGGCGGACGATCTCGAAGGCGCTGAAGACATGGATGTCGATGAAGACGAGATGGACGCACCTGGCCATGGCGCCGTTCTACCGACACCGGATGAGCGTGCAGAGGAAAAAAGGACCGGCGGCCCAGAGGTGCACGTCGTTCAAAAACGGATGCGTCAATGTGTCGGGATATTGAAAAGATGGAAAACATTGGGAGCAAAAACGGGCAGGTTTGTATTCTATTCTCTGGCCTGGTCATAGCGACGATGGGATTAACTCGGGCAGGGATCGCGCCGAATTTGTCGAGCAACTCATATTGGATATTGCTAGCTACTACGGCTACAACGACTTTCTCGCCGAAAAGTTGTTCCGGCTCTTTCCTGTCGCGGAGGTTTATCGAATGCCTGGGACATTGTACACGTTCTGACCACATCAACAGGCCATTGAATTTTTCGATGCAAATGAGGTTCCTCGTCCTGTTACCATTCGGACGAATACTCTCCGTACCAGACGTCGTGACCTAGCACAGGCCCTGATCCATCGCGGCGTCAACCTGGAACCAATAGGCAAATGGACAAATGTTGGTCTGCAGGTGTTCGAGAGCAGTGTACCAATAGGTAAGGACGAGCCCAAGTTGACCCTCCCTTCTCTTAGGTGATATCACACTCCATAGGTGCGACCCCAGAATACCTGGCCGGACATTACATGTTGCAAGCAGCAGCGTCATTTCTCCCCGTCATCGCTCTATCGCCATTACCTCATGAGCGGGTACTCGACATGGCGTCTTCCCCTGGAGGAAAAACAACACACATGTCTGCGTTGATGCAAAATGCTGGGATCATCTTTGCAAACGATGCCAACAAGGCGCGCACAAAGAGTCTAACGGCCAATATACATCGACTAGGGTGCAAGAACGTCGTTGTATGTTCCTACGACGGACGTGAATTTCCCAAGGTCATGGGTGGCTTTGATCGCGTGTTGCTCGATGCACCATGCAGTGGGACAGGTGTTATCAGCAAAGATGCCAGTGTCAAAATCAACAAGGTGTGTGACCCGGCGCCAATGTGCTTCGTGAAGTCGCTAATCATACATTGGCGTCTATGTGACCACTTGCATGGTGGCGTTGCCACAATCAGACCGAGAAAGACTTTAACTTGTTGTCACATCTGCAGAAACAACTTATTCTGTGTGCTATTGACAGCGTGAACCCTACTTCAAAAACGGGTGGATACTTGGTCTATTCGACTTGCTCGGTGACTGTCGACGAGAACGAAGCGGTAGTCGACTATGCGCTTCGAAAGCGGCCCAATGTTCATTTAGTCGATGCTGGGCTTGAATTCGGACGTCCGGGTTATACGAGCTATCGCGGCAAGTCGTTCCATGCGAGTGTCAAGGAAACCCGACGGTTCTATCCCCACGTGCATAATATGGACGGATTCTTTGTTGCCAAATTCAAGGTGACGAAACGAGCCAAGAAAGCAGAGAATGACGAGAAGAGAGGGGACTCGGTAGTGGACGAAAAGGAAGTAGAAGAGGTGCAGTTTGACGAAAAGGAGGATGAACCGTACATCCAAGGTGAGGTTCCCGATGACCACGGTTCTGGGTTGGGACTGATGAGGTTAATAGAGGCCAAACGGAGGTGGTTGAAGGCGAGAGGCCTTAATGTCACACGACGGAGAGAAGGCGCCGAGTAACATTCATGTGACCTCTCTGATTAATGCCGCGAGCCGAAATGTTCGAGTAAGCTTGGGCGGAGTCATTTACCAAAATCGATAGGTCCGGGTGGGTTGATAGCATTTGTAATTGGAAAGCAGAGAGTCAGATGAGTATCAGGTGGCAATGCTCTGTGGCGGATCCGTCTACTCGGTTCGCCGCCCATCGATGGTGTGACCTGAGATACAACTGGCAAGTGGATAAGACGATGGAGGCAGACAAGGGGTGTGAGCCTCCTGGTGTACGTATTTGGTAGATTGATCTCCTCGGGCGAACGGTACCAATGGCGTGAGAATGATGCAAGTAGTAGTGCGATAAGCGGTGGATACGGCGGGGTGACGACAAGACCAAGTCTCGGTTTGAGATGTTTACAAAGGGGCAGCAATAGAGCATCAGAGCATCTCAACTAGAATAAGCGTTGTTGCGAAGGGACGGTCGTGTCGTCTCGAATTATTATATTATATTTTCCCGACGCAACACTCAGGGGCGGGCGGTGTGAAATTAGAATAGAGTTCGAGCGAGTTTTGTTTGGTTGACGCGGCCAGTGCCAAACACGAATAAGAAGGGGCGGAACTTGGTCTTTCGCCTTTCAACCTATCTCACTTCCTCTCCTCTCTCTCTCCACTCCCTTTTTCCTTCACGGGCCAGCCCTCCACCTCTCTCTCTCTCTCACATCTATAGTACCTCCTTTGTTCGTATTTTCTTTCCTTTCTTCCATCCCTATTAATTCCATATCGCTCTAGTTCCAGTTTACCGGTATTGTTGTAATGTCTGCCCCTGAAGCTGTTGCTGCCCCTGTTGCCACCGTGGAGGAGACCAAACCTGCCGACGCCGTCCCTCCTCCTGAGCCCACTGTATCCGCTACAGAAGCTCCAAAGCCTGAGGAGGTTGCCCAGTCGTCTGTAAGACTTGTCTTTGTCTCTCGATTTTGTTCTTTCCTGACCCCCATGTAAGGATACTACTCAGGCAGAACCGGTTAAGGTAAGTTACCATTACCAGTGGTGTGTCTTTACGGGTCCTCACCACGGTTAATAGGAAAGCGCTGCTGAGCCCGCTGTGAAAACAGAGCCACCGTCAGATGCCCCTCCGGCAACTGAGGAAGCCAAGGCTGTAGGTCTTTTCTTATAATGGTTTCATTTGTACTTACTGCCTCCTTACTAGGCCGAGGCTACCCCCGCAGATGCTAAGAAAGAGGATCAACCGAGGAGTCCCTCGCTTTTCTCCAAACTTCTTGCCCCTTTCAAGGAGTTCGAGAAGAAGGTGAAGGTTCCCAAGAGTCCTAAGAAAGAGAAGAAAGAAGAGGTCAAGGTATAATATTGAGAAAGTTTTGTTGCCCTCCGTTGACTAACAGCACTGTAGCCGGAGCCAGTTCCCTCTGAGGAGCCTACGAAGGCGGCAGAAACGCCCACAACTGACGAAACTCCAGCTGAGGCTGTTACTCAGCCGTGAGTCTTGAATCATGAAGAATTCGAGCGGAGGATAATGATATTAACTTGACTTCACAGTGTCGAACCTGCGAATGACGCAGCACCTGCTGATCCCCCTGCTGAGCCGGTTGTTTCCGACACAGAAGCTCCTAAGGAGGTGGTATGTGCCACCCTGCACTTCGTGCCCGATATCGTACTCATTGTTCTGCAGAAAGAGGAGAAAAAACCCGAGAAGAGGGATGCTAAGGCAAGCGCTGCGAAAGTCGGGCGTCGATTGTCTTCACGTATTGGGGATATCTTCAAACCTAGGAAACTTGAGACTTCTACCCAGGCCAAGGTTGACGAGAATCCGCCGAAGATTGACGAACCCACTCCAGTTGCCCCCTTAGAGAACCCTGCAGCTCCCGCTTCTACCGGGCCTATCACGGAGGAGGCTCCTGCTCCTGTCGAAGACCCGAAGCCAGAGGTTCCTCCTGCTGCCATTGTGGTGGCTGCCACAGCGTGAGGTTGGGCACAACGGTATTTATCAATGAATGGAATGACCATCATGACCGTGGCAAGACCCCTCTTTTT
>Ga0137359_10004386_pt1 | contig 11567 bp, 7 predicted proteins | sample Mad1_40_16metaG_FD_108281 | JGI IMG/M metagenome (GOLD analysis project Ga0137359, IMG submission 108281) | Vadose zone soil microbial communities from Angelo Coast Range Reserve, California, USA - Mad1_40_16 metaG | ecosystem: Environmental > Terrestrial > Soil > Vadose zone | place: USA... | reverse complement strand
GATTGCTTGGAGTAATATCAAATGCGTCGCCCTTATATTTTCATCTCGATCATCGCCACTGCGGTCCTGGTGCTTAGCGCTATAGCAGCTTCAGCGCAGACTGGCCAGCTTCGCGGCAGTGTCAAACTTGTCGGCTCTGACGGTAAACCAGCTCCAGTAGCCGGAGCAATTATTGATGTCTATCGCACCGATATCAGCGGCGAATTCCATACGAAGACAGACAAGAAGGGCGAGTGGGTTTTTGCCGGGCTTCCTTTCGTGGGAACTTATATCGTCGCCGTAAGCGCACCCGGCGCGGCGCCTAACGCCAATTCAGGAGTTAAAGCAGGTCGCGAAATCCCGATTGATATGATACTCCAAGCGGGGGACGGCAGACATCTCACGCGAGAAGAGGCAGTAACCGCATCTAAAGGTGGAGGTGGTGGCCCTACTAGTTCCTCCGGAGGCAGCGAGAGCGCCGCCGACAAGGCCAAGCGCGAAGAGTTAATCAAGAAGAACGAAGAGATTGCTGCCAGCAACAAGAAAGCCGAAGATACTAATAAGATAGTCGGTGACTCGTTCAAGGCTGGCAACGTGGCGTTGACCGCAAAGAATTATGAGGAGGCGGTGAAGCAATATGATATTGGCCTGGCCGCCGATCCGGATCAGGCAGCCTTGTTGACCAACAAGGCTGCGGCTTTGAAAGCCCTCGGGGTAGAGAAATACAATGCTGCGATTCAGACCAAGGACGATGCGGCGAAGACGGCCGGAATTGAGGCGGCCAAAGAAAATTTCAAGAACGCGGCAGAGGCTTCTGATAAGGCATTTGAGCTTATTAAGAAGGAGCCGGCAGTGACCGACCCGAACGATCAGAAAAGACACGAGGCAAATAAATACGCCGCGCTAAGTGTCAGGGCCGAAGCTTATCGTCTTTATGTAAGCAAAGCCGACGCCACCAAAGCAGACGCCGGCATGGCAGCATTCCAGGACTTTATTGCGGCAGAAACCGATCCAGCGAAGAAAACAAAGGCGCAGCTTGATCTGGCCCAGATGCTGCTGGACGCAGGCGCCGGCGATAAGGCGTTCACGGAATATCAGAAGATTCTAACCGCTCAACCCGATGACGCCGATGCAAACCTGGGCGCGGGATTGGCGCTCTTCAGCACTGGCGACAAGACCAAGTATCAGGAGGCCGCTAATTTCCTCCAGCATTTCGTCGACAAGGCGCCGGACACGCATAAGTTTAAGAATGACGCCAAGGCGATCCTGGCTGAGATGAAGAACACGGAAAATGTCGTTCCTGAGAAAACGCCAACGCGTCGCAAACGACCATAATTTGTTTTGCAGCGTTTAGAGGCGGGCTACGGCCCGCCTTTTTCTTTGGAAGCAGGTTTCCTCAACCAGTGAGCCCTCCCTGACGGTCGGGCTTCTGAAACAGCATTAATGAAAGTCATGCGAGCCGGGGCTTTGGATTTTCATCTGCAGAGGCTCGACACTTCTGGCCTTTACTGAAATTACATTGTCCTGATGCTGCAAAGCACCGCCAATTAATAGGAACGGATAATCAACCAGGGCGAGCCGGTTCTGTTCGAAAAGCTTTGGCGTGACAATTACGTTAGCGATTCCGGTTTCATCTTCCAAGCTAAGAAATACAAATCCCTTCGCGGTTCCGGGACGTTGGCGCACAATCACCCAACCCGCCACCCGTACCAACTGACCGTGGCGCATATTCTTCAAATCAGCCGCGCGGATTACGTTCAACGTGTCCAGCCAGGCGCGTTGATGGGCCATCGGATGACGGCTGATAGTAATTCCAGTCCCGCGCAAATCTGCATTCAAACGTTCGTTGAGCGTCATCGGCACGAGCGGCGAGTGACTATCCTCCTCAAGTTTTTCATATAGTGGACCCGCATCTCGCGCCACTCGCTCGACCTGCCACAGCGCATCGCGGCGATTCGACGGAGCGCGGACATCCTGTCCGCCAGCGTGCGCAGCACGCTCAATTGAAGATGCGATGAAGTGATTCGCGCTGACGCGCTCAGGCGGACAGGATGTCCGCGATCCAATAAAATTCAACGCTCCCACGGCAGCTAATTTTCGCAATTCATCCTTTCTCAACTCCGGCAACCGTTGGTGCAAATCATCGAGACTGGTAAAGGGACGCTGCTTTCGCTCGCGCTCAATTGCGCGACCGGAGACTTCACGTAGACCTTTGACGCATCTCAGGCCGAGACGAAGCTGGTGGCGCAAGTTGGCAACTTGCGCTACTTCATCTTCTTCAATCGTGCAATCCCAATTCGAACGCGCCACATCAACCGGTTTCACTTTCAATCCATGTCGTTGGGCGTCCTTAATAATTGTGAACGGCTGATAAAAACCCATCGGTTGATTATTGAGGGTGGCCGCGGTAAACGCCGCCAGGTAGTGACACTTAAGAAAAGCACTGGCATAAGCAATCAACGCAAAGCTGGCGGCGTGCGATTCGGGAAAACCGTAGAGGGCAAACGAAGCGATGGACTGTACGATTTCATCCTGCGTCTTACCGGTAATTTTCTTCGCGGTCATTCCGCGCCGCAATTTCACTTCGATGTCACGCATACGTGCTTCTGATCTTTTGAATCCCATCGCCCGTCGCAACTCTTCGGCTTCACCACCGCTAAAGCCGGCGCAGATCATCGCCATCTTGAGCAACTGCTCCTGAAACAACGGCACCCCCAACGTGCGCTTCAGAACTGGCTCCAGTGAGGGATGTGCATATTCAACCGGGGCGCGGCCCAGACGCCGGCTCAAGTAAGGATTCACCATATTGCCGACAATCGGTCCGGGGCGAATGATGGCTACCTGGACTACGATATCGTAAAACTTGTAGGGGTGGAGTCGTGGCAGGCAAGACATCTGCGCGCGGCTTTCGATCTGAAACATGCCGATCGTATCGGCGTGCTGCAAGGCTTGATAAACGGTCGGGTCATCGGCCGGCAGATGCGCTAAGTCAACTTCTTCACCCGAAGTCTCGCGAATTATTTGGATTGAATCTTCCAAAACCGCCATCATTCCCAGGCCAAGCAAATCAACTTTGATAATGCCCAGATCGGCGCAGTCCTCTTTATCCCATTGCACGACCACACGTCCGGGCATCGCCGCGGGCTCGAGCGGGACCACAGAATTCAGTTGGCCCTGACAAATCACCATGCCTCCCGAATGCTGGCCCAGATGGCGCGGTAAATCCTGAACGGCCCGATAAAGCTGAAAAAATTTCTTGATGCGACGATCTTGCAGATCCAGCCCGGCATCTTTGAATTGCCGCTCAGGAGTATCTTTAGGATCTTTCCACTCCCAGGTATGTACCAGACTGGATAGACGTCCCAGAGTCTCTTCATCAAACCCGAGTACCTTGCCGACTTCACGCGCGGCCGAACGTCCCCGATAAGTGATTACATTCGCGGTCATCGCCGCGCCCAGTTTGCCGTAGCGTTCGTAAACATATTGAATGGCCCGCTCACGCTGGTCGCCGCTGGGTAGATCAAGATCGATGTCGGGCCACTCACCGCGCTCTTCGGATAGAAAGCGTTCGAACAAAAGCTCCATGCCGACCGGATCGACTGCGGTAATTCCCAGGCTGTAGCAAACCGCGCTGTTGGCCGCCGAACCGCGTCCCTGCACCAGAATGCCGTTGCGTTTGCAAAACTGAATGATGTCCCAGACGATTAGGAAGTAACCTTCGAGTTTGAGTTTCTCGATCAGCGCCAGTTCGTGCTCGATCTGTTTTTGGGCGCGCGCAAAAGTTGGCGAGCCATTCTGTCCCGCATAACGCAGCCGCGCGCCTTCATAAGTTCGTTGGCGCAAAAAGGAAGTCATTGTCTCGCCCGGCGGCACGGGATATGAGGGAAACTCGTAACCAAGATCTCCGAGCGTGAATTCAAGTCGGGACGAAAGCTCGGCGGTGTTAGCGATCGCTTCCGGTAAGTCGGCAAACAGCTCCGCCATGTCTCTCGGCGATTTTACGAAACGCTCTGAATTGATTGAGAGCAAACGTCCGGCAGTTTCCAGTCGCACGTGGTTCCGTATGCAAGTGAAAACATCCGCCACCTGGCGCTGCGCCCGAGTGGCATAACAAACTCCATTCGTCGCCAGCAACGGTAACTTTAAACGCCGGGCAATCTCGATTACCGAATGGTTCCACGCCTCTTCATCCCGATTGAAGTGTCGCTGCAATTCGGCATAGATATTTCCTTTGCCGAAAACATCGATCAGCCATTCCGCATTTCTCTGCGTAGTCGCTGCGTTCTCTCCGTCTCTGCAGTGAATGTTCTTTGCCAGCGGCCCGTCGCTTCCACCAGTCAAACAAATCAACCCTTCCGCATGCGCGGCCAACTCATCCGGCGTCACGGCACACTCGCCCGGCTGAGAATGTTTGGGCACGCGCAGTTTCATCAAGGTGATCAGGCGGCAAAGGTTCTGATAGCCGACGCGAGTTTGTACAAGTAGCGGTACTGTGAATATTTGCGACAACGAGCCCGCATTAGCGGAGCCCCGGGCGTCAGTCCGGGGAACACGCCCCGAATATTCATAATGGGCCCCGGCAGGGGCGACAGAATTATTGGTTCCGGTAGAAAATCTCTCCGCTAAGATTCTTTCGCCCTCTTCGAGGGCTCGGACCAGATGGTTGCTATGATCCCCAGACTTACGCCTGGGGCTACTATCTGCCGCGCCTGCGGAGCTCATTGAAGTTTTACTATAACGAAGCTCTGATGAATCGAAACGCACTGAAATTTCCGCGCCGATATGCGCTTTAATCCGAAGTTTTTTCCCCGCCAAATGAAACCGGGCCGCGCCGTATAAGCCATCTTGATCCAGTAAAGCCATCGACGGCATTTTAAATTCAGCGCAGGTTGCGATTAATTCTTCGGGCGTTGAGGCGCCTTGCAAAAAACTAAACGCAGACCTCGCATGAAGTTCAACGTAATTAGTTGGCAGTGCGCGGTGAACAGTAAGCAGCCGCTCGCTATATTTCAAAAGATTTCCGTTAGATGTTTGCATTCCTTTTTTGCTTTTATTCTTTGCTCGCTCACTGCTCACTGTGTCAGTCATAAATCCCTTCAACAAACCAACAATCACTCTGAACATCACGATAGATCCGGCACAAAACATCATTTTGTTTAGCAGTCGAATCGGCCACTGCTAGATCCCATTCATCCCTGGCCCAGACGTCGGGACGCCACCAATCACCTGAGGTTCGCCACGGACCTGAGGCGCAGGTGATTTTGCCATGCACTGGGCATGACGACTTCCCATCACGCGCGCTGATGCGCGTGGGTCGTCCATGAAGGGTATGCACCTCTGCCCGCCGAGGTGGACGAAAAATCCTGAATCCCATTACGCATTGCCGATTATCAATTGGCGATTGCTGTTTGCGATGGGATTTATTTTGTCCTGAAAGGTTGAAGCGCTTCATGCGGAAGGCGTCAGGCCTATGGGTATCTAAAATCTCTGGCGAACCAACCTTGTCTGCCCCGACTAATTTTGCCAGCCGCGCCAAGGTTACTTCGAGTTTTTCCGGTTCGGGGGCCAAAGGAATAAACAGGCCCGTTTGCGCAACGCGTGGCTTCACCGGCTCGGCACTAATTGTTATCGAGACCACGGCAGCCTGTGGGGGCTGTGATTCAATTTCAAATAAAAGCAAACGCAAAAGGGTCTGCGGATTGTGCATCGGGACCGGCAAGGAAATCGCACGTTCCTGCTCTGTTTTATCTTCCAGCTTCAGGTGCAGCCGTAATTCATTTGTCGCCAGAGCATGCGCATGTAGATTCATGCAAAGCTGATTCAGCAGACGAGACAGAATAAAAGAGAGCGGCTCGAGTTCTTTTAAAGGGTGCTCCAGCTCAAGCGATTGCTCAAAGCCGAGGGGCGGCTGCACCAAAACCATTTGACGATCGCTTCTACCCTGGGCGAGTTTTTGCAGACGCACGCCTGCTGGTCCGAGTCTCTGCGCTACCCCGGCCAACGGCAATCCGGCAAAATCATTAAAGGTGCGCAGTCCCCAAAGCTCCAGCGTCCCAGTTATTTCTTCAACTCTCTCTTTCTCAATACCGGCCAGGGAATAATCAAGCAGCTTTAATGGCAGGTTTCCGAGTTGTAAAGATTCTTTTCCGGCAGGAATGACGGTCACTCCTTTGAAAGATCGTGCCGCGTTGATCGCCGCGTCGGGATTCGCGGCCACTGAGACATTCACTTTGAAACCTAACTGGGCCGCATACCTGACAATTTCACTAGCCAGGGCGCGGACAGAATCGATCTCGGCATTATCACCTGCGGCCGATGCATGATTGACAGGCGAGCCAAACAACAAATTCTGCCCGGCAACATCAAGCACTACAGTGTCAATCGCCGTTTGCTCGACTAAAGGAGAGAAAGTGAAAGCCAGATCGATAAGCAGTGATGCTCCGTCATCGCCCTCAAGTCCGGATTTTGGGATAGCTCGTCCATAGATGCTCGCAAACATAATTCACTCTGGGTTGGACAAAGGTTCAGGTAAGACGAAGATTAGCGAATATTAGCGAATACTGCAAGACGGCTTAAAGCAAGCGCGTTCTGAACCTGGCAGGTTCGATAGTCCAGACAATGGGCCGCTCCTGATTTACGGCGACGCGACTTCCCTGAAGCAGATGTGCATGGGTTAGAGGCAGTAAGGAACAATCCACCGGTTGGGCCGTCTCAGGAACCAGCGAAAGATAAGGGGTCGAATGCTCCCTACTTTCCTCCATCGTTAACTTTGCGCCATTATTTTCTAAAACGAATGACATGGTGCTGGGCCAGACTAGTCCTTGGTTCTTTATTTCCAAAACCAGTGCAGCGCATGAACGAGTGCAAGGGACGGGGGTAACGACAACCAACGCGGTGGACGTGTTTTCAATTGTCCGCCGGAAACGAAACCACCATGATGTGATTATGCGGCGTGTGTATTTTGCGGCCACATCCGCCAGGTTAAGCGCGATTAAGCCAAAGCCCCCGCTTTGCAGCAAAAGATCGGTTGCCTTGAAAGCGCGCTCCAGGTTGCCGCTACAGCGAACCCACAATAAGCGATCACAATCAACTTGAGCGTTTGACGCGGAGGAAAGATCGAAAGTATCGGTGGTATCTACTAACGCGCAGGTTTCTTCCTGCATAGTGGCAACCGCCAGAGCAGAAAGTAACAGGCTGGTTCGCCCGGAGGAGGCTGTGCCATGGATTTCAGTAATCGCGCCGCGAGGAAATCCATTTAAGCGCGCATCGATTTCCCCAATTCCTGTGGGCACAATTTCAGCCGGCTGCTTCTGATGCCGCTGGAAGACAGAGCCAAACCGATGGGCCAGCGCCAACTCGATCTCTTTTTTTGCGACTGCTGATTTCATAGTTGCATTGAACCTTCATCGACAGGAGATATCTACTGTGAATAAAGACCAACCACCAGATCCCGCCGAAGAGTTTTTTCCATCACGAAAAAGCTTAAAAGCTTTTCGCGAGGCAGCTGCCGATTGCAAAGCTTGCGACCTCTGGAAGCGCGGCACGCAAACCGTCTTCGGAGAAGGCACTCGCCACGCTGAAGTATTTTTTGTCGGTGAACAACCCGGCAACGAAGAAGATCTCACCGGCCGACCTTTTGTTGGGCCAGCCGGCCGGTTACTTAACGATGCACTTACCGAGGCCGGCATCGATCGCGCGCAGACTTACGTAACCAATGTGGTCAAACATTTCAAATGGGAACCGCGTGGCAAACGACGCATTCACAAAAAACCGAATTCCAGTGAGATTACAGCCTGCCGACCCTGGCTTGAAGCCGAGATTGCTCTGGTTAAGCCAAAAGTTATTGTTTGTCTCGGCGCTACCGCAGCCCAGGCTTTGTTGGGTCCCAAGTTTTTGGTAAGCAAACAACGCGGCCAATTTATTGAATCAACTCTGGCGCCTTACATCATGGCCACAGTTCATCCGTCTTCAATTCTACGGGTTCCGGATGAGGAAACCCGGCATGCTGAAAAGCGGCGGTTCATTGATGATCTGAAAAAAGTCGCCCGTGTTATATCAAAGATCTAATATGGGTAAAGTGGCGCCATCGCAAACTGGAAGGGAAATCAAAGATTTGAAATTTCAAATCTGAAATTCACAAACGGAGGTTCAATGCTTGTATTTGCGAATCACTCCCACTACAACGCCTTGAATCTGCACGCGCTCCGGCGGTCTAATCACGATTGGTTTGTAACGCGGATTAGCTGCTTCCAAACGCACCTGATTGCGACCACCATAAAAGCGTTTGACCGTCGCATCACTACCATCGATCAATGCTACAACTGTTTGGCCGTTGTCCGCAGTTTGCTGTGATTGAAGAACGATAAAATCACCTTCGCGAATTTGCTCATCAATCATTGAGTCACCTCGAACACGGAGTGCAAACATTCGTCCCGGTCTTAACATGTCCTGCGGAATAGAAACGGTCTCGTGATTTAATATCGCTTCAATTGGCGCGCCGGCCGCTACTACTCCGAGCAGAGGAATCTCGTAGTTATCTTCGGCGGGTTCATCCTTCACCAGTTCGATACCACGGCTAACATTTGGAATCCGCCGAATTAATCCTTCCCTTTCCAAAATCGAAACTACATGATGAGCACTGGCCGATGAACTCATGCCGAATTCCTGGCCAATCTCAGCTATGGTTGGGGCTTCCTGATGCGCGTCAAAATAATGCTTGATGTAATCAAGTACTCTTCGCTGTCTTGCTGTTATCGGCATCGGCCTCTCCTCGCATTGCGAACGCGTGCGAATATTATCGAATATCGGCAAAGACTTGTCCAGTACGAACTCCACCAAGCCTGATTTATACCTATTTAGCGGGAAGAGATGAAACTGACTCAGACAGATCCGTCGAAACTCCCTTCACGGAAATCCTTATTGACAGCAATAGCTTTGATCGTTAGAATTGGCGTTGCAACGATGTTAGACGTCGTTGTATTGCTCTGCAGCTCACAAGTTCGCACCCAGAATTAGGGCTCGATCCCACCACTTTTTAACGTCTTAAGCTGGATAAGCTGGAAAAAAATACCCCAAAATGTCAGCCAAACTCGGCGAAATTCTCGTTCGCGAGAACCTAATTAGTCCGCAACACCTCCGCCAAGCGCTGGATTATCAGCGCGAACATGGTGGGCGGCTCGGCTTCAATCTGGTCAAGCTTGGCCTCGTTTCGGACGATACGATTACCGCAGTACTTTCCCGACAGTACGGCATCCCGTCAGTAAATCTTGATTTATTTGATATTGAGGACTCAGTTCTCCGCTTGATACCGCAAGAGGTCGCACAGAAATATTCCGTCCTGCCACTGTCACGCGTAGGCGCCACTCTCACGCTCGCGATGGTCGATCCTACCAACGTGTTCGCAATGGACGACATCAAGTTCATGACCGGCTTGAACGTCGAGCCGGTGGTTGTCGCTGAAGCCAGCGTGCAGACGGCAATCGCCAAGTATTACAGCACTTCGCGCGAGATCGAACTGGCAGCGGTCGCACCGGACATCTCGGTTGAGGGTCTCAACGGCAATGGCTTCTCTCAGTCTGATCTCGTTTCACTGGACAGTCTCGACTTCGATCAGGAAACTCTCGCGAGCGAGGTCGAAGTCTTTGAGGACAATGACGAAATAGATCTTTCCAGCCTCACCCGCATGAGCGAAGACGCGCCAGTTGTGCGTTTGGTCAACGTCCTCCTGGTTGACGCATTGCGCCGCGGCGCTTCTGACGTTCACGTCGAGCCATACGAAAAAGAACTACGTATTCGCTTTCGCATCGACGGCCTCCTTTACGATGTGATGCATCCACCATTAAAGATGCGCGATGCCCTGATATCGCGCATTAAAATCATGTCGAAACTGGACATCTCTGAAAAGCGTTTGCCCCAGGACGGCCGCATCAAGATCCGAGTCAAGGTCGATTCGCGCTCCCGTGAACTCGACTTCCGTGTTTCGACTCTGCCGACCCTCTTTGGCGAGAAGATTGTGCTCCGCCTGCTCGATAAAGAGAAGCTCATGCTCGACATGACTAACCTCGGATTCGAGGCAGAGTCTCTCGTAAAATTTCAGCGAAACATTTCCAAGCCTTACGGAATGGTTCTAGTCACCGGACCTACGGGCAGCGGTAAAACCAATACTCTTTATTCCGCACTTCAATCTCTCAACAAGGTCGACACGAATATTATGACCGCTGAAGATCCAGTTGAGTTCAACCTGCCCGGCGTCAATCAGGTGCAGATGAAAGAACAGATCGGATTAAACTTCGCCGCTGCCTTACGTTCATTCTTGCGGCAGGATCCGAATATTGTCCTGGTCGGTGAAATTCGCGACTTCGAAACCGCCGAAATTGCTATCAAGGCCGCTCTTACTGGCCACCTGGTCCTCTCAACCCTCCACACTAATGATGCTCCCTCGACTATCTCACGGTTGATGAATATGGGAATCGAGCCCTTCCTCGTAGCTACCAGCGTGAACCTGATACAGGCTCAGCGCCTGATCCGCCGCATCTGCAAGGACTGCAAGAAAGAACATCCCACTCCCATGGAAGCGCTGGTTGAAATTGGCTTTACGCCCGAAGAAGCCAACAAGGTGAAAACTTACAAAGGCAAGGGTTGTCCGACCTGTAACGATACCGGCTACAAGGGCCGGATCGGCCTTTATGAAGTCATGGAAATAACCGATGAGATTCGCGAGCTGATTCTAATTGGCGCGTCGTCGCTCGAGCTACGGAAGAAGTCGATCGAAGACGGCATGATTACGCTCCGCGAGTCTGGTCTGCACAAGATACGAAATGGAACTACCACCATCGAGGAAGTTCTCCGCGAAACGGTGGCCTGAAAAAAGGGGTGAAAATATGTTACGTCGAATCGGTCTATCATTAGGTCTCTTGGTTTCTATAGTGGTAATGCTGCCCTTTGCAACCTCCACCGCGCACAACCTCAGATCTCAAATGGCTGCGCGTTCACACCGGTTTCATCATCATTCGCACGCATGGTGGCGTCGACACCGCGCCCAGGTTCGGCGCCGACAGGCTATGCTGGCCAGACATCGGGCCCTGGAAGCCAACTCGCTGACAGCGCCGGCTAATTCGCGATCGACAAAGGCTTCTGAAAATCACGCTGCCCTGCCCGGAGCACTGGCCTTTCCCGAGGGTCTGTATCGGGATGGCGCCTTTTCGATGGCGCTACCAAGCGGATGGTCGACCGGATCGATAACCAGGGGCGCGTCCAGCTTTCGCATTGCTCCCCCGAACGGAGCGCCGGAAGCCCAGGCGACCCTCGCAGTAGTGGCCGTCGCGCCGTCCAATGTCGATCAGGTCATCGGTCGTGAGCAGAGAAGAATGCTCGGTGGCGTATCTTTTTCGGATCTACGACGCTCAGTTATCGACAAAATGATTAGCAATGGCGGTTGGGTAGTTAACGACCGGCAGCGAGAGATCGGCGGCCATCGTGTATTTGAAGTGATTGCCCAGACTCCCGCGACCAGCGATGGAAAACCTGAGCAGTTGTGGAATTACTACTTCACCGAAATCAACGGCCGGGTTTACTCCCTAACGACCCGT
>Ga0137359_10004384_pt1 | contig 11569 bp, 13 predicted proteins | sample Mad1_40_16metaG_FD_108281 | JGI IMG/M metagenome (GOLD analysis project Ga0137359, IMG submission 108281) | Vadose zone soil microbial communities from Angelo Coast Range Reserve, California, USA - Mad1_40_16 metaG | ecosystem: Environmental > Terrestrial > Soil > Vadose zone | place: USA... | reverse complement strand
CGATCTCGGGGTGCGCCGCGTGCTTTACCGCCGCATTGCCGGGCTACTGGACCGCCGCGAGATCGACGGCTTCGCCGCCGAGCTGATCGACCGCTTCGGTCCACTGCCGACGGAGGTCGACAATCTGCTCGAGATCATCGCGATCAAGCGCTACTGCCGCGAAGCCGGCATCGAAAAGCTCGAAGCAGGGCCGAAGGGCGCGGTCATCGCGCTGCGGGAGAACCGTTTCGCCAACCCGGTCGGTCTGGTCGACCTGATTCAGCGTAATGCCGGCACCCTGAAGCTCCGCCCCGACCACAAGATCGTCTATCTGCGCAACTGGGAGGACGCGAGGACGCGCCTCGCCGGTGTCGCCAAACTGGCGCAAGCGTTGGCAAAGATTGCCCGCACCGCCCAGCCCGAAGCGGAGGCGCAACTGCCGCAGCCGACACCGGAACTGGTTAAGCAGCGAGCGGCAGGCCGGCGGTAGTCGGCGGCTCATGCTCCTATGTGCGGGCGCAAGACAGCGGCTTCGAGCGTCTGCCTGATATGGCTGCGGGCGGCCGGTTGTGCGATCAATCGCAAGCCGGTGCTGTTTGAGAACCGGGTATCGGACTAGATGACTCCTGTCTCCCTCAGCTCCGCGATTTCGCCGACGCCCAGACCGAGCCAGCTGCCGTAGATCTCGGCGTTGTGCTGGCCGATGGTCGGGCTCGGGAGGGTCTCGACCTTGTCTGTGCCGTGCAGGCGCAGCGGCGTCGTCGGGACGACGATCTCGCCGAGCTCCGGGTGGTCGATCCGCTCGAGCATGCCGCGCTCGTGCATGTGCCGGTCGTTCATGACCTCGGGTACAGTGCGCACCGGCGCGCAAGGGATGCGGTAGGCCTTGGTGCGCGCGAACACCTCCATCTTGCCGAGGGTGCGCGTCCACGCCTCTACGAGCGCATCGGTCTCGTCCATATGGGCGACGCGAGCGGCATTAGTCGTAAAGCGCGGATCGTCCTTCAGCTCTTCGCGGCCCATCGCTTTCAGCAAGTTCTGCCAATGCGCCTCGGTGACGATATGGATCGCCACATGCCCGTCGGCAGCGGGAAAGACGTTGTAGGGCGCGCTGTTGAGCCCGGATTGCCGGTTGCCGGTGCGGGGAGGGCTCATGCCGGTCCGGTAATAGTAATCGTAACTCGCTGCCAAGGTTGGGTAGACGGTTTCCTGCATCGCGACTTCGACGAGCCGCCCCGTGCCGCTGCGGTCGCGGTCGTAAAGCGCGGTCACGATCCCGGCGTAAAGGTGAATTCCGCCCATGAAATCGACCAGGGTCGGGCCGGCCTTGACCGGCGGCCCGTCCGGGAAGCCGGTCACGCTCATGATCCCCGAGGCCGCCTGGATCGTCATGTCCATTGCCAGATTGTCACGATCCGGCCCGCTGATGCCAAAGCCGGTACCCGAGGCATAGATCAGCTGCGGGTTGATTTCGCGCAGTCGGCTCCAGCCGACCCCGAGACCGTCCATCGTGCCGGGCGAGAAATTCTCGAGGAGCACGTCGGCTCGCTTGACCATCTCGCCGAGCAATGCGCGGCCGCGCTCGTGCTTGAGGTTCAAGGTGATCGCGTGCTTGTTCTGGTTCAGCATCGCGAAGGGCAAGGTCGCGCTCTTGCCCGGAGCGGCGCGCCGGCGCCCGGGCTCGCCGTGCAGCGGCTCGATCTTGATCACGAACGCGCCGGCCTTTGCCAGCAGCAGGCTCGCATAGGGGCCCTGAAAGATCTGGCCGAAATCGATCACGGTTACGTCCGATAGGGGCCTGTTCGCCCGCTCTTGTTCCATCGACTCTTCCTCGTCTCTCGCTCTACTGGAAATTTCAGTCGCACACCGTATTCAAGCAAGGCATGCTAACGCCCGGCTCGTACGGAGGACATGCCAATGAAATACGACGTCATCTCGGCCGATTGTCATATCGATTTGATTTGGCTGCCGCCCGACCTGTTCACCACGAATGCCCCGGTGGCACTCAAGGATCGCATGCCCTACGTCACCGACGGGCCGAGGGGCAAAGAATGGGTGACCAAGAACGGCGCCTCGTTCGGGCTGATGAACGGCATGGGCTCGGCCGGCCGCCTCTATGAGCCGGGCAAGATCCACCGCTCCGACCGCATGGCGTCGGAGGGGATCTATGACGACGGCAAGAAGGGCATCCGCCGCATGACGGACCCCGATCTGCGGCTCAAGGATCAGGACCGCGACGGCATCCAGGCCGAGGTGCTGTACGGCATTCTCGGCGCCACCAGCCGGATCAACGACGACGCGGCCGCCGGCGAGATGCTGAGCATATACAACGAATGGCTCGCCGGCTTCTGCAATACCCACCCCGACCGCTTCGCCGGGCTCGCCTGCATCCCGAACCATGACATCGACGCCGCGGTCGGCGAGATCGAGCGGGTCGCGAGGCGCGGCGGCGTGCGCGGGCTCGAAATCTCGCGCCGGGGCGACATGACGCCCTTATGGGACCCGTGGTGGAACCCGATGTGGGACGCCGTCGCGGCGAGCGGGCTGCCGGTGCATTTCCATACGATCGGCAGCGGCGTGCGGCGCGACTTTGCGAAGCTCCCGCCGAAGGTGGCGCTCGCCGCCCGCGCCGCCGGCATCACCAGCTTCCAGATGTACATGTCGGACGTGCTGATGTCGGTGATCTTCGCCGGCGTGCTCGAACACCGCCCCGGCATCAAGCTCGTCATCGGCGAGGCCGGCACCGGCTGGATCCCCTATATCCTGCAGCGCATGGACGCCGAGTGGGAGGACCAGTTCAAGGCGCTCGATCTGAAGATGAGGCCCAGCGAATACTGGCGGCGCCAGTGCTACGCCACCTACCAGAGCGACCCGATCGGCGTGAAATTGCTCGACGAGCTCGGCGAGGACAACATCATGTGGGGCTCGGATTTCCCGCACCCCGATGGCGTCTGGCCCGACTCGCAGGAATACATCCAGCGCGAGCTCGGCCATCTGTCCGAGCACACACGCCGCAAGATCATTTGCGACAACGCCGCGAAGCTGTACCGGTTTGTGAATTAACTCGGCTTCCGCGTTTTCTGTTCGTCCCATTGCCGGCTCGGCTCGGCAATCCCTCGCCCCCGGGTCGCGCCCCGGGGGCGAGGACCAAGCGGTACGCCCGTCCCGCGGTTCCTGCAGAGCTGACAGAAAGCCCTTGACCGGCGTGGGGCACCTTTCGCGCCATGTAATCGGAAGCGCCGAGAAACTTCGTGTTGTTTGCGCCGCCAACACGCGGGTCGGCGGCGCGATCTTGTCGAGGCATGCGATTGGCCAAAAGCGGAGACGGCGCCGCATCGAGCGGCACCGCGCTCCACATTCAATCAGCGAAGTGGTGAGAAGGTTGCGGGCACGACCAGCATGTTTTCCTGCTTGATCATCATTCCCGGCTGACCACCCTTGGGCGGCCAGATGCCTTTGCTGCGGGCCTCCTCGCGGATGCGGAAACGGTCGGCCGCATCCTTGTAGGCCCAGATGTGCACCCATTTATTGAGCCCACCGAGCTCCGAGTACCAGGCACCGGCCAACGGCGACAGCTTGGTGCGCTCGCCGATCGCCGTGCTCCAGCGGTCGATCTGGCCGGGGATGCCGCCCGGCTTCAAGGTATAGGTGCGGATTTCGTAGAGATTGCCGAGCTGGCGCGGCTCGAGCGCCGGCGAGAACGGCGCCGGCAGGTAGATCTCGCTCTGCTGCTCGACGACGAATTCCCGCACGTTCGGAGGCCAGCCCTGAAGCTTTGTCGCCTCGGCCCGCAGGCGGGTGCGCTCTTCGAGGTTCTCGTAAGGCCAGACATGGATGACGCGGTTGAGCGGGCCGACTTCGGTATGCCAGAAGGCGGCGAGCGGCGAGACCTTCGCCCGCACCGGCAGCGCCTGTCCGAAGCGCTCTTCAAAGGTGGCAACCGCGCCCGGCTGCAACGTGTAGGTGCGCACTTCGATAATCATCCGTTTCCTCCATATCGAGGGTGAGCCCGCGGACGCTAGACCCTCGCGCCCGCGTGTCAAGCGCGCCGTTACTTACCGCCGCAGCGGCCTTGGCTCCCGGACATTGCCGCCCATTAAGTAGATCAGATACTCAATTGCAGCGCGTTGATCTCTGAAGGGTCGGGTTTCTGCCGATATGCTGTTGCCGATCGAGTCGCTTTCATCGAGAAAATTGGGATACCCGAACCGGCGGGCGCATTGCGGGGTTTCGAGCGCGCACCACAAACGAACCGTATTCACATAACTGATATTGTTCTCGATTGCCTCGACATTGTTTATCGTGGCCGGGTATATACACCAGTAATTTTGATAATTTTCAAATAATTCCCTTTGACGATTGACCAAACCTCTGAAACATAATTCGCCATCGAACGAAATAAAAAACTCGGCATATCGGTCAATATATTTGACACCGTTATCTATATATCTGATCGTCTCGAGATAGCTGGGCCGACCGGGTGGCGGTGCACGTTTCGCAAATGCGACAGAGTTGATAGCTGCCGGATCGGCCTCGCCGGGAACCCATGCCAGCTGGGGTCCAAAATATCGCGGCGGTGCCGGTGAGCAGGCGAGCAACAGCATCGCCGCGGCGACTCTCCCGATTGCCGATTTTGTGCTCATTCGGATCAACTCTCGGATGCCTTGCCGGCGTGATTATAACCGAAATCGGCGTCTGCCGCTATGGGAGGCGTGGGCAGCCTCTGCCGCCACCGATCGCAATACCATCGAGGTTGTCGCTACAATGTGGCGCCGTCGATGGGCGGCGAAGATTTCTCGTTCATGCTGAACGCGCGCCCGGGAGAGATGCTGTGGCTCGGCAACGGCCCCAGCGAGGATGGCTGCTTACTGCACAATGCGGGCTACGAGTTCAACGACGCCGTCCTTTCCGATCGGCGCCAGTTTTTGGCGCGACTGGCGGAGCGGTTTCTCGAGTCCCCACCGCGGTCCGGGTAATTTTTCACCGAATCAGCCACCGTTCACCCTTCTTTCAGAGAATCTCACGACACCTGTCCCAGACTAGGCATGGTTGCCCGTCGGCTGCCACCAGCCCCGTGCGCCGCTCATCGCGCCGACCCAAACAGCCGACTGTTCCTTCGACCAGCGTGTGGATATGACAGATGAGGGGCTGGTGCACGTCAAACGGGTCGAGGGAGGGGCCGGAAGCGTCGATGGCGGGGTCTTGGCGGCGCATGGTCCCATCCTGGCCGCTGATCGTGGGGCTTGCTGCACTCGCCCGCGCGCTGTCACAACCGATGGCGCTGCTCAACGACCCCGATACCTATCTGCACATAACAGCGGGCCGCTGGATGCTCACTCATTTGGCCATGCCGGTGCAGGATCCATTCTCACATTCGCTGGCCGGTGCGGTTTGGGTGCCGCATGAATGGTTGGCGGAGATCATCCTGGCAGCGGTCTATGATGCTGCCGGGTGGAGCGGGCTGGTGCTGGTGGCGGCCGCTTGCTTCGCCGCCGGTATGGCACTCATTACCCGCTACCTGCTGCGCTGTTTCGAGCCTTTTTCGGCGTTGATCGCAGTCACTCTGGGCGCCGCGCTGGTGCTGGGTCATCTGCTGGTCCGGCCTCACCTGCTGGCGCTCCCTTTGCTGGTGATGTGGTCGGGCGAGCTGTTTGCGGCGCGCGACAGCCGTTCGGCGCCGCCTGCTTGGCTACTGCCGCTGATGGCTCTGTGGGCCAATCTGCACGGCAGCTTCATGTTCGGGCTGGCTCTGGTTCTGTTCCTCGGAGCGGAGGCCGCACTCTCGTCGGGCCGCCGGAGCCCGGAAGGCCGGCGCTGGGGGCTCTTCGGTTTGCTCGCGGTCGTGGCCTCGTTGATGACGCCCAATGGCGTCGTCGGCTTTGTCGAGCCATTCCGGCTGACCATGATGCCGGCGCTGCAAGCCTCGTTCAACGAGTGGATGAGCCCGAATTTCCAGTCATTCCAGCCCCTCGAGATCTGGCTGCTGGGGATGATTGCCCTCGGGTTCACGACCGGCATCAGGCTGCCGCCGCATCGGCTCCTGCTGTTGTTGGTCCTGTTTCATATGGCGCTGGCGCATGTGCGGCATGCCGAGCTTCTCGGGCTTATCGGCCCACTCGCCGTGGCCGCCTCGCTCGGCCCGCAGATTGCCGCCAGGATCCGGTCGGCTCCGCTCTCGGCGGTCGGCCGGGCCGTTGCGCGGCTGGCAGCGCCGGCCCACCTACCGGCAGTGGCGCTGACCCTGGTCATCGCCGTCGCCACCAGCCTCCCGGTTTTGCTGCGGCCCATCGAACGGCATGACGATCCCGTAACCCCCGCTGCGGCGCTCGCCGCCGCCGAGCGAATGCGGCTCACAGGCCCCGTTTTCAACAGCGAGGGTTTTGGCGGGTATCTAATTTTCAGCGGAATTCCGACCTTCATCGACGGCCGGATCGAGCTGTACGGCGATACCTTCCTCGCCCGCTATCTCGAGGCGGAGCATGGCAACGCGGCCACCCTCGTCGCATTGCTCGAGCGACACGGTATTACATGGACGCTCCTCGTGCCCGAAGAGGGCGCAGTGCAACGCCTCGACAATCTCCAAGGATGGCGCCGTGTCTACTCGGACGGTCACGCCGTCATCCACCAGCGACTCGATGGGTCGGCCGATGCAGCGAAGAGCGATAGTTAAGCGGGTTCCGCCCGTCTACCCGCCTGCTAAGGCATCGATCTCCGCGTCTTCCGGAAACCGCCCCAGCTGTTTCTTGGAAAAGACGAGCCGCCCGTCGATGGTGATCTCGAACACACCGGCGACACCTTTGACGAGTTCGACCTCTTCTGCGCCGCGTTCCATGAGCCTGGCCTTCGCACGGAGGGCTCTCGGTTCATAGTTTCAAGGCACGCAGTATTCGATCCTGACCTTCATCGCAGTGACCTCATGCAACTCCCACGCATCCGAGCCTATCACGATGGATGGCGTCTGGCCATTCTGCGTCGCGCCGGCGCCTCTGATTTTACCCGAGCCCTTCTCTCCAAGCTATTTGGCGAAGCAGGCAGCACAGCTGAGCTGCGTATTGACGGCGGAGACTAGCGCAGCAGACGCCACGCATCGCATAGGACGATAGGCATGGATGACATTCTTGGACGTGTGGTGGCGGTAACCGGCTCGCAGATGACAGCAACCCTCGATGCCGACGAGCTCATCGCAGACGCGATCCGCATCGGGGCGATGGTCAAGGCGCGCAGCGCCGACATCGAGGTGGTCGGAACGATAGCCGCAATGCAAGTCGAAGGTAGCGGACCTTCACCGCGCAGCGTTTTCGTGGTCGATCTGTTGGGAGAGGTCGTTTGCGCGGGCGAAGGACGGCTGCAGTTCAGCCGAGGCGTGTCGCGTTACCCGATTTCCGGCACACCCGTTCGAGCTGCGACCGAGACCGATTTGACGGCCGTCTACACTCGACCATCGGTCTCGAACGTCACCATCGGCACTCTTTACCATGACCCGCGGCGGCCCGCATTCGTGCTCGTCAACGAGTTGCTCGCGAAGAATTTCGCCGTGATCGGCGCCACCGGCTCCGGAAAATCGTGCGCCGTTACCCTGATAGTGTCGGCGATCCTCGCGGAACATCCCAATGCACACATCGTCCTTTTGGACCCGCACAACGAATACGCAACGGCCTTCGGAGACCTCGCCGAAGTCGTCAACGTCGACAATCTGCAACTGCCGTTCTGGCTGCTGGATTTCGAAGAGGCCGTCGGGGTGCTGGTCCGCGGCGGAACCGCACAAGAGCAGGAGGCGCAGGCGATCATCCTGAAGGATGCGATCACCCGGGCGCGCCGCCGGTTCGCAACCGACGATTTCGGCGCCGTATCGGTTACCGTCGATACACCCGTGCCGTTCAAGGCTTCCGATCTCCTCCGTTTCCTGGACGAGTCAATGGGAAGGCTGGACAATCCGGATACGTCGGCACCCTACCTTCGCCTGAGGACGCGCCTCGAATCCTTGAGGCACGACCGTCGCTTTGCGTTCATGTTCTCCGACTGGCTCGTCACCCGAGACACGCTATCGCAAATAGTCGGCCGTCTACTACGGATCCCGGTGAACGGGAAGCCGCTGACCATCATCGATCTTTCCGGCATTCCGTCCGAGATTGCCGATGTCGTAGTTTCTCTGTCGTGCCGCCTGACCTTCGACTTCGCCGTGTGGTCGGACCGCGAGCGGATGCCACCGGTTCTCTTGGTATGCGAGGAAGCGCATCGTTATGTTCCGGCGGCTTCAGGCATCGGGTTCGGTGCGACGACCCGGGCGATCACGCGGCTGGCTCGTGAAGGACGCAAATACGGGATCTCGCTCGCATTGATAACGCAGCTGCCTTCGGAGCTCTCGGCACAAGCGCTGTCCCAGTGCGGCACGATATTCGCGCTCCGCCTCGGGCATTATCTCGATCATCGCTTCATGCAGACCGCGTTGCCGGATGCGGCGCGCGGCATGCTGGCGGCGCTGCCGAGCATGCGCACGCAGGAGGCGATCGCGTTCGGGGAAGGCGTCCCCTTGCCGATGCATATCCGGTTTGGAGACTTGCCGGCTGATCGCCGCCCGCGCAGCGACAGCGCCGAATTCTCGAAGGCGTGGCAGTCGGATACTGCCGACGTCGACTTTCTCAACGAGGGAATTCGCCGTTGGCGGGGGCAGAGCCGCACTCCCCGAGGGACATAGACCCACCCTTCATTCCGGCGATACGCAGCGGATCTCCCTCGAGCCAACAGCGCGGTTGCGTTCGGCTCGCATTCGCGCCAGCGTCGGCAAATTATGCGTGACCGCTGGTGAAGGGCACTGCGATGGACGAACGCGACGACGCGCCTGCGAAATGGCAGGACGAACTCTATGATCTGTTACGCCGGAACAATGTCACTCAATTCGCTTATGTCCCGGATGCCGGCCACCGGATTTTGATCGACCGCTCGCTGGCCGATCCGCAGGCACATTCTATCGCCCTGACCACCGAAGAGGAGGGAGTGGCGCTGCTCGCCGCCGCTGATCTCGGCGGTGCACGCGGCGTCTTATTGATGCAGAGCAGCGGCACCGGCAATTGCATCAACATGCTGTCCTTGATCAAAGGCGGCCGCTTCCCTTTTCTGGCACTGGTCAGCATGCGCGGGGATTTCGGCGAAGGGAACCCCTGGCAGTTTCCGATGGGTCAGGCAGTCGAGCCCGTCCTGGCAGCAATGGGCGTCATCTGCCTGCGGATCGAGCGACCGGAGGAGGTCCGCCCGACCGTCGGCGCCGCCCTGACGATGGTGTTCCAAAGCGGCAATGCTGTCGCCGTGCTGCTGACCCAAAAACTGCTCGGCGCAAAGCAGTTCTAACGACCCCCGTTATCGTCACTCCGCGAGAAAACGGGAATGACGATAACCTAGCCATTTGCCAGGAGGCACTGATGTCGATCGAAGGCGGTAGAGGGAAAATGGCGTCTGCGGTCGCCCCGGATTTCATCCTCGACCGGTGCGAGGCGGTTCCGGCCTTGGTGGGCCGCCACGACGATTTTCTGATCGTCAGCGGGCTCGCCGGCACGAGCCGTGATGTCGCGGCGCTGACCCAGGACGGAGCGCACACCTATACGATGGCCGGGGCCATGGGTGGCGCTTGCATGATCGGGCTCGGCCTTGCGCTCGCCCGTCCCGACAAGCGGGTCCTGGTCGTGACCGGTGACGGCGAGCTACTGATGAACATCGGCGCTCTCGCCACGATCGCGGTAGTGAACCCGCCCAATCTCGCGATCGTTTGCGTCGATAACGGCCATTACGGCGAGACCGGGTATCAGAAGAGTCATACGAGCCTCGGAGTGGACCTTGAAAGGATCGCTGCCGGCTCGGGGATCAAGGCAACCCGCACCGTCGCCACCGAAGGGCAGCTCGTAGACGGCGCCCGCATGTTGCGGGAATCAAACGGCACCGCGTTTGTCGTGCTGCGCGTCAAGCCAACCGACCCACCGGCCTTCACGCGCAACATGGACCCATCCGCCTGTCGCTACCGCTTCCGCACCGCGCTGCTTGGGCAAAGCTGAGCGTGGCCGAAGAAAGAAGGCGCCTGATCCTGATCTCGCTCGCTTGACCGCCGATATGAACGCGTTAAAGGGTGCACTAGAACCCCGTGTCCCGCTCCATCATCTCCAGGACCGCCATCGCCGCCTGGGTAGCCGAGTCACCATCGCCGCGCGCTCCACGCTGCATTTCCACGATCTGCTGCTGCAGCGCATAGGCCTCGGCTCTGTCCCCTTCCTGCCACAGGATCGCGGCCAGATTGCTCATTGCCGTGAGGCTGTCGGGGTGCTGTTCGCCGAACTCACGGTAGGCGGTCGCCAAGACGGCTTCGAGGAGTTCGCGTGCCGCCACCAAATCGCCCTGCGACGCGACCGTTCCGGCCAGGTTGTTGATCGCCCGCAACGTCTCCAGGTCGGCCTCGCCGAAGAGGCTGCGCCGCCCCGCCACCACCTGCTCCTGAAGCAGCCGCGCCTGCGCCAAATTACCCTGCGCGGCCAAGGTGACGGCGAGCTTTCCGATCGCCTTTAATGTGTCCGCGTGCTGCTCGCCCAATTGTCGGCGGCGGCCCTCGACGACCTGTTCCTCGAGATTCCGCGCCGCGATCAACCGGCCTTGCGTCCACAAGCAATCGGCAAGTTCGAGCATGGCGGTAAGTACCTCCGGATGGTCTTCTCCAAGCGCATCGCGCTTTTCGGCCAGTAAGCATTCCTGCCGTTCGCAGCTATTCTGGAGGGAGTTCTCTCCGGGGATGTTGATCATCGGAGCAGCGTGCCCTTGTGAGCTTCCACGTGCAAGCAGTCTGATTGGACTGGACATGATCGCCTACGCACTCCTATTCTTCATTCCATTGTCACTCGCCCTTCGCTACCTTCCCGAGGTTCCGCCCATTTGGATCTTCACGGCCAGCGACGCGGCGAGGCGGAATCTCGGCACGATCCCGGCCTTGGCGGTACCCTTTCCTCCGCTGCGATGAAATATCCGTGCTAAAGGCTGTGATCGTGGCTCCGGACGGGGCTACGCCGGCATCGTCCGCCGCTGGTGCGCCCGACCGATCCTCGCCGTCTCTTCGCGGTGTCCGGCGATGACACGCACGCCTTCGTCGAGCTTGGCGACGATGTTCTCCGGCGAGCAGGTTTCGAGGAACGGCACGCGGTTATTCCGGCAGGCGGTGAAGACGCGCTCGCGCGCCTCGCGCATTTCCGGCGGGTAGGGGTCTCGCGGGACCGCGAGGTAGCCGAGCGCCAGACCTAGATCCCCGGGGCCCAGTTCGGCGAAGCCGAGGCCCGGCACGGCGAGGATCGACTCGCAATTGGCGATGCTCTCGGGGCTTTCGAGCTTGATGCCGAGCAGCAATTCGCCCTTTGGGTTGAGCGGCCAGGGATCGCAGCGCTCGAGATATTGCTCCGGCGAAATCCCCCAAACCGGGGCGGCGGTCGCTTCCGAGCCGCGGCCCCGCGCGCCGATGCCGAGGCGGCCACCGCTCGCCGCGCCCCCCGTCCCTCGCATCCGCTCGATTGGGGAAGGCAGGGCAGGATCGACACCAGCCGAATGATGCGGATAGCGGCAGCAT
>Ga0137359_10004383_pt1 | contig 11570 bp, 11 predicted proteins | sample Mad1_40_16metaG_FD_108281 | JGI IMG/M metagenome (GOLD analysis project Ga0137359, IMG submission 108281) | Vadose zone soil microbial communities from Angelo Coast Range Reserve, California, USA - Mad1_40_16 metaG | ecosystem: Environmental > Terrestrial > Soil > Vadose zone | place: USA... | reverse complement strand
GCGATCCGCAAATGGGTCTGCAAGCGCGACTGATGTCGCAAGCGCTGCGCAAGCTCACGGCTATCGTCTCCAAGTCGCGCACCTGTCTCATCTTCATCAATCAGATCCGCGAAAAAATCGGCGTCATGTTCGGCAATCCGGAAACCACCACCGGTGGCCGCGCGCTGAAGTTTTACGCCTCTATTCGCCTGGATATTCGCCGCATTCAAGCTATCAAGGAAGGCGACCGCGTGATTGGTTCGCGCACGCGCGGCAAAGTCGTGAAGAACAAAGTGGCCGCGCCTTTCCGTGAAGCCGAATTCGACATTCTTTATGGCGAAGGCATTTCCCGCGAAGGCGACTTGATCGACCTCGGCGTCGAAAAGGGACTGCTCGAAAAGAGTGGCACATGGATCAGTTACGGCGGCGAACGCATGGGGCAAGGCCGCGAGAACGCTCGCGTTTTTCTGAGAGAAAATAAAGACATCCGCGAAAAGCTAGAAACCGCCCTGCGCAAGAAGCTCGAAATCGCACAACCGGGGAATTCCAGCGCAACATCGTCGGGCGTCAATGGTCACGCCGCCGCGCCCGCTCCCAACGACCGGCCGCCACAAAAAGCCGCCGCGGCCGCCGCATCAACGACTGACGCCAAGCGCCCGGCCCGTTAGGCGAAAAGCTCAACACAGAGTTCACAGAAAAGAGCACAGAGGCCTCGGAGAAGGACAGACGCTTCGCCGTTTGATTCGGAGCGTCTGTCCGCGAAGTGGTTAGCGCGTCCTTTGCCGGTGCAGGTATTTACAATCTCGTTCTATAACAGCAAAAATTCACGGTCGCTTCATTTCATTTTGGTCTGGCGTTAACCTCTCAGGACGGATAGTATTCGTGTCTCCACCGTAGTCCCTCTCAGGCCACGTGTCTAGACTTCGCACGGGGTGTTTTATGCAAGTTCCCTTCGACCTGCTTCGCAAAGATCCTGACGGCACTTTCCTTTGGCTCGAAGCCGCCGCCGATCTCGCTCTCGCTCGCGCGCGCCTGCGCGAGCTAGCGGCTCGCGCTCCCGGCGAGTACGTATTGTTCGATCACACCAGTCAGCAGACCGTGGAGAAGATCAGCAGCGACCAGGCTTCGGCTACCCGCTAATTTTCCCATTCGACGGGCTAGCTAGGGTCGGCGGCGCGGCGAATGCGCGGCGGTGTGCAAAGCTGGCGCTACAGCATCATTGTGGATGCTGCTGCAAAATTCCGCGTATGGTCACGGAAAGTGCCTCGTGCGAGTATCGCGTTGCGGATTACTAAGCTCCGCTAACCGAAGTAGAAGGGGGAAGCCGACACTCCCTCGAGAATATCGAGGCGGTAGGGCTGAGACGGTTTTCCTCTTCCACTTCGCTTATCTTGTTCGCCACAAGTTAGTTCAACCTCGAACCGCTGCCGTCTGCCCTCTGCCGTCCACACGGAGCTTAGTGACCGCCGCTTATCTGTCACGACTGTTTCTGAGTTGCAGCGCTCGCCAATATCTACTCGCCGATGATAAGGCGCAGATTCGCCCTTTCGGTCTAACTCAACCACCCCAGCCGCAGACTCGTCCGGAGCATGAAACTGCGATTTCCCGGCTCTTCCTTTGCCTTTGAGGTTTTCTCGGCGTCCGGTCCGAAGAATGTCCCGCCGTTCATTAGCGCTTCGAGCGCATCCAGCAAATCTCTTGCCGCATGCGACTTCAGCACAAACCCGCGCGCTCCCGCCTCTTGAACCGTCGTCGCCAGGTTTTTCGATTCGTGCATGGTGAACACCAATACCGCCGCACGCAGTTTCAATTTGGAAATCTCTCGCGTCGCCTCGATTCCGCTCATCTCCGGCATGGTGATGTCCATGATGATCACGTCTGGATCGAGACTTCGGGTCTTCTCGATGGCGTCCCGGCCATTCACCGCCTCTCCGCAAACTTCCCACTGCGGCCGCGCCCGCAGGATCGTCCGGATCCCTTGGCGCACAACTTCATGGTCGTCCACTATCAAGATCTTCGAACCCATCTGGTATTTTTCTCCTGAATCCACCGGGCGCAAGCTTACCCCCGCCCCGCGCCACTCTCTCCCGACGCGGCAAACTCTCTCAAGCAGAATAGCCCTGGAAATTCCTCGACGTCGGCAACAAAACCCTACCGCAACCGCCCACATTTGAAACTTAATAGGTTCAATCATGCAAGGGAAATCGTGTACAGTGTTCACTGTACGTATTGAGGAAAAGTACCCTAGTTCCCTCGTCCCCTAATCGGTGTCACTTCCGTGGGATGGTGTGCTCTCGCGCTTTCGTTGCCTTGCAGCGTTGCGGACGGCCAACATACGGTCCCCAAACCACTTAGCCTTTGGTGAAAGGATGCTCTACGAGGTAACCGCCCAGCCCACCATCGTCATCGTCAACACGAAGAGCAACAAGCTCATGCTCACCACGCTCAAGACCTTCCCGTGTCCGAGCAAATAGTCCCGCGACTCCGCGTCAGCGCACAAGAGCACCAGCACCACTAACACCACTGCCCACGCCAGCAGCACCGGCACCCCCGGGTATTTCCCGATCATCGACAGGAATTGGCCCGGAGGTGCTCCTGCCGGAATCCACCACGGCAAAATCGGCGCCACTCCTGCCGCCAGCGACAGAGTCAGCAGCTTGCGCGTGAACCATCCACGAATCTTTGGCCGCGCCTCTTTCCACACCAGGTAGTCCCAAGCCAGCAAACCCGCCGCGATCGGCACCCAACCGTACAATGCCGCATTGTGGTCAAACCACATCCACCCTCGGAATAGCCGCCCATGTGTCCCAGAGGCTAACCGTGGCAGCAGCAGGAACGCCACAATAGCATTGCAAGCCACCGCCATCAGCAGGGTTATCAAGCTCATGAGTTGAAACCAGTGCCGCGTCGCCGCTGTATTGCAGCGCGTGCACACCGATTGCTTTGGCAGAAAGTTCAGGCCGCATCGTTCACAGAACAATTTCGCTCTCCCACGGTGCTGGAAATGGGGTTCTGTCGTCCCCTTCAGACTACCTGCGGGGAGCCTCCAAAACTACTGGTCGGAAGTTCAGCGTAACGTCAGGACAGTATCGCAATAGCCACCTTTTCCTGCCGGGGATGTAGGGGCGGAGCTTTTACGCCCGCCGCCGCAAGTAGTTCCTGTTCTGTAGCTTACAGACAGCCCCGCATTTCTTGTGGGCTGGCTACCGCCGTTCGGGCGACCTTGCCGCCAGCCTCAGGGTCTCCGCCTCATCTCAAATTTAGCGCTGGGACAGGTTCCTGCTCGCTCCCACTGGAAGAGCCCTTCCTTGCCTGCGCTCCGTCTAATCCATCACTATGCGACTTATTGCCCTGCGGTCTGCCTTAACGCTCTTGCTGCTTCCCGTGGCTTTAACCGCCCAACAGTCGGCAACGCGAATGCGAGACTCCTCCCACCACGACGCCGTTACCTCCCGTGGCGACCACGCCATGGGTTTCTCCCACGAAACCACCACTCATCATTTCCGCCTCTACAAATCCGGCGGCGCCATCGACGTTTCCGCTAACGATCCCAAAGACTCCGCCACCCGCGACCAAATTCGCATGCACCTTTCTCACATCGCCAAGCGTTTCGCGGCAGGCGACTTCGACGTACCGATGTTCATTCACGACACCACACCTCCTGGCGCACTCGTGATGGCCAAACTCCGCAGCCAGATCCATTACCTCTACAGCGACACTCCGGGCGGCGCCAAAATCCAAATCTCCACCGCCAACCCCGAAGCCCTACAAGCCATCCACGCCTTTCTCCGCTTCCAAATCGCCGACCACCAAACGGGCGACGCAACCGAAGTTCAGTAGTGGCGAGTTCCATTTACTTTTCCCCTGGCCTCCGGTAACTTTCCTTGGCCCCCAGCCCTCGCATCCCAACGAGGAGCTGATTCATGCCGTCCAAGCCGCGCGCAAAAACTGCAAAAGCCCCAAAATCTTCAAAAACTCGTCGGTCCGAACTCTATCACCCCATACGAATCGTTCCCCTCCACCCAGGAAAGGCTAAGGCGGCTGCTCCACAGTTCGCTCCCCAGCTCACCTATCGCAACGGGCCCCTGCTCACCTCCGCGCAGGTTTTCACTATTTTCTGGGGCGCGGCATGGAACGAAGCCCCGCAAAATTCTCTTCTGTCCAGGGTGAATCAATTCTTCGACTTCATCCTTACCAGCCAGCTTCTCGACCAGCTCGGCGAATACAGCGTCTCTGGCCAGCAGATCGGCCACGGCGCGCGTCTCGGCGGCATCACGCTTACGAGTCCGGATCCGGGAACCACGGTCGACGACTCCGCCATCCAAGCGCTCTTGCAGCAGCAAATCTCCTCAGGCACGCTGCCCGCCGCAACCGCGAATACCCTTTATCGTTTTCCTTCCGCCCGGAGTCACCGTTACGCAGGGTGGCGGCGCGTCCTGTCAAGTTTTCTGCGGGTATCACGACGCCATCAACCGCAGCATCTTCTACGCCGTGATGCCGTACCCCGGTTGCGCTGGTTGTCTCGGCGGTATCGCCGACTTCGACGCGCTCACTTCGACCACTTCTCATGAACTCTGCGAAGCGATCACCGATCCCATTCCGGGTCAGGGCTGGTACGACGACAACAACGGTGAAATCGGTGATATCTGCGCGTGGCAAACCCGCACCCTCGGCGGCTACACCATTCAGCTGGAATGGTCCAACAACGCAAACCAGTGCATCTGAGTTGAGCCGCTGCATTCGCGGGGGGCTATGCAGTCCGAGTTTGCTCAAATCGAGCGCCTCGCGGTCAAATCCCGCTGAGTGGTGGTGGGTCCGATCCCCACCGCCCCTACCAAATGAGAACGAAGACTTTGGCGCGGACGGCACCGAATTCCTTGACCCGTGGGTCTATCCGCTTTAGAGTTTGAATACATGCTTCGCCGCGCCCCAATCTTGATCTTGGCAATGATGGCCCTTTTCGGTCTGCAGTTTGTGGAGTGTTTGTCTCCGGTGTCCGCCGACGAGCAGACAATGCAGTGTTGCGTGTCGATGCCGTGCAATCCTGCCAACCAGTCTCACAACTGCTGTAAGGCGATGGTTTCCGCGAATGCATCGAACGTGCTGCCAGCACAACACGCCGCTTTGAGTGTTCCTGTTTCAGCGGTTGCAGAGCATCTTTCAACACCCAAAGTCCCCGTCTTCACACAAGTCTTTCACCCAAGATTTGAGGCACCTGAGCACTCGCCTCCAGAGCTGTACGCCCTCTATTCTTCTCTTCTGATCTAGCCCGCCTCTCCACGGTGCCGCTTTCGCACCGCGTTTTATCTCTCTGTTTAAGTCTGGCATTTGAAGCGTCACGCCTATTCGGCGGCGACCTCTATTTGTCGCACACGATGGCCGTGCCGACGGAATGCGCATTTCTAGGAGAAGGCGATGTTATTGACGTTGCGAAAGAATGGCACGACGAGATTCTTGTTCAGATTCATTGAGAGTGGTTTTTTGGCCCTGCTGTTTTCCATCGTTCTTGTCAGTGTGAGTTTTGCGCAGGAGTCCCGCTCTCATCAAACGCAGGCGTCACGCCGCTTGCCGAATTGTTGCAGGAAGCAGAGCAGAATAATCCACAGATTCACGTTGCGCGCGAAGGATGGCAGGCCGCGAAGCAGGTTCCTTCCCAGGTCTCGACGCTTCCCGATCCGCAATTCCAGATTCAGCAATTCAGTGTCGGAAGCCCGCGACCCTTCGCCGGATATACAAACAGCAACTTCGCCTACATCGGCCTAGGTGTCTCACAGGACTTTCCCTATCCAGGAAAACTGCGCCTTCGAGGGGAGATAGCGAAACGAGATGTTGACGTTGTGCAGCAGCAGTACGAGTCCGTACGACGCTCGATCCTTGGCGGAGTCGAATCGGCCTACTTCCAGCTTGCCTATCTGTCCAAGACGCTGGGAATTCTTGAGAGCGACGGACAACTGCTCCAGCAGGTTGAGAAAGCAGCGGACGCACGCTACCGCTCGGGGATCGGGAATCAACATGACCTGTTACAGGCGCAGGTTGAGCGAACAAAGCTACTCCGCGAAATCAGTATGCACCATCTGGAAGTGGCTAAGTTGCAGGCACAGATCAAGCAACTTCTCAACCGCGCACAGTCCTCGCCAGACATAGAACCCTTCGAACTGCCCGAGACGCCCCTTCCCTATACTTTTGAAGAACTCCTGTCCGCGTCGCAAGCACAGAACCCTGAGATTTCTGGCGCGGAGAAGATGGTTGAGAAGCAGAAACTGCAAGTCGATCTTGCGCACAAGGATTTCTACCCGGACTTCAATGTTCAATACATGTGGCAACGCACTGACCCGACGCAATTTCGTGCGTACTACATGCTCACCTTTGGCGTTCGCGTTCCAATTTATCGAGGCCGCAAACAGCGCCCCGAACTTGCGCAGGCGGAAGCTGAGCTGAAGCGCTCCCGCAGTGAGTCCGAAGTTCAGTCGCAACAGGTCGCCTTTGAAGTTCGAAGCGAATACGAAACCGCTCAGAAAAGCGCAGAGTTGCTGAACATTTATCGTGAAGGGCTTCTGCCACAGGCGCGGGCGGGATTCCAGGCGGGCATCGCGGCCTACCAAAACAATCGTCAGGACTTTCAGTCACTGCTGGCCTCGTTTCTCGATGTCCTCCATTTAGATGAGGAGTACTGGAAAAGCGCCGCTGAACGTGAGACGGCATTGGCCCGGCTCGAACAACTCACCGGCCTGTCATTGCGCGGGGAAGGGGCGAAGAGGTGAAAACATATCGCACAGGGTTTTTGCTGGCATCGATTGGAAACATCGTTCTAGCGGTCGTCCTCGTCGCGTTGTGGCTGCACTACCGCGCAGCGAAGCCGATGGCGGATGCGGAAACCAAGCCGTCGAATTCCCTCGCCCAAGATTCTAGGGCGACACCCCCCGCATCGACAGAAGTCCCGCTGGTTCCGGTGCAAATCTCGCCGCAACGGTTGCAGAGCATCGGGGTAATGACTGGCGAGGTCCAACGAAAATTGGTCGCAGACGAGATTCGCACCACGGGCAATATCGCTGTAGACGAAACGCGACTTGCTTACGTTCAAGTGCGGTTTTCCGGCTATATCCAAAAAGTGTTTGCCGATGCCACGTATCAATACGTTCGTAAAGGACAGCCGTTGTTCACAATTTATAGTCCTGATCTCGTGGCGACCGAACGAGAATACTTAGTGGCAAAGCAGAATCAGCAACAAGTGGCGCAGAGCACGGTGCCCGGTGTCATTGCGAGCGCAGCATCGCTGCTCGACGCGGCTGCGGAGCGTCTCAAGCAGTGGGGCGTGCCGCAAAAAGAAATTGCCCGGCTCGAGTCAACCGGCCAGGTGCAGCAGGAACTTGCAGTTGATTCGCCGGCCTCTGGATACATCACCGAACGCAATGCTCTGCCCACTGTTGCCGTTCAGCCGGAAATGCGCCTCTACACCATCGCCGATCTTTCGACCATTTGGGTTCAGGCACAGGTTTTCCAGAACGATATCGAACGCATAAAGGTCGGCGCTCCTGCAACGCTCACCGTGAATACCTACCTGGGCCGGACGTTCACTGGCCGTGTGGACTTTATCTACCCGCAGGTCGATATGGATACGCGGACGGCCAAAGTCCGCGTTGTCTTTTCCAACCCTGGACTGCAACTCAAGCCCGGCATGTTCGTCAACGTCAGTCTGAAGGTCCCGATGGGCCACCAACTGGTTATCCCTGCAACCGGCGTCCTACAGTCGGGCACTCGTGAGATCGCTTTTGTGGAGCGTAGTGACGGTTACATCGAACCGCGCGACGTGCAGTTAGGTTCCCGCGTGGGTGACGATTTCATCGTGCTGAAGGGATTGAAAGCAGGCGAGCGAATTGTCATCTCCGCAAACTTTCTGATCGACTCCGAGAGCCAGCTTCAGGCCGCGCTCGGTTCGTTCGTTCCACCTCCACCGGGCGCGGGCGCGGCGTCAGCAATGAATGCTCCTCAAGCAAATCTCGAATTGAGTTCTGATCCGACCCCGCCTCACAAGGGCAGCAACGTCTTCCGCGCAAAACTCACAGACGCAAATGGAGCGCCCATCTCTGGGGCGGAAGTCAGCGTGACGTTTTTTATGCCAGCGATGCCCGCAATGGGCATGGCGGCGATGCGGACACCTGTAATTTTCAGCGACAAGAGCAACGGTCTCTATGAGGGTTCGGGACAGCTTGGGAGCGGCGGGACCTGGCAAGTCACAATCCTTGCCAAAAAGAATGGTCAACTCATCGCGACCAAGCAACTGAGCGTGAACGCCACGGGAGGGATGTGACGTGATCTCCCGATGGATTGATTGGTGGGCCGGAAATCGTTTCCTCGTTTTCATGGGAACACTCCTGCTTGTGCTCTCAGGAATCTGGGCTCTGCGTCACATCCCGCTCGACGCGTTGCCAGACATTTCCGACGTGGAAGTAATTATTCACACCCCTTGGGCGGGTCAGCCCCCGAGCATCATCGAAGATCAGGTCACCTATCCCATCGTCACTACGCTTCTCGCGGCACCGCATGTCAAGGCGGTGCGAGGACAAACCATGTTTGGCGACTCCTACGTCTTTGTCATCTTTGAAGACACTACAGACTTGTACTGGGCGCGGTCCCGTGTCTTGGAGTACATGCAACAAATCACGGGACGTTTGCCAGCAGGCGTCCATCCTGTCATCGGGCCAGACGCGACCGGAGCAGGATGGGTCTATGAATATGCCGTTGTGGACCGCAGCCATCGACGCAGTTTGGCCGACCTGCGCAGCCTTCAAGATTGGTATCTGCGTTATCAGCTAGAAACGGTTCCCGGAGTTGCCGAGGTAGCCACCATTGGTGGATTCGTGCGCCAGTATCAGGTCAACGTGGACCCCGACAAACTGCGCGCTTACGGAATCCCACTCTCGACGGTCATCGAACGAGTTCGAGCTAGTACGAACGAGGTTGGTGGACGCCTTCTTGAAATGGGCGGGGCTCGATACATGGTTCGTGGTCTCGGCTATCTGCGTTCACTGAACGACCTGGAAACCGTGCCCGTTGCAACCAAGAACGGTACGCCGGTGCTCGTCCGTGACTTAGGGACAGTTACCTTTGGGCCGGACATTCGTGAAGGTGTTGCCGAATGGCAAGGCGAGGGGGAAACCGTTGGTGGGATTGTCGTGATGCGTGACGGGATGAATGCCCTCAACGTCATCGATGGCATCAAGCAGAAAATCTTGAAAATCAAACCCTCGCTGCCACCAGGCGTGGAAGTGGTCGCTGGATACGACCGCTCTGGATTGATTCACGCATCCATCGAGACTCTGCAACGCGACTTACTCCAAGAGGCCATCATCGTCAGCATCGTAATCGTCATCTTCTTGTTCCACTTCCGTTCAGCACTAATTCCAATTCTGACGCTGCCGATTGCCGTAGTTGCTTCCTTCATCCCGATGTACTACGTCCATGTCACTTCGAACATTATGTCGCTCGGCGGTTTGGCATTAGCGATTGGCGTCCTCGTGGACGCCGCCATCGTCATGGTCGAAAACGGCTACCGACAGCTTTCGGAAAGCCAAGCGGACCGAACTGAGAAACTGCCAGAGTCAGAAAGGCGGCGGATTCTGCTCCATGCCGCGAAACAAGTTGGTCCGGCTATTTTCTTTTCGCTGGTGATTATCGTGGTTTCCTTCCTACCCGTCTTTTTATTGGAGGCGCAGGAAGGACGTATGTTTCGCCCCCTTGCGTGGACGAAGACGCTGGCCGTTGGCTTCTCCTCCGTCTTGGCCATCACGCTTGTACCTGTACTCATGATTTTATTCATTCGTGGGCGACTGACACCTGAATCGCGGAATCCAATTTCACAAATCACGCAGGCTCTTTATTTGCCCGTTCTGCGCCTCTGCTTGCGTTTCCGCAAGACCACATTACTGCTCAATTTACTCTTTCTGGTCGTCACGCTACCGCTTGCACTACACATCGGAAGCCAATTCATGCCGCCGCTGTTTGAAGGCTCGGCCCTCTACATGCCGACAGCCTTACCCGGAATCTCCATTGGACAGGCGTCGCAATTGCTCCAAGAACAGGACAGAATCATTCGCACGTTCCCCGAAGTCGAAACCGTCTTCGGTTCCATCGGACGATCCGATACCGCGACGGATAACGCTCCTCTCGATATGTATGACACGACGGTCATGCTCAAGCCGCGCAGTCAATGGCGACCGGGAATGACCTACGAAAAGCTCATTCAGGAAATGGACGCGAAACTTCAGTTTCCTGGCCTGTCCAACACCTGGACCATGCCGGTCGAGAACCGCCTCGATATGGAGTTGACGGGAATCAAGACGCCTCTTGGCTTGAAGATTCAAGGGCCAAATTTGGAGGGTATCCAGCAGGTTGGCGCGCAGGTGCAGCAAATCCTCTCAGCGATTCCTGAGATGCGCTCCATCTTCGCGGAACGCGTTTCGCAAGGTTTTTATCTCAACATCGAAGTCAGCCGGGCAGAGGCTGCTCGGTATGGCCTGACCATCGCTGATGTACAGCAGGCGGTTACTTCGGGAATCGGCGGCGAGATGGTCGCTGAGAACGTCGAGGGTCGCGAGCGGTATCCAGTGAATGTCCGGTATAACCGCGACTTCAGGGACAACGTCGAAGAATTGCGGCGCGTCCTGATCGGCACTCCCTCTGGCGCGCAGATTCCAGTTTCCGATGTCGCGAAAATCTCGTTCTCTCGGGGACCGTCAATGATCCGCGATGAAGACGGCGCGCTGACGGGCTACGTTTACATCGATCTGAACACAAAAGACTATGGCGGCTTCGTCACGCATGCAAGCGACTTGCTGAAGCAAAAACTCGCGCTGCCTTCTGGCTTTACTTACAAATGGTCCGGCGAATACGAGTTTGAGTTGCGGGCAAAAGAGCGCCTGCAGCTAATTCTGCCGGTCGTTTTCTTTGTCATTTTCCCTCTGCTCTACATGGTATTCCATTCGGTTACTGAAGCCGCCGTCCTGATTTTTCCCACGATTTACGCACTTACCGGAGGACTCATTTTGCAGAGATTTCTCGGATACAACTTCAGTGTCGCCGTCTGGGTGGGCTACATCGCCCTGTTTGGAATCGCAGTCGAGACAGGCGTGGTCATGGTTGTTTATTTACACGAAGCACTGAACCGCCGCCTTGCCACGGGAGTGCTTCTCAGGCACGAAGATATTGAGGCAGCCGTAATTGAAGGCGCAGTGCAACGCCTAAGGCCAAAACTAATGACGGTCTTCGTCGTCCTCGCCAGTCTCGTTCCGATCTTGTGGGAGACGGGCGTAGGCTCGGATGTGATGAAACCTATAGCCGCCCCAATCGTGGGCGGTATGATCACATCAACCATTCACGTCCTGATTTTAGTGCCTGTGTTCTTTGCTTTGATGAAAGAGCGCGCACTACGGCGAGGCACGCTGCTTTCCAAATCCCCGCAATGACACGAAAACGTAACATTCTATGGTTTCGGAACGTAGTCCACGCTGCCGATCCGTTCCCGCACATTGGCGGCCTCTGACAGAGGATATAGGAATGCTAGAAACCCAGCTTCCTTCGTCGGATCGGTCATT
>Ga0137359_10004380_pt1 | contig 11574 bp, 11 predicted proteins | sample Mad1_40_16metaG_FD_108281 | JGI IMG/M metagenome (GOLD analysis project Ga0137359, IMG submission 108281) | Vadose zone soil microbial communities from Angelo Coast Range Reserve, California, USA - Mad1_40_16 metaG | ecosystem: Environmental > Terrestrial > Soil > Vadose zone | place: USA... | reverse complement strand
GATCACTCGATCGCCGGCCTTGAGTCCGCGCTCGACCACCAACTCGTCGCCCACCCAGGCGCTGGCCTCGACGTCTTTGACGCCGACCGAGTCGCCCCTACCGACGACGTACACCGACTGCCGCCCCATCTGCCGCACCACGGCGCGCTGAGGAACCAGAATCGCACTATCCCGGGTGAGCCCCTGAAGCCGCACCCGAATGAACTGGCCCGGAACCAGGAGTCGATCGGCATTGTCGAACTCGGCACGGAACTGCTGGGTCCCGGTCGCCTGATCCACCACCGGATCCACGAAGCTGATTCGGCCGGTATGGGGGACCGCGGTACCGTCTGGCAGCAGCGCTTGCACTCGGCACGACCCGTCCGCCTGAAGGGCTCGAGCGGATGCCGGATTGCGCTTCCAGGCGAGCTGCTGCTGGGCGGAGGGGCGGAAGCTGACGTACACCGGGTCGAGCTGATCTATGGTCGTCAGCACATCACTCAAGGCGGTGACCCGGGTCCCCAGGTCGAGCAGAGCCCGGCCGACGCGACCCGAGATCTCGGCGCGCACGACAGTGTAGTCGAGCTCCTTCTGGGCCTCGTCCACCGACGCGCGGGCATCATCGACCAGCGCCTGCGCCTGCTTCACCTCCGCATCGGCGTTGTCCACGTCCTGCTTCGCAACCGCGTCGTACTTGAGCAACGGCCGCAGGCGGTCGGCGGTCGTGATCGCATTGGCGAGGCGGGCCTCAGACTCGGCGAGGCGGGCTCGTGCGCCTCGAAGGGCTGCCTCATAGGTCCGCGGGTCGATGCGATAGAGCACATCGTTGGCCTTGACCTCGGCGCCGTCGCGGAAGGGGCGGTCCAGGATCACACCGCTCACCTGGGCGCGCACCTGGACTCGCCGGAACGCCTGGACTTCGCCGACGAACTCGTACTGCTCTTCCACCGTCCGTGGCTCGACCGCCAGCACCGCGACTTCCGGGGGCGGGGGCGGGGGTGGCGTCGGCTTGCTGCAGCCCAGGAGGACCAGAGCGCAGACGATTAGCAGCAGAACGGTGGGGCCCCGCCGAAGCGGGGCGCGCCAAACCGATAGGATGAGAGGCATAGCAGGGGATCCCGGGATCAGCTTCTGAAGCGGTAACTGAAACCAACAGTCCACAGGAGGTCGGCCTGGGTCTTGTCGAACCCGCCGCGGTCGAACTTGTAGATGTATGAGGCACCTTGCGCGAAGACCCCGAAACCATTGGTCGGCAATACGTACTCGACTCCCGCGCCTACCTTACCGGCGAACTTGGTGACCCGGTCAAAGGTCTGGTCGTCCTTGTTGTCGATGGTGACGGCCCCCGCCCCGGCCAGGACGTAGGGAGCGAAACCGCTCGCCGTCGGGTAACGCAGCTGGAAGTCGCCGCCGTAGAAGTAGCGGTTGAAGCGCTGCCCCGCGAACGCGATCGAGTTGTCCGCACCCTTGTTGCGGAGATAGTCGAACGTCCCACGAACCGCGAGGTAGGGGTTGATCTGGACGCCGGCGCCACCACCCACGGTCCAGCCGGTCTTGGTGTCGGCCGTGCCGGCATCGTTCAAGTTGGTGAGCGGCGAGCCTCCGCCGCCGTTGGCAAAGAGGATGACCTGCGGATACGTCTGGGACAGAGCGGCAGGCGCTTGCGCCACCGCGAGTGCAGGCATCAGCAGGAACAGCGCACCCATGAAGATCGAGCGGTTCGACATTCGTCCACCCTTGCGAGTGCCCCGGGTCTGGGATCCGGCCGCAAGCGGGGGCAGGTCGCTCAAGCCGGGACTGCGTTGTCGCTACGGCGAGTGAGCGAAGGCAAGTTGGAGACCATACGAGGTCGCGTGCGTGGCGATCAGCGGGAAGACGACAACACAAGCGCTTAGGTCGCCAAACAGATGCCGCGCGGCGATCAGCGCTGACGCCTCGAGTGATTACTGGTACGCAGGGTGTCTGCTGGTACGCAGGCGACCGGTGAGACGAGAGCGGTACACTGGGGGAAGGTGGGCCGGTGTCGCGCGCCCCTCATGGGTCATCGGCGTGAGGAACGCCGGCAACGACCGAGGGCGCGCGATCGGGATACTGAGACTGATGGGAAGTTGCTGCGTTTACTTCACCACGAGCGAGACCTCGATGTTGCCACGTATCGCATTGCTGTACGGGCAAGTATTGTGGGCTGCCTGCACGATTTTCATCGCGGTGTCGTGATCCAGGCCTGGAATTGCAACCACAAGCTCTACGGCAAGCCCGTAATCGCCGCTCTCGGTGAGCCCGATCGAAACACGCGAGGTGACGGTCGACCCGCTGGCGTCGAGCCCGATACGCCTGCCAGCTTCGCTCAGGGCGCTCTGGAAACAGGCCCCGTAACCTAGAGCGAACAACTGCTCCGGATTCGCGCCGCCGCCCTTGCCTCCCATCTCCGCCGGTAGGCGAACGTCGAGGTCCAACACACCATCCGAGGTCCGCCCGTGGCCCTGACGGCCTCCCGTTACAGTCGCTTCTGCCGTGTAGATGCGCTTGCTCAACTTACGTAGCATCGTTCGTCCTCCTCGTTCTAGCGTACCAGCGAGCAACCTGCCCGTCCGCTCGGGCGGTGAGGCGAGAGCGGTAGATGAGGGGAAGGCGGGCTGGTGTCGCGCGCCGCTGAGGGTCATCGGCGTGAGGAACGCCGCACTCAGCGACCGGCACGCGCGCGATTGGGGAATCCGGCACCAGACCCCGACTTTGAGTAAAAGAGTCCACGGCATCATCACTGGTGCTGGCCGCGAATCAGTTCACCGAGTGCCAGCGCCGGCTCACCGGGACCCGAGCGCCTGCGATGGGCGCAGGTTCGGGCGGCCTGGTACAGCCCGATGTACCTGTCCGACCAAGCCCGGATCACTGCGTACGTCTTTGGGGCCGATGGCTCGAGGTTGAGATGGGGACCCGCATCGGGGATCACGATCGTCTGCAGGCATGCCTCGGTTGGGAAGAACGGTGCCTCGCTCACGGCGAACGCCGCCACAGTCGCCTCCGAGCTGGCGCAGATCGGCGCGCCACCGCAGACACTCGGATCGAACTGGCCGGCAATCATCAGTACGGGTACTCGGATCGCGAAGCTGGTGCCCGAGGTCAGGACCGATCCGCTGGTCTCGAGCTCAGCTGTGGTGACTGTCTCTTTGATCGCCTCGTCGAGCGCCAGGAGCCGAGGATCGGATACGGCCCAAAACAGGAAGTTCACGCTCCGCGACCCCGGCGAGGTCGTCAGATAGTCCTTGTCCAGCTTCCGCCCGGCAAAGCGCGGATCCCGATTGGCTTGAACCAGCGATGGGAGCGAGGATGCACCGCTGGGTGAGAAATGACTGATGCCGGTCAACACCAGGCCGTCCACGTCCTGGTAGCTGCCGGCCTCTGCCAGAGCAGCAATAGAGCCCAACGAATGGCACACGAGTACGACGCGCCCAAAGGCTACCTTGCCGACCGAGCCGCGCCGCAGCGCCCCAACCAGCTGATGGATCACGAACGAGTTGACGTCCATCGTCACCGCTGCGCCGGGTGGGTGCGAGCTCCGGCCAACGCCGATCCGATCGACCGCGAACACGGCGTATCCGGCCGCTAATAGGTGATCGACGTAGGAGTAGATCTTGGACTGATACGGCCAGTGCCAGTACAGGTGGCTGTACGTCGCGCCATGGATAGCCAGATGAACCGTCGGAGTCCGCCCGCGGGCCGAGGCCGGAAGGCACAGTTCCCCGAAGACTCTGTATCGGAGGGCCTCACCCGCTGCGAGGGCTACAGGAACCGTTGCCGGATGGCAGTCCGGCCGCGGGCTACTTGATATGTTGGCGGGGGAACTGGAGGGGCTCCTGGCAGCGGCGCGAGTGGGAGGCGATACTGGTGCGAGCAACCGGGTGTTGATGGCGCCCAAGAACCATATACCGATGGCGCCCAAGAGTGAGAAGAGCAGGACTTGTTTGACCGACATACCGTCTTTTTGCACCTCCAGTCACCAGGCCTGGGAGGCAAGGACGATGCCGGTTAACAAACGCTCGAATCACCATCGAGCGCCGATGCTTGCTCCATTGTCTGCTGTGTAACCGTAGGCACAGGTGCATACGCTTGAGCATTGGAGTCAACTTCCGATCCCCGCTTCCTCCGCTACCTGCCAAAGGGCTTTCTGAAGCATCTTCCGTCCGCGATGGAGTCGCGAGCGCACGGTTCCGACCGGACATTGGAGTACTCGGCCGATCTCCTTGTAGGAGAGGTCTTCCATGAAATACAAGGTCGAGACCACTCGATACCGCTCCGGCAGTCGCTGGATGGCGGCGACCACGCGTTCGGTGCCAAGCTTATCGAGGAGCTCGGCGGCGGGATCCGGTCCGGCCGTGGGGAAACCAGTCTCTGCCGAGCGGGCATAGAGGTAGTGATCAGGGGTATCGTCCAGGTTCGACGTCACAGGTCGGCACTTCTCTCGGGTCCGTTTTGAGAAGTAGCAATTGGTCAAGACCCTGAAGAACCATGCCTTGAAGTTGCTCCCGGGCTCGAATGAGTCGAACCCCCGGAAGGCCCGCAGTCCGGCTTCCTGAACCAGGTCCTCGGCCTCGGCGTGGTTGCGGGTGAATCGGGCCGCCAGCCTGAAGGCCGAGTTGGCCAGGGGCGTGAACAACGACTCGAAGCTCGCCGCGACTGCGGTCTGCATCATTATCGCCGTCATTGGACCTCTTGCCCGCCCTCGCCGTCTTTCAGGCTGGACCGCCGCAGGCGCCGATCTATTCGGGCGGCAGCCTTCGACCAGAGGCTGCAATCGATGTGAAGCAATGCCTCGACTTCGACCGTGGTAAGGTCCCACCCCAGCTCGGCCAGTTCAGCCAGCGTCTCCCTCGGTGCGCGAATGAACTGGTGGCGGAATTCCTCATCCGTCAGGAGACGACCTATGAGTCTTTCGACAAATCGGTGCGACATGCTGGGCTCTCTAGCAAGTTGAGGGCCGTCCAGCGCGGGCAGCCCCCCACCCAGCGAGGGCTTAATCGAAACGCTTAGCGATATACAGGGTGTGTACGGATGATCAGCGCGGGGACCGCGGTGCTCTATAAATCAGTGGCTTCGTCCAGGCCGTGCTTGCGCAGTCGGGTGTAGAGTTGGATGCGGGTGATTCCCAGCCGCCTGGCCGCTTCTGCCTTGTTCCCCCGCGTTTCCCGCATGACCTGTTCGATCGCCTGGCGCTCCAGAACGGTCAGGTCGGTGGTCGGGGTCGCAGCCGAAGCCGCGCCCTGCGCCGTCTCCAGCGAGAGATGCTGCGGGGTAATCAACCCGCCCTGGGCGAGAATCGCGGCTCGTTCGAGAGCGTTCCGCAACTCGCGCACGTTGCCGGGCCAACGGTGCGCGAACAACGCCGCCTTGGCATCGGGCGTGAGACCGGCCGGCGGGCGGGCCAGCGATCCAGCGATATCCCTCAGGAATGCGTCAACCATTGGCAGGAGATCGTCTCTCCGATCCCGCAATGGTGGGATGCGGATATCGAATACCTGAAGCCGATAATACAGGTCTTCCCGGAACTCTCCGCGCTCGATCTCCTTCCGTAGATCTCGATTGGTTGCAGCGATGACGCGGACCTGCGCCTTCAGGGTCTTAGTGCCCCCCAGGCGCTGGAACTCGCGCTCTTGGAGCACCCGCAGAACCTTCGCCTGGGCCGACGGACTCATCTCGCTCACTTCATCGAGGAAGAGGACACCACCCGCCGCCAGCTCGAGCTGGCCCGGCTTGGATTGGACCGCGCCGGTAAAGGCACCGCGTTCGTGGCCGAACAACTCCGATTCGAGCAGTTGTTCGGGGAGCGCGGCACAATTGATAGCCACGAATGGACCATCCTTGCGGGGCGATGCCCGGTGAATGAACCTTGCCACCACTTCCTTACCTGTCCCGGACTCCCCCTGAAGCAGGACCGTGGTGTCCGTATCCGCGACCTGCGCAGCCTTCTTCAGTACTTCTTTCCATTCGGCGGATTCCCCGATGGGGCGAGCCCAGCCCGACTTGAGGTCGAGCTCCGCCGAGAGAGACTTGACCCGAGCCTCGAGGCGTTCCTCTCGGGCCCGTGCTTCCGCTACCCGCCGCTCTGCCGTGGCCAGCTGTTCGTGCGCTACGCCTAGGGCGATGTAGTCGGCGATGAGCTGCGCGAGGGGAACATCGTCCTGAGAGAACGCGTGGGCTCGCTTGGACCAAAACGCCAGGCCCATCGCCTGTTCGCCGGCGGTCGTGCGAACGCCGAGTCCGGACCTCAGGCCCGCACTCAGCAATTGGTCCTGGTAATCGGCAGGTTCGCGGATTCTCGGGAGCCGTTCCTGCGTGAGATCTTCAAAAACCCAGACATGGTGCTCACCCCCGACCGGCGGATCTATCGTTAGTCGAAGCAGGTCCGGTATGGCACCGCTCGAGGTAGCCTCGAGTACGGAAACACCTGGTGCATCGTGAAAGCGCAGAGCCATGTAATCATGCGGGAGGATCTTCGCCACTACCTCCGAGACCCTCGGGAATACCGCCCGGATGTCGAGGACCTCGGAAATCGTACGCAGCAGCTCTACCGAGCCTTCCAGGTACAAGGCGCGGTCCCGCGCCACCGCCGCCCGACGCGCCTGCTCGGCCAGCCGGTCTCGCGTGAGCGCCAGAGCCAGGTACTCTCCCATACGCGTGGCCAGCGTGAGCTCCCGGTCGGAATAGGTATCCGGCTGCTGTGACAGCAACACGAGCAGACCGCTTGGGCGGTGATCGAGCAGAATCGGGATCCGCAGGCCTGCCCGGAAGCCTCGGCTACGATCGCGGTCGGTGAGTAGAAGGGCGGGTTCGATGGTGCTCAGCGCGTCCTCGTCCTGGTCGATCGGCTCGGGCGTACCCGGGGTTGGGTATTGGTCGTAACCGCCCCTTTCGTTGCGCAGCATGAGCCGGATCTCGTCGTGGGGAACGATCCGGCCGGCGATCTCACTCAGGCGTTGCAGAACCTCATGGATGTCAACGGCAGCAGCCAGCGCGAGAAGCAGCTCGTGGAACGGGTCGGTCCGCTCGACCTCCAGCAGGGGTAGACCCAGATCGGGGTTCATCGTGGCACCTCCAGGCTGTTTAAGCCTCGCGCGACACTCCGAGTGCTCAGCCGTACGCACGTTGTATACCCCTACACAATGCCAATCGTGTGCCACGTGATCAAGGGGGGCAAGGCGCTCAGAGCTTGGGCTCCGCGGCCGCATTAATGCGCAAAGGATCTCGATAATCCCGGAAGAATCCGGAAGACAAAGGCAGCCGTCTCCGCCTACCGTGTGGTGTGAGTATGCCGATCACCCACACGAAGGAGACGGTTGTGAGCACGAGCCTCACGCGATGGCGCCAGCGCGGTGCCGCCTGCGCGGCCCTGCTGCTGGGCATCGCTGGAACAGCTGGAACAGCCGACGCGCAGCATGAGAAGGGCAAAGAGAACCCAGCCCCCGTCCGATCTCCCGTCGGCGGGGGCTTGCGTCGGGGGCGCCGCTCAGATGTGGGCCGCCTTATTCGCTTGGGAGGATTGGCCGCGGGCCGCCTCCGGCAGGAAGACCTTCTCCACCAGATCGCGCTGGGTGTAGAGCTCCCAATAGAGCGGCGCGACCGCGTCGGGAGTCGCTCCCGGCTGACGCCACATTCGGCCGCCGATGGCCACGTGGCCGACCTGGACGCCTCTGGCGGCCAGTGCGGCATGGAGCTGGTACGCCCAGGTGCGCAGTCCGGAAGTGGCCAGGGCGACGTTGGCCAACTTGGGGCGGCCGAGATGGGGACAGACGGACGAGGCGCCCGTGGTGAGGATGATGGTCCCCGAGTGTCTCGCGAGCATGTCCGGCAATACCTGGTTCACCCCCGCCACCGCGCCGTGCACATAGAAATCGATGTGGATCTGAACGTTATCGTGGGTCAGCTCGGTCGCCGACGCCGTCGGCAGCAGGGGGCTCGCCGGCGAGAACTCGAGCACATCGATCCGCCCGAAGTGCTGCGTCACCGCCGCGAGTCCGGAGACGATTGACGCGCGGTCGAACAAGTTGGCGCTGAAGGCGGCCGCGTCGATGCCTTCTTTCGCGAGCCTGGCGACGAGCGGCTCCAGCTTCCTCGGACTAGGTGACACGAGCGCGACGTTGAAGCCCTGAGCGCCGAACGTCTTGGCAATCGCGAGGCCCAGACCGGGTCCAGCACCGACAATGGCGATAACAGGCATTCATCCTTCCTTCTCCTCCAGTCCCTCCACCAGCTAGGCACAGGCCGCGCCACGATCCGGCATGGGCCGGATCTCGCCATGCCCAGCAATCCGGCCGCCGGTCTCACCCAGCAGCGGCTCCCAGCCCAGCTGCGACTGCTTAGTCCTACGCACACTGCTTACGGCTATACAGAACCAATCTTCGGCAGGTGTTCAACTGGAGCCCATGGTGGGCGCCCGAGGAGGAATCGAGGCGTCTTCCGACCGGCACCGTCCTTGCCTACCCGCCTCCTGGTCAATGGTCCAACGGCGGCAAGTCACAAGGAGCGCACGATGCTGGAATACACCGGACGTACCCAGCCGATCGAGAAACCGAGCCGTCTGCAGCTCGCGATCATGGAGTGGCAACGGCAATTGGTCTATAACGCGAGAATTGCGCTCGACGAGAGGCAGTCCAACGGCAACGATGGGACGGCGGGCCTCCACTGATGGACTCGCCTGCGTCGGGGTTTACCCCTGACTACCTGCCGATCGCCGAGCATGGAGTGATCGGCGACCAGCGCAGCGTTGCGCTCGTGGGCACGGATGGGGCGATCGACTGGTACTGCCCCGAGCGTTTCGACGGGCCCAGCGTGTTCGCCGCGATCCTCGACCGGCGGCACGGCGGTTTCTATCGGATCGCCCCCGCCCCCGCCAGCCCCGAGGCACACTCGAAGCAGATGTACCTCCCGGAGACCAATGTGCTGATCACCCGCTTTCTCTCACCGGAAGGAGTGAGCGAGGTCCAGGATTTCATGCCGCTCGGTGGCGACCGCCAGCGGCTGATCCGTCGTGTCGTCGGCGTGCGCGGCCGGCTGCGCTTCCGGCTCGAGGTCGAGCCACGCTTCGACTACGGCCGCGTGCGGCCCGTAGTCGGACCTGTGGCCGAGGGCGTGCTATTCCGGGCGTCGGGGCGGGGGCTCGCGCTCGCCGCCACGCCAAAGATCGCTCTCCAGCCGACCCAAGCCGGCGTGATCCAGGAGTTCGATGTCGGAGCGGGCGAGAGCCAAACCTTCGCGCTCGAAAGCGGTGAAACGGTGAGTCCGCTGAGTGGCGGGGAGGCAGAGCGACTGATGATGGAGACGGCGCTCGCCTGGCGCGGCTGGCTGGGGCAGTCGACTTACTCGGGGCGTTGGCGCGAGATGGTGCACCGGTCCGCCTTGACGTTGAAGCTCCTCAGTTACGCGCCCAGCGGCGCCATCGTCGCTTCCCCGACGACCAGCCTCCCCGAGCACGTGAGCGGTCCACGGAACTGGGATTACCGCTATGCCTGGTTGCGCGACTTCGCCTTCTCCATCTACGCACTCTCGAGGCTCGGCTTTACTCAGGAGGCGGCGGCCTTCAACGGTTTCCGACGCACGATCTCACGAGCAGCCACATCGCGGAACGGCGACAGCCCACTCCAGCTCATGTACCGGATCGACGGCGGCTCGGACCTCGACGAGCTGGAGCTCAGTCATCTTGAAGGCTACCGCGGGTCCCGCCCGGTCAGGATCGGCAACCGCGCCGCCTCCCAGTTCCAACTCGACATCTACGGCGAGCTCTTCGATTCGATCTACCTGGCCGAGCAGCAAGCGCTGGCAGGCCGGGGTGAGCTCATCTCCTACGATGACTGGCAGGGGCTCGCGGGTCTCATCAACTGGCTGTGCGCTCACTGGCGGCAGCCCGATGAGGGGATCTGGGAAGTCCGCAACGGCCGCAAGCTCTTCACCTACTCGCGGCTCATGTGCTGGGTCGCCATCGACCGGGCGATCCGGATTGCACTCGGTCGCGGTCTGCCAGCCGATCTCATTCGCTGGACCGAGACCCGCAATCTGATCTTCACGTGGATCATGGAGCGCGGCTGGAGCGAGCGTCGGCAGGCGTTCGTCCAAGCCGAGGACTCCGAAGCGCTGGATGCCTCGCTCCTCCTGATGCCGCTGGTGCACTTCATCGCACCGACTGACCCGCGCTGGCTCTCCACTCTCGACGCCATCGGTCGGGAACTCGTGTCTGACAGCCTGGTCTACCGCTACGACCCCACGGCTGCACCTGACGGCCTCGACGGGAACGAGGGAACGTTTTCAATGTGCAGCTTCTGGTATGTGGAGTGCCTCGGGCGCGCCGGTCGACTCGATGAAGCCCAACTCGCCTTCCAGAAGATGCTCACCTACGCCAACCACCTCGGCCTCTACTCCGAGCAGATCGGCCCGAGCGGCGAGCTGCTCGGCAACTTCCCCCAGGCATTCACGCACCTGGCGCTGATTACCGCCGCGGTCAACCTCGATCAGCAGCTCGCGAACCACCGGAGCTGAACATCAATGTCGAACTGGATGGCAACAGTATGAACAAGAATCAACTTACCTATCTGGAGCAGCGCCTCCTGGAGGAGCGCGCTCGGGTGATAAAGGGGCTGGGCTACTACGATGAGTCCTTCAACACCACGCTGCAAGCCGGCAACGGCGGTCTCTCTTCGTACTCCCTCCACATCGCGGACCAGGGAACCGATGCCATGGAACGCGAGACCCAGTTCCTCTTCGCTTCGCAGGAGGGGCGCTATCTCCGGAACGTAAACGAGGCGCTGCGCCGGCTGCACGGCACCCCGGAAAAGTTTGGCCGCTGCGACCAGTGTGGGCAGGAGATCAAGTTCGAGCGTCTGGACGCGCTGCCGCATGCGCGGCTCTGCATTACGTGCAAAGAGAAAGAGGAAGGTGGCGGGCCTCGGCAGCCGCTTTGGATCTAAGCGTGGTCAGGGAAGATGACAGCCTAGAGTTCAAGGCTTGGGTGCAAGCGCCTGCCGAGACAATGATCTGGGACCAGGCTCAGAAGCTGATCCACGACACGGAGTTCGATCGGCTTTGGACTTCCTACGACGAACAGCTCATTGGTCGGATTCTGAAATGTAACATCCTCGCGGAGTACTACCTGGCGAGATATCTGCAAGCCAGCAATCCCTCCCGCGACTCTCTTAAGGCCGTAAGACTGAGCTTCGACTTGATCGCCGTACTGAGGCCGGGCCTAACCGAGCTAAACCGTATTCGGAATCGTATTGAACAGCGTCTGTCACCGAACATCGATAGTGCCGATCTGAAAGGAATGCGCAATTTGATCGAGGGCCTCGAGAAGGCGACAAATCCGGACGATCCGACTGTGCCCGACGGAGTGGAGCTCATCGAGACATTCACGCGGCTTGCGTGCAGCACGTTGGGACTGCTTACCGCAGCCGCGCCGCAGGCCCCGATGTCGAGCCCGATGGGAAGCGGGGTGATCAGCTGAGCCCACTCGCAGGGAATGCTGGGCCCTCGCGCGGGACGCAGGTGGACGCCGTCCGCATCGGCCAACATCACCGCGCACATGAGGCCAGGGTCCTGCGCCTCAATGGCCTC
>Ga0137359_10004370_pt1 | contig 11587 bp, 13 predicted proteins | sample Mad1_40_16metaG_FD_108281 | JGI IMG/M metagenome (GOLD analysis project Ga0137359, IMG submission 108281) | Vadose zone soil microbial communities from Angelo Coast Range Reserve, California, USA - Mad1_40_16 metaG | ecosystem: Environmental > Terrestrial > Soil > Vadose zone | place: USA... | reverse complement strand
TGCCAATATTCACCCGACCGGCATCGCCGCGAAAGCGCCGCATCCAAACGCGGCGCGCTTGTTCATTGACTTTGTGCTTTCCAAGCGCGGTCAAGAGGTCATCCGCGGCATGAATCGCATTCCCGATCGTATCGATACGCCGCCGGGACTGGCGCGCCTGAGTGAAAACATCCAGCCCGCTTTCGCGCCGGCCGAGGTCCTGGATAATTTCGAGCGCTACGCCAAGATGTTTCACGAGATCTTCGGCGGGCGATAGGCGCTTTGAGCTGATGCCATGGTTCGAATCGTTCACAACGTTCAAGCCGTTCAAATCGTCGAACAAGCTCTCGTGTCAGGCGGCTGAAAGGGCAAAGTGAAACAACGATGAAAGTTGTCGTCCACGGTGTGACCAAAGAATTTGCTTCCGGCCAAGGGACGATCCGCGCCTTGGGCGGGATAAATTTGGAAGTGCGCGACCAGGAGTTCTTTGGCATTATCGGACCGACGGGCTGCGGCAAGACGACGTTGCTGCACATCATCGCCGGATTGGAAACGGCGACGCAGGGAACAGTACAGTTCGTCGGCACGCAGAGAACCAAGTCCATGGTGTCGATGGTCTTTCAAGAATCGGCGCTGATGCCGTGGCGCAACGTCGAGGAGAATGTTCCCCTGGGAGCCGAGTTTCGCCACGAGCAGCCGTCGGTTTACAAGCGCATCAGCCATTTTTTTCTCGAAGTGGTGCGCTTGCTCGATTTCGCCGGCGCCCAGCCGCACGAGCTCTCAGGAGGAATGAAACAAAAGGTTGCCATCGCGCGCGCCTTGGCCAACGATCCGGAAGTTATTTTAATGGACGAGCCGTTCGCCAGCTTGGACGCGCAAACCCGGATGCTCATGCGCGAAGAGCTGCTGCGCATCTGGGAGCGCGACAAGAAGACCGTCATTCTGGTCACGCACAACCTCGACGAAGCGGTCATGCTTTGCGACCGCATCGCGGTGATGAGCTCGCGTCCGGGGCTCATCAAGAGCATCGTCACGGTCGACGTGCCGCGGCCGCGCAATTTCAAAAGCATGAAAGACCCCGATTTTGCCAATTGCATGGATAAGATTTGGAACCTGCTGAAGTACGATGTCGAACATGCGATGGCGCATGGCCGCCCGTAAGAATTTTGCCATGACGGCAAATCGAAAACAGCCCGCCGCGGATTAGATTCGTCTTGCAAGCTTGCAATTCTCTCCGCAACCACTAGAGTTGGAGCACCACCCGACAGAACGGAGAAAGAACCATGAATCAGTCTTTGAGAAAGTTGAGATCGTTAATTATAGCCTTGTCGATGTCGGTCCTTTCGGCGTGCGCGATGTCGACGCCGGATTACAAGGCGGCTGTCAGCGATCCGGACCGACCGGCCAGCGAGCGCGAGCTTGACGCGGCGCGCAAGCCCGACGAAGTTCTGGCGTTCTACGGTGTCAAAAGCGGCGACAAAGTCGCGGATCTTTGGGCGGGACGCGGTTATTACACGGCGATCCTGTCTCAGGTCGTCGGACCGCAAGGGGTCGTGTATTCAGTCAATCCAAATTCCCGTGACGAAATCAATCAGCGCTGGAAAGCGCCGAAGTTCTCAAACGTCAGGGTCGCCGACGGTCCGTTCGACAAGCTCGCGTTGCCGCAGGACGCTTCGCTCGATTTTGTCATCATTCATCTCAACTACCACGACGTGGCTCCGGAGGTGCGCGGGCCGATGAACAAACGGATTCTCGCGTCGCTCAAAAGCGGCGGAGTCTACGCCGTGGTCGATCACTCGGCGAAGGACGGCTCGGGCAACGAAGCGAACAAGACGCTGCATCGCATCGACAAATCCCAAGTCATCAAAGAAGTCAGCGGCGCGGGTTTCAAGCTCGCCAAAGAGGGAAACATGCTGCGCAAACCCGAGGATACGCGCGACTTCAACGTGAACAAAGAGCGCAACAAGGACGATCGCTTCGTGCTGGCGTTTCAAAAACCTTGAGGCCGCAAACAAGTCGCACCAGAGGAGATTTTGATGACTACCCGGCTGTGTAATTACGCTAAATTCATTCCGATGGCATTCGCCCTTGCGATCTTCGTCGGTTGCGCCGCGACTTCGACACCGAATTACGATGCCATTCTCACCAACATGAGCCGGCCCGAAGCGGAACGGGCGATCGATCCGGTGCGCAAACCGCAGGAGGTGATGGCGTTTTATGAAGTAAAAACCGGCCAGAGGGTCGCCGATATTTTCGCCAGCCGCGGCTACTACACGGCGATCTTATCGCAACTGGTCGGCGCCGAGGGAGTGGTTTATGCGGCTAACCAGGCCGCGCGTCCCGAGTTGCACGAGCGCGTGAAGCAGCCGAGCATGGCGAACGTACGGATCATCGACGGCCCGTTCGACAAGATTGCCTTGCCGCAGGACGGTTCCCTCGACTTCGTGCTGCTCCACCTCGACTACCATGAAATCGCCGCCGATGTGCGCGGCGCGATGAATAAGAGAATCTTCGCCGCGCTCAAACGCGGCGGCAGCTACGGCGTGGTGGACCACTCGGCCAAAGAAGGTGCCGGCGATGGCGAAGCGAAAACGCTGCACCGCATGGACAAGCTATTGGTGATCAAGGAGGCGACCGGCGTCGGGTTTCGTCTAGGCGAAGAAGGGAAAATGCTCAGCCGCGCCGACGACACGCGGGATTTTAGCGTGATCAAGATTCGCGACAAGAGCGACCGCTTCGTGCTTAAGTTTGTGAAGCCGTAAGAACTGCGATTGTTGAGCCTAGGGGAAGATTCAAGGCATCCTGCCAACTACGGTGCATCGGTGGTTGGTCTTGCCTAACTCGCGCGTTTTTGTTTGCGGAAGCAGATTTCGTTACCAGCGCAGCAGGTTTAATCCGCTGATCTTTGGAAAACTTCGTTCATCGCGAGCGGCGACGGCGTATCCCTTGGCGATGGCCGTGGCGGCGATGATGAGATCGTGTGGACCGACGGCGGTGCCTTGGGCCGGAGCTCAGCGGCCATGCGCGCATGAATGCGCGCGACGACGGCGTCGAAAGCAATAACGGGGATGCGCGATAACAGGCCTTCAACAAAAGCCTCGCGACGTCTGCGCTGTGCTGGTGTCGAAGCGCGATGGACGCCATGGAGCAATTCAGAAGCGGTGATCGCCGAAATCCCAAAATCTTCGTCAGCGGAATCAGCTAACCGATGCTCAAGTGTGACCTGATTGCGTTCCCAGGCGATCAGTACGCTGGAATCGATCAGCGTTCCCATGGCGAGTCCGGAACGATGGACTTCTGCTTCGTGGCTTTTTCTACTGCTTGCCAATAACCTGGGTCGGGCTTGGGCAAGGAGTGCAGTAAAGTCAGGAAGTCCGCGCCGGTAAAGCGCAGGGGCTTGACGTGAGAGATTTCACAAACCGGCTCGCCGCCGCGCTCGATCACAAAGGTCTCGCCACGGTAACAAACCCTGTCGAGCAGTTCGGAAAAAGAGCGAGCCGCTTCGGTCGCCGAAATGACCCGGCTTCCCTGTCCCGTGGAACGCACCCGCCGCGCGCCTTTTGCCGGTCGCTTGGGGGCGGCAATCGGAGAAGATTTTGTTTTTTTCATGGAATCTGATTATCTGATTTTGCATAACGTCAGTCAAGATCGACCCGCAGGGCGGTGATCGATCAGCTATTGTGTAAATTTTCAGACTTAGGACGGAGGGAGAGAAAAGCCACCCGAAGAGCTGGGTGGGATGAGCGATATCTGATGGATTTATGCTTTCACGAAGCGCGGTGTCGTCTTTGCGGATCTCTTTCGCCCTCTGCAGTTTTAACTTCTTCCGCTTCGGCTTGATCGAGGGCGTATTTGCCGACCGCGAGATCTTTGTCGGCGATACCGTTGGATTGAAAGAAAATTCTCTTCGGTCGCGGCTGCGGCACGCCTTCGGCGACGATCTTTTCCAACGGCAGGATATCTTCCCAACGGGCGATGCGAGTTTGACAGGCTTCGACCAGATCGCCGCTGTCGGCTTTGGCGGTCACGTCTAGCGGGCACATTTTTATGCGTTTGACAGGTGTTACCATGCACGGTAACGTCAAATTTCGATGGGTAAACTCCGCCGCGGCGGGTCTATCTTTGTTTGGTGGAAGGGGGATCACGTTCCCAGGCATGTGCATGTCTACCGCGATGGAAAGCTCGTGGTGAAGTGGGATCTCGACAACAGTAAGCCTATGAAGGGCAGCGCGCCGAGAAGAGTGATCGATCTCATCAGGGAGCTCGATGCAGAGGGATTACTATGAAAATTCGGTCGGTGAGAGCTAATAACAAAAAGAAGGTTTTCGAGATAAGAACATCTAGCAGGAAGTATTCTTTTCCATATGTCACAGCGTCGCCGACACCGACTTCTGAAGATCCGATCGCTCGGGTATTCGTCGACAAAGAGCTGGGTAGAGAGGCTTTCACCTTTGAACTGGCATCGGGAAAGACGGGAACAGTCCATTTAGAGCAGGTGTTGGAATACAACCAGGACCCCAATTATCTAAGAGATCTTCTGCTCTATAAGCTGACCCTGGAAGCGCAGAAACGCGTTGCCCAAAGTCGGTTGGCGAAGCGCGAGATCGTCCGTAGGCTCGGGACATCTGCGACTCAGCTTTATCGATTGTTGGATCAAACCAACTATGAGAAGTCCGTCGATCAGCTCGTTTCTTTGCTGCAGATCTTGGACTGCGAAGTGGATCTAGTCGTGCGCGCGAAGAGCGCATAAATCTGCATTCGCCAAACTCAGATCTCCGTCACGCTCCGCAGTTTTAACTTTTTCCGTTTGGCTTGGTCGAGGGCGTATTTGCCGACCGCGAGATCTTCGTCGGCGATACCGTTGGATTGAAAGAAAATTCTCTTCGGCCGCGGCTGCGGCACGCCTTCGGCGACGATCTTTTCCAACGGCAGGATATCTTCCCAACGGGCGATGCGAGTTTGACAGGCTTCGACCAGATCGCCGCTGTCGGCTTTGGCCGCGGCGAGGTCATCGACCACGATCAAATCCATGCGCCGGATCAGATTACCCGACACTTCGTGCTTCACCGTCGCGTTGGCGCCGATGGACGCGATCAGCACTTCGTCTTTCAAGCTTTGGCCCGTGGCCACCGGCGTCGTGGAGTCGGTGGAGACCACCAATATGTCGGAGACCGCTTCGACTTCGTCGACCGTGTCGGCTTCTTTCCAATCGGCCTTCACGACCTTGCTCATCTGCTTGATGAAATCTTTGCGCCGTTTGGGAGTGCGGCCCCAAACGACGACTTGCTCTATGGGGCAGGTCTTGGCGACGGCTTCGACCTGAAAAGTCGCTTGCCATCCCGGGCCGATGATGCCCAGCACTTTGCGGTTTGCCGGCGCGAGATATTGGGCGGCGACGCCGGTGGCGGCGCCGGTGCGCAGGCTGCTCAAGAAGCCCATGTTGACGATCGCTTGGATGCCGCCCTTGCGGCCGTGGTAAAGCGTGATGGTATTGGCGTCCGCAGCGTAGGAGCGCAGGCAGATCAGGTCCGAGTCTTGATGCCATGCGGCCATCATGTTGAGCTGTTTCTCGCTGCCTTTGAGCCGGCGGCGCGGCACGCTGCGCATTTTGCCGGCGGCGCGGTCGCGAAACATCTTGTCGAGCAGAGTTACGGCCGCGGCCATGTCGACCAGTTTTTCGGTCTGCGGTTTGCTGATGATCAACGCCATGCTTGTAAATCCTCCAAACGTTCTATAGCTCAAGGGTTTTTTCCGGGCAAGGCGCTAAAAATCTCGAACTCGGAGGTTTAAATCATCAGCAGGCTTGACCGGTGGTTTCATTGCATTCAAAATAGGGACATTCAGGCGACGTTGGCCAAATGGCGGAACATTAGCGATGGCGTACGCAACCATTCAAACTCGACTCTGTCCTCACTGTGCCAATAGCATCGCCGTGGATGCTTTGAATTGCCCCTATTGCAAAGCAGACTTGGTCCTCTCGATAGTGCCTGAGTGGCCCAAGCACAACGAGGACGTCGAATCGGTCGATTCACCACCCGAGAAGGAAAAACTCACCGTCCGATCGAAAGCGATTTTGGTCGTGGGGTTGCTGCTATTCGCTCTGGGCGTTTATCTCGTCGGTGGCAATCGGGAACGAAGCGATCTGGAACCGCGTTTGGCGGAACAGCAACGGGGTCTAGTGGAACGAGACGAGAAAATCCAGAGCCTCGAAGCGCAGCTTGCTCAGCTGCGCCAGGATCATCAAGGGAGCAGGAACGAAATCGCCAGCCTCAAAACCAAGCTGGAAGAGACGCAAAAGGAAATGGCCGCGGCACGGAAGAGGTTGAGCGAGGCCAATCGGGGAAACGAACGCTTGGCATCGAGCCGCGCGGCCGCGACGCAGCGACGGGCCGACTCTCTGGCCGCGCCTCCTTCTCCAGCGCGTGCGCGGCGCGCGATCGAGCCGGGCAACTACGAAACCATGCGGGCTGCGCCGGTTTATGAGAAGCCGGCAGGCTCCGCTCGGGTTGTGATGCGGATCGCCAAAGGAACGCAGGTGACGGTGGTCCGCTCCATCGGCGAGTGGCTGGAGATCCGCTCAAAGCACGACAATCCGCCGGGGTTTCTCCGCGCCGATGACGTGTCGCTCATCAGTAAGGCCAACTAGTCGACTGTGACGTCAATCCGCCCGTCAAGGTTCATCGTTCGACGGGTTGCCGACACGCGAGAATTTTCCCGCTGTGCTAGCCTGAGACCCTCCATGAAGCACATCGAATGAAACGCCCGCCTTCGCTTAAAACGCTTCACTAGACGACAGCAACGGCGATCTGATAACGTCAAATCGGTTATCATCGCGCCCACGAATTTCGCCGCGCACCGTGCGTCGGCTCCTGCACCGGCGGCCAGTACAAGCCCTAGCCCGCGACAAGAAAGAAGTTTCCCCATTGGAAGATCCAGCGACTCTCGAACCGGCCGAGACGGTAAGCGCGACCCAAGGAATACTCGGCAAAACTTTTTCCTCATTGCGCCATGCCAATTACCGCTACCTCTGGTTCGGTACCGTGTTCATGAGCGCCGGACAATGGATCCAGCAGGTAACCCTGGGCTGGTTGCTTTACGATCTGACCGGTTCTTCGATACTGCTCGGCGCGCTCAACGGTTTACGCGCTCTGCCTTTTTTAATCGCCAGCCCGATCGCCGGTGTCGTTGCAGATCGCGTCGACCGCAAAAAAATTCTGACGGCCGCGCAGTACGTGTTGATGACGGCGACCGTCGGAATGGGCGTGCTCGTCGCCATGGGCGTTGCGGCGGTCTGGCACCTGTTCGTTTTCACCTTGATCACAGCGATTGCCTGGGCATTCACCGACCCGGTGCGTCAGAGCATGGTGCCGACGCTCGTGCCCAAGGAGGATTTGATCAACGCCGTGGCGCTCAACTCGGCCGCGTTCAATATGACCAAGGTCGTCGGTCCCTCGATCGGCGGGTTGCTGATTGTGGCATTCGGCGCCGCGGGAAATTTTTTCGTTCAGGGCGCGGCGTATATCGCCGTATTGATCTCGATCTATTGGATGGTTATCCCGCCGGCGCCGACGGAGGCTATGCGTTCGTCAGCGCTGGCGAACTTGAAAGAAGGTCTGCTCTACGTCTGGTCCAACCCCACGGTATTCGCGCTGCTCACCGCCGCGCTTGTGCCGCGCATTTTAGCGATGCCGTATCAAACGCTGATGCCGGTCTTTCAAAAGGACGTCCTCAAGGTGGGCCCGGAAGGCTTGGGAATCATGCTTGCTGCGCCGGGCTTGGGGGCGATGTTGGCGGGACTGCTACTGGCTGGGTTGGGTAATCAGGTCCGGCGCCAGGGTGTCTTGATGCTCGCGAGTTTGTTCGCCCTCGGCATCGCCATGAATATTTTTTCTTGGACGACCTCCTTTCCCCTGGCGATCCTGTCGTTGGTGCACATCGGCGCGTTCCAAATATTTTATATGGCGACCACCAATACCATGCTCCAGGTCATCGTGCCGGATCATCTGCGCGGACGCGTGATGAGCATCTACGCGCTCGACCGCGGCCTGATGCCGATCGGCGCGCTGACAGCCGGAGTCAGCGCCCACTGGATCGGCGCCCCGGCGACGGTGAGCTACATGGGTATTGCAGTGATATTGATGGCCGGCTTGGTGGCCTGGCGCGCGCCGGTCGTGCGCGATCTTGGCGTATCGTGAAGGAGTTGCTTACAGCCGTTGAACTTCCTATGATCAGCGAGTCATTGGGAGGCGTTATGAAACCGATGGCAGTTATCGCCGGTTGCGTGATCTTACTCTCGATCGCGAGTCTCGCTCGAGCTCAAGGCGTCCGCGGTTTTGCGGGGGGAGGAGGAGCGCGTACGAGTACACCCGGGCAAGCCGCAGGACCGGTTATTTCAGCGCCTCAAGCGCCGTCGGCACCGCAAGGCTTCACGACCTCGAGGCCAAATCCTGCGAGCCCGAATTTTTCGCCGCAAAACCCGCCGGCAACCTCGCTCCCTCAGGCCCCGACGCAACAGTTTCAGCACAGGGGTGCAGTGTTTGCTGCGCCCCCGGCTGTAAGCCGGACGCCGCCGTTCATCTTGAGCAAACCGCCGCATCAGCCGCATCGCCCACCGTTCTTTCACCGCCGTCCGGGGCTAGTGATTCTCGATGTCACTGACGGTTTCGGCGGCACGGTCATCACGCAAGTCGCCCCGGGCGTCATGCAGGCGGGGCCCCGCTACGCAGAGGATTCCCCGACCGAAACACGCACCCGTGGCCCCGGCCAGTTGGCGCCATTCGACCCGACGCCGCAGGAGGTCGTCGAGCGAATGCTCGCTCTCGCAAGAGTTAAAAAAAGCGACGTGGTCTACGACTTAGGATCCGGTGACGGACGGATCGTGATTGCTGCGGCCAAGAAATATGGCGTCCACGCCGTCGGCTTTGAAATCGATCCTGGCCTGGCCAAGTTGGCGCGTGAAAACGCGCGTCGCGCCGGCGTGGATAAACTAGTGGAAATCCGTCAACAAGACTTCCTCACGGCGGATTTATCCCCGGCGTCGGTGGTGACGTTGTATCTTTCCTACGACGGCAACCTGGCGGTTCGACCGCAACTGATGCAACAGCTCAAGCCCGAGGCACGGGTCGTGTCTTACACATTCGACATGGGCGAATGGCAGCCGAAAATCGCCGAAACTTTCCGCGACTCGGAAGGCAACTCACACCAGTTGTATTTCTGGCTTGTTGGCGAGCCGATGGTATTCAGCGATAACCGTTCGCAGATGCTAAGGCCGCAGCCGAATCGTAACGGTCCACTCATTATCGAAGTCAGATAGCCCTCGCTATTTTCAGCTAACTTCTTGGCGCTGCCGCTGGCGCCCCGACGCAAAGATGGGTTAACGGCCGATTGCAGGCGCTATCGCTTGCGGTGTCCCATCAGCTCGGCTTCGCCGAGCACGTGGCCCTTGAGCGCGTCGAGGACTTGCTGCTTCGTCGCCCGCGGCTTGAGATGGGTTGGGGCGTCGAGCGCGTAAAGCTTGAAATAGTAGCGGTGCGCCGGCCCCGGCGGCGGACACGGTCCGCCGTAGCCGACGTTGCGAAAATCGTTGGTTCCTTGCTTAGCGCCATTGGCCAACGTATCCGTTTTCACCGAGGCTTCCGCGAGTTCCGTAGTTGTTGCGGGCAAATCATAAATAACCCAATGTACCCATGGGCCGCCCGGCGCATCCGGATCGTCGACGATCAGTGCAAATGCTTGGGTTCCCGCCGGCGCGTTTTGCCAACGAAGCGGCGGCGAAAAGTCTTCGCCGTCGCACGTGTATTTGCGCGGGATCTCCGCGCCGGCTTGGAAAGCCGTGGAAGTGAGGGCGAATTTCTGCGGCGTTTTAGGTTCCGCGCCAAACCCTGCAGACGCGTGGATCAGCGCGGCGCATAAGATGGCAAGCGGCAAAGCAAGCAATTGAGCGGAGAGAGCCTTGGCACAGTTCATTTCTTTGTTCTCGCTACCGTTGAGAGTTAATGTTTTATCTGCCAGCCAATGCAGGACTTATAATTGCCGCCAGGCGTTTTGCCACACCTTGCTTTATCGCCGAAGGCACGCCGATTCTTTTAAATCGATGTCTTTCGGCGACCGGCACGGTGGCGTCGATGCCGACCTTGGCGGTGAACATGCCTTCTTTCTTGGACGGGTCGATGCTCCTGGCTCGTAGGTTTGGAATCACGATGAGATCTTCATCGCCCTGAACGCGAGTGGCGATCGCCCAGTCGAGGTCGCGCGGATCTTGCACGTCGACGTCGTCGTCCACGACGACGGCGTGCTTAATGTATGGCACGCCCGCAAGCAAGAAGTGCAACAATTGTTTCGGGTCCGAGTCGTGGCGCTTCTTTAGCGACACGGCGACGTGGGTTCGGCCGCTCGGCGCGCTTAGTGCCAGATCCTCGACGGCAAATCCTTTTTCGCGCAGCATCTGAACGATCTCGGCTTCGCCGGCGGGACCGCAGAGGAGCGCGACTTCCTGGGACGTCGGATGGAGAGCCTGGAGTATCGGATTCTTGCGATGGGTGATCGCTGTGACTTCGATCACGTGACTTTGATCGCTGAAATAATATCCCGAGGTTTCGCCGAACGGGCCTTCGGGTTCTCGTAGCTTAGGTAGCACTTTTCCCTCGATTACGACTTCGGCATGTGCCGGAACATCGACGTCCGAGGTTTCGCACTTGGTCAGCGCCAGCCGGCTGCCGAGCAGGCTGCCGGCAATCGCAACTTTATCCTCGATCGGCGAGCTGACGATGGAGGCGAGTAAGAGAATCGGATGAACACCCAGACTGATCGCGACATCGAGCGGGCGATTATTTTCTTCCGCTTTGGCGGCGAAGCGCGAGATGGGTGGATTCGCCAGATGAATACCTAACCGCCGGCTGTCTTTTACCTGCAGCCGATGCAAACCCATGCTTCTTACGCCTGTCTGCGGATCTTTGGCGGTGAGTATGCCGCAGGTGATGTACGGGCCAGCGTCTTGTTCGTGGTAAATCGGGATCGGCAAAGAATTCAGATCGACTTGCTTGCTGGTTCGCAGGATGACCTCCTTCACCGGTCCGTCTTTGACGCGACGCGGTTTGCCGACGGCGCCGCGTCTCTTACGGTAAGTGTCCAGCAGTTTCTCTTCGCTTCTCAGGCCGAAGGCGAGCGCCAAGCGTTTTTTGGTCCCGACGAGATTACCGACAACCTTCGTCGAATAGCCTTTGATGTTCTCGAACTGAAGCGCAGGCCCGTGCGCGCGATCGGCTTGATGCAGAAATTCGCTCAGCTCGTAGCGCAAGTCGACTTCGTCGGCCACACGGAGCAACTCGCCGTTTTTCTGCAGCAGGCCGAGAAAGTGGCGGAAATCGAGGGTCGGCATGCTTGTTACTGGGCGTAGAGTTGGTCGATAAAGCCGCTGTCGTCTATTTTTCTGAGATAGTGCAGATCCCACGGTTCCATCGGTCCGATGCCGCGCATCTTGGGATCTTTGCCGACGTCGAGATCGTAGACGTTTTGGATCGCCGCCGGGAGCGGATAGGGTTTTTTGTTCAGCAGCTTGGCCCATTTACACTCCAGCTCAACGTAGCACTCGTCGCCATCCACTCCGTAG
>Ga0137359_10004365_pt1 | contig 11591 bp, 8 predicted proteins | sample Mad1_40_16metaG_FD_108281 | JGI IMG/M metagenome (GOLD analysis project Ga0137359, IMG submission 108281) | Vadose zone soil microbial communities from Angelo Coast Range Reserve, California, USA - Mad1_40_16 metaG | ecosystem: Environmental > Terrestrial > Soil > Vadose zone | place: USA... | reverse complement strand
GGATGGATTAGGTAACGGTCTGCCAAATCAATATGTCAATATGTATCCAGCCGGCGGCACTCCCTTGCCAACAGTCCTCACCGATGCCTCAGGCAATTACTCCTTCCAGGTGGCTCCAGGAGACTACTACCTCTATGTCTACGGCTATAACTCTGATCCAGTTAACGCACCACACTACTATTACTTGCAAAGCACGTCCCCGCTCTCGCTCAGTCAGGATACTGTTATGGACATTCAGCTACCGGCAAGGAAGGTTAGCGTCCACGTGCAAGGTGGTGGTGGGAGCTCTGTAGCTAATGTGGCGATGAGCACTCAGGGCATCTACAATCCGAACCTGATGCTAGGCTCCACGTCCGCCTACGGATACTCCTATTATTTCACCGGCAGTCCAACCTACACTGATTCTTCCGGCAATGCGACTATGTGGCTCTTCCCAAGTGTGCCGGGTGGCACCTACACCCTCACCGCCGCCCCGCCCAGCGGGGGTGCTTTTGCGACTTTCAATGTACAGAACGTTAATGTCACCTCCGACAAGTCGATAGTGATTGCGCTTCAGTTCGTCCACGATCCTCCTGTAACAACTGCTACCCTCAGCCCGTCACCTGATGGCAGTGGTACCTATTGCGGCACCACAACCGTGTCGCTTTCAGCCACAGCTTTCTCAGGCTTTACCGTGGCCGCAACCCACTACACGGTAGATGGAGGGCCAACCCAAACTTACACGAGTCCGTTTGCGGTCTCAGGAGGAGGCCCACATTCAATCAGCTATTGGTCGGTCGACAATGTAGGAGTGTTTGAAATAACCAACACGCGAAGCTTCACAATCAACTCCAACCCGGTCGTAACTATCACCGGCCCCGCAAGCGGATCAATTTACGCCGTGAACACTCCTGTTAACTTCACAGGCACATTCACTGATGCCGGAGGAGGCACGCACACGGCCCAGTGGACGTTTGACGGCAGCTCGCAAGCTGGAACAATCAACGAATCGACCGGAGCCGTGAGCGCAGCCCACACCTTCACAACTCCCGGCGTTTACATGGTCGGCCTCGCGGTGACCGACAGTTGTGGCGGAACGGGAACGGCAAGCACGGTTGGCGGGCTCGACGCGTTGGTGGTCATCTATGATCCCGACGGCGGGTTCGTTACCGGCGGCGGCTGGATAAACTCACCGGCTGGGGCTTACGTGCCCAGTCCAACGCTTACCGGCAAAGCGAACTTTGGCTTTGTGTCGAAATACCAGCACGGCGCCAACGTTCCTACGGGACAGACCGAATTCCAGTTCCGCGTCGCCAATTTTAGTTTCCACAGCACCGCTTATGACTGGCTGGTAGTCGCGGGTGCGCGAGCCCAGTACAAGGGAACCGGCACAGTCAATGGATCCGGCAACTATGCATTCATCCTCACCGCCATCGACGGGCAGATCAATGGCGGGGGTGGAGTCGACAAGTTCCGCATAAAGATCTGGGACAAGGCTAATGGCGCTATGATCTATGACAACCAGCTTGGCGCGGCTGACGGTGCCGACCCGAGCACAGTGCTTGGAGGCGGTAGCATCGTCATACACAATTAGCGCTGGCTGGCGCTTTTCACAACAGGAGTCGATGGTGGGAACGCGCAGGCGTGAGTTTCGCGATTCGTTGGGATTGGACCGAATTGCACAGCGCTAGGTCTTGGCCCGGGACCGGTTTGAAGGAATGTGTTCCCGAGCACTGGTGTGATTACGACGCAGCGCTCTCGCGATGCGCTGTGATGTAACTTCGAGATATCGAGGCGGGCGTACCGGAAAGAGGCGCGACACCAGCGCCTCTTTCTTCTTCTGCAGGTGCGCGGCCGCTTGAAGCATCCGGCTACTCTCGGCGAGGTGCTGCTTCATGAATTCGTCGCTGGATACGATTGCGATGATCTCTTCTTCCAGCGCTTCTAAGTCATGCCAATCCCCGATTCGATCTTGAAGCGTCCGTAGCCATGCCAACGCCCGCGACGCGTCGCCGTAACCCATCTCCGTGACGATCTCCAATAAATACCTTACCCGCTTCGCGGCTATGCGTAGCTGATGGAGCTCTGCCGGGTTGTTAGTCGGATGCGATTGGGCAGCGAGAGCTTGAAACTCTTCCAGTCTCTGGTCAAGCCGCTCGGCCGCATAGCCCGCCACGCTTCGTTCATCCAGCTCCATTGTTTCTGATGTAGCCTCCAGCGCAGGCGCTTGATTGTGCGCATCGTCATGTACGAGGGCGATGTCAGTCGCTTCGCGGATTGAAGGCTCCAGGAATCCCAGCTTTATGGCGAGTGCGCCGATATCGATGTCTTCCAGAAACTGCCTTACCTTTGCAGCTCTGTGGAAGCGCCGCTCTTTGAGAATGCCCTTTACTAACTCGAGTTGCTCCCGTCGCGCACGGCCCCGGCTTGGGGTTTCTTTCTCGATGAGTTCCAGGAAGACGTCGTAGTTCCTGACGGTGGAGAGCCTGCGGCGCCAATTGCGAAGCCGCCTCTTCAGCTTCCGAACCTTCATCTCGCGTTCAAGCAAGTCAAGCGAGGCCTGAAGCCTTCTTGTGGTCACGCGCATCTTGTGGATAGCCTCGACCGCCTCGGTTTCGAGAACGGCGCGATGATAGGCGCGTAAGGCAGCCAACTGAGAACTGATGATCTCAACGAGCTTGCGAGGTTGTCGCGCCGGAGGCTCCTTCGCGGCGCGAGCGCCGACCTCGGTGGTCAGTATTTGTTCAGTCTCAGCCATCGATCAGGAGAGAGACTACTATCTTCACCCTGCCCGGGCAACGGTTGAAAGCGTATACCTCAGGGCGGGCCAGGAATACCGCGAGGCAATTCGGTGATTAGCTGAGTGAAGGCTATAATCTGTACCAGCGAAAAGACACAGGCATGGATTTTCTAAAGCTCGATCTGAATAAAGCGACGCCCGACTTGCCGACCGAGAACGAGATCCGGTTTCAAGTGGCGCTTTTGGCAGCCGTGCCGGCGCTGATTGCGAGTTTCATCGCTCGGTTCTTGTTCGATGCCCCGCTCGTGCCCGAGCTGCTCGCGCAATTCATCTTCGCCATTGCTCCAATGTGGATGGTCGAGATCGCGGTGGGCATGCTGGGTCCGTTTGCCAAGCACCTGGCATTTCTCGGCTGCACGGTGATCTGCCTGATCGCGCTGATCGCCGCGGCGATAGCTTATCTTCGCTACGCACCGCGGAGGGACTCCGCCTTCGCGCGATACGCTTCGCCGATCGTGTTTGCGCTGGCGATCTGGGCGTTGAGTGTTGTTATTCTGATACCCGTGCTGGGTGGCGGGATCTTTGGCAGCCGCCTGCGGCAGGGAGCGCTGGTCACTTCCATTTCGCTTCTTCTAGTACACGCCGTTTACGGGCTCGCTCTTGGCCTTGCCGCGATCCGATACATAAACCGCCCGGTTTCCGTTAGCTCTCCGGGCGCGATCATCAGCAGACGCCGTGTCGTCCGAGGCGTTGGATACTCAGTGCTCGCCGTCGGAGTTTACGACATCGGCAAGTCGCTTCTTGGATCGTGGCTGCAGTCCGGATCCGGCCGCGTGAAACGCGGTGACGGCGTGTTCCCGAACATCGACAATCTCGCTCTCGAGATAACGCCGACCCGGGACTTTTATCAGGTGTCCAAGAACGCGTTTGACCCGCAGGTTGATGTGCGCAGATGGAAGCTTGAGGTTGCGGGGCTCGTCGACAACCCATTAACGCTCACTTACGACGAGATGAAAGGGCTGCCTCCGGTTGAGCAATATGCGACGCTTGCTTGCATCAGCAACGAGGTCGGCGGTGAACTGATCGGGAACGCCCTGTGGCGCGGGGTGCGGCTTAAAGATGTTCTGGAGAAAGCCGGGCTCAGGCAAGGGGTCGTCGACATCGTGTTACGGGCGAGCGACGACTATACCGACTCGATTCCGCTTGACCGCGGGATGGCGGATGGGACTTTGCTGGTGTACGAGATGAATGGCGAGCGGCTCACGCCGGAGCATGGTTTTCCAGTGCGTCTGCTGGTGCCTGGCATCTACGGCATGAAGAACGTGAAATGGCTCACTCGCGTCGAAGCGGTGGACTTCGATTTCAAAGGCTATTGGCAAAGGCGCGGATGGGATGATCGCGCGGAGTACAAGACGATGTCGCGCATCGACGCGCCCGATCGTTCTGTGAAGGGCGAAGCCACTATCGCTGGAATCGCGTTCGCCGGGGATCGCGGAATAAGCAAGGTCGAAGTATCGATCGATAGTGGCGCGAATTGGGATCAAGCCGACATCAAGGCCGCCCTCTCACCGATCTCATGGGTGCTTTGGCGAAAGCAGTGGAGACCGGCGCAAACCGGTCGGCACAAGCTTTTAGTCAGAGCTACGGATGGTCGAGGTCAGACGCAGACCTCTCAATACGCTCCGCCTGCCCCGAGCGGTTCGTCGGGTTATCAGAGCGTCATCGTAAGCTCTGAATGAACGTTGAAAAAAGAGCTTGACCCTGGAACCAGTTCCAGAGTCTATAATCGCTGGAAGGTGGAACACGTGAGGCACAACACGCCGAAACAGACGTATTTGCGGTCGGGTGAACTGGCGCGGCTCGCGGGCGTGAGCACCGACACGTTGCGGCACTACGAGCGCAAAGGCTTGCTCGTGCGGCCGCGCCGTTCGGCGAATGGTTATCGCGAATATCCGGCCAGTGCCCTTGATCGAGTGCGTCTTGTCCGCGGCGCACTCAGAATTGGATTCACTCTAAGCGAACTGGCTGGGATCCTGGGTGTGCGCGACCGAGGCGACGCTCCGTGCCGCCAGGTGCGAGCGCTTGCGGGGACAAAGCTGACCGACGTCGAGACCCAACTTTGCGAATTGACAGCGCTGCGCGATGAACTGCGCACGCTGTTGAGGAACTGGGACGCGCTTCTGGAGAAGAACCCGCCTCCCGAGCGCGCGGGTCTGTTGGAGTCGCTGGTGGCGAGCGATATTCGGAGACGGATCAGGTCAGTGCGGGTTGCGCAGACACCTATCAACCGAAAGAAAGAAAGCAAGGAGACTCAATGGTGAAAGCGAAAAACTACTCAGGGCTTCTGTTAACACTGATGCTGCCGATGGTCTTGACCGCCAGGACACAGCAGCCGCCTGATCAACATCACAATCATCACGACAAACAGCATGTGGATGGCGTGAACGAGCGCGGCGACCATGCGATGGGTTTCAGCCACGAGAAGACGACTCATCATTTTCACCTGACCGCGGGAGGTGGGGCCATCGAGGTGACCGCCAATGATTCCCACGACGCCGCGAGCCAGGCACAGATTCGGGTTCATCTCTCACACATCGCGAAGCTCTTCAAGGAGGGCGATTTCAGCACGCCGATGTTTATTCATGACGAAGCGCCTGCGGGCGTGCCCACGATGAAGCGGTTGAAGGCCGATATCAGCTACACGTTTGAGAGGATTGAATTCGGCGCCAGAGTCCGAATTGCTACCGCGAACGCTGAGGCACTCGAGGCGATTCACGAGTTCCTGCGTTATCAGATTAAAGACCACCAGACAGGCGACTCCCTGGAGGTGGATAAGTAGTCGGCGCGAATCCCACCCACGGCAAGCCTGACCCTCAATCGAAGACTCATACCCGCCTCGTCACGGGCAGGCTGTAACATCATCACCCACCTTTGACGAAGTGAGTAAGCGCAAGAATTTGACCGCGCACCCATCAACTACGCTGGTTGACTGATTCGAAATCACCCCACTATATTGAAGATCGGTTGTTGAGCGCATCCGAAGCCGGTGTAAGCTCTGCGTCCGCCATTCCTCAAGATGCCCAAAGAGCCCAAGTCGAAAAGCGCGGTTAGTAGTGGGCGCGCAACAGGTCGCTCGTCGAGCGGCCGCGCCGTCTATCCCTTCACCGCAATAGTTGGCCAACGAGAAATGAAGCTCGCGCTGATACTGAGCGCGATCGACCCGAACATCGGCGGCGTCATCATAATGGGCCATCGCGGCACGGGGAAATCGACCGGCGTCCGCGCGCTTGCGGACTTGCTGCCGCAGATTAAGAAAGTGAGAGGTTGTGTTTACGGCTGCGACCCTTATCGACCTAACGAGTTGTGTAAGGACTGCGCCGACAGACTGTCTGCTGATCGAGGCCTGCCTACAGTGCGCGGCGCGGTTCCCGTCGTGGACCTCCCGCTCGGAGCAACCGAAGACCGCGTCTGCGGGACGCTCGACATTGAGCGCGCGCTCGTCGAAGGAGTGAAAGCATTCGAAGCGGGCTTGCTCGCACGCGCGAACCGCGGCTTTCTTTACATCGACGAAGTCAATCTGCTCGACGATCACCTCGTGGACGTCTTGCTTGACGCGGCCGCTTCGGGGCGCAACGTGGTTGAACGAGAGGGCATTTCTGTTACGCATCCTGCGCGCTTCGTGCTGGTCGGGTCGGGCAATCCGGAAGAAGGCGAGTTGAGACCTCAGTTGCTTGACCGCTTCGGGCTCTACACTCAGATAACCACTATTACCGACCTCGAGGAGCGCGTCGAGATAGTAGAGAGACGCGAGCGGTTCGATGATGCTCCGCTCGCTTTTCGGGCGGCGAACGCAAACGAGCAGGGCAAACTGCGACGGCGAATCACGCGGGCAAAGAAGCTGCTGGCCGGCGTTGAGATCGACCACGAGCTTCTGATGCTGATAGCCCAGCTCTGTGTTTCGCTCAAGGTCGACGGCCATCGCGGTGAGCTGACGATTGCTCGTGCCGCCCGCGCGCTGGCTGCATTTGAGGGACGCGCGGAGGCGAACGGCTATGACGTCGAAAGAGTCGCAGTGATGTCGCTTCGTCACCGGCTGCGCAGAGACCCGCTCGAAACAGTCGACAGCGGCTTGCGCATCGAGCAGGCGCTGAGCCAGTTGATCCCGATGCTGTCGACTGCCGCGCGGCTGAGAGTGGTCAGGTGATTAAAACAACCATTGAGTCGTCCAGCACCGACCCGGGCCATGGCTCGGCCTGGCGTCGCATCAGATATCCGTTTGCGGCGGTAGTGGGGCACCGAACTGTGAAGCAGGCGCTGCTGCTGTTGGCCATCGACCCGCGGCTTAGAGGCGCGCTCATCGCAGCGGAGAGCGGTTCAGCCGAGAGCACTCTCGCACGAGCGTTTGCGACTTTGTTGCCCACGCCGGCTGAGGATTTTGGCCGGTCGCAGGCGGATCCTTCGGACCCTGAACTCGGCGCCGAAGCCGTCGAACTTCCGTTGAACATTACGGTGGACCGTTTGCTTGGCGGACTGGATCTCGAACGAACGATCGCAACCGGGAGGCGCGAGGTAGCAACTGGACTTCTCGCGCAGGCCAACGGGCGTGTGCTTTACGTGAGCGATATCAACCTGCTGGATTCGAGCACGGCCACCCACCTGGCACACGCGCTGGACTCCCGCCAGGTGCTCATAGAACGTGAGGGGTTGAGTGCGATCCACGATGCCGATTTCATGTTCGTCGGAACCTTCAATTCAGGCGAAGGCGAGCCGAGTTCGCTGTTGCGCCATCGCGTAGGGTTGATCGTTGACTCGCGAACAGAATGCTCGGCTGATGAGAAAGCCGAGATCATCGACCGCGCCATTCGATTTGACACGGATCCGTTGAGCTTCGCGGACGACTTTGCGTTTGAGACTGCCCAGTTCAAGAGCGCCATCGAAGCTGCCCGGCAGCGACTACCGCGAGTTCGTAACTCGAAGAATCATGCGCGGCGGATTTCACAGATCGCGATGAGGCTTGGAGTGGAAGGGAATCGAGCCGACGTTTTCGCCTTGAAGGCGGCAAGAGCAAGTGCGGCCCTTGCTGGGCGGGATGCGGTCACTGATGACGACCTCGTTGCTGCCATCCAGTTAGTGCTTGCGCCGCGGGCGACGACGCTTCCGTCGCCGAGCCAGGAAACAAAGGAACAGGCACCTGACCTGGAGGAAGACAATCACCCCGAGCCTGGCGATGGTGACCGTGATTCTATCCCCGGTGCGATCGAAGACCTGATCATCCAGGCGATCGACGCGCGTGTGCCAAAGGACCTGCTCTCACCGGTACAACGAACCCCTCGGCCGTCTCGCACGGGAAAGCGATTCAAAGCATCAACATCAATCCGTGGACGGTATGTGCGTAGCGTTATGAACCGGACTCACGATGCACGAGTCGCTATCGACGCCACGCTCCGCGCTGCTGCGCCGTTTCAATTGTTCCGTCAGGCGCAAGGTGAGCTGAACAGAAAACAGTCATCCGGCGCCGAAGCGATAAAGGACGCGATGACTCCGGCTCGAGTGAAGATCGATGCGGGTGATCTCAGGTTCAAAGAGTTCAAGAAGCGATCCGGAATCCTGTTCATTTTCGCCGTCGATGCGAGCGGGAGCATGGCGCTCAACCGAATGGCACAGGCAAAGGGGGCGCTAACTCGATTGCTGCAACAAGCCTATCTTCATCGCGACAAGGTTGCCTTGATCACCTTCCGAGGAGAGAGGTCCGATGTCTTGCTCGCCCCGACACGCAGCGTTGAGCTAGCTAAGCAGCTTGTAGACGGATTGCCCGCCGGAGGCGGCACGCCGCTTTCCGCCAGCGTCGTGAAGGCGATTGAGTTGGCGCGGCTCGCGCGACTTCGAGGCACGTCGCGCGCTATGCTTGTGCTGTTCACCGATGGAAGAGCTAACGTTGGTCTTGGCGAGGGACGCGCGAGCCGAACCGCGGCAACGATCCTGGAGGAACTGAGGCGACTGGGCGCATTGCTCGGATCAGAAGAAATCAGCACGGTTGTGGTGGATACGAAGTCAAGGTTCGTGTCGAGCGGCGAGGGGGATGCGCTGGCGCGGATGCTTGAGGCGCGTTATTTGTACCTCCCGCGCGCCGACGCGGGAGCAGTTTACGACGCGATCGCATCCATTACCGGAAGGCCGCGTGAGAACCGAAACTCGTGAAGGAGGATTGCTCGCGATGCGCAGCCTCGCATCAAAATGCTTACTCGTCCCGCTGTTGTTTCTAATGGCGGCGCGTTTGCCAGTAGCGCCTTGCTTTTCTCAAGAGCACGCCCGTCCCGACACCACCATCTGGATCGGACAAAGTGGCGGGTTCATTCTGGAATGGACAACGGGCGATATCACGGCCGCGCCGGTTAGCGACCCATCCAAGATTATCTTTTCGGCGAGGGAGATTGCGCTAAAGAAGTTCGCGGCGTTTAAGAAAGAGAATCTTCAGGAGGACCCTGCCTGGCAGTGTTCTTATTCATTGAAGTTCACGGTTCTCAGCTTCGCCGGCTCGCTGCTGAGCTACGAAGAAAACGAGGATTCGTATTGCGGACGCATCAACGGCCCCGGGTGGAATCATCCGTCGGATCAAATCCACTACCGTGTGATTGATCTCAAACAGCCGTCAGTCCCAATCAGCCTCGCAAAATTCTTCTCCGAGGCTTCCGTACTAGAAGAGTTGCTTGCCGATTCGACCGTCAAGGAAGCTTTGAAGAATGCGGGCAAGTCAACGGAGCCCAAAACCGTAGGGGATCTGGTGAAGACCATCAACGAAGGCGCGGAAATTAAGCCGGTCAAGTCGATGGCGGAAGCTCCGAAAAAGTGTGGATTTGTTTTCCCGGAACATCCGTTCACGGAATTCGCGTTTCACCACATCGAGAAGGGCAAGGTAGCAGTGCGCCTTAGTCTGGAGCCTAACTCGGGCACCTGCCACAGCGCGCACTCGCAGCTTGGGATCTTGTTGCGTATACCGGCACCGTTTCAATCGTCGTTAACCGCGGCGCAGTCCAGAACTGAGGGCTTCTTGATGGAGATCTCACGACGGCTGTCCGCGGGCAAGGCCACAGTCTTTGCATTCGAAACGACGCCGGCAAAACAAACCCGCAAGCGCTAGAGCGAGAAGAGTCGGAAACTAATGGCTGATAGAGCGAACAACGAAGAACGCGACCGGCGCGTGCTTGAGCTCTACGAGAAGGTTCTCGAGATCGAGCAGCGGTTGATACCGACGGGCCTGCATGTCTTCGGGCGCCCGTCGGATGAGGCCGAGATCGGCGATCTGTTGAGAATGGTCGCGTCGTTTGACCGGCCCGAGCTTGGCATTCGCTCGCTACCGGATCTCGTCGCCGAAGGGCTCGATCTGCCTTCTTATGCGACGTTGCTCAAGGAGAGTCCGGACTCTGAGCAACGGTTGCGCGATCGAGAACGCGTTGAAGCCATCGTACGAAATGCCATCTCGCTCTTCGTCGGCGACAAAAGCGATGCGGGAAGGGAAGCCGCGATCCACCTCTTGTCAGAGGCGGCGGCGGTTAGTAGAGAGCACTCGCTGAAAGTGTTCGAGATGCTCTCTCGCATTCGTCAGCAGCTCGGAACCACCTACGAACTCGGCGGATTGACGCGCGCCCTGAGAGGGGAATATGTCGAGCCCGGACCCGGCGCCGACATCATTCAGAACCCGGGCATTCTTCCGACAGGCCGCAACACCCACGCGGTCAATCCGTATTCGGTTCCTTCGACAATTGCCGTACGGCGCGCCGAGCCGATCGCCAACGCGCTGCTCGAGCGTCATCGCAAAGAAGCTGGTAGCTATCCCGAAACGATCGCGATGGTTCTGTGGGGAATCGACAATATCAAGACCGAGGGCGAAGCGGTGGCACAGGCGCTCTGGCTGCTCGGGGTAACACCGCGGCGCGATGCGATGAATCGAGCGACCGATGTTGATGTGATACCGCTCGACCGATTGGGTCGTCCGCGAGTCGATATCGTGATGACGGTCTCCGGTATCTTTCGCGATTTGTTCGGAGCGACGATGACATTGCTCGACAATGCGGTGCGGAAAGTTGCGGCGCTCGATGAAGCTCCCGATATGAACTACCTGAAGCGGCACGTTGACGAACAGATGGCTGAAACAGGCTGTTCATTCGACGAAGCCGCGGTGCGAGTATTCTCCAACGCAGCCGGTAACTACGGCACGAACGTCAACTTCATGGTGTTCGAGAGTCAGTGGGAAGACGGCCGGGAGCTTGGCGATCTGTTCGTCACGCGAAAATGTTTCGCGTATGGGCGCGACTCGCAGGGAAGGAGTTTCGGCGGCCGTGAGGCGCGAAAACTTCTCGAGCGAGCGCTCTCTCGAGTCGAGGTGACCTATCAAAATATCGACACGACAGAGGTCGGCATAACGGACGTCGATCACTACTTCGAATACCTGGGCGGCGTGTCAAAGGCAGTCGAGAAAGAAACGGGCAGGCGGCCACGGATTTACCTGTCAGACACGCTTTCGCCGGACGCAAAGGTCAGAACACTCGAAGAGACGGTCAGGCTCGAGACTCGAACCAAGACGCTCAACCCAAAATGGTTCGAAGGAATGCTGCGGCACGGTTTCAGCGGAGTGGCTGAGATCGAGCATCATGTGACGAACACCTTCGGCTGGTCCGCTACTGCCGATGCGGTTGACGATTGGGTCTATGACGAGGTCGCCGCGACATTCGTGCTTGACGAGCAAATGCTCGAGCGGCTGCGCTCGCTGAACCCTCACTCGGCGCGAACTCTTGTTGGCCGTTTGCTCGAAGCCTCGGGCCGCGGATTCTGGTCGGCCGAGCAATCGGTGCTTGAGCGGCTAAGGGATGTATTT
>Ga0137359_10004364_pt1 | contig 11592 bp, 9 predicted proteins | sample Mad1_40_16metaG_FD_108281 | JGI IMG/M metagenome (GOLD analysis project Ga0137359, IMG submission 108281) | Vadose zone soil microbial communities from Angelo Coast Range Reserve, California, USA - Mad1_40_16 metaG | ecosystem: Environmental > Terrestrial > Soil > Vadose zone | place: USA... | reverse complement strand
TGGACATCTGGCCGCTTTATCTATTTCATCCGGGAGCGCTGACGATTAATACGGCGATCACACGGTATGCGTCCTGCGTGTTTGAAACGCATGCGGCTGGCGACAAAAAGATCCGCCTGGTTTCGCGCGATACTAAGCGCGAAGAAAGCTTCACTTCGTTCGCGGCAATGGTCAAAGCCAGGCGATATCACCTTCCGCTGTTGGCGGAAATTGCAAAATTTTTCGCTCCGCAGCAAGGGTTTACGTTGACAACGGATTCAGAAGCGCCTGCCGGCGCGGGAATCGGGGGTTCAAGCGCGATGGCGGTGGCTATCTGCGCGGCGCTGGATAGATTTACTTCGGCAGGGAAGAGCAAGGTGGACTGGATTCATATTAGTCGCGACGCAGAAGGAATCGTGATTCGCGTCCCGACCGGCACGCAGGACCATTACCCGCCGGCATTCGGCGGCGCAGCGGCGATCGAGCTGCCTCCGGGCGGAGAGCGGCGCGTGGAATTGCGCCTCGATGTGAGCGAGCTGGAGCAGCGACTGGTGCTTTGCTATACGGGCAAGCCGCGACAATCGGGAATCAATAACTGGGAAGTTTTTAAGGCTCACATTGACGGCAAACGTACAGTACAGGCGAACCTGGAACGTATCGCGGAAGTGGCGCAGGCGATGCGCGAGTCGCTTGAAAACTCGGACTGGAAAGAAACTGGACGATTGATGCGCCAAGAGTGGCTTTTCCGCAAGAAGAGCTTGCCGACGATCTCGACGAAGACAATTGATCGCATCATCGAGGGCGCTCGGACGAAGGGTGCTTTCTCCGGCAAGGTGTGCGGGGCGGGTGGCGGCGGCTGCGTGGTCATGCTGATTGAGCCCGGTGCGCGCAGCGCGGTGGAAACAGCTGTCGAAGACTCCGGCGGCCAGATCCTTCCCATGAAAATCGACCGGTCCGGCGTGCAAGTCACGGTCTCGTAGTCACGGATCCGATTTTCGGCCCGTCTCCTACGACGGTGGACACTGGCCAAGTGAGATGCTGCTCTTGCCGGGTACTAGGTCGGCCCGCGCAAAAAGGTGACAAAATAGAGATACCAAAGCATCTATTCAACCGCGTACAGGCGTCGTAGAATACAGCGGTGGGGGCTGGGTCCTCCTGCCATCCATGCATGCGCCATGAACGCAACTGCCTTATTGCTGAGCTTTCTTCTCCTCCTTGCGGCGGATATTCCGCGGGCGATGCGCTTGCGCCCGGCTAACTCTTCTCCGAAGCCTGACTTCTCAAACACCGAGCTGCCGTTGTTTTCGACCGGCACGAGCGGGGAAGGTCAGAACCAGACACCGGCGCCGCCGGGACAGAGAAAGTCGACCCTCCAGCCAACCTCTAAGCTGGAATTGATTCGCTATGTCTCCGGCGAATTTGCCAAAGCCGCCAAAGCGCTGCCTGCGGGCAAAGAGGGCTTTTTGTTGTTTGTGGAAAAGCCGCTAAACCAGGACCTTCTGGACCGGGCCGTGGCCACGCACGGAGCAGCGGTTCACCCTGGCGAACAGGTGCAGATCACCAAGCTCGATTTTCGCGATCATACGATCATTGTGGACGTGAACGGCGGGGGCAGGGGCAAGAAGCGGCTCATGGACCGCGTGCACATTGAAATGGGCGGCGTGCCGACCATGCGAAGCAGCACCGAGGCGCAGCAGACAGGACCTCCTGGCGTGCAGCCGGGAGCGGGAAGCACGCTGTACCTGGAATTCAACAAGACGATCCCGGATCTAACGCCGGACGAACTGAAGAAAATGCTTTCTCCCTTCCTGGATTTTAACCGGCAGCGGTCAGCTTCCGTACAGTGGATCGATACTTTGCCCACCGACATTAGGAAAGCAATTCAAGAACGTGTCGCCAAGGTTGGCATGGATCGCGAGATGGTGGTGGCGGCGATTGGCAAGCCCGGACACAAGGTGCGCGAGCGCGACTCCGAAGGCAACGACATTGAAGATTGGATTTACGGTACTCCGCCGGACCGCACCCTATTTGTGAGATTCACAGGAGACAAGGTGACAAGCATCAAGCAGTTTCCGGAGTAGCCGTACTTCGATTATTGTGATTTTTCATTGGGTTGAAGCTGAATAATTTCGAACCTCCACGGCACTTTTGCAACAAGTAATCGGGCAACGGTGATGGGCAAGTCGAATCGTTGTGGGCCGGCGCTTCCCGGATTCAGAAACAAAACTTTTCCTTTGCGATATTCATGGGCTTTGTGGGTGTGGCCCGTGATCACGGCCTGGAAACCCGCTGTTTCTGGATCGACATCGAGGTCATGCAGGTCGTGCAGGATATAAATCGTGGAGCCGCCGAATTCGACGATTTCCTTGGTCGGAAGTTGGTCGGCCCACCCGCCGTTGTCGACGTTTCCGCGGACCACGAAAAGCGGCGCAATAGCCTTCAGTTCGTCAAGGATTTCCGGTTTGCCGACGTCTCCGCCGTGAATAATCAGGTCAGAGCCGCTGAGAGCCGCCTTGGCTTCAGGCCGAAGCAAGCCGTGAGTGTCGGAAATGACGCCCACCATGCGCGGACTTTTTGCCATGCAGATAACCATAGCACCGCCATCCGCGAGTCCGGCTAGCTGAAAAATAAGATTGGGCGGGAAGAACTCACAGCGGGAAGAACTCACGTTGACTTTTGTCGCTGCAGCTCATAGCATTTTCTGTTCACATTGCGATGTCGCCCGCTCTATTTGAGCCGCGTTTTCTCCCGCGAGTTCACTTGAACTGTCTTTGAGGTGAGAACGCATAAATTTTAGATTTACGGCCTTTAGCTAACAGGGTTTGCAAGTACAAACCCTGAAACCCGAGGCCGAATCCCTGGAGGAAGAATGGCAATTAAAGTTGGCATTAACGGTTTCGGGCGCATCGGGCGGAACATTGTGCGCACGGCTCTGGACGATAAGGACATCCAGTTTGTCGCGGTCAATGACATCACCGATTCGAAGACGCTGGCGCATCTGCTGAAGTACGATTCGATTCTGGGGAATCTGCCGCACACGATTACCCACACAGAAGATACGATTTCGATCGAAGGCAAGGCGATCAAGGTTTTCAAGGTGAAGGATCCAGCTCAGATTGATTGGGTGAGCGTCGGCGCCGATATCGTGGTCGAATCTACGGGATTGTTTACTAAGGGCGAGCAGGCCAAGGCACATCTGCGCGGCTCCGTGAAAAAGGTGATTATCTCCGCGCCGGCGGACGGCCCGGACGCTACATTTGTGCTCGGCGTGAATCATCAGAGTTACGATCCGGCAAAGCACAACGTGATTTCGAACGCATCTTGCACCACCAATTGCCTCGCACCGGTCGCCAAAGTGCTTCACGAGACGTTCGGAATCCACAGCGGCACGATGACCACAATCCACTCATACACAAACGATCAGAAACTGCTCGACTTGCCGCACAAGGATTTACGCCGCGCGCGCGCGGCTGCGCTGAACATGATCCCGAGTTCGACCGGAGCGGCGAAGGCGTTGCACCTGGTGCTGCCGGATTTGAAAGGCAAGCTGGACGGCTACGCGATGCGGGTGCCAACGCCGAACGTGAGCGTCGTCGATCTGACGGTATTCGTGGATAAGCCGGCGACGAAAGAATCCGTGAACGCAGCGCTGAAGGTTGCCGCCAATGGACCGCTGAAGGGGATTCTGGCTTACACGGAAGAGGAACTGGTGTCCGCGGACTTCAAAGGCAATTCGAATTCATCCATTGTGGATTCCGAGTACACCAAAGTGGTTGGCGACAAGTGCGTGAAAGTTTTGGCCTGGTACGACAACGAGTGGGGCTACTCCTGCCGTTGCCGCGATTTGATCAAGCTTTTGGCGTCAAAATTCTAGGCAGGTGATCGGCGGCTCGTGTAGTTGAAGCAACTTGAAATTATTTCTGCTTTCCGGGATGGGGTGCACTAAATTGCGCCCTGCACGGAAAGAAACCGTGACCTCTGCAATCGGACCGAAAATGAATAAACTGACAATCAAGGATCTCGATTTACGCGGCAAGCGCGTTTTTCTGCGGGTCGATTTTAACGTGCCGTTGAAGGATGGCGTGGTGACAGACGACACGCGGATCCGTGAAACGCTTCCGACGTTGAAACTGGCCATTGAAAAGGGTGGTCGGCTGGTACTGGCGTCGCATCTGGGGCGGCCCAAGGGCGGTCCCGATTCGAAATATTCGCTGCTCCCGGCCGCGAGAAAATTGGAAGAGTTGCTGGGCAAGCCGGTGGTTTTTGGACTGGACTGCGTCGGCCCGGGCGTTGAATCACAAAGCAAAGCGCTGGTTGACGGAGAAGTCCTCGTTTTGGAAAACGTACGTTTCCATCCGGAAGAAGAAAAGAATGACGAAGCTTTCTCGAGGCAGCTCGCAGCGCTTTGCGATGGGCTTTTTGTTTGCGATGCGTTTGGCTCGGCGCACCGCGCGCATGCTTCTGTCGTGGGCATCACGAAATTCGTGCAGCGGTCTGCGGCCGGACTACTGATGGAAAGGGAGCTCGCCTATCTGGGCAAAGCGGTCAGCAATCCGGCGCGGCCGTTTGTGGCGATTCTAGGCGGGGCCAAAGTCAGCGACAAGATTGAAGTGGTCGAAAATCTGATGAAGATTGCCGATGCGATGCTAATCGGCGGCGGCATGGCCTACACGTTTTTAAGAGCGCAGGGCCTGCCCATCGGCAAGTCGCTCGTAGAGAACGACAAAATTGATCTGGCCATGAAAATTCTGGCCGAGGCAAAGGCGCGCAACTTCAAGTTTTTGCTTCCGAGCGATCACGTAACTGCTCCGGAATTCAAGGCCGACGCGCCTGCGACGACCGGCAGCGTCGCTGCGACTCCCGCGGCTCAAATGGGCTTGGACATCGGGCCCAAAACGATTACTGCTTACGCGGCGGAAATCGCCAAAGCCAAGACCATCGTTTGGAACGGGCCCATGGGCGTGTTCGAAATGCCGGCCTTCGCGAAAGGCACGCTGGAAGTTGCGAAAGCGGTGGCGGCTGCGACGGTTTCTGGCGCCACGTCGATCGTTGGTGGCGGAGATTCGGTCGCAGCGGTTCATCAGTCTGGCGTTGCCGACAAAATTTCGCATATTTCGACCGGCGGAGGCGCGTCCCTGGAATTTCTTGGGGGCCGCAAGTTGCCCGGCGTGGAGGCGTTGACCAACCGATGAGCTCTCCCAACCGCCGCAGAGTGATTGCAGGGAACTGGAAGATGTACAAGACTCAGGCCGAAACGCGCGCGTTTTTCGCGGAGTTTTTGCCGCTGGTTGCCAACGCAACCGAATCCGATATCTTGATCGCACCGCCATTCACTTCCGTTGCCGCCGCAATTGAAGCTGCAAAGGGCAGTAACGTTGCGATCAGCGGGCAGAACCTCTACTGGCAGTCACAAGGTGCTTTTACGGGGGAGATTTCGGCGGGCATGCTCGCGGAAGCGGGCTGCCGCTACGTGATCGTCGGTCATTCCGAGCGGCGGCAGTTTTTCGGCGATAACGACGGAGCAGTGGCGCAGAAGGCCCGGGCAGCAGTGGCGGACGGACTGACGCCCATTGTCTGCGTCGGTGAATCCCTGGCTGACCGAGAAGGCGGAAGAACTCAAGAAGTTCTGTCGCAGCAATTCCTTGGCGGCCCCGCTTCGTTGACCCCGGAAGAATTCTCCCGTATTCTGTTAGCTTACGAGCCAGTATGGGCGATTGGCACGGGCCGGACGGCGACGCCCGAAATTGCTGGCGCGGCTCACGCGTTCATACGCAGCTGTGTACACGATCAGTTCTCCTCGGAATTGGCTGCCAGTGTGCGCATTTTGTATGGCGGCAGCATCAAGCCTGACAACATTCAGGGATTGAAGGCACAACCGGAGTTGGATGGTGCGTTGGTCGGCGGAGCGAGTCTGGAAGCCAAGTCTTTTGCGGCGATTGTGAACTGTGAGTAGCCCGGCAAACGCCGGAATTCATGCCGAATTTTTGAGGTGGTGAAGCAATGCAAGGCTGGATGAAATGGGCAATCGCCCTCCTGATTGGGTTTGCGATTATTGTGCTGGGTTTCAAATTCGCGGGTTGGCTGCTGACGGCCTTCTTTGTGCTGAATTGCCTGGTGTTGATTATTGTGGTGCTGCTGCAGAGCGGCAAGGCGGCTGATTTGGCGGGAGCGTTCGGCGGAGCGGGAAGTCAGACCGCATTCGGTCCGCGCGGCGCGGCCACCGTGCTGTCTCAGGCGACGACTTGGTGCGCGGTGATGTTTATGGTCTGCGCCATGGCGTTGGCGTTGCGCTCGGACCGCTCAGCCGGGCAAGGCAATTCCGTTATTTACAACACGACTAAGCCTGCTTCGAAGCCCGCGCCTGCTCCGGGAAAAACTCCCGCTCCGGCGCCTGCCACGCAGCCTCCGGCATCCCCGAACCCGAAGCCGTAGCTGCCGGCCGGATCGTTAGTTCGCGCTTCGCGGAAATTAGCGCCAGAGTTTGGTTGATTTTGCCGGAGATTGCGGGACAATCAGTAACGATAGGGCAGTAACAGAAATGGCAGCCGGTTTCCTGAACCCGGCGGACCTGATCTGAGTAGCCAATAGAAGTAAGGTTTTGATTTTGCGGTGGTGGCGGAACTGGCAGACGCACCAGCTTGAGGGGCTGGCGGTAGCAATACCGTGAAGGTTCGAATCCTTTCCACCGCACCAACTTTTTTGTTTAAGGACGTCTTCGTTCTTGCCTGCCCCTCCTTCCCGCGGCGCACGCGTTCCTAAGAAAATTTGTGTAGACTCGAACGGCGTTTCGAGCAGTTTCACTCCTCCAGCCTGAAGCATTCTTGATTAAAGAATGTTAAGCAGAATTTATTGTCCGCGTTTGAAATGAAAGAGAGGCAGTAAACACATTTTGCTTTCCCTCGAACATAAACAAGTGGGGCTTCGTTTTCTGTGGCTGGCGCTTTTCTGCGTCGTGCTGGGTATGGTGCTCTCGATGGCCATGCGCGTTCATATCGCTCACGGCAGCGCGGACCTGTTTGCCAAACGATATGTGGAGCTTACGTTGCTTCATGGTTCGCTGATGGTGTTTTTCGTGCTCACCGCGGCGCCGCAATTCGGTTTTGGCTATTTTTTCCTGCCGCTTCAGATTGGCGCCAACGACATGGCGTTTCCGCTTTTGAGCGGCCTCTCATTTTGGCTGACACTCGCTTCCTTGCTCGCAATTTCAGTTTCGTTCTTTCTGCCCATCCAAGCGGGAATGCAGCTCTGGCTAATCGGTGTGATCTTGTTCTCCGTCGCGGCGATTCTGTCGTCGGTTAATTTCTGCGCAACGGTAACCGACTGCCGCACCGAGGGCATGTGCCTGACGCGATTGCCCCTCACCGTCTGGGCCTGGTACGTGACTGCAGTTCTCAGCCTGCTGATCTTCGGCATTCTGTTGGCCGCGTGCACGCTGCTGACGTCCGATTGGTATTTTGGAACGCAGTTTTTCGCCACGCGGATTACTTCCACCGTTACGCTGACTGCAATCTGGCAACGCTGGTTCTGGTTTTTTGCCCAGGCGGAGGTTTATGTGGCGATGCTGCCGTGCTTTGGTATCGTGTCGCACCTGGTTTCAACATTCTCCCGGCGGCCGGTCTGGGCGGAACGCGCGGCAGTCCTGGCTCTCTGCGCAGTCGGAGTATTTGGCTTCTGCATCTGGGGATATCACATGTTTTCCAGCGCACTCAATCCTTACTCGCCGCTGGTTTTTTCGCTGCTGGCTTCGTCGCTTGGAATTCCAGCTAGTGTTCTCCTTGCCAGTTGGTTGGGCACTATCTGGGATGGAGAAATTCGCCTGACCACAGCGATGCTGTTTGCGATCGGGTTTATTTCGCTCTTTCTGTCCGGTGGTTTGTCAGGACTGTTTCTCGCCCGTCATGACGTTGCGGTCGTTGCCATCAACGACGATTTTGTTACCGGTCACTTCCATCTGGTGATGGGCGTCGCAGCGACCTTCGCGATTCTCGGGGCTCTTTTCTTCTGGTTTCCCAAACTTTACGGTCGGCGGCTGAACGAGACTCTCGGAAAAATTCATTTCTGGATAACCTTCGCCGGGGTCTATTGCATCTTTATGCCCATGCACTGGCTGGGCCTTCTGGATCGCGCTCGAAATGGCGACATCGCAATTGCCGCGCAAAGCCCGAACGCCGCGCGGTCATTTATTACCGCAGCGGCAATCATCACCATTTCTGCGCAATCGATCTTTCTATGCAATTTTTTCTGGAGCCTGCTGCGCGCGCAAGACAGCCGCCGCCGTAATCCCTGGCATGCCACTACTCTTGAATGGTTTTTGCCGACTCCGATTCCGCTTGACGATTTTGGCCGCTGTCCGCCGCCGGTATACCGTAGCGCCTATATGTACGGCGGACGACTGGCTGGTTTAGACTTCTTGCCGCAACACGTTGCGCCCGAACGTTTGGCGAAATTCAGCTGAAGCAGAAGCGAGGGCTGTTTTATGCCAGGTACATCGGTAATAGACGATATCGAGCTGATCATCGAAGACATCCGCGGAAGCGGCGGAGGAAAACCGCCTTCCCGCCGTGACGATGGCGACGATGGCAACGACGGCGGAAACACCGGCGGAGAACCAAGGCCAGAGCCCCGCCCATCCAGTCCCAAAAAATATTCCACGGCCATCGCCCTGGCCATGCTTTCCATTCTGATGTTTTTCATGGTGCTTACCGCGGCATTCGTTGTTCTGCGATTTAATAATCTTCACACCTGGTCCGCTATTCACCTGCCGTCGATCCTGTGGGTGAATACCGCCGCGCTTTTGGCAAGCAGCGCCACTCTCGAACTGGCCCGACGCAAACTGCAGGTGGACAGTCTGCGCGGATTCAAGCAGCTGTGGGCGCTGACCACGATTCTAGGAATAATTTTTCTCGGCGGGCAGGTGATTGCCTGGCGCCACCTGGCTGCAGAAGGCGTTTACATGGCTTCACGCCTGTCGAGCAGTTTCTTTTACGTATTCACTGCGCTTCACGCAGCGCACCTTCTCGGGGGAATTTGTGCATTGCTCTACGTGGGACTGCGCAACTTTGAGGCCGCGCGCGTCAGCCGCTTCATCGCCGCGGAAGTCACTTCCTACTACTGGCACTTCATGGACGGATTGTGGTTGTTTTTGCTGGCGTTGCTTTATTTTGGGCAGTGAGCCAATCTTAGCAGCGCACTACCGTCAGAAAGCACATTGCTCGCCCTTAGCGGCCGTAGAATTCGCCGATCGCCTCCACGACACGCTGCACCTGCTCCTCGCGCAACTCCGGAAACATCGGAAGCGACAGAACCTCGTCCGCAGCGCGTTCCGCTTCCGCGAACAAGCCTCTCGCAAGCTCGGGCTTTGCATAAATCGGCTGCAGATGGAGCGGCACCGGATAGTAGACGGCATTGCCGATCTTGCGTTGGTTCAGAAATTTCTGCAGCGCATCGCGGTGCGGCACACGAATCGTATATTGGTGGAAAACGTGTTCATACCCCGTTGGGATGTAAGGAGTTTGGACCGGCTTTATCGGCTCCAGTAGTTTTGTATACATGGCCGCATGGCTGCGACGTGCCCGTTCCCACTCCCGCAAATAGCGAAGTTTAACGCGTAGAATCGCTGCTTGAATTTCATCCAGCCTGCTGTTCCACCCGGGCTCCACGCTGCTATAGCGCGAGGACTGACCGTGATTTCTTAGCGTTCGAAGCCTGGCATCCATTTCCCTGGAGTTGGTCACGATCATCCCCGCATCGCCGAAAGCGCCCAGGTTCTTGGTCGGATAAAAACTGATACAAGCCACGTCACCCAGCGCCCCGGTCGGTTTTCCCTGATACGTCGCGCCGATCGCCTGGGCATTGTCTTCAACAATCGGAATCGCGTGGCTCTTTGCGGCAGCGCGGATGGCATCCATGTCCGCAGGGAGACCGTATAAATGCACTACCAGGATGGCGCGTGTACGCGGCGTGATGCGTTTGGCGATCTCATCTGGGTCGATGTTGAACGTGTCGGGCTCGATGTCTGCAAATACTGGCGTCGCACTCAGGGCGCTCACCGCACTGCCGGTCGCCACAAATGTAAATGGCGGCAGTATGACTTCGTCGCCGGCTCCCACTCCGACGGCGCGCAGCGCCAGAATCAATGCATCGGTCCCGGAAGCCACACCAACGCCGTGTTTCACGCTGCACAGCTCGGCGATTTCAGATTCCAGCGCCGCGCCTTCGCTCCCAAGCACAAACCGCTGCGAAGCCATTACGTTAGTAACCGTGTCGCGAATCTCGCCGCCAATCGCGGCATACTGCGCTGCTAGATCCATTTGTGGAATTGCTTCGAATTCAGACATGGTTTTTCGTGTGGAACTCATCGCGCTTCCAGCCAAACTTCAGTATACGTCACCGAGTTTTGCAGGTCCGGTGCAGACTTTTTGGCGAATTGAATCTCAGGATTGCAGGTTTCGTAAATGCGCCAGCCGGAAAGGCGATCCTAGGTTGGCGCGCAGTTCTGCCCAATGCTCTTCGGGAATGGATAGAAATACCTCCACCACCTTGGGATCAAACTGCGTACCGGCGCACCGTTGGATTTCATCTCGCGCGTGAGACATTGGCAACGCCCTGCGATACGGGCGGTCGCTGATCATGGCGTCCATGCTGTCGGCGATGGAGAATATTCTGGCGCCGAGGGGGATTTGTTCACCCTTCAGTCCGCGCGGGTAGCCGGTCCCGTCAAAGAATTCCTGGTGAGCCAGCACAATCTCGGCGGCATCGCGCAAGAACGGGATGCGAATCAACATGTCATAACCGATCTGGCAATGCTTGCGCATGATCGCCTTCTCGGCGTCGTCGAGCGGGCCCGGTTTCAGCAGCACATTGTCAGGAACGCCCATTTTACCGATGTCGTGCAGAAACGCAGCGCGCGCTAGCACGGGTAAATACGCATTCGGCACCGGCATGGTCCGGGCAATCGAAATGGTGAACGCTGTCACGCGCTGGCAGTGGCCCTCGGTTTCCGCGTCCTTCAGGTCCAGGGCGCTTCCCAGCGCTTCCAACGTGTCGTCATAGGATTGTTCAAGCTGCGCAAGTGCGATCTTGAGCCGTGCAGTACGCTCTTCCACCTGCTGTTCGAGCGTCCTCTGATAATTGCGGTTTTCTGCCACCAGCCTGCGGTGCTGCAGCGCCCGGTTCACGCCCAGATACAGCTGGTCTTTCTCGAATGGCTTCAAGATGTAGTCGTACGCGCCGCGCCGGATCGCTTCCAGTGCCGTGGAAATATCGTGGATAGCCGTAACCATGATTACGGGCACTTCCGGGTCATATTGGCGTAGCCACTCCAATAATTTGATGCCGTCCATCTCTGGCATGATCATGTCGCTCAGAACCAGGTCCGGAGTGGTCCGCTTGACCTGATCCTGTGCCGCGCGCCCGTTGCTGACCGCTGTACAGCGGTAGCCCTTCGACTCCAACATCGTTGAAACAACTTCGCGAATGGCCTCTTCGTCATCCACAACCAGAATGTTTTCTATGGCTTCGGTTTGCACTTTGCGCGGCTCCCAACCCATTATACGAGAGGTCACATCCTTACCGTAGTACCGTTGCTCATTCAGAAAACAGCATGCTAGCGTC
>Ga0137359_10004359_pt1 | contig 11597 bp, 10 predicted proteins | sample Mad1_40_16metaG_FD_108281 | JGI IMG/M metagenome (GOLD analysis project Ga0137359, IMG submission 108281) | Vadose zone soil microbial communities from Angelo Coast Range Reserve, California, USA - Mad1_40_16 metaG | ecosystem: Environmental > Terrestrial > Soil > Vadose zone | place: USA... | reverse complement strand
GCCTCGAGGACTGCACGCATAGATTGGATGGTGTTGGAGAAAATGATTTCCTTGTATGATTCACGTTCTTGATCGGTATATCCGCCATGGTGAATTAGTTTCATCTGCTTGAGTACAGTTGACTAGGGTGGCACGAGCGGGAAAAATATGTCAGAACGAGACGAGTTGTCGTGAAATGGTCGCACCTTGCCCGATTCGCCGGCACCGAGCAGTAACATCTTGATTTCGTTCTTCGCCATGACCTTGTCCCGCCTTAACTGGTTCTCAATTTCTTCATTTCCTAGGGGAAAAAGGGGTGAGGGACATTGAGGTAGGGCGACAACGTGGGGGACACGTACGGGCCTTGGCCTCTTCGTCAACCGCAGACGACTGAACACAACCCATTTTGACGAAAGTAGAGAAGAGTGAAAGGAGAAACAGGAGAAAGGATAAGAAAAAAAGAGGAGGGAGAGAGAGATGTGGAGAGGGAAGGAGAATGAAGAGGATGAGATGAAGACGAAGATGAGAACAAGAGGAAACCACCCTTGCGACCCGAATGAACCGACGATTGGCGGCCCTCTCGAACAAACATGTCAAAACAATTACTCGACACGACAACAGCTGTGGACATCGTTGACCAAATTAATTACCCAATCCGCGGACGAGACCGGATGTTTTCCTGAAACTGCCTAGTCCAACTACTTCCTTGATCTGACACTGGGCTCTAATGCCTGTGCCCAAGCCCTCATCCCTGGGCACGAACGTGGCACCTAATTATATTATGGCATACATTGGCTGGCTTCCATGACTTGTGTCCGCCGAAGGATTCTCCCCATCAAATGATAAATCGAAAATCACTCTCGGCCAAGAACTGGCAGGCGCTGGTGGGGGGAAACCTGATGCGCGCAGCCCGGTGTCCGGGACGAGATCCTTCTTGTTTTGGAAGTTGTTTCTTGTCACCGATTTTAGAGTAGTAACCTGGGTGCCACGTCTCAGACGAGGACTTACGACAACACGTGGAAGCCCGAATTGAATTTGCCCACAGAAGAACCGATCTGCGCCCGTGTGGGACGGACGCGGCGTGAGAAGGGCACCCTTCCATAGCACACCAAGACAGACGCACGCGCACAGGCGGCGCTTAGGCAACAAGGAACAGGCAATCTCGGCGTGGACATGACAACGTATGGTGGGTGCCACACTGTCGCCTTCGGCACTCATGTAAGTTATGCTGGACGTGGCAGTGATAAGACACAGATGGTCCATTCGGCGAATCGATCCGCACACACGCATTAATGGGGTAACGTACATGGAAGTCGCTGTCGGGAGTTGCTACCACCATTGCAACACACATATCGTTGTCCTGCTCGAAATAATAAATAGATTGGCGTGTAAATGACTTTTGATTGTCTCTATCGTTGTTATGAATGAAATTTAAAGGGATCATGCAATCATGAGCGAATGAAGACTGCAACGTGACATCATAAATCACGTAAGCGATTTTCGTGTAGCAACCGATCCCTGTAGTATCATGCTCCGCACCTGTACGATTCTCACATGCGCCTTACAGTACGACGAAGTCCTTTGTGATAACGCACTCCACATTATTCGCCCGAACAACGAAAGACTACTCGCCACCGAACGAGATTATCACCTCGACGACAACGACCTGTCATCGGTGTTGTCGGCGATGCTAGAGCTCACACCGCATCCCTTGGGACGACTCGGACGATATGTTGCAGTCTGTCTCCACGCTGTTCATCAAAACCTAGTGTGTTCCTTTATTTTCATTTCTGTTCACTTCTACTAAACTCGTCATGGTCCAGTGCTGGCAATGTCCACAGCCATCAGGTCAGAATCCACGAAACAAAGTTCGTTGCTGGACAACGACTCCGCCTCTCAAGCTGATCGGCACATTCTCAGAGACCAGGTGAGTATCATCAATGAAATTTTTCAAGGCCACGTCAGACGATGACTTGGCCAACTCCCAACACTATTATTGGCCGATAGCGCTAATGAAGTGGCAAGACGGCCGGATCGGGCGAACGGGTGTATACAACACCGCCGTAAGTTACTCGGATCCGATAAGCGTGTGAACCAGACATTGTTCAAATGCCAAACAGTTCCCCTCAAATTCCAGAGGTCCAGTTCCGAGTCCTCATTCTGGAGAGTCTTGCAAGGGTCTGTGGCACAATGGAGAGCCCGACTATTTATGGTCAAATTGGCGGTGGAAAGACGGATGAGGTATGTCACGATGGTATAACGGTATCGCCGGGCTCGTCTTAACCTACACAGGTTAAACTTCACCTGTCCGCGGAGGTCAGTGACAAGAGAAGTTGTCTGCTGTCGCCACTTACCTCTAAGTCAGCATAGCAAGTTCGTTGTTGATGTCATGTTCGCACGAAATCGACGATGAACTTGTGTTCTCCACCCATAAGGGTTATGTATGATTCGCACGGTATCGAGTGCTGTGCTATAAAGGAATCCCTTCAAAATGTCTATTTCCTAACTAGACATTTTGAAGGGATTCATTCAACGCAAGGCTAGTGCAAGCTGACCGACTCGAGATTACATCCGATATGGTCTGTGTTAACGGTGATGACTGGTGACGGTCATATGTTTTCTGGTACTGCATCCCGATCATAGACAACCAACGACCAACGCTCGAGCCGATCATTTCAAGGAACATTTACCAGCGCTCGAATGAGATGGTGAGTCATCATGGATACCGGTGACTGTTTGTAATGGGCGTCACTTTTGAAGTTCCAGTCGTCAGGCACAAGCGTTCTGAGGGGTTCTGAGATGGGGCAGGGCAGCTCTTTACTGTAAAGTGTTTATGCTGTTCTGGTGTTCCTGAACAAAGAGCTAATAATCCTACAGCAGGTGCATTCGCGCTTCTCTCACCACCCAACAGTCAGTGTGGCAGCAGAGGCGGAGGTACCGCGGGAAGATGCATGTCCGAGATATCGTGCTCAGTCTCAACTCTGCACGCACGCTAGATGAGGAGTGGGACATCGAGCTCGACGAAGGCATTACGTTCGTTCCCCGTTGAGGATGAGGTCTCGACATGGAAATGGACGAAGAGAGATTGCCCTCCGACGCGGTTTCGCTGCGCGCTAAAATACGCGCTCGGTTACCTAACTCGAACAGTTTCGCGATTTTGGAAAGTGGATTGGTTTGACGGAACTGACAGTGGTACTTGGAAGTAAAATATATCCGCACTGATCGTTGCATTACAGCGACATGTAAATTAACCTGGGTTCAAAGTCAATAAGACCGATGTCCTCTGACTGTGAGCTGGCTCTTCTAATCGCCTACTTCCCTGCTGCTGGTATAGGTACGTACGTGGAGATACAACATATGTCGAGGGAGTCCACGAGTCCACGTGCGCGTCCATTCCCATGGGACCAGTAGCACTACCGGGTCCGCTTTGCACTTGCGGCCCTATACCTCTTCTTCCCTCTCCCTCTCGCGTATTCCTTTCGGCGTCGGGGCAGGGACAAGGCCCATGGGGTCGAGGACTGAGAGCTGACGCGTTGAAAGCGAGCATGGGGGGCTCGGGGCGAGCACGTTGTTCGCATTGAAGTGGTGCACTTGTGGTCGAGGTGCCTGTGTCCGTCTGTGCAGGAAGGAGTCCCTACCCGGTGGGGGCTGTACGAAAATAAATCAGTATCTGAAGGCGACGCAGACTCGGAGATTGCTCAGAGTAGAGACATCTCCATAATTACGCCTTCGGATGGGTTTGACCCCACTGCCCTCACAACACGAACCAACGTCGAGAATCATACGTACCTCACAAATGAATGTGAAACGGTGGCCTGATCGGAAGTTGAAGCGTGAATCTTGATCGAGCTAGATCGGACATATTGGGCTGCAGATCGTCAATTATCTGTAAGTCCGAAAGAACAAAAAAAGGCCAGCTTTCGGTCCCATCTTTGGCTCAGAATGTCAACCATCCGCTGTAGAGATCGCGACAAGCATCAGGCGTCCTATGCGGGTGAACGGCACTAAAACCAATGTCCAATCTCGATGACGGGGCGACTCTGATGCTCGCGCTCCTCGCGTTTAACACAGACAACCCATTTTATACGTTCGTGGTGCGGATAATCAGAGATTGGCCTTACCACCACCTGGAAGGACAATGAGGAGGAGATCGTGCGTGATCGCGGAGTAGATGAAGATGACGACGAGGAAGACAAGAATAAAGAGGTAAGATAAGACCTGCCGCCACTGCCTGTTTTCGCGATGGCTAATCTAACTCCCTGCACAGCGGATCGGTCCTGGTGCAGATCGCGCCACACGCGCCGTCAGCCGAGGCAAAGAAGCATGCCGGGCTGAAGGACGATGAGGATGAGGATGAAGAGATGGAGTAGTCGTTGTGACATATCGAAGTGGGAGCTGGTCCGTCATACTGCCAGCTTTCCTGTTTGTTTTTGTTGTTGTAAATGACAAATTTACGTTGTGTTTCCATCCTTGACTTGGCAAACATGACAAGCATATGACTCAACTACACAAATTGACCTAGGCTACCTTCGCACCGACACGACATTGTGATGTGTGACAACGCCAGTTCCGAAAACCATTGTGGCCAAACAATCCATCTTATGCATGCAGGTTTGTCTCACCTGAACCTGAGATTGGAAATAAAGGCTTTGTACTATGATAAATAGATAATAGAATAGACAAACCAATTTCAATACCCATGATAAACACCTTGTCAAGCTTGGCAGAGGGTCCTTGAGATGCACCAACATATTGTTGAATCTTCTGGTTGACATCTGCCTTTTGGTAGTCCAGGTCTGCCTGAATCAAAGCTTGTCCAGCTGTCATGGAGAGACATAGAGATGTTGCGTGCTTTAAAATAAGGATAACAACTGTTGGAAAGGTCAAATATGCTCCAATAAAGTTAAAGGGAACTACCAAGCATCAAATAATGGCCATGAAAGCCGGCAGTGGAGCACTACAGAATGAAATACCATGAGTGGTGCAGGGAAACAACAATGGCACAATAACAGTACATTTTGGATGGCAGGAAGTGATATAACTTCTTCTATCTGTTCATAAGGTCAAATGTGTGCCCAAATCAGTATCCAGAGAGCATATCAGAAAGGAACACTCACAGACTAGTAGGGCCATTGATTAGTGCAATCAGTAGATTTGACAGGCACCAGAGTACAATGGGCACACACATCCTGAGAAGTCAGGAATACACCAGTCAGGAGGTTAAATGCAGCTTGTTGAAGCAGCCACTCACTCCCTGGAAGCCAAGGACAGGGGTTGTCAGCAGGGTCCAAATCTAGCTCACCACAGGAGCCACTCACATGCTGGAGAGCCAAGGACAGGCATCATCAGTAGGGTCCAATCCAGCTCACCATGAAACCACTCACATGCTGGAGAGCCAAGGACAGGTGTTGTCAGCAGGGTCCAAATCCAGGACACCACTGAAGCCACTCACTCCCTGGAGAGCCAAGTACAGGCATTGTCAGAAGGGTCAAAATCCAGGTCACCACTGAAGCCACTCACCAGCTGGAGAGCCAAAGACAGGCATGGTCAGCAGGGTTCAAATCCAGCTCACCATGGGAGCCACTCACATCCTGGAGAGCCAAGGACAGGCACTGTCAGCAGGGTCTGAATCCAGCTCACCACAGAAGCCACTCACTGGCTGGAGAGCCAAAGACAGGCATTGTCAGCAGAGTCCAAATCCAGCTCACCATGGAACTTACATGCTGGAGAGCCGAGAACAGGCATCATTAGGAGGGTCCAAATCCAGTTCACCACAGAGGCCACTCACATCCTGGAAAGTCAAGGACAGGTGTCGTCAACAGGGTTGAAACCCAGTTCACCAAGGAAGCCACTCACCAACTGGCAAGCCAAGGACAGGCATCATCAGCAGGGTCTAAACCCAGCTCACCACAGAAGCCACTCACATCCTGGAGAGCCAAGGACAGGCATTGTCAATGGGGTCCAAATCCAACTCACCACAGAAACCACTCACATCCTGGAGAGCCAAGGACAGGTGTCATCAGCAGGGTCCAAATCCAGTGCACTACAGGAGCCACTCACATCCTGGAGAGCCAACAGCCATCATCAGCAGGGTCCAAATCCAGCTCACCACCAAAGCCACTCACTCTCTGGAGAGCCAAGGACAGGTGTCATCAGCAGGGCCCAAATCCAGCCTGGCACTGCAGCCACTCACTTTCTGGACAGGAGTTGTGAGCAGGGTTCAAATGCAGCAAGAGTCCACTCACCCACTGTCAACAACCCATACTGTTAGGTCAGTCTCAGTCTCTCTGCAAAGTGTAACACTAGCACGCACAAACTATGGATCGGGCAACATTGGCCATCGTGAGCACATGCCGCAATGAACACCAAGTGAACACTTGCCCATATGTACGGAAATGGATAAAGACATTCCTGAACTATGGTTTTTGCATCAAGCTTATTAGACCCACCCCTGGAATAGACCCTGTACAACCTGATGAGATTCTGCCCACAGTCTCCTTAAATGGGTGCACTGACTGTTTCAAAGCAAGGTTCACACTCAACCCCAAATTATCCTTCTGCACAGCAACCAGCATCAAGGCAATGACATCTTCATGTAATGCTTCAGCCGTTGTCTGAATAAGATTGTCACAGCATGCCTCTGGCTTGTTCATAGCTGTCAAAGAACATCAGTAATTTGTCTAGGCATTCGACCCTGAACCCACCTCGCAATCGTACCCAAGGAACACCCTCACCTAGAGGATCCAGGAAGTGTTCTTCAAATATTTTCTCTGCCGCCTTCTTCTTCGCCTCCTTGGATACATCAATACTTGGGTCTTTGTCTTCCAAATCAATTTCGACATTTCTCAAGAACTGGTCATATTTGGTGAACACCGCAATGACCGGAACTTCAAAAGTGATGCGTTAGAAATGGTCACTGGTCACCCATGATGACTTACCAATCTGATTCGAGTGCTGGTAGATGTCCTTAAAATGTTTCAGCTCGAGCGCTGGTCGTTGGTTGTCCATCGGGATGCAGTACCTGAAAATATGTGACCATCACTAGTCGTCGTTTAGCACACAAGAGCCCAAACCATATGGCATGTAATCTCGATCGGAGTCGGTTTTCACTAGCCTTGGATTGAATGAATCTCCACAATATTTGTAGTTCCTCTATACCACCGCATTCGATACCACGCGAATCGTGGAAAACATAACCCCTATGGTTGGAGAACAACAGTTCGTCCTCGATTTCGTGTTCTCCGCGCTGACTCATAGTTAAGGGGCGACAGCAGACAAGTTCTCTTATCACTAACCTCGGTGGATGGGTCAAGTTTAACCTATTAAGTGTAAGATGAGACTTGGAGTACTGTTAGACCACTGTGACTTACCTCTTCACTAGTGTGGCCGCAAATTCTGTATATAGTTGGACTCTTCGTCGTATCACAGACGCTTTGCAAGATGGTGGTTTTTCCCGCATTTGCTCTTCCTATGATGAGAACTCGGAATCGGATCTTTGGAATAGGGCGGGGCTGTCTCATATCCATTGGTTTCGTATCCATTGATGAACGACAGATTCCGGAATCGATAAATGTTGTTTCGGGCTGCTGCAACTAGGTGCAGTTTTCCCACGGACGGTAAGAGCCGGGGCAACGATGATGCTCAGCGCATTCTCGGTCGCGGTCACGGCCATGGCCCCTGCTACCTTAAAAATCTAGTAAAACTCTCATGGGATTGTTTTCACTTTGCACCAACATCTGAATCCGGATATGATGCATGATGTATAATATACAAACGCTACAATACCCTGACACCACATACTGTAGCTCCAAGAGGGAAGTATTACTGTATGCACGCATATGCGTGGCGCAGGCTCGTGCATTTCGAGTATGGCCAACCACCTTTACATACGCGATCGCCTGAACCTGCACGGTCGCTCAAATCCGTGTGTGTGATCCGTGGCCAGGGATGTTCGGGACACGAAGCAAAGATATGGGCGGACAAAGGCAGACAACTCGGAGAAGGCGACGAAAAACGTGCGCTGAAAAGAACAAAACTATAATCGCTGATTTGGTTGGAACCTATGGTGAAATCGATTGACTTTATAATTGACGAATCAGGAACCATCGTACACAACAAGGCGGGTCATAGGGTTTGTCATACTCAGTTCTTTCGACGCGCTTTCAAACTTTTTTTGCGAGAGGTGGGGGAGGTTGAAGGAAGTGGCCCAGTATCAGGAAACGTAGGACTGGAATGGCTGGGCATAATGCGCGTCAGTCTTGAACTCCAAGTTAGAGGTACGATGCGAAGTAACTGGGCTTAATAACATAATAGGGCGTAGATGTGAGGAAAAACTGTCTGGCGGAAGCACTGGCACGTGATATGACAAGATGAATGACAAACAATACAATACAACCCGTCCCGAATCCCAATTGAAGAACAGCTCATGCATCCGCATCTCTTTATTGGAAGGAGTCATGTGCCCCCATCCGTACATTTATGCCTCCACAATCCCCCAATTGGCTTCCTCAAGTCTCGAAGTGGTTGTCAAGCTGTGGCGCTGTGACGAAAGCGTGTTGATGTTGGTACATTGTGAGTTGTGTTGGTTGCAGGCGGTTGGTTCTCCTTATCGCTATCGTCCCCGTCACTAAGCGTAGGGCTATCTATGCCGTAGTTGAGAAACTCTACAGCACGGGTAGCCCGCGGAATAATGAAAGCACCGGGAACGGAATCAAGCTGAAGTAAACGATTATCAGGTATCAGCAGAGGTGCCTCATGCCCAGGAAGGCGAGGGCGTCCGAGATAAAACCTCCCGCCTTGCTCCTTCCAGCACCGCTCTGCCTTCGCCGTTCTTTTCTTCCGTGGTGTGTTCTGTGACTTCATCTGTTTGCGTTCACCTCTGAACTTGATTTCGATCATGACCATGACGTTGGTCTTGGGTTTGTGTGATGATGAAGTCGTATGTGTGTTATGTTATGTACGATTGGTCGGTCACGTGTACGGCAGTCCGAGAGCAAGGTCAAGAGTCGAGGAAAGAGTGAGCGCGAAGGCAATAACAATAAGCAATAGTCTGTGCTTCGGAGGGATCAGATGTAGACACGCGCGCGAGAAGTTTCAAGAACGGGATAGAGATTTATTGCAATACAAAGTACCTTTTATACATCTTTTGTACATTTTAACAGAAACAAGAGTAAAGAACGAATAGGAGACGAAACATTCTTGGAAGCGCCTAGGGGACACTGCGAGAAAAAGACTAGGGGCGCTCGATGTAAGCCCCTGTATATGCAATGCCGAGTAAAATAATAGATAAAACATAATAGGGGCGTTCACTCATCACGTATTGTCGTATGTGGATCGGCTTGCGCGTGTCGCAATTAACAGCGAACGTCTTGTGAGTTAGTAAGACAGAGTCGATCTGAACGTGATAAGAGAACAGTGATAAGGAGAAGCCCGAGGTCGCGTGACTTGAGTGAAGGCGAAGGGCTAGAGAGAGAGTATAGCACGAGCGGCCGTTGAGAGAAGGAGGGCTGGCTAGTGAGAGGAAGGGAGGGAAGAGCGCGTCGGAAGGGAGGAAGACGAGATAAGAGAGAGGAAGGGAAACGGTGAGGCGAGGCGAGGGAGAAGCTTAGCAGCGATAAAATCTTAGGCGTTGTCGTCGGAGTGCAGCTGTCGGGATGGGCAATGTCGGAAATAGCGGTGTTGGAAGTAGCAGTGTCGAAAGGTCGCAGGGATAGAAGTTGCAATGTCTGAAGTCGCAGCCTGAGTGTCGCAAGGGCTCGTTGTTGCAGTGGCTCAGTGTCGGAAAGTCGCAATCAGGCAGAGAAGCACGCAGGAGAGAAAATCCGAGTCGGGTATCACACTATTTTTCAATCCCCAGGATGTTCCCAACTTTTGAGTTCACGTTCAAATTCACAAAGTTCACGTTCATACAAATATACCAGTACCGATGTCGCCTGAACTATACAGAAAGAGAGCTAAGACTAGGTGCCGTCTAGCGACACAGGAGGACTTTCGCTCAACTCCATCTGATGGGGATTGAGGGTTTTGACAAACATTTTGCGCGAGGTGACGACGACTACAGAGCGACCAGCTTGCTTGCGCAAGGAGAGGAATCGCTCGGTGGGCAAGATTAGCCTATTTTTACGACGCCCGTCTAGCCAGAGCACCTGGAGCGCCGGCAACACTTCGGCGACCATCTCGGGCATGTTTTTGAGCGCAGAAACAACATCCCCTGCCAACGTCTGAGATACATGGAGCACATCCACGGCAGGGAATGAGCGGAAGAACGGGACCAAGACGAGCCCAAGTTTGACACTATTTCGATTTCCCTTATCTTCTGGCGACATGCCCTTGATGGAGAGATGCTGCACGTCGGAGAACATAATGGCGAGTTGACCGAGCACATGGCTCAGGTCTGAAGCTGTGTCGATTGATGGGCCTTCCCGAGACTCCATCTGCGAAACTGCAAGAGAGAGACGGGCTTGCTGACATTCACCGTGTGGGAGATCAAAGTTGACATATGTCCTGTAGCGATCAAGAATTAGTTCCACACGTCTGAACTGGGCATGCTCGAAGGTTGCTGTGCAACTGATAAACTGAGAAAGATTTCCAGCATCCAAGTTAATCTCCGAGTCATCCATTCCGTATAACCCATCAACATCAAGCTTGGGGTACTCGACGCTGAGGTTTTCAAGTCGAGGTGCGTTAACTAAGGCCATGAAGTGCTCCAAGTACTCGTTATCACCTCCCATTTGAAACTTTGTCAGAGCCGGAAAGATAACGACCAGGGGTGGGGATTGCGGAGTCCGCAATTTCAGCTCATCGTGAAACTCATAAGACTCGGACTCCAATGTCGAGAATTCAATGCAAAGGTCTCTGAGCTTGGTCAGCCCAGCCAAAGCTCTGACCATCTCTTCCGGTGACATGTAACAGATCAGATGAATGTTCTTGATTTGGAGGGAAATGAGATTAGGAGCTGACGAAAGAAGTGATGGTAATCCTTCATATTCATAGTGAAAGTTGTCTACACACAGATGTTGTAGAGATGGCGCAGATCCACCCAAGCATTGGTCAAGGGAAATGTGAGGGACGTCACAAAGCTTGTCGTTTGGGGGGTCTCCTTTAAGGTCAAGATGTGTCAGGAGTGGAAACTGCTGCTTCATTGGCTTTGCAATCCAATTCGTCTTGAAGGGCAATTTGCTTATGAAAAGTTGGATGCGGCGTATGCGATCCCGTTGTGCGAGTGATTTGTAAAGATTGTCATCGCGTTTATCAGAGATGGAATAGCTAATAATGAGAGGTAGCTCTGGCCAGCGGTCGAGAGTCCCTGCGATGGTGTCTCCATTTGAGAAGTAGAGAAATAGGTCAAGATATCGTGGTGATGTATATATGGTTTCTTGCCATCTTCTGCAGACTTGTGCCAGAGATTGCCATCCATGCATACGACGTCCCGGATGGTCATCGGGGCAGGATACACAAAACGCAAATATTTCTCTGAGAACGTCATCAGGAAAAGTGTCAATTGTAAGCGTGGGTAGGTGGCAGCACTTTCCTGTCCGGCCACGCTATTTAGTACTCCGGATTTGTGCGAGGACAAATGAGAAAACGTACTATTAACGGAAGCCATTCCAAGTTTTTTG
>Ga0137359_10004356_pt1 | contig 11600 bp, 7 predicted proteins | sample Mad1_40_16metaG_FD_108281 | JGI IMG/M metagenome (GOLD analysis project Ga0137359, IMG submission 108281) | Vadose zone soil microbial communities from Angelo Coast Range Reserve, California, USA - Mad1_40_16 metaG | ecosystem: Environmental > Terrestrial > Soil > Vadose zone | place: USA... | reverse complement strand
GTACGAGCTGCAGGAGTGGCTCGGGCACCGGCTGCCATCGTCCACCCAGCGGTATGCAAAGATTACACCCACGAAGCTGATGAAATCGTATTCAGACGCTGGGTACTTTGGTCGAAATCTGCGAGCGATCGAAGTTCTCATTGATCAAGAAAAGGTTCGAGCCGGTGTCGGGGCTGAGGAAGCGTGGAAGTTCTACGATCTCGGGCATGGCTACTGCACATACGACTTCTTCGATCAATGTCCACACCGGATGGCGTGTGCAAAATGCTCGTTCTACATTCCCAAGGAATCTACGGCGGCAGCCTTACTGGAAGGTAAGACCAACTTGCTGCGTATGCGCCAAGAGATTCCCTTGAGCGATGCGGAGCTGGCCGCGCTCGATGATGGTGTCTCCGCACTGGAGTCGTTGCTGAGCCGTCTTGCTGATGTTCCAACGCCCGCTGGCCAAACACCCGTTCAGCTTCGCGCTGAATCCCTTGTCCAGATCGATGCGGCGAAAGCGGCGGACTGAAGCCTAAACATACAAAGGGCCCTCCGACAATGTCGGAGGGCCCGATGTAACGCAGAAATTAGTAATGAATTTCCTCGGATGATTCTTGAGCTTGCCCCGAAGCGGCCGAGGCAGAAGCCGCCTCCGGCTGGGGTTCGCCGCGGTCGAGCTTGCGCACGACGTCCGCGCGGATGCACCAAGACGTGATCTTGGTCGTCGCCGACTTCTTGCTCTTGCCGTTCGGGCGCTCGTAGGTGCTGCTGACGAGCTCGCCCTCGACGAGGACGTGAGCGCCTTTCTTGATGGTGTTGAGAACAGAATCGGCCAGGCGAGGGCGAAAAATCGCGATGCGATGCCACTCGACTTTCGAGACCCATTCGTCTTCTGCGTTTTTCCAGGAGCGTTGCGTGGCGACGGAAAGAACGGTGAATTTTGAACCGTTGTTCCGCGCTTGACGCTGCTCCGGGTCGGCTCCAACAAATCCGACGATCGTTACTGAGTTCAAGTAGGACATGAAAATGTCTCCTTTTTCTGCCCCATTTTCTGGGGCACCCCAGAAGCGAGGGCTTCTGCTTCCAAAGTGAGCGGCTGCTTTATGGGAGGGAACCCAATGGTGTAAGGGCGGAACCGGGAAAGCAGAAGCCGCGAAGCTGCAGGACGCAGGAATTAGCCTGAAGCAGTGCCCAGAAAAATGAGCGGTAGAAAAAGGCTGGCCTACTGAACTGGGAAGGTAGGTGCGGTATCGGCCGAGCTATGTGAGCAGGTAAAGCGGAACGGAAAAAATCAGTCGCGTCACGATCGCCACAGGTTCCCCAATGGTGCTCGATTCGAGTGGCACCTGCGACGGCGAGCGCCGGATGGCTGTGGGAAATGCGCTCGGCGATTGTGGCTAGAGTGCGTGACCGCAACCCGATGGAAATTGCCCATGACTTAGGAGCCGTTCTTGGCGATTCCGTATGGCCGACAATTCAAGAGTTATCGCGGCGGCTAGAAATCGAAATGCCGACTACAGCCACTTCTACGTCTATATTTATTTTCGGCCAAGATATGTCTTCGCTTCCACCAGCTCTGGCCTTTCCGTGTCGGCGTAGCTGCAGAGCGCGAGGAGCCTTTCGTAGTAGCCTCTTGCCTTCTCCCGATCCCCCGACCGCTCGGCGGCCTTCGCGGCACCATAAAGTCCGCGGTATCTATTTCGTGCCGACTGTAGGGAAACGTCGAACTCTTTTAGGGCCTTTGCGGGTTCATTCATCCCAAGAAGCATTTCTCCCAGGAGTTCACGCATCGGCCAGAGCCGATTCTCCATGGCCACGTCCTTTTGGCTGGCGTCCTCCTGGTCTGCTGCTGAGCGCATCAATCTCAAGGCTTCGTCCTTCTTGCCCTCCCCATACCTCACCCAGGCGGCAGCCGCGCTTCGTTGAATCTCCACCTGTTGCGCCCAATAATCTTGCTTGGACTGAACAAGCTCGCCCGTGATTCGCCGCAATTGCTCAATTTCTTTCTGAGCGCTCTCCAGAGCACCGCTGCGGGCCGAACCCATCGCTCGGGCAAAGTAAGTTATGGCGTCAGCCGCAGGGGTTGTCGGCGCTGGTTGCAGTGCGGCTGCGTCCGCCCATGCACCCCGTTCAATCGCGTAGCGCGCCGGGATCGCCGCCAGAGCTGTGTAGGGAACCAGGACCGCTCCCGTCGGATTTGCCATGCCTACCGCTCCCTGCTTCTTTTGAAGCTCCAGGCTCCGCTCCACTCCGCGTTTGGCCTCGACATCTTGCGCTCCTTGCAGGTACGCATAGACCATAAAGTCCAACGCGTGAACGTAACCAGGGGCAACGGATAAAGCGGCCTGGTTTGACTTGATCGAGTCCTGCCACATGCCCAGCATCGAATAAACGTGCGACGGCATGTGAAGCGGATGCGGTACTGAGGGGGCAAGCTCTCCATACCGCCGCGCGGCAGAAAGCCCACGATCTGCCAATGGTGGGAAGTCATAGGTGTGAACCAGATAGTGGAGAGCACCTGGATGTTCCGGCTGTGCCGCGAGCACCTTCTCTAGAATCGCGGCAGCTTTCAATTGTCTAGTGAAATTCTTGTCGGCAGGAACGACGGTGACGGCTTCATCGAGAGCGAGGGCATAGAAGACCGCAGCCTCAGAGTCCTCAGGATAACGAATGTAAACCTGTTCCATAGACTTTTCGTAGGCCAAGACCCGTGTCTGGTGGTCGAGCTTCTCCCAATCTTTGTAATAATTCCCAATCGCCGCGACATAATCCCGTTCTCGTTCCGTCTTAGGGCTGATGGACTTGGCTTTTTGTACGGCTTCCCAGCCGTCCCTTAGAGCCGCCGCGTCGGGCGCACCGGCGAGGGGGTTTGCCCGCCGGTTGATCGCGATTCCCCAATAGGCCATCGCGCAGTCTGGGTCGCTCTTCGCCACCTCCGCGAATGCCTTGGCCGCTGGTGAAACCCAAAACGAATGCAGCATGGCGACAGCGCGATCGAATTGCTGCTGCACCGAGGGAGTGCAAGACACGGGAAAGTGGACCTTTCCCAATTTTTCAGGATCTCCCGTTTTCTCTTGCGCCGTCAGCATGGGTGCGGACCAAACCACGGCGAGGATCAGGGATAGAATCGTGCGTTTCATTGAATACCTCCCCAAATCGGACGGCCTTCACGACCCTTCAGGTTATTGAAAACAGGGATTCCGCTGCCGAGCTCTGAACAGTGGCCGTACTCGAACGCTCCCGCATGCTATTGTCAAAACGCTCCATTGCGCAATTGCTTTCGTATATCCGGTTCATGAGCGAGATGGACGTTATGTTGGCAAATTGGAGATTGTGCCGTTCCTGAGACTTTGCCGATTCCTGCCGGATGACGAGCAAACTGGAAGTAATGCAAAGAGCGCAGGCCGCAGCATACTAAAGGCCATTCAAGCGGGAAACTGAGACGAGGGAGATGTCGGGGTAGCGGTCGGCACACCTCAGGCGAGCCTACTGCGGAAAACTCATGCGTTGCAGAATGGCTTGAAAGCGCGGCTCGGAACGCAGGGGATCGAGCCTCGGGTCGTCCTTGGCCCAAACCATGCAGATCGAATGCGCCTGGTAGGCATTTTCCAGCTCGCGCAGCGCTTGCTTCTTATCGCCCAGAGCCAAGTAAGTTGTGCCCAGTTCATAGGGACAGACCCAGCGCTGTTTGCTGAGTTGCTGCAGCCTTCGCAGCAACGCTTCCGCTTCCGCCCGCTGACCTGTGGCGGCAATCGCGCTCGCAGCGGTCGATACATCCAGTGGGTTAGCTTCCGGAAGCCGCACTAGCCGCGCCTCCTTCAGCGCTTCTGGTAATCGCCCGCTTTGCGCTAAGGCTATCGCCAGGTACGAGCGACAAGTGCTGCATTTCGCATCGAGCTCCAGTGCCTTGTGTTCACGCTCGATGGCGCGGTCGTATTCGCGCCCCAAGAAAAAATACAATCCGTTGTTGGCTTGAATCAGCAACGAAAGCGGGTCAAGCTCCCGCGCCCGCTCGCTCGTAGTAAAGGCCTCCGCATGGCGCCCAAGATCTGAGAGGTAGCTTGCGTAGTGGTCTTGAGCGAGCGCGTTACCGGGGTTGAGTTCGATGGCGCGTTGCAGGTGCTGCTGCGCCGCCCGCCAATCCCACCGGTAGATCAATTCCACATACCCTAATGCGTCATGCGCTTCGGACAGCCCGTCATCCAGCTCGAGTGCCTTGCGCGCTGCTTCCTCCGCCTTGGGCATGACTTCATGCGGTGCCAGGTAGTAGTCCGACAGCGCCAAATAGGAGAGCGCCAGGCCGCTGTAAGCCAGCGCGAATTGTGGGTCTTTCCCCAGCGCCGACCTGAAATTTCCGATGCTATCCTCCAGGTCCGCCTGCGATGTCGCGGCATTCAAATCGTGCCGGCCGCGCAGGTAGGCTTCATAGGCCTGCGGATTGACGGCACGAGGCTGTTCTCCGGGCAGCAGGTTGGCGCGGATCTGGCGGGCCACACCCCCAGCGACGTCCTTTTGCAGTGCCAAAATATCCCGCAAATCGCGTTCATAGCTCTGTGCCCAGACATGTTGATCTGTTCGGGCGTCCACTAACTGTGACGAGATGCGCACCTGATTTCCCGACCGGAACACCGTGCCCTCAACAATCCCATCGACGTGCAATTCACGGCCGATCTCAGGAACGGACTTCCGTGTGCCCTTGTATTGCATTGCAGTAGTGCGCGAGATGACCCGCAGCCCGCCTATCTGCGCCAACTGCGTGATCAACTCATCGGTCATCCCATCAGCAAAAAACTCCTGGGAAGGGTCGCCGCCGAGATTCTCCAGCGGCAGCACGACGATGGATTGAATGCGCATTGTAGCGGTTGCTCCTAGAAGACGTTGTCGCAAGACTCCTGTATTCAGGGTGACAAGCAGCGCGAGCAATGCGGCAGCGCTCACACCGGCCGCAATCCAGAGCCTTGCCCGGAGGCTTACTTTGGAACTTTTCACAGGCAGTGCGGCTAGCAGGTCCCGGGCTGTCGTGGGCACCGTGGCGGAAGAATTCTCGACACGGGCTCCTGAGTCCTGAGGCGAGTCGGAGGGAATACTCTCTACTGCGGCGATGAACCGGTACCCTTTCTGTGCAATTTGCTTCGGTGGACCCAACAACAGGTCTCCCACCAAGCGATCCAATATTGGGGGTTTTACCACCTGGAGCCGAAGGAAGCGTCATTTATTCGGCAAGGCCCAGCCGGACCGCAAGCACGGGAACGCAAATCTCAAACCAGGCCACTATCGTCTTCGACACAAACGCTCCTATGACGACTCAAACGTGGGTCAATACAATCGACAATACAGCACCTACGAGCCGGGTTGCGGCCCTTCCCGCCTCTGAGCCTGCGGCGGGATTCAGTGTCGCTTGGTCAGGGACCGACGTTGGCGCAGGCATTCAAGACTTCACAATCTATGTCTCCGACAACGACGGGCCATTTACACCCTTCCAGATCAACACAACAACAACGTCTGCAACTTTCACCGGGCAAGTAGGCCACACGTATGGGTTCTACAGCATCGCGCGTGACTTGGTGGGCAACGTGGAGGGCGCAAAAACAGCAGCTGACGCCACCACACAGGTCACGACCGATACAACACCCCCAGTAACCACTGCCGCTGCCTCACCCCTGCCTAATGCAAACAGCTGGAACAATACGAACGTCACGATCACATTGAACTCAACGGACAGCGAGCCTGGCGGCACAGGCGTGAAGCAAATCACGTATAGTGCGACCGGCGCGCAGGCTACGGCCAGCACTGTCGTAAGTGGCAGTTCAGCGACGTTCACGATTAGCACAGAAGGGATTACCACGATCACGTTCTTCGGCACAGACAACGCTGGCAACGTTGAGTCTCCGAAGACGCTGACAATTCAACTTGATAAGACTCCACCAACAGTCACGTGCGGCGCGAGCCCAAACATTCTCTGGCCGCCAAACAACAAACTGGTGCCCCTGACTCTTTCCGTGACAGTGAACGATTCGCTTTCAGGATCGGTGGGGTTCACGCTGGTTTCGGTCAACAGTAATCAGCCGGACAGCGGGCAGGGAGATATTCAGGGATTTGTGACCGGAACTGCGTCCACGATCGGGCAAATTCGTGCGCAACGGTTGGGTTCGGGCACTGGCCGCCTATATACGTTTGCGTACAGCGGTGCGGACAAGGCCGGAAATACCGCGTCGTGCACAACATCTGCGATGGTTCCCCACAACCAAGGGCAGAACTGACGCAGCCGACCGCCGGACGAGAAACCGCGAAGCTGCGGTTGTTCGCCGCAGCCTCGCTTGCCTTGCTACTTGTTGAGATTCCGGGCCTCTCCTTTGTGGGTTGTGGTTCGGGCACTCTCCACTTTCTTCCTTGTCTTTCTGATAGATGTTTGCCTCTTGGTTTTGGTCGAGAGTTCGGCGCGAACCCCTGCATTCACCTTTGACGCATCGACTTTGTACCGAGCTGCGGTGCGGATAAGGTTCGAGTCCTTCGCAAGTGATTGCCTCGGATTGTAGCCGGGGCAATGCAGGTCGGATACAAGAGCGCAGATAATGAGGAAACGGTTAAGCTCGGCGGCCTTCATGGCTTGCGTGGCAGTAGCTGCGATTTTCTCGTAGTCCACGGTCTGAGCGCCCCATGAGGTTTTGCTCTTCTTCTCTTCCCATGTGTAGAGCTTCGACAAACGGCGGTGGTTGTCGTGGCCCAAGCGCCGGAAGTAGTCGAGGGCGACCATCTCCAAGTCTGGCCGAGAGAGAACGTCTGGCAGTTTCTTGCGGATGGCTTCAACGACGCGCACCCGCGACAGCTTCTCGACGCGCTCGGCAAGGGCTTCCTTCTTGCGTTGGGCTTGCTCCTGCGGCGTCGGCTGGTAGCGGGTCACGCTGTTGTGAACGTCGCATTTTTCGGTCTGGCAGAGATAGAAGATGCTGCCAGCACTCTTGCCGTCAATGAGAACAGCGGCTTTCGTGTTGGGGCACTCCCCTTTTGCTTTGGCCTTCCGGTATTGCCCTTCAAAGAGCACGCCCTTGGCATGGCCGTTTGTCTGCCAAGCGGGAGCTTGTGAAACAGGCAGAGGCTTCTCGCCTTTCTCCTCAAGCGGCTTGACCTGAATTTGCACGAGCGCTTCGACCTTGGCTCGGTAGCACTCGCGGTCCGTACATTATGTGGAATAGGGCCGGTTCTCCGACCAGCCGTATCGTGGTGTTCAGCCTCCGGAGGAGGCTGAACACCACTGGAGGGATCTATGGCCCTGGAATTTACGATCTGCGAAATCCGATGGGAGAGGTATCCGAGAGTTTCGGAGAACGCACACGCAAGGGAGTGGTTGAAGTTTCAGGCTACGAGAGGTCTAGCAGCGAACACGCTTGATGCTTACGGACGTGATCTCGATGCATTTTTAGCTTTCCTATCGTCTGCTCGCCTTGAGTTTCAGTCGGTTGTTCGTAACGCAATCGGTTCTTACATCCAACACATCGCTCAGCGTTCCGCCAAGCGAGAACGAGAATCGGGAACCACGCTGTCGAATGCAACCCTGCAGCAACACCTCACCGTGATCCGACTCTTCTACGACTACTTGGTTGAAGAAAGGGTCTGCACGCGAAACCCACTGCGCCCGACTGTAGGCGGGCGAGGACTGATTCAGCGTCATCGCAGGCTCCCATGGATCCCGACCGAAGAACAGTGGCAGGCCATTCTCCAAGTATGCAGGCAAGAGCCGATTCGGAACCGGGTCATGTTGGCGATGTCCTACGATGCCGCGCTTCGCCGCGAGGAAATCTGCTCTCTTGGAACGGCAGACGTCGATCCTGCGCATCGGCTGCTGCGTATTAGATCGGAAGCAACGAAGAGTCGGCGTGAGCGTATGGTCCCGTACTCGGCACCAACGAGTGATCTCTTCAGTCAGTACCTTCGCGTGCGCCGCGAGATGAGCCGTGAACGGGGTCGGCTATTTCTGTCTGAGTCGCTTCGGAATTTCGGCCAACCTATTTCAATTTGGACGTGGTCCAAAGCGGTCGCACGCATAGCTCGCCGCTGTAATCTGCCGCAGTTCACACCTCACACGCTTCGACACCTTTGCCTCACGGATTTGGCTCGGGCTAACTGGGACATTCATGAGATCGCAACGTTCGCCGGTCATCGCAGCGTGCAGACTACGTTGCTCTATATCCACCTAAGCGGTCGCGACCTTGCTCGGAAGCTGGCGGTTGGTATGACTCAGATACACGAGCAGCGAACGAGAATGCTCGCCGAGATTAACCTATGAAGGACAGAAATACGATCAAGAAGGAGCGGCCAAACAACCTTGGGCGCTGGTTCGAGGCACTTACACCTGAGCAGCGCTCTGTCCACGGCCAGCATGCTGCACGAGCACTATGGGGGCCGAAAAAGGACCCTCCGCCGAAAGCCAACGACAGGCCATGGGTCTGGCCAATCGATGTGGAACGTTATGACCGCTCGGCTGCGCTGACGGCCGTCGAGCGCGACATGCTGACACGTTATGCGGAGGCTTACCGCTTTTACCGCTATGGGCGCACGATGGACTTTGGCCCTTTTCTCGACCGGCTCGTCCGCCCTCTCAATGATGTCTTTGATTATACCGGCATCAAAACGCAGCAGCGCAGATATGTGCTGCTTTTCTTCCTACGTGAGATGGCAGCGCGCAACCGATCCTTTTGGGGATGGACGACTGAGGAGTGGATTGCTTCAATAGAGTCACGTCGACCGGCGCGTCAGCATATAGTTGCCGTCGCCTATTTGCTGTGCAATTTTTCGGATTTACATCGCCTCAAGTGCGATCACATCGTGTACAACTGCCTCGCGCGAAAGGTATTTGGACGCGAGTATACGAAAACCATCATTGATCGTGTTCAGGCCAAGCTTGCCGAATGGGGTTACCGCAGCAAAGGCACTGGCATGATGATTATGCGCACGATTGTCGAGACGCTGCTGTCCAACCGCTCTCCACATCTGGAAGACTTGATGCTGGACCAGTTACGCGAAGTTACTATCAAAAGGCGGGCGCGTGCCGGCAGCTACTGCGTTGTGGCACTCTCTCGCGTGTTGGCGAGCATCGGGGCAACCCCGAACTCGCTTGAGATTAAGCGCGGTATCGCTGATCGGACGACGTTGCCATCTCTGACCTCCAACGTGCCCGCAGAGTGGGCGCGTCTATGCCACGCTTGGTTAGAACGATCGACGATCAGAAGGAGCGAACGCCACTCACATTATTACTTCTTTCTGAGCGTAGGCCGATGGCTAGCCGCCACGCATCCTGAGATCGGATCTCCAGCCAACTGGACACGGAGTCTCGCCGCTGAAGCTGTAGCCACTATATGTGAGTGGCGTGCAGGTGATTGGGCCAGTAGTACGTATTTACACCCAAAGAATCGCGGGAAGCTGATGGCCGCCACCACACGGGCGTCTCGGATTTCCTTGCTGCGCATCTTCTTTCGCGACCTTCAAGACTGGGAACTGATTCCACGTCGCTTTGACCCACGGCGAGGCTTTATGACGCCAAAGAGCTTGCTCAGGCTCATTGGACCCAATCCGCGCACCATCGCTGATGACGTATGGGCCAAGCTAGTCTGGGCAGGACTTAATCTAATCAACGATGATTTGCCGAAACGTGGCTCACCCAAGTTGAGATGCCGCCCCATCTCTTATCCTATCGAACTTTGCAGGGCATTGGCTGTGACGTGGCTGTTCGCAGGCCTTCGCAACAATGAGATTTGTCGTCTCCGTCTCGGCTGTATCCGTTGGCAGAAAGATGCAGTCACCATTCCTGGCACAACCGATATCCTAGCCGCTGATGCCGTCTGTCTGCTGGATGTTCCCATCAACAAAACCGGCACCGCGTTTACCAAGCCAGTTGATCGGGCAGTAGGCGATGCCATCGCCGCTTGGGAGAAAGTGCGCCCGCAAGGTATAAAGCTGCCTGATCCAAAAACGGGGGAGCTTGTCGATTTTCTTTTCCTCTTCCGGTTAACCGTGATCGGCAAAAGCTACCTAAACAGGGTTCTAATCCCGGTACTATGCAAAAAGGCGGGCGCTCCCCGTGCCGATGTTCGGGGCAACATCACCAGCCATCGCGCCCGTTCCACAATTGCCTCTCAGCTCTTCAACGCCAAAGAGCCGATGACTCTTTTCGAACTGCAGGAGTGGCTTGGGCACGCAACTCCAGCAGCAACGCAGCACTATGCGAAGATCGCACCGACAAAGCTAGCCAAGTCTTATGCCGATGCTGGCTACTTTGCAAGAAATCTTCGGACCATCGAAGTGCTTGTTGATCAGGAATCGATTCGGAATGGCCGTGCTGTGACAGAGCCGTGGAAGTTCTATGACCTCGGCCATGGGTACTGCACCTATGACTTCTTCGACCAGTGCCCTCACCGCATGGCATGCGCGAAGTGCGCGTTTTATGTGCCAAAGGACTCGACGAAAGCTCAACTGCTCGAAGCCAAAGTGAACCTGTTGCGGTTGCGTCAGGATATCCCCCTCGCCGATGCGGAGCTCTCGGCTGTGGAAGATGGACTTGCTGCGTACGAACAGCTGTTAGCAAAGCCGGTCGACGTACCGACGCCAGGGGGACCTACACCACGTCAACTTACGGCCGGCCGTTTGGTGCAACTGGAAGAAATGCGCGGCGGAGAAAGGTCCAGTGCCGAACTCGGGAGATCGACGAGACAGTGATCGTACACTGCGGTTTATCTGCGATCGCGTTCGTTCTTACTCATAACGCAGCGCAACCATTGGATCGACGCGCATCGCGCGTCGCGCTGGAATGTACGATGCGAATAGGGCCGCCAATATGACGCTCGCCGGTGCGATGACAAGAATCAATAATGCGCTAAACCATGAATCTGAGTAAGCGGCGCTGGCGAGAATTCGAACGACGAAAACTGCCCCGATGAATCCAACCGACGTTCCAACTGTAGCGAGAAAGATTCCCCTACCCACGATCAAACGGAAGACATTACCTTTTTGTGCGCCGAGTACCATCCGCACCCCGATCTCGTGAGTCCGCTGCGCAACTGTGTAGGCGACTACACCGAAGATTCCGATTGTCGCGAGTCCAAACGCAGTGCTCGCGAAGCCGGCAAGCATCCAGCCCAAGAAACGGTCATTAGCGCCCTTTGCCCCAATCACCTGGGTCATCATCTTGATGTCCCCAATCGGTTGATCTTTGTCGATTGCCCAAATCGAGTCGCGCACAGCAGCGGCAAGAGCAGTTGGATCCCCGTTCACGCGAATCACGAGTTTCATGGTGTTCATTGGGTCTTGAACAAAGGGCACATAAATCTGAGGTACGTTTTCTCTTTGTCCCACGCGGTCGATCACGTCTGCCACAACTCCTACGATCTGGCGCGAAACCGGCGGGCTCAGGGGGGTTCCGTAAGTGCGAATGAACCCGCTGATCGGGTCGGCATTCGGAAAATACTGCCTCACAAAAGTTTCGTTGACGACGGCGACCCTTAGCGAGCGCGCGCTGTCAGAGCTTGAGAACGCTCGCCCCCTCAGAAGTGGAATCTTCATCACCTGAAAATAATCGCGAGAAACAAAGTAACCCCCAGCCTGAGGTCGCTCCTCCGGTCTTGAGG
>Ga0137359_10004354_pt1 | contig 11603 bp, 11 predicted proteins | sample Mad1_40_16metaG_FD_108281 | JGI IMG/M metagenome (GOLD analysis project Ga0137359, IMG submission 108281) | Vadose zone soil microbial communities from Angelo Coast Range Reserve, California, USA - Mad1_40_16 metaG | ecosystem: Environmental > Terrestrial > Soil > Vadose zone | place: USA... | reverse complement strand
GTACGATTGTCAAATGAATGACCTGAATTCAACTCAATTTTCGGCCATAGAGACGTTTCGCTCGTTGCATGCGTCGGGATGCTTTGTCCTGCCGAATCCGTGGGATGTAGGAACTGCTGTGTATCTGCATCATCTCGGATTCAAAGCGCTCGCCACGACTTCGTCAGGATTTGCGTTTAGCCGTGCGCTTCCCGACGAGGTGTGGGCCATTCCTCGTGACTTGATGCTCGCGCACATCCGCGATGTCGTTTCTGCTACAACTCTCCCTGTCAACGCCGATTTCCAGACTGGGTACGCGGACGAACCCGATGATGTCGCCAAAAACGTCGCCCTCTGCATTGCTACGGGAGTCGCAGGTCTTTCGATTGAGGACTCAACTGGAAATAGCGACGCACGGCTCTACGAGGAACGGTTGGCAGTTGAGCGCATCACAGCAGCGCGCGTCGCAATCGACGGCTCAGGCATACCGGTAGTTCTCACCGCGCGCTGTGAAGCCTGGCTCGTTGGGCACCCGGACGCTTTTCATGTAGCCGTCAATCGACTTGTCGCCTACGCAGAGGCAGGCGCCGATTGTCTATACGCTCCAGGTGTTCGGGATCCCAACCAGATCGCTGCCATCGTAAAGGCGGTCTCCCCTAAACCCGTCAACGTGTTGGTATCCAGTCCAGGACCTACTGTTTCAGAACTTAGCGATCTTGGGGTGCGTCGGATCTCGGTCGGTTCCGCACTTTCGCGTGTTGCGTGGGGAGCGTTTGCTCGCGCAGCGCAAAGCATTGCAGCCAGCGGATCTTTCGGTGCCTTCGGCGATGCGATTTCGTTCGCAGAACTGAATGATCTCTTCCGGACTCGACGTTAACTCTTAAACTTACTTCCAGACGCCGAGCAAACGTCTCACCGCTACCAACTCCCCGACGTGGTAGGCACTATGGTCCGCCACAAGTAACACCTCTCGAAGGTACGTCTGTCCCTCGCCGTGTGGGATCTTTGCGTAGAGATCCAAAGTGGGATCCGCTATGAGACCCTGAAGGGATTGTCTGTCTGTGCGAAACGCAGTGATGCTCTGCTGCCAGTCATTCGGCGTGGGCGGGGCCGTAGTCTTCGGCCAATACTCAGCGGGCCACTTTGGCGAATGGTAGTCTGGATTTCGGCAGAAGTTCAGTATGTCGCTCTGCGTCAGCCGCAAGTGCTCCAGCAACTCCCAGGGAGAATAGGGCAAGCCTTCTGGCCGCACTCCTTGCAACGAAGGTGGTATGCCTTCCACTGCCGTATCGAAACTGACGTGTGCATCCTGCCAGTCGAGAAGTTTGATTAGCTGTTCACGAAGAATGTCGTTCTGGTTCATTTCGTGTCCCGTTCTCTATGACGTCGGGGTGACTGACCATTGGGCCGAACTTAGTTAAGAGCAAATCTGGCTGGATATATACCTGTAACCGTCATCGAAACTAAACAGCATTTTGCAGCCATGGCCGTTGAGGACATCTACGATATCCGGATCATCAAAATCTTTTGAGTTCCTATTTAGAAAACAATTGGCCTCTGAACTTGATCTACTAAAATGCCTGAGCACAGAAGCATAGACAATAGAGTCTTGGGGAGAAAGGTCATGATCTAATTGATATTTACGCGCCGAGAGTAAGATTTCTGAATCTAGAGGAACGACCTCCGAAGCCTTCAACAACTTTTCAATAGTAGTTCGTAGTTTTTCTTTCTCTTCTTCTTGACTACGAATCAAGAAACCAGTGACAGCTTGTAAAGCGTCGATCTCTTCTTGGTACGGTTTTGACCGCGATAGTTGCTTTACTTCCGTAGCCAGGTCATTTGAAATTTTCGTGCGATTCTTTGCGTAACGAACCATGGTTTCGTGAGGTTCTACGAGGCTGTACGCCGGGATAACTAAATGTGCTTTACCGGACTCACAAAGTGCAACTATCTTTTCGCAACTCTCATATTGCTCTTGCGATAAGGCTATCTCTAAAACGAAATTCGATTCAACGCAGACATCCATAGAAATCAGGCTGCCACTTCTAATTCTAAGTGTCCATCAGCCAGCTTATCGAACAGCCCTGAATTAATTAGCCAGTCCTGATTCCCGTTTGATAATTCTTGAGGGCTTTTAGCCCTAAGAACCTGATTTAACCATGAAGTAACAACAAGTTCGAAGCTTTTACCAGTCAGGTCGTTTGCTGAAAGACCCGATTTTTCGTAATACGGTTGCAAGAACGGTCGCGGATCAACCTTCTGTGTGGGTTCTAGAACTTCCAAGGTCCTGCCGGCATTCTTCCAAAGGTAGAATTTATCAGGGAGCGCCAACAGAAAGAAAGGTGCATTAGGCAGGAGGCCATGTGCATACATATTCCGCCGCATTTTTGCTGCCCAATCATCCGATGTGCCGCGTTTATTTTTGACTTCAGCAATAAGAGCCAGCTGCCCGTTTTTATCAAAGGCCAATATGTCTGCATACTGTCTCATGATTTTATTCTACCTTATCCAACAGAGAAGGCCTAAGATCACTGATTGTTTTCTGATCCTACATTATAAACCACCAACCGCTGCGCTTCATCACCGCAAAAGTTCTAATATGTCGCTCATTCTCGTGTTTGACTCCATCGGGAGTAGTCTATGTGCTTGCTCGAACCCATGTGCATTGAAAGGATCGCAGAAGGATTGCACCGCTTAGCTCACCTGCTTCTCTCTGTTGGAAGTCTGAGTAGCGACTAAAGTTGGCAAACTTAACAGGAAGATTGCGAGTAGCGAAACGACAATTCTCTTCAAGGTGTTTCCTTTCTTGTACTGTGCGATGGCTGTTACATTTCACCCAAACGATTTGAATTCACCTCTACTCAGGAGGAGCCATTTTCTCCGCCGCCACGCGCAAGACTTCGCGCACCTGCCGATCCCAATATGGCCAGCTGTGGCTACCAGGGAGTTGCCGGTACTCGTGGGCTATTCTGTGTTCCGACAAGACATCGGAGAAACGGCGATTGATGGCCAGCCATGGGTCGTCTTGCCCACAATCAAGATAGAAATATGGTAGCAGTTTAATTCGCTCCGATGGAAACTCCTGAGCGAGTTGTTGGACGTCATTGCTCTTACGTTCGATGCTATTAGTTTCACCAAAGGTCCGCATGATTGACTCGTCATCGATTCGCGAGGTGGCGTCTAACGCTCCACTCATGGAGGCCGCCAAGGCGAACACTTCAGGATGCTTAAGGCCAAATTTCAGAGCCCCATATCCTCCCATTGAGCAACCAGCGACAGCGCGTCCGCGGCGATCCCTAATCGTACGCAAGCGGCTGTCTACATCAGGGATTAATTCTTCCAGAATGTAAGTCTCGTACTTATCTGAGGGAACCGTAGCACTGTCCGTGTACCAACCATTGTTACCTTCAGGCGTGATGATGATTAGTTGTTGTTCTGAGGCGTATTGCGCGAGAGACGTATGCCCCACCCATGAATTAAATTGGCCGCTCCAGCCGTGCAAAAGATAGAGTACCGGGTAATGCTTTCGCCACGACGTAAACAGACCATAACCCGGCGGTAGCACAATGCTATAGGGTAAAGTCTTGCCGACAAGCTTGCTCTGGAACTGGACCGTCTCTGTGCGCACGGATTCTTCAGCTCGATAGTAGAAAGCCGCAAGCGCACCAAGAAGAATGAACGTAAGTATGGGAAGTCGAAACGATCTCATCGAGTATTTGATAGGGTTGCTTAAACGTGCTATTCCAGTGCGCACAACCAGTCAACAATCAGGGAAGATTCGGTAGTGGGGTAAAAGTGTGGAGCTGCCTCCAACGCCACAGAATTACCCCACTATCGGATTCATCTTTTCTTCAGCTTGCCCAGCGCTTCACCTATTGCAGTATCATCGTCTGTACGCTCCCGCTGCTGTTCCTCGTAACCGCCTTGCTGTTCGTGCACTCCCTGCCGTAGGAGGCGTTCTCGGTACTGTCGATTGGCAGTTGTCATATCAACTTCTAAATTCTCTGCAAGTAAGTGCAATTCTTCAATGGCGCATTCGAGTACAAGAATATCTCCATGAACGCTGGCCGCTCGCTGCGGAACCGACCTCATTGACCATTCTCTATTAAAGAGTGCGACCCACTCAGGAGTGGGAGCGGCAGAAAGAAGAAAGGGAAACAATGCATCCTTGCCGACGACAGCAGGCAGGCCCGGTGCAAAGACAATGGCATCATCCGTCCAATATGAAAGCACCCGTTCAAGATCGCGTCCCTCGGAAGCAGCGGCTGCCCACTCGGCATCGCGCTGAAGTAATCGCGTTCTCTCCGAAGCCGAGTCCACTTTGTAGCTCCCTTCTAACTCAGTAATTGTTGGACAGGGATCGAAATACCAGAAAAAGGAAACTGCGCGATTTGAATTGAGCGTTTCGTGAGTCGATCAATAATCCGCAGCGCGTATTCCGGTGAGGTCTGCGCCAGATAATCAGGGATGGCCTGAAGCTGAGCAAGTGCCGAATCTGTCCACAGAACCTTCACGACTCCAGCCCAAATCTCGCCCATACTTCACCAACCTCAATGGTTTTCCCGTCCTTTGCATCTTCTAGCCCGGCTTCAATTGATTGACGGACATAGATCTTGTGCATCAAATCGTCCCAAGTGAGGTCCTCCGGTAGCTTATCAAGTAAGCGCCTCGCCTCTTCCTTTATGCTGGATGTGCTCATTGTTAAGATACTTAAGAATTGCCGTTGGCTGCCCAGCTTGGGCGTGAGAAGAGAAAGCAAGTGAGCGGCGCGACAATGAAGGTTGGCGCTCCTGATAACAGGATTAATTGACTCAATGAGCCTTATCCTGACGCCCCGGCTCGAAAACCTCAAATGCCGGTACTTGGATCGGTCGTCACCGCTCGGCGAAAGATTACAACGAAATCAAGAAATAATCCAAGCAGACTCGATTGAAGGTAGTGCTCCAATTTGAGATTTTCTTAGTGCATTCTCAGTGTTCTCCGTGCCTCCGTGGTGTTAAAAAGTGCAGAAAACCATTTCACCAGAAGATACGGAGAACACTGAGAACCAGTAGGGCGTGAAATTAGGACACATCCCCATTGAAATGGAATGTCGGCACTGCGTAAGCTGTGATCCGTTCTAACCCATCATTCATCGAATCGCATGCTCAGATTCGATGTTGCCCCTGCGACTCATTGGACGCACAAATATACTTTATTCGGGAGATTCTCGATAACAACTCGCCAGGCGCTATGATAAGGCGGGAGCTGGATCTATCTAATGTTACAAAACCAATCCATGATCTGCTTTGGCGGCGAAGACTGGTGGTATCACCATCCGCATTCAAAAGCCCACTTGATGCGGAAGTTTGCGCGTGCCGGTAACAAGGTAATATTTGTGAACTCCATTTCCATGGGTCTGCCCGGGATGGCCCACAAAGACCTCGTTCCGCGTATCGCGCGCAAACTGCGGAGTTATTCCAAACTCGCACGCGAAACTCACGAAGGCATCACAGTGGTCTCGCCCGCCAGTCTGCCGTTCTTTGGTAGTGCTGCGGCGCGAGCGGTGAATCGTCGAGTCATCGGAGCCCAGATTAGAAACCTGGCAAAGAGCCGCGGTCTTACTAAACCCATTTTATGGATCGCTATCCCAACTGCCGCGGAGTTGATCGGACAGTTTGACGAATCGATCATCGTCTATCATGTCTCAGACAAATACGATGCGAACACGATGGACCATGCCACGGACCCGGTCCATATTCGCAAACTACACGAGCACGCAATCGATGCCGCCGATCTCGTGTTCTATTCCGGCCGCAAACTCTTTGACGAAGCTACCCGCGGCCGCGAACGCTCTTACTTGCTCGAGCAGGGTGTAGATTATGATCACTGGTCCAGGGTGGGCAGTGGAGAGATTGAAGTCGCGCCGGAAGTTGCAAGCATTCCGCGGCCGCGTTTGGGATACTTTGGCGCCATCGAACCGTGGCTCGTGGATCAGGAACTTATAAAACGCGCAGCGCGAGAACGACCCGAGTGGCAATGGATCTTTATCGGCAATCGCTCACGCGGACTCGATATCGAACGCTTGCCAAATACACATTTCCTGCCGCCTGTCGCTTACAAAGATCTGCCCCGTTACGCCGCGGGATTCGACGTTTGTGTGCTGCCGTGGGAAACTGAACAGGCTTTTACGAGTTATGGTTCGGCGATCAAGGTGCGTGAATATCTCGCGACGGGAAAGCCTGTAGTAATCTCGCCTTTGCCGGAATATGAGCCAATGAGCGATGTGTTGAGAATCGCTCGAACCCGAGACGATTTCATGAAGCTTGTTGAAGATGCGCTGCGAGAAAATGACCTGACGGCACCAGCCAGACGACAGGCGGCAGTTGCTTCGGGCACCTGGGATGCTCGCGCCGAGTGGGTAAGTGAGTTGATTGAGAGAACATTGACGGCAAAGGAAGCTTAATCATTGGGTCGTCGACAAACCGAAGTTTATCGGACAATTTAGTGAAACAGGTTTTGCAAAACCGAAAAACTGGAAGACCCTTTGTTGGTGAGGTACCCGTGCCGGTGGTGCAGCGAGGTCGTGTCCTGGTGCGTACTGTTGCGTCCTTGATAAGTGCGGGAACGGAGCGCGCCTCCGTAGAAACAGTTAGCAAGGGTCTGGTCCATGAAGCACGCCGGCGACCCGATCTCGTCAGAACTGTGGTCGTCAAGGCCAGAACAGAAGGATTGCTTAATACGCTCGGTGCGGTGCGCGACAAACTCGCTGCTTCACAGGCGCTGGGCTATAGCGCCGCGGGGATTGTGGTGGACCTCGGTGAGGGTATTTCGGAATTTCAGATCGGAGATCGGGTTGCGTGTGCTGGAGTAGGTTTTGCTTCGCACGCGGAAGTTTTATCGGTTCCCAAAAATCTTTGCGCGCATCTTCCCGAGACGGTGAATTTCGAAGCAGGCGCCTTCGGAACGCTTGGAGCTATTGCTCTGCAGGGTGTGCGTCTGGCTAAACCTACGTTGGGTGAGTCAGTGGTAGTTATCGGTCTCGGTTTGGTTGGTCAGTTAACGGTGCAACTTTTGAAAGCGAATGGTTGCCGTGTTTTTGGTCTCGATCTAGATCCTTCGCGAGTAGCACTCGCGCTCGAGTTGGGTGCTGATAATGGCGCGATTTCCAATGAAGAAACTCCGAAAGCAATAGAAAAGTGGACTCGTGGACGTGGTGCTGACGCCGTGCTGATAACCGCGGCAACTGAATCCAATCAGCCGGTGGAGCTGGCGGGAAAAGTCTCGCGTCCAAAAGGTCGTGTGGTGGTAGTTGGCCTGACTGGGTTGGATATTCCCCGGCAGCCATTCTACACGCGTGAGCTGGAGCTAACGATTTCGATGTCTTATGGTCCAGGTCGTTATGATCCTGAATATGAAGAGCGAGGCCACGACTACCCGCTCGCTTATGTGCGTTGGACCGAGCAACGAAACATAGAAGCCTTTCTGGATCTGGTTGCTGCAGGACGCGTCGATGTTCGTAGACTGATCACACACAGCTTCACCATTGAGGAAGCGCAACGTGCATATCAATTGATTTCAGGCGAGGGAGAGGAGCCATACCTGGGTGTCGTCCTTCGTTATGATCCGGCAACTGAAGTTGCGCGCCGTGTCCAACTGAACACGCCGGCGGAGGTTCGCAGGTCAGACAAATCCATCACCCTTGGACTGATCGGCGCCGGAGGTTACGTGCCGGCGATGTTGCTGCCACATTTCAAGACCGCGCGCGTTAACTTCAGAGCAATCGCGACTGCTTCCGGAATTTCCGCGCACGACGTGGGGAAGAAATTTGGCTTCGCCTACGCCGTCTCCAGCGCCGATGAAGTGATTGACGATCCGGAAGTGAACCTCGTGGTGATCGGAACGCGGCACGATTTGCATGCCGGCCTGGCAACGCGTGCGTTGGAACGAGACAAGCATGTTTTCGTTGAAAAGCCCCTGGCGTTGACTGATGAAGAACTCGAACGCGTCGTTGAAGCTGCGACCAATTCCGCGGGACAACTAATGGTGGGGTTCAATCGAAGGTTCTCTCCACTCGCCCGCCAGGCTAAAGATTTCTTTGCAGGCAGAACCACACCATTGTCGATACTCTATCGAGTGAATGCCGGCCGGCTTCCAAAGGATCACTGGGTTCAGAACGCGCAGGAAGGTGGCGGAAGAATCATTGGCGAGGTGTGCCACTTCATCGATCTGATGCAGTTTTGGACTGATGCTCGGCCTGTGTCAGTATTTGCAGAAACCGTTGGCTCACGGAGCGAGCAGATCGTTTCGGCAGACTCGGTCTTTATCACACTGCGATTCGCGGATGGGTCAAATGGCTGCGTAGCATTTCTGAGCGAGGGTGATAGTGGCTTAACCAAAGAGCGTGTGGAGATCTTTGGTGCAGGCGCAACCTTTGTAATCGATGACTTCCGTCGTGCGAGCGCGTACAAAAACGGGCGCGAAGAGCAAGTGTCCCTGCGCAGTCAGGACAAGGGCCAGGCCGAGCAGATCAAGAGCGTGTGTGCGAGTGTGCTCGAAGGAGGGGGTGCGCCGATCACTTTGGACGAACTAGTTGCCACCAGCCGCGCGACTTTTCGCGCCATGGATTCACTGCGAACTGGAGAGCGTATTAGTCTGTCTTCCGAAGCGAACACAAAACAATCCGCAGATTACGCAGATTACACAGACAGGAAAGCCTGAGAGGGAAGTGTCTTTCGCTCCGCACGAACTGATTCTTGTTATTAATTGAATCTGTGTAATCTGCGTAATCTGCGGATGTCCCCCCTACCTTCTTATGTGTGGCATTGCAGGCATCATCGATCTCGAGCCAGAGAAACACATTCGCCCGATGCTTGCGAGTCTCGAGCATCGCGGGCGTGACGATCAGGGCGTTTGGACTTCCGATTCAATCGATGACTACGGTCGCAAAGTGTGTCTTGGCCATCGTCGCCTGGCCATCATCGATCCCAGCCCGGCCGGTCATGAGCCAATGCTCTCCTCTGATGGCCGTTACGTCTTGACCTTTAACGGCGAAATCTACAACTACAAAGAACTTCGTAAACAACTAAAATCTCTTGGTCATCGCTTCAGGACTGAGACGGACGCCGAAGTTTTATTGGCGGCCTTTGCGCAGTGGGACCACGAGTGTGTTGGTCGCCTAAATGGCATGTTTGCTTTTGCCGTTTGGGATAACCTGGACCGGACACTTACTCTCGCACGCGATCACGTTGGCATTAAGCCTCTTTATTACGTTCACAGCCAGGGACGAAACGGCGCTCCTGGGGCTTTCATTTTTGCTTCCGAGATCAAAGCCATACTGGCGACAGGTTTGATCGAACGAGCCCTTGATCCGGAAAGTCTCCACCAATTTCTGACTTTTCTCTGGGCCCCGGATCCCCATACTCTGTTCCAGGGAGTTAAGACTCTTCCACCCGCGCACGTCCTCAGATTTCACAATGACGATGTCAGAATCAATCAGTGGTGGGATGTATCTTTCGATGAGATCGAAGAGGGAAGGAATGACGCATGGTGGCAGGAACGTGTTCTTGAGATCCTCGATCGAGTTGTGAAGATGGAGATGGTTGCGGATGTGCCTTTGGGATCTTTTCTTTCTGGCGGGATTGATTCTTCGGGGATAGTCGCGATGATGAAGCGACATAGCAATGGACGGCGCATTGGCACATATACGGTTGGCATCGAAAGCGAAGACTTGCGTTACGACATCATTCCGGACGACGTGAAGTGGGCGCGTCGCGTCAACGACCAGTTGCGAACCGACTATCATGAAATCATGTTGCAGCCAGAGGTGGCCGGCTTACTGCCGAAGCTGGTTTATCATATGGAAGAGCCGCCGATTGATATGGCCATTCCTAGTTATCTCGTTTCGAGAGCGGCGCGTGAAACCCTGACTGTGATGTTGTCAGGGATGGGAGGCGACGAGGTCTTTGCTGGATATCCAAGGCAAATGGCAATGAAGATCGCCGGCGCTTTCGATCCCATTCCGAATCTCATTCGCCGCCCGTTTATGAAAACCGTAGCCCATGCCTTTCCCGGTGGCTTGCCGGGACGGCTAACGGCGCCACTGCGCAATGCTAAGAAGTTTGCTCGGAGCGCCGCATTGGATTTCGAAAATCGATACCTGGGCTATGGCACCTACTTCACAGATGATGCGAAGCAGCGTCTCTATTCCGACGAATGGCGCTCGCGCACTGCCGGGTATGATCCTTATGCGATGCATCGCGGCTACTTCGCCAGGGTTAAGCATGCGGCGCCACTCAACCGACTCCTCTACGTGGACCTGAAGACTTTTTTGCCATGTCTGAATTTAATGACGACCGACAAGACATCGATGGCCGTCAATCTCGAGGTGCGCGTACCCTTTCTGAACCGTGAGATGATCGAGTTTACTGCGCGCATGCCCGCCCATTTAAAGCTGCGAGGTCTGAAACGAAAGTATGTTCTCAAACGAGCGCTTGAAGGGATACTGCCGGACGATGTCGTGTGGCGGAAAAAGGCAGGATTTGGTGCGCCTATCCGGTCGTGGCTACGCGGACCATTACGTCCGCTCGTCGGCGATCTCCTGTCGGAGGAAACAGTACGACGCCGAGGTCTGTTTCGACCGAAAGAAGTGAAGCGTGTGGTCGACGCTAACTTTTCCGGCCGGGAGGACTTCAATCTACAGGTTTTTCAACTACTCGGGTTGGAACTGTGGCAGCGCCAGTTTATTGATGGATAGAGGCCGTATGCACTAAAACTAGCCCTCGAACAGTGTAAAACATTGACAATCATGTCAGGGGCGTTCTACTCTGTTTATGCCCGAGCCCAGAACTCGTGGGCGCCCCTTCAAAGCCCTCACGGCCTCGAAGAATCTCGCTTATTCCCCCAATGATCAGACGTGAAGACATTACTGTGGACAGTGCAGCCAAGGGCGTGCACCGCGCTGAGTCTCCTCGCAAAAGCGTTCGCGTGCTGCTCGTAGAGGACGACCGCGCCTTGCGACGATACCTCGAGGTTGTGCTGCAACGGGCTGGGTATAGGGTGACCGTGGCCGCTGACGGTCTAGAGGCAATGAAGTTTTTGCTCAACACGACTGTTGACCTCGTCATTACCGACGCCATGATGCCAAATCTCAATGGTTATGAGTTGTGTCGCTTTGTGAGAAACAGTAAGCATCTATCGCAACTACCCATCGTATTGCTGAGCGCGCTCGAGCGGAAAGACGCCGTGCCCGAGGCGGAACAGATTGATGCCTTTCTCTCGAAACCGATTTCGCCAGAGACTCTTTTGGACTGTATTGCAGAATTGACTATCGACAAACGGTAGTGGTGGAAACCGTCCTCGCCCTAAGCCGGGATCGCCATCTTGCTTCCAACCAATGCATCGAGCGGTGTGTATTCGAGTCCTTGTGCGGAGGCGACTGCTTCATACGTGCAGTGGCCTGCGAACGTATTGACCCCTGCCTTTAAGCCCGCATCGGCCGCGATTGCCGCAAAGAATCCCTTGTTGGCCAGCTTCAGTGCGTATGGAAGGGTCGCGTTTGTAAGAGCGAAGGTGGACGTGCGCGGAACCGCGCCCGGCATGTTCGCGACGCAGTAGTGCAAAACACCTTCCACGTAAAACGTTGG
>Ga0137359_10004353_pt1 | contig 11603 bp, 7 predicted proteins | sample Mad1_40_16metaG_FD_108281 | JGI IMG/M metagenome (GOLD analysis project Ga0137359, IMG submission 108281) | Vadose zone soil microbial communities from Angelo Coast Range Reserve, California, USA - Mad1_40_16 metaG | ecosystem: Environmental > Terrestrial > Soil > Vadose zone | place: USA... | reverse complement strand
CACGCCGGTATAGTTATTCAGATCATTAGTAATCCTCCTCGCTTCACCTTCGGGATACGAAACATACCAGATCTGCTGCGCATCGAATGTACCGGAGCCTACCTCCGATGCTGCTAGAATCAAGCCATGGCCATTCGCAAGCCAGGTCACCTGTCCCATGAACATCCAGCTTTGAGATCCAATCTGGTTCTCCCTACCACTTTCAACTGACACTGAGACGACATAAGTGTTGTAGGTGGGAACGAAACTTCCGGCTCCGCAGGCGATCGTTTTTTCATCCGGGGACCACGACAAGGAACGGAAGAAGTTTGGCAACTTACGCACCGCGAGTTTGCGTTCATTTTCGCCATCGGCATTAGTGATAATTATGGCATCTTCACCTTCGTTCGGTGAATTCCGGATAAAGGCCAAGCGCTGCCCATCAGGCGAAAGCGTCACAGCACTCCCCACATCGGAGCTCAGTTTTCGCGGTGTCCCGCCCAGAACCGGAAGCCTGTAAAGGTTCGAAGTGGGACTGTTTTGGTCAGTACCGACGTAATAAATGAAATCACCGTCGCGCGAAAACGTCAGTCCTGCGTACTCAACCATCGACGGCGGCAGAATCTGCACATCGCTACCGGTGTTAACCTGGCGCACGCGGAGACTCTGCTGTCCGTTCTCGCTTACCGCATGCAAAACGTATCTGCCGTCCGGCGAGATCGCCGCCTTATCTGCCGTGCCGGTACTAGTCAACCGAGCGATCTTCATATTCTGGGGAGCAGTGGATTTACCCGTAGGACTTTCGCTGGATACCCAGCGGTGAGCCACCAGCACCATCGTTACTAACAAACCGAAAATTCCCACAGCAACTATGAGCGCTTTGGGATGCAAATTGATTTGATTGATGATGTATTCGGCGCTCGAAGTGGGTTTCGCCTCTGAAATCTCTTGCGTGCGAGAGGAAGAGTTGGCCTGTATTGCGGCACCCCGACTACTACTCATTCCCAAAGCTCGCTCTCCAGGCGCGGGCGGCTGAAGGGAAAGCTCGATCTCGGCGCTGAGTTCCAACTCACGCCGGAGATTCTTGAGATCCACACCCATTTCCTTAGCTAGTTGGTACCGCTCCTCCAGATCTTTGCGTAACGCCTTGCGTACAATCCGCTGCAACTCAGGGGGAGCTTCAGGACAGCAGCGTTGTAGTGGCACGGGCTCGTTTTTCAAGATCGAGGCCAGAACATCGCTGGTTGTTTGACCTTCGAAAGGTGTACGACCGGCCGCCAGCTCATACAGGATCACTCCGAGACTCCATATATCGGTTCGCTGATCCACTTCGAGGCCGCGCGTTTGTTCTGGTGACATGTAATTAGCCGTGCCCATCACTCTTCCGGGATCGGTTCTTACTGCCTGCACCGTCGCTGCTTCCGGATCGCCGCCTAGTTCCCGATACTCGGTGAGTTTAGCGAGACCAAAGTCGAGCACCTTTATGTAGCCATCGCGTCGAACCATTACGTTTTCGGGCTTTATGTCGCGGTGGACAATGCCTGCGGAGTTTGCGGCTGCCAGCGCGGAGGCGATCTGTGAGCCAATATCCAGGACCTCTTCAAGCTTGAGCGCCTCCTTGACCATCCGCTCCCGCAATGTCAAGCCATCCACGTATTCCGTCGCGATGAAGTGAACATTGGCTTCAGAACCGATCTCGTAGATGGTGAGGATGTTTGGATGATTTAAAGCAGAAGCGGTATACGCTTCTTGCTTGAAGCGACGCAGGCGATCTTCGTTACCGACAAAATCTGAAGGCAAAAGTTTTAGCGCTACTGAACGGCGCAGTTCGGTATCTTGCGCGAGATAAACCTCGCCCATCCCGCCGACCCCGAGAAGCGAACGGATTTCATAGCGGCCAATACGTTTGCCGGCAGCAACGGCCATTTTCAGTGAAATCGGAACTCCATAGAGAGACGCAACAGGATCGCAATGGCCAGAGAAGGTTCGCCTGGACCACCGGCCACGTCCAGCACTGATTGTCCTGCAACGATGCCAGCTTCGTCTATAAGCGCTTGGGTGAGTGGGGCGAACATTGTCCGAATAGTGTCACGATGTTTCTCCCAATATGGCGCGGACTCTCGCCACTCTCGCAGTGTGTCGCCAGCGTGCGCGTGTCCCATTTTTTCGCCTCCCCTCTCCTACCCTACTTCTCGCGCCTACGATGCAAGAGCGCGACGATAATCATTCTGATTCTCATGTAGGCGATTTATGCAATCCTCCTGTAAAGCCATCTTATTACGCCTCTCATCATTAGAGAAACGAAAATCTTTGGCATTCAATCAATGGGACTTTTTGACCGCTTTGACGTTTCGATTGAGTGGAGCTCTCCTTGACAAAGGCAGGTTGGCTTCCATAGATTGGTCCGAGCAATGATAATCCGCTTAGCATCGCTGGCACTGGTCTTGGTAATTGGCGGAAGCGCCTTGGCCGGCGTTCCTCTGCATTCGAACGAACAGGAATGCAGCATGCCAGCAATGGATGGTATGGATTGTTGCAAGAAGGCAGCCCAAGCTGAGAGCCTTACGCCAGAAGTTTCAACCGCGCGTTTGTGCTGCGCTCTCAATTGCTCGCAGAGCGGAACAACCGGCTCGATCGCGTCTCCGCTTCCGCGACCGTCAACTAGCCAAGCCATTCCGATACATCCAGCATCTGTCCAGCCGGTAGTTGGGTTACCGCACTTATCTCTTCGTTCAAGGTGGGCAGATAGCTCTCCTCCGTACTCCAATCCCGCTTATATTCGACACCTCGCTCTTCTGATCTAGAGATTCCAAGGCCCTAGTGTGCTTTCTCGTGGCTGTTCCTGCCGTTAGGAGCAGTTGAGTTGCGCGTCTTTGTGTGGTGCGCGTTGGTCTCTATTTCATCGGAAGGTCTAATATCATGTCCAAATACATTCTCGCTTTCAGTCTTCTTGCACTGCTGTTGTTTGTCGCGGCCTGTGGTTCCAAGGCTGCCGCGGTCGACACTGGTAAGGTCATCAAGAGTGCGCCAATCGGAAATCTAACCGTCACGCTGTCGAGTCCTTCCGGTCAGATCAAGCATGGCGGTGATGAGTTCTTCGTCACATTCAAAGATTCGTCGGGCAAGCCGATGGACGTCGGCGCTGCGGCGCTAACATTTCACATGCCACAAATGGCGTCGATGGCTCCAATGAACGATCCCGCCACGCTAACGACCACGGATACTACGGGAGTCTATCGAGCCAAGGCGAATATTGAGATTGCGGGCGAGTGGCAGGCGCAAGTGTCTCATGAAGGGCCGGCAGGAAAAGGGCAGACCTCTTTCTCAGTAACAGCACAGTAGTTCTGAGTCGGTAGACCGCCGGACAACGGCGGTCTGAGGAGAATACTGCCATGATTCACCGGCTCATCGAGATGAGTCTGCGCAACCGCGGGCTCGTCATCGTGTTTTACCTGGGCCTCGCACTATGGGGTTATTGGGCGTTAGTACACACGCCTATCGACGCAATACCAGATCTGTCAGAGAACCAGGTCATCGTCTTCACCGACTGGACCGGTCGATCGCCACAAGAGGTAGAGGATCAAGTCACCTATCCGCTGGTCACCAACCTCCAGGGGTTGGCCGGCGTGCGTGTCGTCCGTGCAAGTTCGGCGTTCGGGTTTTCGATGATCAATGTGATCTTTGAAGACAACATTGATCTTTATTTCGCACGAACGCGCGTCCTTGAACGCTTGAACCTTGTCACTAAGCAACTCCCTGAAGGTGTTGTGCCGACACTTGGCCCTGACGCAACCGGAGTTGGGCAGGTCTTTTGGTACACGCTCGAATCAGAACAGGTGAACCCGCGCGACCTTCGGACTTTGCAAGATTGGTTTGTGCGCTACCAGTTGAACTCGGTGCCCGGTGTAGCGGAAGTGGCTTCAGTAGGCGGCTACGTGCAGCAGTATCAAATCGATGTCGATCCTAACAAGCTGCGCGCTTACAACATCCCTCTCTCTACGATTGTTCAGGCAGTTCAGCGTTCGAATAACAACGTCGGCGGCAACGTCGTTGAGCAAGCCGGTCAATGGGCGGTGGTCCGCGGCATTGGACTGATCCAGTCAACTGATGATGTTGCAAATATCGTTATCGGCTCAGCGAATGGCACGGCTATCTATGTGCGCAACGTCGCGGAGGTGAAGCTTGGCAATGCATTTCGCACAGGTGTGCTCGACAAGAACGGCAAAGAAGCGGTCGGCGGTGTCGTTATCGCGCGTTACGGCGTGAACACGCTTGATGTGATCCAGAGCGTGAAGCAAAGGATTGAGGCGATAAAGTCTGGCTTGCCGAAGGGAGTGCAGATCGTTCCTTTCTACGATCGAACGCAACTCATCGAACGTGCGACTCACACTTTAAAACGTGCGCTAATCGAAGAATTGATCCTGGTCACACTGGCGCACATCCTCTTTCTCGCGCACTTCCGCTCCATTCTCATTGTGACACTCCCGTTGCCACTTGCAGTGCTGACGTCATTCCTCTTCATGTACTACATGGGCATCAGCTCAAACCTGATGTCACTCGCCGGGATCGCGATTGCCATCGGCGTGCTGGTAGACGCTGGCATTGTTGTTACGGAGAACGCCTTTCGGTTTCTAGAAAAGCGCAAGGTCGATCCCAAAGACCGGAAGAAGGTCTGGGAAACGGTCAGAGACTCCACCAAGCTGGTAGGGCGTCCGGTTTTCTTCTCAATGACGATCATCATCCTGGCCTTCGTTCCGGTCTTCTCCCTAACCGGTCAGGAAGGAAAACTGTTTCACCCGCTCGCCTTCACAAAAACGTTCGCCATGTTTGGCGCAACGATTATCGCCGTCACTCTCGTTCCGGTGCTGTGCACTTACCTGTTGGGCGGAAAGTTTCACACCGAGCAGTCAAATCCGGTGATGCGATTTCTACATGCTATCTATCGACCTGCCCTTTTGTTGGCCTTGCGTCATCGGCTCATTACGGTCTCGATAGCGCTGGTGCTATTCACCGGCGCGATCATTCTGGCAACTGGAATTGGCAAGGAGTTCATGCCTCCGCTTAATGAGGGCGATGTCATGTACATGCCGATAACCGATCCGGCGATTTCTGTAGACGAGGCCCTTCACATTCTCAGTAAGGAAGACGAAATCCTGAAGAGTTTTCCAGAAGTCGCATGGAGCGTAGGCAAGGCCGGACGTGCAGACACGTCGACCGATCCAGCTCCCGTAAACATGAACGAAACAATCGTTCATTTGAAGCCTGTCGAACAATGGCGACCCGGAATGACGCGGGAGAAACTCATCTCTGAGATGAATGACAAGCTGACCATGCCCGGTGTCACCAACATCTGGACTCAGCCAATTCAGAACCGTATCGACATGCTTTCCACCGGAATTCGTTCGCAGGTGGGATTAAAGATCTTTGGCAATGACTTGAAAGAACTTGAAGGACTATCGCGTCGCGTCGCCGAAGTAGTCAAGACGGTTCCGGGCGCCGTCGATGTTTATCCTGAACAAATCAGCGGTGCACCATACATAGATATTCATATCAACCGTCCGGCAGCCGCGCGCTATGGGATCGACGTTGGCACCATCGGGGATGCGATCGAGAAAGGCATCGGTGAAACGAATCTTACGGTGACCATCGAAGGGCGCAGACGTTTTCCGGTTCGGGTTCGCTACGCGCAACAATATCGGAGCAGTGCTCAAGCTCTGGGTCAGATTCCGATTATGTCACCATCCGGCGCGCCTATTCCGTTAGCAGAACTGGCGGAGATTCGCGCCGTAGAGGGACCGACGATGATCTCCAGCGAGAACGGTCTACTCCGGGGAACAGTATTGCTCAATGTGCGCGGTCGAGACGTTGGCAGCTTTGTCGACGAGGCCAGGCCCAAGCTTGCGAACCAAGTGCAAATGCCTCCGGGCTATTACATGGATTGGAGTGGTCAGTATGAGAACCAACAACGCGCTCGTCAGCGCCTGATAATGGTGATTCCCATAGTGCTGGTAATCATCTTTGGTTTGCTCTACATGACTTATAACTCCGTTTTGGAAGCAGCGCATGTCTTGCTCGCGGTCCCATTTGCTCTAACAGGCGGTGTCTATCTGCTTTGGGCATTGGGCTACAACTTCTCGGTAGCTGTCTGGGTCGGATTCATCGCGCTGTTCGGCACGGCCGTGCAGACAGGCGTTGTGATGGTCATCTATCTCGAGGAAGCAGTGGAAAGAAAGCGGGAAGAAGTCGGCTTACTAACGCGCAAGACTTTGATGGAAGCAGTAACGGAAGGTGCGTTGCTTCGACTACGCCCAAAGGTGATGACGGTCTCAACAGTTGTTGCAGGTTTACTTCCGATTATGTGGAGTACGAGCGCCGGTTCGGAAGTGATGAAGCCGCTCGCCACACCCGTTCTTGGCGGGATGGTTTCAAGTCTCTTGCACGTGTTGATTGTGACGCCAGTGATCTTCTTCTGGCTACGGGAACGGCAGTTAAAGAAACAAGGAATCGCGACAGCAAGCGAGGAGATGAGCGAGGAATTTAGTTACGAGACAAGCTGGAAGTCATCAGATGCTGATCGCGTATCACCGTCTGGCATTGAGAAAGAAGGTAGTAGTCATGAATAGAATCCGCACTTTACGCGTCAGTATGGCCGGTGTTTTAGCTTTGGTGCAGGTCACCGTTGGCACTGCCGCTGTGCTGGCTCAATCAAAGACGAAGAGCGTTGAAGACGATGCCTCAGGGATGATCGTGAATCTGTCATTGGCGCCAAGTTCAGCCGTTGCGAGATACGCGGACCGACAGACGGGTCTGACAGTTGATCAAGCGGTCGCCTATGCACTTGAACACAACGGCGATCTGCAGGCGGCGCGCAAAGAGATCGACTCCGCAAGCGGTCTCGTCAAGCAAGCGTCATTGCGAGCAAATCCGAAAGTGGACGCAAGTGTTTCGAAGACGATCACCGGCACGGACAACAATATTACTGTTAACGGGATGCTTCCACTGGAACTCGGCGGCCGTCGACCTGCCCGTATCAAAGTCGCTGAACGGGAACTCGAAATGCGACGGCAAGATGTTGTAAATCGAGAACGAATGCTCGCCTCCGATGTAAGCGCCAAGTTCGGCGAAGCCCTCGCCGCGATTCTTAAACTTGGCTTTGACGAAGATCTGATTGCTACAAGCCAGCGCGGCTATAACCTCGTCGCCGCGCGAGTCACAGAAGGAGGCACTGCTCCACTCGAACAGAACATGGTGTTGGTTGAACTCAATCGTCTACGCTCGATGCGCGAGACCGCGGACGGCAAAGCCCAGATAGAGATGCTGGAACTGCGCAATCTTATTGGCATGTCGCCAGAAGAGCCGCTTCGACTGCGCGGAGATTTTAATGATCTGGCCACTCCGCTGCCGCCGCTTATGGAAGCCACCGAGCGAGCACTCTCCGAGCGTTTTTTTCTAAAAGTGGCGGAAGCCACCGAGAGTTTGGCAGCAGCACGCATCGAACAGGCGCGAAGCGAGGGAAGGTTGGATGCAAGCGTAAATGCAGGCTATCAACGGATGGATTTTGGGTATCCGTTGAGCGGCATCAATGATGCGGGACAGTTAAGACCGATTCAGGGCACCTTTCACTATCTCACGTTCGGCGTCTCCCTGGACCTTCCGCTGCGGAACAAGAACCAGGGAACAATCGAAGCCGCCCTCGCTGAAGCTGAAGCAGCAAAGCGCCGGCGAGAATTTGGTGAACTTACCGTCCGACGTGAAGTGGCTTCAGCTTATGCTCAATACAACACCACCTCACGCGCGGCTGAGATCTTCCGTGTGGGAGTGAAGGATCAGGCTAACGCCAATCTTGATGTCGTTAGGCAGACGTACGAATTGGGCTCAAAGACGCTGATTGACTACCTTGGCGAGCAACGACGTTTTATCGACTTGCAGAACGGCTACATCGACGCTTTGCTCGATACATACAAGGCGCGTGTTGAGGTTGAACGCGCTGTTGCTTCACCGATAGCAATCAGACAGCAGGTGACACAAAAATGAACGAACCACAAGAAAGCAGGAAACAAACTGCGCTCGCCACCGACGGCCGTCACAAGGACCGAACTAGAAAGACCGCTGCAGTCGCCGTCGTTGCTGTCGTAGCTGTGGCAGCTATTGCTGTCATTCTGTGGCTGTTCGTTCCGCGCAGCAGTGGCGGACGGCCTGTGCCCGCGCCGCGCAGCATTGGCCCGGATCAAACGGCCAACCAGGCTGGTAACACCTCTGAAGAATCGACGCTCACAATAACTCCCGAACAAGTTCAGCGAGCAGGCATAAAGACTGAACCGGTCGGCGAACGTATCTCGACTGAGGCAACCGGCCAACAAACAACGGGCGTAGTTCAGCCGAACTCTTATCGCGAAACTCCAGTAATATCTCTTGTTGGTGGCATTGTGCGTAGCGTTGGGCCGGAGCTCGGACAAAGTGTGCGCAAAGGGCAAACAGTTGCGGTAGTGTCCAGCAATGATCTTGCTGATGCTCAAACGAAATACCTTGCCGCATTCGCCCAGTTGGACGAGCACCACAGGCATCATGCACGCACTGAGAAGCTGGTTGAGATCGGCGCGGCCAGCCGCGAAGAGTTCGAGATGGCAACCACCAAGTTGAAAGCAGCAGAGTCGGAAGTAGCCAGTCTACGCCAACGCCTTTTGCTTCTAGGTTTGAGTTCTCAACGTGTCAGTGCGCTGCGTTCTAGTTCACAGGTCAGTTCGGAAGTGAGCTTACCGGCTCCTGCTTCCGGTACTGTGACGAGTCGCACCGTCAATTCGGGCGAGGTCATCGAGGCCAACAAAGAGCTAATGCGCGTAACTGACCTGTCTAGCGTGTGGGTAGTAGGGCAAGTTTATGAAAAGGATCTCGGCAAGGTTCATACTGGCAGCGGTGCAAGCATCACCACCGACGCCTATCCAGGTCGCGTCTTTCGTGGCCAGGTATCTTACGTTGATCCTAAGGTTGATCCTCAAACACGAACAGCACAGGCACGTATTGAATTGGCCAATCCCGGTCAGCAACTAAAGATAGGCATGTACGTGAACGTGGCTTTCGTCGCTATTGGAGACGCTGGATCGACTGTCCCAGTAGTGCCTGTGACGGCTGTGCAGAACATTGGCAATCAACTGACGGTCTTCGTCGCCACGAGCGATCCTAATGTCTTTGCAATGCGGCCCCTGCGTCTTGGCCCTGAGAGTAACGGTTATTATCCAGTGCTGAAAGGTTTGAGCGTTGGAGATCGAATTGTTACCGAGGGCAGTTTCATGCTGCGCGCTGAATGGTTGAAGTCACACCCAAGTGGATAGTGACGCGTCGAAATCAAGATCACTTACGAATGTAAGGAACAAGAATTCTGATCAAGGGCATGCTTAAAGGTTCGTTAGTCGTTCGATAAACGGGGAGGTACAACATGGGACGCTATATGTTCTGGTCTATGTTGCTGGTCATCTTGGCGCCCAGCGTCCTGCCGGCCCAGGAACCGATTGTAGTGAACACCGATCTCGTAACAGTTCGAGCAACGGTGATGGACGCGAAGGGTAATTACGTTCTCGGCCTCGAGAAAAGCGCCTTCACCATTGAAGATAATAACTCGCCTCAGAAGATTACGGCTTTCAGCGATGAGGATACGCCTGTCTCGGTCGCAGTGGTCTTCGATGTCTCAGGTTCGATGAGTGAAGCGAAGATAGCGCAAGCAAAACAAGCGCTCGCAGGCTTTATCCAGACCAGCCATCCACTCGATGAATTCTTTCTTGTGAGTTTCGACTCACAAGCTCATCTCCTACTCGATAGATCGCGCGATGGCGATGCCCTCTTGCACAAGTTTACCTATTTCCAAACAGGCGGAAACACGGCTCTCTACGATGCTCTCTATTTGGGCCTCGAAAAGGTTACTGATGGAACCTTTCCCAGACGGGCCATCCTGCTCATCACTGACGGTGAAGACAACAACTCGCGATACACCTTCAAGGAAGTCCGCCGCAGGCTTCAGGAATCGGACGTCAGCGTCTACAGCATTGGAATCCGGGAAGGGCTGCTTCGCACGTCAGCTGCGGTCGCCGCGGAGCTGGACCTCCGAAACCTGGCAACGATCTCCGGCGGCGGAACATTCTTCCCGAGGAGTTCTCTGCAGATGGATGAAGCCTTTGAGCGGATTGCTCTTGAGCTGCGGCACCAATATTCAATCGGCTATCGACCGGAAGGCTTTGTTCCTGATGGCAAATGGCATCGACTGAAGCTCCGAGTGACGCAACCTGATGGAAATCACCACGTAGTCGTGCGCAGCCGGCAGGGATACTACGCAGTCACGAACTCGGATGAGAGGTCCTATCGAGCAGTCAGCAAGCGTACGTCCTCCGGTGCAACAATGTTCTCGGGTACATGCGGTGTTATTGCTGTTGTGAAGAACAAGGGACACAAGGGCGCGCTGGACTGTTTCAGAAGCGGTAATTAGCTAGGCACACTCAATGGGATGGCATAGCGATAATGTCCTGCATGCTCATCAGGTATGCGAAGGGTCGAGGCACATGGTTGTGACCCAACAATGGCGAATAGGGAGGACCATTCTTCTCATTTATGCCATTGCAGTGCTTCTCAACTATGTATGGGAGTTGGCTGAGTCACCGCTCTATGTTGGTATTGGGCAGCTCCAAAATATCTGGTGGCACTGCGGCATCGCAGCCATTGGCGATGGCTTTCTGGTGTTGATTATCTACTTAGCGGGTTGGCTCGTCTTCCGCGATCCATATTGCTTCGGGAGACTCGATTGGCGTGGCTGTCTGCTGATATTAGGTGCGGGCTTATTTGTCGGCATCGGCATCGAGTTTTTGGCAGTGAATATTTTCAGGCTATGGGCTTACACGCCGACGATGCCCCTTCTTCCAGGGTTGGGCGTTGGGCTTGCTCCTGTCGCGCAGATGGTAATTTTGCCAGCGCTGACCTTTTACGCGGTGGCAGTCTGGCAGGGCAACGGAATCTATGAGACTTCAATGAAGAACAAAAGGAGAAAAATCATGAGAATTGTTTCGCGAATGTTGCTGCTGCTCGTCCTTGGAGTAGTGTTAGTCACACCCTTGTCTGGCCATGCTCAGAAAACCAAACCGGCAGAGAGAACGCTTACAGGCTTCGTAAGTGACAATCAGTGCGGCTTGAAGCACATGCCGGGCATGGGAGACGACAAATCCTGTGCGCTGATGTGCGCGAAGAACGGCAAATTCGTCTTGGCCGATCAGGACCATAAACGAGTCTACCAGCTCGACAAAATGGGCCAGGAGAAGGCGCGAGAATTTGCCGGGCAGAAAGTAAAAGTAACTGGTCGAATCACAAGCAAGACGATCCGCGTCACCGCGATCGAGGCTGTCAGTTAGGCACAACCGAGACGTTAGCTATCTAATGTCGAAGTAAGCATTCGACCTTGATGCCGATTTTGAGACGCCGATGAAAACAAAGCGGTCGACGATGCGGTCGACTATATACTTCGATACTAAATCAATTCACGGGACCACTCGTTCCACGGTTATCCTCGGGGACTTTGGTCTCCGTTGAATCTTATGCACACTGGAGGTACTTCGATGCGACGAACCATAGCTTTTGTGGTCTTGCTT